>Ga0207678_10003411_pt1 | contig 14306 bp, 7 predicted proteins | sample KBSC63metaG_FD_184319 | JGI IMG/M metagenome (GOLD analysis project Ga0207678, IMG submission 184319) | Corn rhizosphere microbial communities from Kellogg Biological Station, Michigan, USA - KBS C6-3 metaG (SPAdes) (version 2) | ecosystem: Host-associated > Plants > Roots > Rhizosphere > Soil ... | reverse complement strand
TTGTCGCGCGCGGCGACGCCGTCGAGCGGCGCGAGCCCGTGCACGCGGCTGATGAAACGCAGGATCGAGTTCGTGTCGTACATGGTGTGATCGACGTAGCCCTTCTTCGCGAACGGCGAGATCACGAGCGCGGGAATGCGCGAGCCGGGGCCCCAGCGATCGCCCGCCGGCGGCGCGACGTGATCCCACCAGCCGCCGTTCTCGTCGTGCGTCATCACGATCACGGTGTTCGCCCATTGCGGGCCGCGCCGGATATGCTCGATCACGTTCGCGATGTGGCGATCGCCCGATTCGACGTCCGCATAGCCCGCGTGCATGTTCAGGTTGCCCTGCGGCTTGTAGAACGTGACGGCAGGCAGGCGGCCCGCGTCGATGTCGGCGATGAAGCGGTTGGTCGACGGTTCGTCGCCGACGCCGGCGTCGCGCAGATGCTTGCGCCGCGCGTCGGTGCCGGGCGCGTAGTTCGCGAAGTAGTTGAACGGCTGGTGGTGGTACTGGAAATCGGGAACCATGCCCGTGTCGCGGTGCTCGAGCGCGTACTGCCACGCGCCGCTGTACCACGCCCAGTCGACGTTCTTTTCCGACAGGCGGTCGCCGATCGTCGCATGGCCTTGCGGCGGGATCACGCGATGGTCGGCCGGATCCGCATACGCGGCGTTGCCCGGATCGGCCGGCGGCACGTAGCTCGGCTGATACGGCGGCGCCATCGTGTTGACGCCGTAGCCGTCGGGCGTCAGCGGGCCATCGACCGCGAACTTCGGCGGGCCGTCGAGCGCGGATGCCGGCGAATCGGCGGCGAGCGTCAGCCGCGTGCCGGCCGGATCGTCGCCGTCGACCTTCGACAGCAGCTTGGCCGCGTGCGGATGCTTGTGCGCGTCCGGATAGATCGGCGGCTGCGCGGAAATCAGGAACATGTGATTCAGCCACGAGCCGCCGAAGGCCGCCATGAAGAAGTTGTCGCACAGCGTGTATTGGCGCGCGAGGTTCCACAGCCGCAGCGTGTCGGCGGAATTGCGGTAATGGCCCATCACGAGGCCGCCCGAATCGGCCCACGCGGCGAACTGGTCGTTGCGGCCGCCCGCGATCTGCATCTGGTTCTGGTAGAAGCGGTGCCACAGGTCGCGCGTGATCACGCCGTTCGGCAGCGGCTTGCCTTGCGTATCGGCGATCCGGAACGGCGCGTTCGGCAGCTTGTCGATGTCGCGCTCGGCGATCGCGTAGCGCTTGCCGTCCACTTCCTGCGCGCGCGGCACGAGGCCGCCCCAGATCTTCGGCAGCACCGGCAGCGGCGTCTTGCCGTCGCGATCGAGCTGTCGCGCGTCCTCGGCCGCACCTCGCTCAGCGGATGGCGCACGCCGGGGAAGTCGCCGTACAGGTTCGCGAAGCTGCGGTTCTCCGCATAGATCACGACGATGTGGCGCACCTGCCGGCGCAGCGCGTCGTCGATCCGCAGGTCGGCGGCGGAGCTCGGCGCGCTGCCCGGCGTCGTCTCGCAGCCGCCGAGCGCGACGCCCGCGCCGAGCGCGGCGAGGCCGCCGAGCATGCGGCGGCGGTCGGGATCAACGGGAAGGTCGTCGGGGCGATCGGGGGTGTCGTTCACGTCGTGTGCTCCTCGAATGGGCGATTGTCGTTCGATGCGCGGCAGCGTCGCACGGCTGGCTGCGACGCGGGACGGGACGCAACAGCGGGCGTCGCGCGGGGGGCGATGCGCGGGGCGAGGCCAACTGTCACACAAATGTCACGAACGCGACTATAACGCGGCGAGCGGGGTCGATGAAAGGCGTTTGTCGGACGATGCGAGACGCCTGCGCGCGAACTAGACTGGAATCACGGGCGGCGCGTTGTGGGCGCGACGTCCGTGCGAGCGCTGCCACGCGGCGCGTTCGCGGTGTCTTTCATGCGACGAAACGAGGCGACGATGGCGCGGATGCGGTCCGTGAGCGCGTAGCTGCGGATACCGCGCGCCGACGGGGCGCGCGGGTACGCATAAGCGCGCGCCGCACGGCGCGACCGGCCGGCTCGATGCCATGGACAGGAAATTCGACTACGCAGGATTACTGATCGCGGCGGGCTTCTTCGTGCTGTTTGCCGCGCAGTTGCTGATGCTGCGGCCAGAGACGACGATGATCGCGTACAGCGATTTCCATCGGCTCGTCGACGCCCGCCTCGTCGACGATCTCGAGATCGGTTCGACGTCGATCATGGGCACGCTGAAGATGCCGCAGGCCGGCGCGATGCTGCCGGCCTCCGAAGTCGCGGCCGTGAAGTCGGGCGGCACGCCGCCGCGCTTCGCCACCAACCGCGTGACCGACCCGCAGCTGATCGACGCGCTGAGCGCGGCCGGCATCCGCTTTCATGGCGCGTCCGATACCGGCTGGATCACGTCGCTCGCGTCGTGGCTGGTGCCGCTCGTCGCGTTCGTGTTCATCTGGAACCTGATGCTGCGCAGGCGCGGCGGGCTGCAGGACTTCACCGGGATGGGCAAGAGCCGCGCACGCGTGTACGTGCAGCAGGAAACCGGCATCACGTTCGACGACATCGCGGGCATCGACGAAGCGAAGGCCGAGTTGCAGCAGCTCGTCGCGTTCCTGCGCAACCCCGACCGCTACCAGCGGCTCGGCGGCAAGATCCCGAAGGGCGTGCTCGTGGTCGGCGCGCCCGGCACCGGCAAGACGCTGCTCGCGCGCGCGGTGGCCGGCGAGGCGGCCGTGCCGTTCTTCTCGATCAGCGGCTCGGCGTTCGTCGAGATGTTCGTCGGCGTGGGCGCCGCGCGCGTGCGCGACCTGTTCGAGCAGGCGCAGCAGAAGGCGCCGTGCATCGTGTTCGTCGACGAGCTCGATGCGCTCGGCAAGGTGCGCGGCGTCGGCCCGATGTCAGGCAACGACGAGCGCGAGCAGACGCTCAATCAGCTGCTCGTCGAGATGGACGGCTTCCAGGCCGGCACGGGCGTGATCATCATGGCCGCGACCAACCGGCCGGAGATTCTCGATCCGGCGCTGCTGCGCCCGGGCCGCTTCGACCGCCACATCGCGATCGATCGGCCCGACGTGAACGGGCGCCGCCAGATCCTCGGCGTGCATGTGAAGCGCGTGAAGCTCGCGGACGAAGTCGACCTCGGCGAACTCGCATCGCGCACGCCGGGTTTCGTCGGCGCCGATCTCGCGAACGTCGTCAATGAGGCCGCGCTGCATGCGGCCGACCTCGGCAAGCCGGCGATCGGGATGGACGATTTCGACGAAGCGATCGATCGCGCGATGACGGGCCTCGAGCGCAAGAGCCGCGTGATGAACGCGCAGGAAAAGCTGACGATCGCGTATCACGAGGCGGGTCACGCGCTCGTCGCGGAAAGCCGCGCATATTGCGACCCGGTAAAGAAGGTGTCGATCATTCCGCGCGGCGTGGCCGCGCTCGGCTATACGCAGCAGGTGCCGACCGAGGATCGCTACGTTCTGCGGCGCAGCGAGCTGCTCGATCGGATCGATGCGCTGCTCGGCGGCCGCGTCGCGGAAGAACTCGTGTTCGGCGACGTGTCGACCGGTGCGCAGAACGATCTCGAACGCGCGACCGCGATGGCGCGCCACATGGTCATGCAGTACGGGATGAGCGAGAAGATCGGGCTGGTGAGTTTCGACGACGGCGAAGCGCGCAGCGGCATACCGGGCGCATGGCATGCGGGCGAGGGCCGCTGCAGCGAGCACACCGCGCGCGTGATCGACGACGAGGTGCATACGCTGCTGACCGATGCGCATGCGCGCGTCGCGGCGACGCTCGGCGCACGTCGCGACGCGCTCGAGCGGATCGCGCGACGGCTGCTCGAGTGCGAGGTGCTCGAGCGCGATGCGTTGCAGGCGCTGATCGACGGGCGCGAGGTGCCTGCGTCCGAGCCTTCAATCATCGATTGCGGTCCGTGCACGGGCGCGAATGCGCCGGGGCAGGCGTCGGCGGCCGAGCACGATTTCGTCGCCTGCGGGCCGCCGCGCGAACCGGAGCGTTGAAGCGGGGATCGCTCCCGCAGTTGGCGGGCTTGCTAACGCATTCCGATTTTGGTGGCAGTGCAGAAGGTGAGCGGTGCGGCGCTCGACCGATGTGTGAGCGTGCGTCAGGACGCGGTCGCGGCCGCGACTTCCGCGGCTTCGGTGAGCGCGTCGAGAAAGCGCGTGCGCCACCAGTGCACGTCGGTCTTGCGCACGATCGCCATCAGCGCGTCGTGACGCTGGCGGCGTTCCTCGATCGGCATCGTGAGCGCGCGCTGGATTGCCTGCGCGGTGCCTTGCGTGTCGTATGGATTCACGAGCAGCGCGGGTTTCAGCTGCTCGGCCGCGCCCGCGAAACGCGACAGCACGAGCACGCCCGGGTCGACCTCGTCCTGCGCGGCGAGAAACTCCTTCGCGACCAGGTTCATCCCGTCGCGCAGCGGCGTGACGAGCGCGACGCGACTCGCGCGATAGAGGCCCGGCAGGCGCTTGCGCGCGACCGTTCGGTGGATGTAGCGCATCGGCATCCATTCGAGTTCGCCGTAGTCGCCGTTGATCGCGCCGCACAGGCTGTCCATCTCGCGCCGCAGGTCGTCGTACGCGCCGAGATCCTCGCGGCTCGGCGCGGCGATCTGGATCAGCGTCGCGCGATCGCGGTTCTCCGGATACTGTTCGAGCAGCTGACGGAACGCATGCACGCGTTGCGGCAGCCCCTTCGTGTAGTCGAGCCGGTCGACGCCGACGAGCAGCTGGCGGCGCGAATACTCGTCGCGCATCCGCTCGAACATGTCGATGCCGTCGCGATTCTCCGCGAGCGCCGCGAATTCGTCGACGTTGATGCCGATCGGGAACGCGCCGGCTGACAGCGTGCGGCCGAACGCGTGCAGGCGGCCGTCCGGCAGCCGTGCGGCACCGGCTTCCGCCTCGACGTAGTGCTCGAAGTGCAGCAGGTCCGATTCGGTCTGGAAGCCGACGAGGTCGTACGCGAACAGCGAGCGCATCAGCCACTCGTGCTCCGGAATCGCCGCCATGATCGGCGGCGGCGGCATCGGAATGTGCAGGAAGAAGCCGATCGGATTCCTGCAGCCCATCGCGCGCAGCTCGGCGGCGAGCGGAATCAACTGGTAGTCATGGACCCAGATGGTGTCGTCGGGGCGCAGCAGCGTGCTCAGCTTGCGCGCGAACAGCTGGTTCACGCGCCGATAGCCGTCCGCGAAGCGCCGGTCGAACTGCGCGAGATCGAGCCGGTAGTGGAACACCGGCCACAGCACGTTGTTCGAGTAGCCGAGATAGTACGCGTCGTAATCCTGCGGATCGAGATCGATCGTCGCGAGCTGGATGCCGCCGACGTTCTGGATCTGCACGTCGTCGCCCTGGGCGGTACGTTCGTCTTCACCGCGCAGCCTGCCGCTCCACCCGAACCAGACACCGCCTGATTCCTGCAGGCTGTCTTTCACGGCCACGGCCAGCCCGCCGGCCGCGGCTTTACGGGGATCTGCGATGCGATTGGATACGACGACGAGTCGGCTCACCAGCTCTCCTGCGAATAGTTTGGGAAGGTTCGTGCGGCCAGGGCGTGAAGCGGACGCCGCCATCGACGCGAGGCGCGATGGGGCCGCGATACGAACGGACGGGAATCAGGGGCACGCGATTCGCTGTCCGAACGTGGAGTGCTTTTTTAGGATACTCGTCATTCGGCTGATTTAAAAGTGCATGACCGAGATCAACGCGGGCTCGCATCGGGCGCGATGCGCGTCAGTGCGTGCGTTGGGCGGGCGGGACCGGAAATTGCGCAGTGGGACAACGGCCGTCGCGCATCATGTCCGCCATGACGCGCGATCGCGTTACACGGTAGCCGCCTGCCAGTGCGACGCGCTGCCGGCCGCCTGCGTGCGCGCATGCGCCGACGTCGCAGCTTCGCCGGCCGGCATGCGGAACGCGGACACCGTCTGCGACAGCTCGCGGCCCTGCGTCTCGAGCGATTTCGACGCGGCCGCCGCCTGTTCGACGAGCGCCGCGTTCTGCTGCGTCGTCGCATCCATCTGCGTGATCGTCAGATTCACCTGATCGATGCCGCGACTTTGTTCGGCCGATGCCGCCGCGATTTCACCCATGATATCGGTGACGCGCGCGACGGCCTGCGTCACGTCCGACATCGTCTTGCCGGCTTCGCCCGCGAGCGCGGAACCGTTCTGGATCGTCTGTACCGAGGCGCCGATCAGTTCCTTGATTTCCTTCGCGGCGGTCGACGAACGTTGCGCGAGACTGCGCACCTCGCTCGCGACAACGGCGAAGCCGCGTCCCTGTTCGCCTGCGCGCGCGGCTTCGACGGCCGCGTTCAGCGCAAGGATGTTGGTCTGGAACGCGATGCCTTCGATGATCCCGGTGATGTCCGCGATCTTCGACGAGCGGTTGCCGATTTCCGTCATCGTGTCGACCACGCGGCCGACCACCGAGCTGCCGCGCAGCGCGACGTCCGATGCATTCGCGGCGAGCGTGCTCGCCTGTTGCGCATTCTCCGCGTTCAGGCGCACCGTCGACGTGAACTCCTCCATCGTCGCGGCGGTTTCCTGCAGCGATGCGGCCTGTTCCTCGGTACGCTGGCTCAGGTCGAGGTTGCCCGATGCGATTTCACCCACCGCGTGCGCGATGCTGTTCGACGAATCGCGCACGCGGCCGACGATGTCGATCAGACGCGTATTCATCGTACCCAGCGCTTCGAGGAGGTCGCGCGTCTCGTCGTTGCCGCTCACGCTGATGAGGCTGCCGAGATCGCCGTTGGCCACCGTTCGCGCGACGTCCACCGCCGCGACGATCGGCACCGTGATCTTGCGCGTCAGCCAAAGGCCGCCGCCCACCGCAACCGCGGCCGCGATCAGGGAGATGGCCAGCAGCAGGTTGCGCCCGGTCTCATAGCGATCCGCGAATGCCTGGGCGATCGCGATTTCACGCTCGTGCGTATAGGTTGCATACGCATCGGTCGCGCGAATCAGTTGCGCGAGCAACGGACGGCAGCGATTGTCGATGTCGGCGATTGCTTCGTCCTTCTTGCCGGCCTGCGCGAGCCCGACGATATTCAGCGCGACGGACCCGTAGCTCGCTTCGACGCGCGCGATTTCGGCGACCAGTTCGCGCGCGCGATCGGTCACGTCGGTTCCGTTCGCCATCAAGCCCTTCAGTTTCGCGAGATCGTCCTGCACGTCCTTGTGCGCCTGCTGCACTTCGGCGAGTTCCTGCTGAAGGTCGGACGGCGTGGTCACCAGCACCAGGTTGCGCGCGGCGATCGCGCGCCGGTCGACCGCCGTGCGGATTTGCGCGGTCAGGTTCGCGCGCGCGTTGATGCCGTTCATGTACCGGGAGAACTCGTCGTTCGTGTCGGACAGCGCTTTCAGCGCCATGCCGGACACGATCACGACGACCGCGGCGAGCAATCCGAAGCCGCCAAGCAGTTTTGCCTTGATGGTTATTCTGGCGATTTTCACGATTTGCCTCTGGGCAAGTGGGTGGCGAAGGGATTTTATTGTTCGCCCGAAATGGGCTCGTGCCGTCATTAACGGGTATACCGAGTGTTTCTTTACCCTTCCAAAACCCTGATTACGGGGTTTTCATCGCCGGAAGGCCATGATGGAAAAGCGTTTTTTTTGACCTGTCTCAAAAAATGAATTGCCGGTGATTTTTGCGTTCATACGCGCAATTCGATACCGGCCATTCAGGGAAGTTAATAAAGCAGCGGGCAATTGAGAAAATCGAATCGGTGATTGTATTTTTGATTGACGGGCGAATCGCGCATTTGGTTTGCGCGGCCGGTCGCGCGATTCGACCCCGTAAGAAGGGCGCATGGATTGCCCCCCCGGTCGAACGCCCCGCGGCCGATGCCGCGGGCCGTTCGACGATCAGAACGTCGTGCGCAGGCCGGCCATCACGCTGCGGCCGCCCTGCGGGGCGAAGCCGCGCACGACCGAAGTCGCATAGCGGATTTCCTGGTTCGTCAGGTTGTCGCCGCGCAGGTACGCGAGCCAGTGCGTCGCGCCGACGCGGAACTTGTACGTCAACATCACGCCGAGCGACGTGTAGCCGTCGGTCGGAAAGTCGTTGTCGGGCACGCGGTGCTGCGACCACGCATGCGTGACCTGTGCGCGCGCGCCGAACGGGCCGTAACCGTAGTCGGCCGCGAGCGTCGCGCGCAGCGGCGCGATGCGTGGCAGCGGCTGGCCGGTGTCGACGTTGCGCGCATGCGTGTAGTCGGCGGTCAACTCCAGGTCGACCGTATGGCCGCGCCGCGAGAACGCGCGCCACTTGCCGTCGAGTTCGACGCCGTAGAACTCGGCGCGCACGCCGCGATAGATCGCTTCGTTGAGCGAGCCATCGGCGCCGGGTGCGACCGGTTCGCCGTCGTCGTCCACGACGCGGCCCGTGTTGTACTCGGTCAGGTAGTTCGAGAAGCGGTTGTAGAACACCCCGACGCTGCCGCGGTTCGGGCCGCTCGCATAGCGCAGCGACAGGTCGGTCGACACGGCCTTTTCCTTCGATGCGTTCGGGTTGCCGATCAGGAACTGGCCGGTCGCGTCGTGCGGGCCGTTCGAGTACAGCTCGTAGAAGGTCGGCGCACGCTCCGTGTAGGCAACGTTCGCCGCGACCGACCACACGGGCGTCAGCGAGAAGAGGGCGCCGGCCGATACGCTGCCGGCGTTGAAGTCGCGCGGCTGCGCGCCCGCGAATTTCTCGACGCCGGCCGGATCGGGATCGACCTTCACGTGCTCGAGGCGCCCGCCGAGGCTCAGCTTCAGCGCCGGGTCGACCTGCCATTCCTCGAGGCCGAACAGCGCGACGCTGTTCGTGCGCGTCGACGGCACGAGCAGTTCATCGCCGAGCGCCGAGAACGTGTTCCGGCCGAACTGCACGCCGATCGCGCCTTCGAACGGGCCGATCCTGCGATGCCGCGCCTCGATGCGCGCTTCGTAGCCGCGGTTGCGGAAGGTGGTCGCCGTCTCGCCGTTGTCGACTTCCTTGTGGCGGTAGTCGGTGTACGCGAAGTCGAACTTCAGCCTCGTGAACGGGCCGCTCAGGTTGCGCACCTCGGACGCGAACGCGAGCCGTTCCTGGCGCATGCGCAGGCGCACGTCGTCCTCGGCGACGGAGCCGTAGTTCGATTCGTAGCCGCTGTACGACAGCCCCGCGAAACCGTCGGCCCACGTGTACGACGCGCCGGCGGCGCCGCCGTGCACGCGGCCGTCGCTGTTCGGTACGTTGCCGTACGGCTGCGGCGTGTCGGGGCCGTCGATCGCGCGTTGCGCGCCGCTGCGCGCATAGCCGGGAATCCGCAGCTTGCTGGCCTCGCGGTCGAATGCGTCGACATGGAACGCGAAGCGGCCGTTGCCGCCTTCGACCTGCGCGGCGCCCGCGCGCACCGAGTTCGCGCCGCCGTAGCGCGCATCCAGCGCACCCGCCACGCCTTCGATCGCCTCGCGCGGAATCCGGTTGTCGATCGTGTTGACGACGCCGCCGACCGCGTTGCCGCCGTAGAGCAGCGCGGCCGGTCCGCGCACGATCTCGACGCGCTCGATCGACAGCGGGTCCTGCGGCACCGCGTGGTCGTACGACAGCGACGATGCGTCGTAGGCGGCGACGCCGTTCTGCAGCAGCCGGATCCGGTCGCCGTCCATCCCGCGGATGATCGGACGGCCGACCATCGGGCCGTAGGTGGTGGTCGACACGCCGGGCAGGCCGTTGAGCGTCTCGCCGAGCGAATCGGCCTGGCGGCGCGTCAGCGCGTCGCCGGACAGTTGCGCGGTCGGTGCGATCAATTGGGTGTCGCCCAGCGGGTTCGCGGTCACGAAGATCGGCGCGAGCGGCGTGGTCTGCGTCGGGGTTGACGTTGGCCGGGCGGCCGTATCGGCCTGCGCGTGCGCGACGGCGGCAAGCAGCATCAGCGAAAGGGGCGAGAGCGGGCGAAGCGGTAGACGAGGGAGGTCGCGCATGGTCGGTGAATCGGTTGGTTTAGGTTGGATCGGATCGGAAAGCGAGCCATGCGGGTCACGACAGGATACGATATATTGTTGCGTCAGCGGCGCGTAGTGGCCCCGCTATGACCCGTCCGGACATGACTCGGCGTAGCTCGGCCACCCGGAGCGAGCGGGTTGGGATGCTTCAGGTGGACGAGATCGCGAAATGATATGTTATATCATCTCTAATTCCAAGCGAAACGGTGGTATGCCGAAGGGTTTCCGACCAACGGTCGAAATGGCTGCGTTGGCAAAAGGCGCGTCGAACCGGCACCGACACCGGCCGTCCGCGCCGCATGTCCCGCGGCGAATGCGCCACCATCGCGCGCGTTTCCCGCCCCGTTGATGCGTATCAAGGCGCTCCGGTTTCGAGTCCGGATACTGGCCGGATCATCGACCACCCAGGAGCGACTCGTGACACAAACCATGAAAGCGGCCGTGGTACACGCATTCGGCGAACCGTTGCGCATCGAGGAAGTGCCGGTCCCGACGCCGGGCGCGGGCCAGATCCTCGTCAACATCAAGGCGTCGGGCGTGTGCCACACCGACCTGCATGCCGCCGACGGCGACTGGCCCGTGAAGCCGACGCTGCCGTTCATTCCCGGACACGAAGGCGTGGGCATCGTCGCGGCGGTCGGGGCGGGCGTCACGCACGTACGCGAGGGCGACCGCGTCGGCGTGCCCTGGCTCTACACGGCATGCGGTCACTGCGAGTACTGCCACACCGGCTGGGAAACCCTTTGCCATGGGCAGCAGAACACCGGCTATTCGGTCAACGGCAGCTATGCCGAATACGTGCTGGCCGATCCCGACTACGTCGGCCATCTGCCGGCGCAGGTTGCGTTCGACGAGATCGCGCCGATCCTGTGCGCGGGCGTGACGGTCTACAAGGGCATCCGCGTCACCGACACGCGCCCGGGCCAGTGGCTCGCGATTTCGGGCATTGGCGGCCTCGGCCACGTGGCGGTGCAATACGCGCGCGCGATGGGCCTGCACGTCGCGGCGATCGACGTGTCACCGGCGAAGCTCGAACTCGCGCGCCAGCTTGGCGCGCAACTGACGATCGATGCATCGGTCGACGATCCGGCGAAGGTCATCCAGAAGGAGATCGGCGGGGCGCACGGCGTGCTGGTCACGGCCGTGTCGCGCAGCGCGTTCGCGCAGGCGCTCGGGATGGTGCGGCGCGGCGGCACGGTGGCACTCAACGGCTTGCCGCCCGGCGATTTCCCGTTGCCGATCTTCTCGACCGTGCTGAACGGCATCACGGTGCGCGGCTCGATCGTCGGCACACGGCGCGACCTGCAGGAATCGCTCGATTTCGCGGCGGATGGCCTGGTGCGCGCGCATATCCATCGCGACCGGCTCGGCAACATCAACGACATATTCGCGCGGCTGCGCGAAGGCCGGATCGACGGTCGCGTCGTGCTGACCGACATGCATTGACGCGCACTCGGGCACGCTGCCGCGACGCGCGGGACGTCGCGGCAGCGCGGCGCTCACGCGCGCATCACGGCGCGAAGAACACGTCGGTGCGGTTCGTCAGGTTGCTGTTGGTCTGCACGAACAGCGGATGGAACGACGACGACGGCAGCACGTCGAGCCCCTGGTAATCGCCGATGAAGAAGCCCTCCGCGTTCGGCGCGAGCTTCATGTCGAACGGGCCGCCGACGCGCCGCTCGTCGGCGAACGTGGCGCCGTCGTCATGCGAGATCTTGCGCCAGAAGCCGGTCGGCAGCGTCGTCGTGTTGCCGGCCTGCAGATCGCGGAAGTCGTAGTAGGTCACCATCACCGAGCCTGCATTGTCGACGCGCACCGACGGATTGAACGCGGGGCGCCCGGTCGGCGTGTTCACCTGCAGCGGCGCACTCCAGCTCGCGCCGCCGTCCTTCGACGTCGAGAGCGCGATCTCGTCGTACTTGCCGCCGTTGAAGCGGCTGTCCTGCCACACGACGTAGAGCTGCCCCGATGCGGGATCGATCGCGGGTTCCGGAATGATGTCGCCGCTGCGCACCGGTTCGCCGGTGTTCGGATCGGTCACGCCGACCGTCTGCAGCCCTGCGATCACCTGCGGTTGCGTCCAGGTCGCGCCGTCGTCGGTCGACTTGATGAACGCGACCTTGCCGGCGGCCTTGCTGAACGGCGGCTGGATCAGGTCGAAGAAGTTGTACAGCGTGCCCGTTTTCGGATCGACGACGATCTGGTTGCCGATCGTCTGCTGACGCGCCGGCACGTGGACGATGACCCGCGCTTTGGTCCACGTCTTGCCGCCGTCGACCGTCTTCGAGAACAGCGTCGGCCCGCGGTATGCCGCCGTGTGCAGGTTCGCGTACGGGTTGCCGTTCGGCAGCTCGAGGCGGTCCCATACGGCATAGGCGGTGCCGGCCTTCACCGGATTCGCCGTCACCGATTCCTTGTCATTGAAGAACTGCGTCGTCGGCTCGTCGTTCGCGATCAGCACGGCCGGGCTGCTCCATGTCTGTCCGCCGTCGGTCGATACCGAAGCCCCGACCGCATTGCTGTTGTTCGACTGGTTGAACGAGATCGACACCGAATATGCGGTGCCGTCCGGCCCGAACGACACCCATGGATCGGACGCGCGCTCGTACTTGAGCCCGCCCGGCGCACATGCGCTGAACGGCTGCGGCGTGCGCGCCCAGGTCGCGCCGCCGTCGAACGTGTAGCCGGCGACGAGCCCGTGGGCGCCGCCGTTCGACCAGCGGTCCTGCTGCCACACGGCGATCATGTTGGTCGGGTTCGCCGGGTTGACCGACAGCCACGGTTCGACCTCGGCGTTCACGTAGTTCGTGCCGGGGCCGCCGATGGTGCAGGCGGCGAATGGACTCGGGCCGGACACGACCACGGGTTCTGCGTGCGCCGCGGCGGCGGCGGCCATCGCCATCACGGCGGACAGGCGGGTGACAAGCGAGTGGGACACGATCGTACGTCGCATGGACTACTCCTCGTTGACATGCGGCGGCGATGGCCGGGCACGGCACGACGATGCGACGCGCATCGGTGCGCAGCGACAAAGGGTGCCGTGCAACGCGTCGGGTCGGGGCGTTCAGGAAGCCGTTTCGGTCATCGCAATCCGCGTGTGCTGGATGCCGCCAGCACGTCGGTCAAGACTCCTCTTCGTTTTCATTGCTTGTCGGGTAGAGCCTGCAATGCGGACCCGACAGGAAGGCAGGCCGGTGCATACGGCGAATGCAGCGAAGTGGATTGCAATGTAGGCGATCCCCATGCGGCGCGGGAGGCAATTTTTTGTAACAGAGCGTAGCCGGAAAGCGTTGCCGAAGCGGCACGTCCGGAACGCAAAATTTGCCGCCGTATTGGTGCGGAAAACGAAGCGAAAATGCGAATCGCAATCGCTTTCGATCGCGGCGGGTGGGGCGTGTCGTATCGATGCGGGGTGGTGTTGCGTGACTGACGTGACGCGTTGTGCGCGCCGTTCAGCGCTCAGCCGGAAAACGGTCCTGCAATGCGTGCAGCCAGCGCGCGACGACGTCGAGTTCCGCGTCGGAAAATCCGTCGCACAGCTTGCCGTTCAACTCGCGCAACACCACGCGCGCACGCTTGAGCGCCGCGTGACCTTCGTCGGTCAGGAACAGGCGCGTGGCGCGCCCGTCGTCCGAATCGGCGTGACGCGCGAGCAGGCCGGCCTTCGCCATCCGGTCTGCGAGCCCGGTCATCGCGGACGGCGCCAGTTGCAGCGCCGCGCCGACTTCACCGATCAGCGCACCATCTTGCTTCGCGAGGCAGAACAGCACGCCGGCCTGCGCGGCGCTGGCGCGCGAATCGGTCTCGGCCTTGCGGTCGACCCAGCGCTGCACGCGCCGCTGGCCGATGTTCAACAGGAAAAACAGTCGTCGGTCTTCGCTCAAGCTTGGTTCCCGGCAGCAATGGAAAGGGACGGGCGGGCCGCCTCGCGCGGCGCGTCGAGCGCCTGCGCGAGCCAGTCGGCGACCGCGGGCCATAGCACGGCGCCGGGCCGGCTGCGAAAGAAGCCCATGTGCCCGACCGGCCCGCTGCCCGCGGCGTGCGGATCGATCTGGCGGCGTTCGACGGCCGCGCGGGTCAGGTAGCTTACCAGCAGGTCGATCGCGGGCGGGTTCGCCCACGGATCGTCGTCGAAGCCGAGCGCGAGAATCGGCAACTGCTGCTTCGAGAAGCGCTCGGCCGCACCGAGCGTCGGATCGTCGAAGAAGTAGCGCGGCAGCGTGGTCCAGCGGCTCCATTCGCGGAACACGCCGGCGGGGAGGTCCTCGCCGAGCCCGAGCCGCTTGCCGGGCACGTAGCCGAGCAGCGCGGACGCGAGCGGTCCGAGAACGCG
>Ga0207678_10003409_pt1 | contig 14309 bp, 15 predicted proteins | sample KBSC63metaG_FD_184319 | JGI IMG/M metagenome (GOLD analysis project Ga0207678, IMG submission 184319) | Corn rhizosphere microbial communities from Kellogg Biological Station, Michigan, USA - KBS C6-3 metaG (SPAdes) (version 2) | ecosystem: Host-associated > Plants > Roots > Rhizosphere > Soil ... | reverse complement strand
CAGCCATTATCATGCCGACCATACCGGCCAGATCGCCTCCTTCCCGAAGGCGACGCCCAGAGCGCTGGGGATGGGCTGAAAGCTGGCCGTCCGCGAAAACACGGCGGGCGCGTTGTCGCTCCCCAGCTTGGTGAGCTGGTATGCGGCAGAGCTGACGTTGAAGGTGGTCCGGTCGGACAGCGCGAGGCCGGCAGGGTTGTACCAGGTGGCGGCAGCATCCCGGACCCGGGCCACCACCGCGCCCGCTTCGCTGAACTCGTAGAGACCGGGGAAGATCCGGTCGCGGTTGCTCACAGCCAGGGTCTGCGGAAGCACGAACTGCTGCGCCCGCACGGACTGGAGTCCGGCCATGCAGCCCAGGAGGACCACGCCCCGCCGCCAGATCCGAACCATCACCCCTCACTGTCAGTGACGGCCCGGGGGACATTCACACCCAGGACGGGCCCTCGCGGCGATGAAACTACCCCGGGCAGCGTCGTCCAGTTTTCGGGAGGTCAGGAGACAGAACCCTGGTGAGGCCGGCTGAATCCCTCTAGCCCGTCGGGCATACCTGGCAGCGTGGGTGGCCAGAAGTTCATAGTTCTGACTCTCCCCCCGCCAAGCGAGTAGGGTTTTGCAGTCATGCACACGGCATTGGCCATCGCCGCTGTGGTGTTTGCGGCCGAGAGCAGGCCGACGGGCTACTTCCAAAGCGCGCGTTGGGGGATGAGCAAGGACCAGGTGCAAAAGCTCTTTCCCGACGCGCACCGGACCAAAGTGGAAGCAGTCCTTCGCAACGAGCGCAAGACCTCGATCGGATCGGTCGTGATCGAGTTTCGGTACTTCTTCTTCGGACCAAAGGGATTGATCGGGGTTTCGCTGTACGGCCCGCGGGAGAAGATCTCCGATGAGTCTCTCCTGGCCACCTTCCGCAACCGGTACGGCCGGGAGGACACGAGCGTGGACCTGCCGGACCCGGCGCGGGGCAGGAAGTACAGCTGGCAGCTCTCCGAGGCTGATCTGGACCTTTTGCTCTACGTGAGCAGCGACGGAAAGAATGGCTGGAGAGCGGACTACGCTCAGCACGGTCAGCACAACGCCATGTTGCGTCTCACCAAGGAGGTCATCGACTCGGATCTCTTCTAGGGAGGCCACAACTGCAGATCCAAGCCGACGGTCTGGGTGTCCGCGGTCACGACGGGATAGCAGCAGCCACGGGAGGTTGGGGGTGCGGTTGTTCGCTTGCGCTCCACGCCACGGCGCCTCGCCGGTCGGCTCGTTTCATGTTGCGCCAGTGTTGCGCTCCGGCGTGCAACGGCGCGCAACTCAGCTCGAAGCGCGCAACGACGACCAAGTCGACCCCAAGTTTTTCGCTGGGTTGTCCCAGAACCCATTGAAGTCACTTGCGCTTCTCGGGCCGCCATCCAGCCCCCGGGTTGCTCCGGCGCAGCACCGAGGCGAGCTTCAGGACTGGAATGCTGAGCCTTGCCGTCCAGCACGCGATCACCATCGCCCTTCTTGGCGCTGGCCCCCTCCCGAGCACGTCCGGGCCGGAGGGCATCCCTGGAACGTATGAACTGGCTGGGACGGCGCATGTGTCGGTGTCGCCGGTCGCCGCGCACGACTACCCCGGCGAGATGACCGTGACACTCTCCCGGTCGTCTGCTCCGGGGTCGCTCTCGCTTCGCCTGGTGGCGCGCGGGTACGGGTGCACGCTGCAAGTCCGCGCCGACCAGGACGGCGCGCTGGAGTTTCCCGACGGAGCCACCTGTCCGCTCGACATCACCGAGCCGGACGCGCGTGGACATGTGGACGCCCAGCTCCGGATGGGACGGGGGCGTGCGGTCCACGACAGGCTCGAGCTCGTCCTTCAGTTCGACGTGAAGGGAAGCGTCCAGATGAGGATTCCGTCGAAGACGATTCGAATCTTTGGGAAAGAGATTCAGAGCCCGGCGACGTGGGCTCCCAGCGCGCCCGTGCAGGGAACGGTCGCGGCAAGCGGACAGGGACAGCGGAGTCCCGAGCCGGTTGCACGCTGAAGCAGGGATTGCTCTGGACCTCCGGGTGCCAATCCGGGCGCCACAGGCAACGCTAGCGGCCTGAGCCGGTCGACTCGGTTGAGTTGGAGCGGCTGGTGCCGGGAGTTCCAGATCCGCTCCCGTCAGCCGACGGAGCGGCCTTGTGGTGCTTCTTCTTCGGCTTGGTCCCGGAAACGCCGCTGGTGGCGCCATCGCCCTGATGAGCCGAACCGACGGCGTCCTTCTCGCTCGAGACAACCCCCGCCGCCCCAGAGCTCCCTGTCGTCAAAGGGGCACCAGGGCTGGATGCGTCGCCTCCCCTTGCTTCGCCGGCGCTCGCTTCCTTGCCCGTCGCGGGGCTCGTCTTGCCGCCAGCGGTCCCGCCCGTTTGGGCGAATGAAACCCCAGCCGCGAGCACGGACACGACGGCCGCGCGCTTCCACCAAGTCTGCATTGGGACACTCCGTTGAGAGGCGCTCGTGCCCCTTCGAACCAAGCTGGCCATTGCAACGCGAACGCGAAACCGGCCTCTGAAGTGCTTGGCCGCCGCGGGGACGGCCCCGCGAGCGTCTGCGCCTCGCCCGCCGGACGTCGCCTACGGCTGAAGCTTGGCCACGCTACTCGCTGCCGGCTCTCGGATGTCCTGGGGTCACTGGACGCGTACGACTCCAGTGGCCGGGAGCTCGAGCACGAAACTGCAACCCGTGCCCGGCACATTGTGGACTCGGAGCGCGCCGCCGTGCGCGTCCGACACTTGGCGGGCCAGCGCCAGACCGAGCCCGAAGCCAGACCGGTCCTTCCCGAGCTGGACGAAGGGGCTGAACATCTTCTCCACCGCGCCCTCGGGTAGTCCTCCACACGAGTCCTGGACCTCGAAGACGACTTTGCCGGTCTCCGGTGCGCTGGCCTTGAGGCGAACGCTCGAGCCATCAGGCGAGAACTTCACCGCGTTGTATGCCAGGTTCGACAGGGCAGACCGAAGGAGGCGCCGATCCGCCTCGAGGGCGATCGGTCCCTCGGTGCTCTCGAGGTGAACGACAATACCTTTGGCCTCCGCCACGTACCGGACGTCCTCGGTTACGTCGCGGATGAGCATCGTAACGTCCACCTCCTCCAGCTGTAGTTCCTGCAGGCCCTTGAAGCGACTTTCGAAGAGTGCGTCCTCGATCGTCTCGCTCAGCGCTTGGACCGACCGGTGGATGGCGACCACGTCCTCCGGGGACGCGGTCCGGCCTGGCCGGGCAAGGATGTCGAGGCGCAACCGCAGCGTCTGCAGCGGCTGCCTGAGCTCGTGAACCAGAAAGCCGACATGCTTGGCGGCCGCGGCACGCACCTTTGCGTCCCGCTCGAGCGTGTAGGCGTGCACAGCCGTCGCCACGCCATCCATGAGGACCGCGGCGAGCACCGACTGCTCCTTGGCGGTCGGCTCGAAGTCCACGGCAGCCAGGCTCTCATCCAGCGCCTCGCGGAGGAACGCGTAATCGCGAACCAGGGCCGCGATGTCGTAGCCGAGCTCGAGACGCTGCCCACCATGCTCCGCCGCGATGCTCCGGACAGGGGCGAGAAGCCCCTCCTTGCCCGTCTCACCGCGTTCAGCCGCTTTCAGGGCCTCGACCAGCTTCTGAAGATACGAGCGGAACCGATCCTCAAGATCCTCTCGAGGAAGCTTTTCCCCCGTGGCGCTCTGTCGAAGCTTGGCGATCCAGCGCTCGAGGAGTTCCGGTCTCTGACCGTCGATGAAGGTGCTGAGACGCTCGGTGATCACTCGCCCTCTGGGGCAGACTCACTCGCCATTGCAGGGGTCGCCAGTAGCTTGCCTCGTGCCCGCTCGAGTGCAGGAAGAAGTTTCTCGATCCCAAAAGGCTTCGTGAGCACAGCGGAGACTCCGTCCAGGCTCAAGAATCGAGGCGACTCTGGTCGCGCAGACATCACCACAACCGCGACCAGGTGACGCGAAGGGCTCCGTGCGAGCTCACGCAGGAAGGTGATTCCGTCCATCCGTGGCATCTCGATGTCCAACAAGACAATACACGGACCCGCTTCACGTGCCACCCCAGCGAGCGCTTCTTCTCCGTCGCACGCCTCGTGCGTCGTGTAACCCTCGAACTCCAGGACCTCGCGGAGCGTGCGCCGAATGTCGGGATGATCGTCCACGACCAGAACTGGAACACGCGCATCCTTCATCTGCGAAGGATGTCAGGCGCCCACGACCGCCGATAGGGCGAGAGGGTCCAGAGGTCGCTTCTGGTCCGATGGCGAACTTTCGTCTCTTCGGTGGCCGTGTTCGAGCCGCGGACACGCCGAGCAGACCGCGTCCGATGCAGATTGATCCGAATGACCGTGTCAACTCTCAGGCCCCCATCCCACGACCGGGCGAGATGTGACCGCTCAACCGGGCTTCGACGCATCCTCGACGCTCCTCGGTGCGCCCGCGACCGGGAGCTCGTCTGCAGTTCCGGGCCCGACGAACACGCATCAGGCTGCCGTATTCGTGCGCTTCCGACTGGCAGTGGAGGCCTCTCCGCCACAGGTTGGCGGTAGGAGACCCATGCCCCTCGCGCCAGGACGGAGGACCCTGATCACCGGAGCGACGGGTTTCATCGGCCGCGCCCTCATGCTGGCCCTCTCCGGCCGCGGCCAGCAGGTCATCGCCGCGAGCCGAGGGACCGGGCAAGCACGCGCCGGGGTCGAATGGCGTTCCTTCGATCTCCTCCGTCCGGACACTCATCCGGCCGCACTCGCGGGCGCGGGCGTCGCCTACTACCTCGCGCACAGCATGGGCGGGGGGCACGCGGATTTCCGCGCTCTCGAGCGCCGCGCCGCGGAGGCCTTCGTCAGCAGCGCCGCCGCGGCCGGGGTAGAGCGCATCGTCTACCTCGGCGGGCCTCAGCCTCTGGGACCTCCCTCGGAACACCTCCGGAGCCGTCTCGAGGTCGGGGAGATCCTGCGCGCCGGCCCGATCCCTACCGTGGAGCTTCGCGCCTCGATGGTGATCGGCAACGGGAGTGCTTCGTGGCAGATCGTGCGCGACCTCGCGATGAGGCTACCGGTCATGGTCCTCCCGAGGTGGCTCCGGTCGCGCACACGCCCGGTGGCTCTGCCCGACGTGATCGTCGCCCTGACCGCCGCGGCCGAGCTTCCGCTCGAGCGCAGTGCCTGGTTCGACCTCCCCGGGCCCGAGATCTTGAGCGGTCGGCAGATCCTCGAGCGCATCGGCGCGCTGCGTGGGCGGCGCATCTTGGCCCTCGACGTCCCCCTGCTCACTCCGCGCTTGTCGGCGCTCTGGCTGAAGCTGGTCACCCGGACCGACTACACGCTGGCGCGGGAGCTGGTGGCGGGCCTGGGCGAGGACCTTCTTCCGAAGGACGAGCGCTTCTGGCAGCTCATCGGTCACACGCGGCTCGTGTCGTTCGACGAGGCTGCCCGCCGCGCGATGGCCGACGAGCGGCCCCGACCCGGGATCTCGGAACACCTCGCCCGCGTCGAGGAAAAGCTCGTGGACCTCACGGGAGTGCGGAGGCCTCGTGGATGAGGTCGCCGGTGTCGGCGCCTCCTTGCGGAGCATGACCTGGCGCCTGGCGATGCTCGCGCTGGCTGCGGCAGCGTGGCTCGCCGGCTTTGCCGTCCTTCCTCCTCTCGCCTCCTGGACCTCCTTCGCCATCGCCGGCTCCGCGCTCACGGCGCTGGCGCTCGTCTTCGACGCCGACACGCGGGCGCTGTTGCGCCCGTCGCTCCCGCTGGCGTCGCTCGGCCTCGGCGTGGGTCTGCTGATGGCTGCGCTCACGCATGTCGCGTTCTCCGCCGTGGCGCCCCTCCTGCCGCAGGCCCGGACCGCCACCGAGCGGCTTTTCGACCTCCTCCACGTCGGCAACTTCACACCGGCGACACGCGCCGGTCTGATCGTCATCGTCGCCACCTGCGAGGAGGTGCTCTTTCGCGGCGCTCTCGCGGGCCACCCGGGCGGGGGTGACGACCCTCCGCTCCACCGGCCCGGTCGAGACGAACTCCTGCGAGTCGTCGCCCTGGCGGCCGTCTACGCCCTGGCCACGGCGACGCTGGGGAGCGGTCTCCTGGTGCTGTCCGCGTTCGGCTGCGCGGTCGTCTGGGGCCTGCTGCGAGTGGGGACGCGATCCCTCGTCGCGCCGATCGTGGCGCACGTCGTCTGGGACCTGTTCGTGCTCGTCGTCTGGCCGCTCGTCGCTCCCGGCGCGCCGCGGGTGCCGGCGTAGGAGACGCCGAGGTCTGGGTCGGCCTGACCGTCCAGCTTCCGACCCACCGCCCGGAGCAGGACTTGGACGGGGCGCGCTCCAGCCAGAACTTCGCCGCATGCGGCGAGCCGCCCAGCCGACGAGCGAGGAGCAGCACTCGATCCCGGGAGACGATGCAGCGCTGCTCGCGGCGGGGCGCATTCTTCAGGCACACGGGTACGCGTTCACGACCATCACCCCCGCGTCGCACGCTCGGGTACTCGCACGTCACGGGCGAGCCGAGGCTCGCAGCCTGCGCGACGTCTTTGGATGGACCCTGCCCTTCCGTCGTGAGCTGATCGGGAACGACCTGTTCGAGCTTCTCCGAGCATCCGGGTGGCTGCAGCAGGACGACGCTTTCTGGCGAAGCACGGTCCGATTCTCCAGCATCGGGAAGCTCCTCGTCGTCCATTCCGCGTACCCGACGACGGGCGAACACGCCGTCTTCTTCGGTCCTGATACCTATCGCTTCTGCGCGCTGCTCGAGGAGACGGTTCGGTCTGCTGAGACCGTGGTGGACGTGGGGTGTGGCTCCGGGGCGGGGGGCCTCGTCCTGGCCGGACGGGCGCAGCGGGTGATCCTCTCCGACCCGAATCCCCTGGCAGTGCGATTTTCCCGGGTCAATGCGGCACTCGCGGGCATCGAGAACACGGAGGTGAGCACGGGGTCGTTCCTCGAGGCGCTCACCGGCCCCGCGGACGTCATCATCGCCAACCCTCCCTATCTCCTCGACCCGGCCGGAAGACAGTACCGGCATGGAGGGCACCCGCTGGGGACGGGCATCGCCGAGCGGATCGCGAGGGATGCGCTCGACGTGCTCCGGCCGGGAGGGCTCCTCGTCCTCTACACCGGAAGCCCGGTGGTGGACGGAGTCGACCCGTTCCGGCGCTTGCTGGAGGGTCTGTTCGAAGAGTTCTGTAGTACCGCATCGATCCGCGAGCTCGACCCCGACGTCTTCGGAGAGGAGCTGGACTCCCCCGCGTATGCGGACGTCGAGCGAATCGCACTACTCTCCATCGTGGCCCGCCGACGGTGAGAGCCAGCCGAGCCGCTCCAGCAACGCCCGGTCCTCGCGGAGGAAGCGCTCGCCGATGTCGAGGCGGTACCGAAGATTGGGGACCACGACTCCCGCGGCGGTTGAATACGCGGCCCGTCTCGCGGCAGGCACATCGTGCCCGACACCCGTCGCAACCATGACGTAGCCCACGCTACCCGCGGTGAGCAGCTGGCTGCCGCTCCTCGCGACCTCGCCGAGGTGGAGATGCCTCCAGCGCTCCTCGTCGCCGAGGTCGGTCCGGAAGGTGATCGGTACGCCCTTCGACAGGCGTGCGTAGCCGTCGCGGTGAGGGAACGGCGGGACGGTGAGCACCACCGCCACCGAGAACCCGGGCAGGCTCCGGAACGAGCCCCCGTCGCCGGACAGGAGCTGCCGGAAGAGCTCGGCCCAACCATCGGGCTGGAGCACCGAAAGAACTGCATACCCGGGGTATCCGAACCGACAGGTGAACTCCAGCGGCCATACCCCGTCGGCGTTCACCACGGTATTCAGGTTGATGTACCCGCAGTAACCGGCCGCCGCGAGCCACGGCTCGACTCGCGCCAGCGTGGCCTCGAAGAAACGCTCGGTCCCGTCGTAGGTCGCCAGGGTGCCCATCTCGCCGGTGAGCTCCCCGAGATCGCCGGGGAAGAGGCGCTTGTGCTCCCAGTCGAGGCAGGCGGGTCGGAGGAACTGGCGGCCGTCGAAGTAGGCACCGACGCCCATCTCCACGCCGCTCAGGTGCTGCATGAGCACGAAGCGCACCGGGGTGTCCATCGGCCAGGTCGCGCTCTGCCGGGCGAGGACGCCGAGCATGTCCGTTCCGTCGTCGAGCTGCCCCACGTACGTTCGAGTGGACGCGAACCCCGGACCGTCCGGCTTGTACACGTAGCGCCCGGGCCGCTCACGGACGAATCGCGCGGCGCCGTCGAAGTCGCCGAAGACGTGAGTCTCGGCGGTCGGGAGTCCCAGTGTCGCCAGGAGCCTCTGACCGGATTCCCGTTCCGACTCGAGCCTGTCACCTGCCGCGCTTCCCCCGATGACCTGATAACCGCCGGCGCGGAGCGAATCCTGAAGCGGGCCGTCCGTCGCGGTCTCGAACAGCACGACGCCGTCCTCCCCGGCGTCGCGAATCCATGGCAGCGCTTCGCGCCAGTCCTCCACCCGGGGCACGAGACCTTCACCCACGTCGGCCGCGTCCGGGTCGCGGACGTGCACCCGGACCTCGTGCCCTTGCCGCTCGAGCTGCAGGTAGAGCGCGAGCAAGTCGTTCGAATCGCCGATCCCGAGGAATCGCATCCGCTGGAGACGTGTGTAGCGGGCGAATCACCCTCGCAGGAGCAACGATGGAGGTCGAAGGGTCGGGCATTCGACACAGCGCCCTCCTCCACCGGCGAGTCAGCAGGGCTGCCGTTGGAAGCCTTGCGTGCCCATCCTTGTTGGAGATGGAAGCACCGGACGTCTTGCACGTTGCGCCGCACACGCCTGGAGACGGGAGTGAGTCGCCGCTCCTCCTCGAGCGGCTTCATCGCGCACTCGCCCGGTGGAACGCCCGCCGCCTCCGTCCGGAAGAGCCCAGCTCCCTCTGGCGCGCGGAACTCGAGGAAGACCTTCGGATGCGCAGGCTGGAGGGGACCTGGATCGAAGCCGAGCGCGATTCCGTTGCGCCGCTGCTCCGGGACGTACCCCGCCGTGCCCCAGACTTCCTGCGATGGTTCGAGGCGCTGCGACACGAAGGCCCGGGCCAGTTCGACCCGCTGTTCGACTGGATCGCGGAGCGCGCCACGCTCGACGACGTCCGCTGGTTCTTGCGCCAAGAGCTCGCGGGAGAGGCCGGCTTCGATGACCTGGTCGCCCTCACCCAGATCAAGATGCCCGCCCGCGCGAAGCTCGAGCTGGCACGCAACTACTGGGACGAGATGGGGCGCGGTCGCCCCGAGGCCACTCACGGGGGACTGCTCGTCCGCCTCGGGGAGGCGCTCGAGATCGAGAGCGACGGGCTGCGCGCGGCATGGGAGGCCCTCGCTCTCTCCAATCTCCTCATCGGGTTCGCCACCAACCGGCGCTATGCATGGCAGGCCGTGGGCGCCCTTGGAGTCGTGGAGCTGACGGCACCGGATCGCGCGGAGTGCGTCGACCGCGGTCTGAAGCGGCTCGGGGTCGGTGGCCGGGAGCGGATCTACTTCGCGCTCCACGCCACGCTCGACCGGGAGCACGCCGCCGCCTGGAATGCCGAGGTGTTCGCCCCGCTGCTGGACGAGGACCCGACGCGCGCGCAGTTCCTGGCCGAGGGAGCGCTTCTCCGGCTCCGGGCGGGCGCGAGCTGCTTCCGGAGGTACCGGAGCGAGCTGCGCGTGCCCTAGCCGCCGAGAAGGAGCTCCGACCTCAGACCCGCGGCGGGTCGCTCTCGCGCTGGAAGTGGCGGTGCGCGGCGAGCGCCTTGACGAAGGCCTCATCGGAAGCGCCCACGAGGAGACCGGGATCTCTCTCACCGTTCGCGAGGGTGAGTGGAATTCCTGCGGCCTCGAGCAGCGCCGTGCTCGTTCCGAGCACCCCGATGGGCTTGCAGTGCCGGTACTGGTCGCGGACGTACTCGAGCGCCTGCCCGAGCGCAGCGAGCTCCTTCGCAGCCGGGCCCCCTGGGATGACCAGCGCGTCGAACAGCACCGAGGGCATCGCCTCCAGTGACGCTTCCGCGTGGAGCGCGGTGCCATCTGCCGTCTTCACCTCACCCAGCCGGGGCGCGATGATCCGCGGCACCGCGCCGGCGACGGCCAGCGCACGGTGGAACGCGAGCGTCGCCTCGCCGTCGACTCCGTCGGCAACCAGCACTGCCACCCTCCGTCCGGCGACGCTTCCGTTCCCCGGCCGCGCGGTGAGCGACAGCGCCTTCGACCGCTCGATCTCGGGCTTGACCGCGATCTCGAGCGCCCGCGGCATCGGCTCAGGTACCGGGAAGCCGAGCCCCGCTGCCACACCCCCCGCCAGCTCGGGCGCGACGTTTGCCAGCATCGACACCACCCGCTCCCGGACGGCCTGCGTCTGCACCCGCGATAGCTCGAAGCGGAAGGCGGCCACGATGTGCCGCTGCTCGACCGGGGTCTGGCTTCGCCAGAAGAGCGTCGCCTGCGTGTAGTGGTCCGCGAACTTCTCGGGCTTGCCGCGCACGGCGTGACCCTCGATGGGCTCGGGGAACGAGGTGAAGCCTCCCTTCATTCCAGCCTGGAACGGACAACCCCCGCCGAGCGAGTTGGGCTCGTAGTTGACGCGGCCGCGTGGGATGGCTTGGCGGTGCAACCCGTCGCGCTGGTTGTTGTGGACCTGCGCGACCGGCGCGTTGATCGGGATCTCGTGGAAGTTCGGACCGCCGAGCCGGCTCAGCTGGGTATCGAGGTACGAGTGATTCCGGCCCTGCAGCAGCGGGTCATTCGAGAAATCGATCCCGGGGATGACGTGCGAGGTGCAGAACGCCACCTGCTCGGTCTCCGCGAAGAAGTTGTCCGGATTCCGGTCCAGGGTCATCCGACCCACGACCCGCACCGGCACCAGCTCCTCGGGGACGACCTTCGTCGCGTCGAGCACGTCGAAGCTGAAGCCCTCCGCCTGCTCCTCGGTGAACAGCTGCACACCTAGATCCCACTGCGGAAAGACGCCTGCCTCGATCGCCTCCCACAGGTCCCTCCGGTGGAAGTCGGGGTCCGCCCCGGAGATCTTCACCGCCTCGTCCCACACCAGCGATTGCGTCCCGAGGACCGGCTGCCAGTGGAACTTGCAGAACGTGCTCCGGCCGCCCCGGTCCACGAGCCGGAAGGTGTGAACGCCGAAGCCCTGCATCATCCGGTAGCTGCGCGGGATGGCGCGGTCGGACATCTGCCAGAGCAGCATGTGGGTCGACTCGGGCATCAGCGAGACGAAATCCCAGAACGTGTCGTGGGCGCTCGACGCCTGCGGCATGGCGAAGTGCGGCTCGGGCTTCACCGCGTGGACGAGGTCCGGAAACTTCATCGCGTCCTGGATGAAGAAGATCGGGATGTTGTTCCCGACGAGATCCCAGTTCCCGTCCTCGGTGTACAGCTTCACCGCGAATCCGCGCACGTCCCGCGCGGTGTCGGTCGATCCACGTTCCCCGGCGACGGTCGAGAAGCGCACGAACACCGGCGTGCGCTTGCCCACCTCCGCGAGGGGAGCCGCCATCGTGACCTTGCCGAGCGCCGCCGTGCACTCGAAGAAGCCGTGCGCGCCCGAGCCGCGGGCGTGGACCACCCGCTCCGGGATGCGCTCGTGGTCGAAGTGGGTGATCTTCTCGCGGAGGATGAAGTCCTCGAGCATCGTCGGCCCGCGCAGGCCGACCTTGAGCGAGCTCTGGTTGTCTGCGACGGCCACGCCCTGGTTGGTCGTCAGATGCCGGCCCGTCGAGTCGACGCGGACGCGATCCAGCGGAGCGATGGTCCGGTTGACGCCCGGCTCCGGCTTGCCCTCACCCACCTTTGGAGAGCTGGCGCCTTCCTGGACCGTGCTGCTCCCCACGATGGGATCCGGCGGCTCGGCGCTCACTCCCTCCGGCGCCTTCGCTTCCAAGTCGTCCGCGGCGTACTCGGCGGGTTTCGCCTCGTTGAACGGGGTCCCGGCGGCGAGCTCTTCGGTGCCGGCCTGCTTGAGGTCCAGCGCGGCCGCCCCAGGCGCCGTCGGCAGCGGGCGCGACGGGGGCGGAGGAAGCGTGGACGGACCGGAGACGGTGCCAAGCGTGGTGCCGAGGCGAGGGTGCGGCCCACGTGGACTGGAGCCATTGGAACGGGAACCGTTTGAACGGGAGCCGTTGGAGCGTTTTGGCGAGACGGGCTTCTTCTGGGACATGAAAGCTTTCTGTTTAGAGGGGGGCCGCCGTCCCGGTTTCCCCGGGTACGTTCATTCGAGGCTCTCCCTGCTCGAGCTCATCGAAGAGGGCCTTCATCTGGTCCCCCAGCGCCGAGAGCTCTTCCGCGGGAAAGTTCTTTTCGACCTTGGGAAAGAGTGACCCTTCTTCCTCCTCGACGTGGTGCTCGATCTGCTCCTGCAGCACCGTCATCTTGGCGTCGAACTGGTCGTCACCGGCCTTCATGGCCAGCAGGTCGGCGATGACGCGCTTAGCCCCCAGGTGCTCCTCGACGGCCTCCTCCAGCAACTCCGCGAGTGGGCCGACGTACACCGAGGGGTAGAAGATCTTCTCTTCGATGGTGCAGTGGCCAGCCAGCGCATCCGCGATCTGCTCGAAGAGCGTCTGCTTCTGGTTGGAGCTCCTGGCACTCTCATACTTCTTGAAGAGGGCTTTCACCTCAGCGTGCTGCGACTTCAAAAGCTTCGTGGCGTCCATGGTCGTCCCCGGGTGGAGCGACAACGTGATCACGAAGCCTTCGTGTAGCGAGTCCGACTCGGGGAGCTTGAAAGCAAGCGCGTGTGCGGCTGGAAGCGAATCGGACGGCGACAGCGATTCCTCAGTCCGGCTGCGCCCAGAGCGAGAAGAAGCGCAACATCTCCCGGGTGGCGTCCGGACCCCTGGGATCGACGTACGAACCCTCCTCACTGCCGCCCGACCAGGCATGGGCGGCGCCGTGCACGAGCCAGTGCTCGGCGATGACGCGTCCGGCGTGGTCACGGTAGAGCGTTCGAGTGAACGGGTGGCCGTCCGGCACCTGCCCTTGAATCACCTCGGGACTCGGGGCGGCGGCCGGTGCATCGCTTCCTGGCACCGCCTGGGCGAGGACTTCGCGGCCATTTCGAGGGTGCACCGTCGTGTCCGCGTCGCCATGAAAGACGATGAGTGGTGTCAGGTCGTTGTTCCGCGCCGACGACGACCGGAGTTGTCCCCTCATCGCCTCCAGTGCCGACGGGAGATCCTTCGCAGCCCCGTAAGGCAGGCCGGAATGCACGCCGACGGCGGCGAAGAGGTCGGGATGGGTCGACTTCATGACCGCGGCCATCGCGCCGCCCGCCGACAGTCCGGCCACGTACACACGCCGGGAGTCGATTCCGTACTTCGCGATGATCTCCCGCGTCATCCCTCCGATGATCGACGGCTCTCCTCGGTCGCGCTTCTGGTGGTTGCCCTTGAACCAGTTCCAGCAGCGGCTTCCATTTGCCCTCTGCGCCTGGGCTGGATACAGCACGAAGCATGACTTCAGCTCGGCTGCCGCGTTCATCCGGGTGCCCGAGGCGAAGTCGTCCGGTGTCTGGGTACAGCCGTGCAACATCACGACCAGCGGCAGGGCCTCCCCACGATGCCCGCTCGGCACGTACAGCTTGTAGTCTCTGGCACCCGCACGATTGGAGAACGAGCCGGTAAGAAACTCGCCCGGCAGCTCTTCGGACCTTCGGCGGGGTCCGGGTCGCGCCTCGACGCTCCGGAACCGAGGGCTCACTGGAGCCGCAGGCTCCCCGACCGCGCCTGGCAGCAGTGCCCTGAACGGGGGCTGCGCGGAGACCGGGGCGTCGCTGGGCGGTGAAGGAGTCGCCGGCGTCCGGTGCAGTGCCCGCTGGATCGCAGCGGTCGCCTCCTTCGGGCCGCGCGTTTGCAAGACCTTCGTTGCTTCCTGAATGTCGGCGAACAGCGTCTTATCCATGGTTTTGTGCATCCATGATCGCACCGTAACCATCGCGCGCGGCAGGTCACGCAGATGCCAACGAGAGCGAGCGTGCGGTCATCCGGTCGTTCCCGACGGGCCGTGCCGCTCCCCGCTTCCCGTTTCAGCTCGAGTCCCTACATTCAAAGCATGTCGAACGGAGGCAGACCGTGGGAATCGTGACGATGCTGGTCGTGGGGTTGATCGCTGGACTGCTTGCCCGGGCGATCATGCCTGGCAACGATGCCATGGGTTGGATCCCGACGGTCATTCTTGGAATCGTGGGATCGTTCGTCGGAGGTTTTCTGGCAAGCGTTCTTCTCCACGAAGGCGCCACCGACACCTCCGCCCTCCACCCCACCGGGGTCGTGGGGAGCGTGATCGGAGCGCTGGTCGTTCTCGGCGTCTGGCACTTCGCCCGGCGGCGGCGCGC
>Ga0207678_10003407_pt1 | contig 14311 bp, 14 predicted proteins | sample KBSC63metaG_FD_184319 | JGI IMG/M metagenome (GOLD analysis project Ga0207678, IMG submission 184319) | Corn rhizosphere microbial communities from Kellogg Biological Station, Michigan, USA - KBS C6-3 metaG (SPAdes) (version 2) | ecosystem: Host-associated > Plants > Roots > Rhizosphere > Soil ... | reverse complement strand
ACATATATGACGAGCAAGGCGACCAGACCGAACAGGCCCAGTTCCTCCCCGAACGAGGTGAGGATGAAGTCGGTCGCGGGCAGCGGAACGATCTCTGGATGGCCGACACCGAGGCCGGTCCCGAACAACCCGCCCGTCCCCAGCCCGAACAGTGACTGGCTCACCTGATAGCCGACGCCGTCGGTGTAATGAAAAACGTCGAGCCACACGGTGACCCGCGTCCGGACGTTGGCAAAGAGCTGATAGGCGAGGTACGCACCACCGGCGAACAACAAGGTCCCGACGATCACCCAGCTGATGCGCTCGGTCGCGACATACAACAGCACCACAAACACGCCGAAGAACAGCAGCGAGGTCCCGAGATCATGACCGCGGATGAGGACGGCGAGGCAGATCACCCAGGCGAGGAGCAACGGACCGAAGTCTCGCCCGCGCGGCAGGTCGATGCCGAGGAAGCGGCGTCCGGCGAGAGACAGCACGTCCCGCTTGGTAACCAGATAGGCCGCCGCGAAGATGGTCAGCAAGATCTTGGCGAACTCGGCCGGCTGGATGGAGAAGCCTGCGACCAAGATCCAGATCCGCGCGCCGTTGATCTCCGAGAAGCGGGCCGGCAACACCGCGGGCAGGATCAACAGGAAGAGCCCGACCAGCGCCAGCGTGTACGCATAACGGGCGAGCGCACGATGATCCCGCACGATCAGCAGGATTGCGATGAACAGCAGGATGCCGAGGCCGGTCCACCACACTTGGGTCGGCGCGGCGGCGGCCGGCACGCTGCCCCCGTTGTTTTGCGCTTGTATGGCCAATCCGTGGTCGAGTCGATCGATCATGACGAGGCCGAGGCCGTTGAGCAGAATCGCGCACGGCATCAGTACTGGGTCCGCGTACGGCGCCACCCACCGAATGACGAGATGGGCCGCGAGCCCGGCCAGGAGCGTCACCCCGGCGAAGGTGATCAGATTCAAGCTGATATGCCCGGCGCGCGCGCCTTGAACCGCCGCCTCCGCGGCGACGACGATGAGCACGGCAAGCAGCAGCAGTCCCAGTTCCGCCCGGCGTCGCGTCGGTGGGGCTGCAGTCGCCGTCGGAGTCGTCCGGGTCGCGGTCATCTGCTCACACCTTCCGGCAGTCCACGCCGGGAACAGGCGTCACGGACGGACTGGGCGTCAGGGTGAGCGATGGGGTCGGCCGAGGTGCGGACGGACGTTTCGGGCCGGGCGTGGTAGGCGGCGGCGCGCTCGACGGGGGGCTCGGGCTATCAGAGCGACACGGTGGCAGGAGCTGGTCGAGCAGGTTGGACTTGATCCGCTGGGCCTTCGCGAGATCGCTCGCGGTGATGCCGGACATGACCTGACTGCGCGCTGCCGCGGTCAGGTCGGCCAGCTTCAGATCGGTGTTCTCCTCCACTTCGAAGAACTTGATCGGGCCGAATTGCGAATTGACGCCCCGGAAAATGGCGACCTCGCTGCCGTCCTTGCCCACGAAGTACTGCGTCTGGGTCCAGGAATAGAAGGCGGCCGCGCCCCCGATGAGGAGGGCCAGCGCCACAAGCGTCACGATGAGCGGCTTCCATCGACGTCGCCGCGGGTGACTTGGCAGGCGGAGGCGCTCGGTGGCCCGCCGGGTCATCCGCGCCGCGCGCTCCGCGGGGCTCCCGCCGTCGCTGTCCGACGCGGACGTCGGATCTACGAACGCGCCGCCGATGACGGGTAGGTCATCGCCATATTCGGTATCGACCACGTCGGCGACGATGCACGTCACGTTGTCCGGTCCGCCGCCGCGCAGGGCCAGGTCGACAAGCCGGTCCGCAGCCTCTTGCGGTTCGCCCTCGGAGAGTGCCTCCTGAATGGTCGCCGCGGTGACGACGTCCGACAGGCCGTCGGTGCAGAGCAGGTAGCGGTCGCGAGCTCGCGCTTCCCGGATCGAGACGTCAGGCTCCACGTCCGAACCCATGAGCGCGCGCAGGATCACCGACTTGCGCGGGTGGTGCGACGCCTCTTCCGCTGTCAACCGCCCGGAGTCGACGAGCGACTGTACGTACGTGTCGTCATGCGTGATCTGGGTCAGGTGGCCGTTGCGAAGTAAGTACGCCCGCGAATCCCCGACGTGCACAAGTCCGACCTGGCGCCCGGTGAAACGCAAGGCGGTGAGAGTCGTGCCCATCCCTTCGAGCTTGTTGTCGCCCGCGATCGCTCCGGCCAGATCGTGATTGGCCTCCTCGACGGCGTTGCGCAGCGCATAGAGCATGTCGCCGAGAGGCCGATCCTCGTCGAGTCGCTCCAGCGACCCGATGACCAGCTTGCTCGCGACCTCGCCGGCGGCATGGCCGCCCATGCCGTCGGCGATGGCCAGCAACCGGGGACCGGCATAAACCGCGTCCTCGTTGTTGCCGCGAACCAGCCCACGGTCCGAGCGCACTGCGTAACGCAGGGTCAGCGTCATCGCAGTTCCAGCACCGTCTTCCCGATGCGAACCGGCACGCCGATCTCGAGAGGCATCGGGTTGTCGACCTTGCGTTGGCCCAGATAGGTGCCGTTCGTCGAGCCCAGGTCCTCGACGAACCACACCCCGTCTTGGAGGCTGATCCGCGCGTGTCTGGTGCTCGCGTAATCGTCGGTGAGGACGAGGGTGGAGTCATTGGCTCGGCCGAGCAGTACCGGCGCCCCGGTCAACCCGATCCGGGTACCGGCGAGGCCGCCGGCCGTCACGATGAGCTGTGACGGTCCACGGCGAGGCGCTGGAGCGGGGGCAGGCGGCGGCGCCTGTCCGCGACGGCGCGCCGGGGGTGGCAGTCCGACCCGTTGCTGTCCGGCGGAGCGCAGATCGCTCCGCACCACCCGGACCGCGGCGAGCACGAACAGCCAGAGCAGAACGAGGAAGCCAAACCTCATGAGCTGGAGGGCCAGCGGAGAGTTCACACGTGCTCCTGCTGGAAGACCAGCTTCGTGTGCCCTAGTCGGATGACGTCGCCGTGCGTGAGGACATGGCTTGCTACGTCGTGGCCGTTAACACTGGTGCCGTTGGTGGATCCCAGGTCGTACACGGTCGCGAAGTTGCCGTCCCATTGGACTTCGGCATGGCGGCGGGAGACGCCCTGGTCGAGTAGCTGGAGATCAGAGTCGGTGCCGCGCCCGATCAAGTTGCGCCCCATCTGGAGATCGAAGCGACGGTTCGTGCCGTCGACGACGACAGCCGCCGAGGCGCGGCGCGGTGCGGCGCCGGGCGGTGGACGGTACCCGCCGGGCTGCGGTGAAGCGTTGGGGGCGCCGAGCGGCGGTCCGGGCGGCATGCCGGCCCGCGCTCCGGGCGGTGGCATCGCGGGCGTCGGCACGCCCGGCCCGGGTCCCCGGCCAGGCACCGGAGCAGCCATCGGCGGCATTCCGCCCTGGCCCGGTGGCGGCGGGTACGCGCCTGGGGGCAAGCCGGGGACGGCCGGCAACGACAGCGAGTCGTACGGCCGGCGCCGAGGCGGCGCGTTGGACTCCATGCGTGATGCGACGCCGAAGACACCCGTGTGCAGCGCATCGTCCCGGGCCAGGTAGACCTCGATGTCGCCGATCGTGCGCCAACCGTTCTGGTCCAGATGCTCCTGTACCAGCTCAGCCAGCGAGTTGGTCAGCTGAGCCTCCCACGGGACGAGCCGCTCGTAGTCCGACGGCGACAACGTCACCCGATACCGGTTGGGCGCCAGCACCTCACCGGTGCCCATCACATTGCGTTTGTCCGTGGCCTCCCGCTGGAGCGCGGTCGCAATCTCGACCGGCTCCACCTGGCCCTTGAACACCCGTGCGAACGCCGAGCCGACGACGCTTTCGAGGCGTCGCTCGAAGCGCTGCGCAAGGCTCATTGCGGCGCCTCCGTCCTGCTTTCTCGTGGCCGTCCGGCACGGTTCTCATGGCATGCTCGCGCCGCCGCATCGATGCGGCGCGTTCGCCCGATGGTACTTGCCCGCGCCTGTGAGCGAGACCGAGCAGGTCAGCGAGGCCGAGCCGGCGGACAGAGCATGCTAACCTTGCGCACTGCCGCGGCTGGATCGCGGGTGGCCGGGGCAAGTGGCGGAATGGCAGACGCGCACGGTTCAGGTCCGTGTGTCCGTAAGGACGTGGGGGTTCAACTCCCCCCTTGCCCACGAGCGATTGAGGCGAGCGGGCGAGTTCGCTCGCGTCTCCAAGCCGATTCAGTAGTCAGATGGGGGAGATTCGAACAGGCGACAATCACCCCGGACCCCACGGCAAAGTGGTATGGCTCGCATCGTTCCGGTCGCGGCGGACCTGCTCCGCGATGCACCGACGTCATTCTTTTCGGTCAGACAGCACTCCGAGCTGCTCCAGCACCGCGAACTCGTCCCAGTACTGCCTGAACGAGCAGATCCGATCGCCACGGAACTCGGCGACGGTGACACCGTTGATCGTGATCCGCAGGCCGGTGGGCTCGATGAAAACTCCACCGGCCAGGGCGAACTTGCCGGAGTGGGTCATGCGGACGGTCCACTCAGCGCATGCGTAGTCGCCGCCGACGTCAAGCGGGGCGACGTCCAGTTCGATGTTTGAAAAGGCGGTGTCGCGACGTTCGAACTCGGCGGCAAGCTCGGCGGCCGAGGCGGCCGAAAGGGCGGGCGCCCACGCCGTCACGTCCTCGGTGTACAACTCCCCGATCACAGCGCTGTCACCTTCGATGCTCGCCGAAAGCGCGCGAACCAGCGTGGCTGCTCGAGCGGCGTTCGAGGTCATGCGGGCTGCTCTCCGATTAGCTTGGCCTTCGCCGCCGCGAACTCGGAATCAGTGAGGACCCCGGATGCGTGCAGCGCACCCAGCTGTTGCAGGGCTTCGGGGAGGCCGATGGCTGGCCTGGTTGTCGTCGCCACGGCAGGCGCGGTCGGCGCTTGTCGGGGAACCCGGATGGTCGCGTCGAACTCTTCCTGCAGGTGCTGGTTGTACATGTCCTGCTGCGTCACGTCGCGGGGCACGCGGTAGGGCATCCAGGTTTGACGAGGCCGATAGAGGAACAGCATGGCAGCGTGCTCCGTCCGTCACGAGGTGAGAATCCAGCCGCCCGATCGGCTTGAAGTCTGCAGCGATAAGGATGCCTTGCGAGCTCGGCGAGGCCTCAACCGGGAGGCTCGCCCAGGGTCCGTCGGGTGACTCAGCGAATAGCGCACGTAGGCGGGGTTCATTGCAATCCTGATTGGGACGATGACCACACAGCAAACGACCACGGCTGACAACATCGCGCCAGCTTGTACGGCCAGTTCACCGCTTTTGGCGGCACGTAAGGTGTGACCACCGAGAGGGGGGACCGGGTTGGGTATATGGATCGATACACCGCAATGGCACAGCCCGGCGACGCTCAAGGCCCGCAACGTCGACGGTGTCATCCGGTATCTGTGCATGCCGTTCAACACCGGGCCGGGCACCGCCCTGCCGAACAAGCGGCTCGAACGAGCAGAACTTGACCAGAAGATCGGTGCCGGAATCGACGTAGCCGTCAATTGGGAAGACGCAGCGGACGACTATGTCGGCGGCTACGCCCGCGGGTTCGACAAAGGACGCCGCGCCGGTGATTGGATGCTGAACGTTCTCGGCTGGCCCGCTGGAGGCTCGTGCTGTTCGAGCATCGACGCCGACATTGGCGCGGCCTGGGGTGGCCTGGCCCGGGATTATCAACGCGGGTTCGCTGACGGGCTGACCCAGGAAGGGCCCTACGCACCGGGAATCTACGGATCCGCACCGGCGCTCAATGGCGCGCGCCGTGACGGCACCGCACACGTATTCTGGCTGACCGCCGCTAGTTCGTGGTCACACGGAGTCCGACCCGACGAGGTCCACATCATCCAGGATGGTCTCTGGGCGGGGGGCGGAGACGCGGACCTCGACACCATCGTCACCGTCCCGTTCGGCACCTACCTGCAAGCGGCTGGAGGTCAGCACAGGGCGATAGACATCAGCGCGGCATCCCTCGCCGAGATCGACTAATTGATCCGCCGCGCCCCTCAACGTCAAAAGCGCGTTCACGATCCCGGCCGGGCTCACCGAGAACGACCGGGTCCTAGACATGCTTGTCACGCTCGGGCGAGGCCAGTTCAACGCGACGAATGAGATCGTTGCCACGCTCGGCGCGATCAGAGCGAACACCGGTCAGCTCCTCGACGATGAGACACATATCCTCGCGGCTATCGCGGCTTTGCCGTCAATCCAGTTCCCCGCTGATCAGATACCCGTCCTCGCCGCGGCGATCGCCAACGACATCGGAACGCCGGTCGACGAGGAGAAACTCGCCATTGCGCTCAGCCACGACGTGATCGCCTCCCTGGGAGCCGCGCTCAGCAACGGCTGAGTGGCAGAAGGCCGGGTCAGGGACGCACCGCCCGCACGAGCAGGTAGTCGATGATCCGTCTTCGCCACAGCAGCTCCACTTGCCACAGCAGCACCCGCGCGGCTATGCGGTGCCCAGTGGGCGCGGCTGGCGTCCGCGACAGCCGCCTGGCCGTGAGCTGCAACGCCGGAGCGATCACCCGGTCGCCCAATGCCGTTGCTACCACGTCCACGAGACCGGCCGCGCGGGCTGCCTCGGTGATCTGTTCGGTCGTCATAGCTGCGTTTCGGCGCATACCGAACACCCGCAGCTGGGTGACGCCAGCCATGAGCTCGACCGGATCGCGCGGCAGGCGCTCGGTAGCGATGTCCGTGATGCTCAGCACGCCGCCGGGCCGAAGTACGCGGTAGCACTCCTCGAAGAACGCCTTTCGCGACCGGAAGTGAAACGCGGCCTCCACGCTGATAATCCCGTCGGCCGTGCCCGCGGCGAAGGGCAAGTGGACCGCGTCGCCGGCAACCGGTGCAGCACCTGCGGCCGCAAGCCGATTCCGGCCCGCCGCCAGCTGCCACTCGGCAATGTTGACCGCGACCAGCCGACGCGGGTGAAGCAGTTGCGCGAGCACCGGGTCCTGAGTCCCGAGCCCGTTGCCGATATCAACGATCACACCGCCGGCTGGCAACTCCGCGGCCGTCGTTTCCACCAGCCGGCGGCAGGCCTGCTCGGCCTCGTCTTCCGTCCCTGGACCGTCCCACAGCCCGAGATTCAGCCAGCCAGGTGCGATAGCCAGGAAGCAATCCGATCCGATGCTCTCGTAGACCCGCGCGACCGGATTCCGGCTCTGCTTGAACAGCTCGCCGACGTGCCGAACATGCTGGCTGGTCCATCCGGTCACCTGACCACTCTCCACCGTATGTATGCCTATTCCTGTGTTCAGGCAGCGGAATAGGCATACAGATCACCGGCGGAGTTCCAACTCGGCGAAGTCCGGCAGGTCCGGCACGGCGCGACGGCGCCGGAGCACGAACCAGCCGGCGAACACGCCGACAGAGAGAACGACGAGGGAAGCCGCGAGGGTATTGACATATGGCTCGAGCCGCGAGGTATCCGTCGCAGCACTGACGGTCCAGGGAACCGTGACGCCCAGCTGCTGGCCGTTGCGCTCGATGACGGCGCGCATCTCGCGGACAGGACCCGAGTCCAACCGGGCGACGCCGAAATAGCGCCCAGCGCCGATCGGCCGCAACGGTGGGCTGACCGTCGACGCAGCACCGACCACCTCGAGGATGACGGAGTCGATGGGTCGGGGCGCCGGGCGGCGCGAACTGGCCGCCGTCACGGTGAAGGCGTTCAAGCCGGCACGATTCGGCGTCGCCGAGATCGTGACGACCAGGTCGGCCACCGAGCCGGCCTCCGTTCGTTCGACCGTCGACGCCGCGGCTTCCGTCGCCGAGGAGGCGACGGGGGTGGCTGTCTCCCGCGACGGCGCTGACTCGGCGAGGACGCCGGCAACGATCAGCAAACCAACTCCGACTGCCGCCTCGACGGCGATGAGGCGCGCGGAGACCACGCGCGCCGGTCGCGGGATCGCCGGTCTGCGCCATGGCATCTGCAATCCGTGGAGCCTGATCGCGTTGAGCGCGCTGAGGACGAGCAAGACGACGAGCACCCCGGTCTTGATCAACAGCGCGCGGCCATACCCGGTCGTGACGAGACCACTCACCGTCTCGACCTGACGGCCGGCGCTGTACAAGCCAGTGCCGAGGACGATGCCGACGCTGGCGAGCAGGACGACCGCGAGCGGCCCGCCGATCATCCGCAGCAGCACCCGACGTTCCAGGCCTTGGACCGTGGGCCGCCAGAGCATCACCGCCAAGGCCAGGACCACGCCCACCCATATGCAGCCGGCGAGAATGTGCAGGGCCTCGGCCAGCATGGCGGCGGGACGAGCCGACCTGATCGACGCAGCGTGGCTGCCCAATGCCTCGATCACCACAAGCGCGAGCACCAGCGCCGATACGAGCGCCAGCCCAGGTCGGATCCGCAACGATCGGTGCAGCACGAGAGTGATTACCAGCAGCGCAGCGAGAGCGGCGACGCGGAGCAGCCACAGGTGACCCCAGGTGGTTCCGCCGAACACGGCCAGCCAGTCTCGATCCGAGACTGCGGTCGCGTGCGCGACCTGGACGATCCCATCGACGGCCGCCACGCCGAGGCCGACCACGGCGGACCAGGCCGCCAGAAGGAGCATCCGCCGTTCCACCGCGGTCACCGTGATTTCGACCTTTGGATCGGCCCCGATCCACAGGAAGATCAGGAGGATGCCGGTTGCACCGACCATGGCCGCCAGCGCGCCAATCCGGAGCCAGTGCCGCACCACGTCGCCCGGGCTCGTCGAGGGGGTCGTGTCCGAAGGAGCCGGAGCCGCCACGGAAACGCCGACGCCGAATACGACCGTGCCGGTTGTGGTGTGCCCGTCGTCTTCCGCCGTAACGGTCCACAGCACTCCGTAGGAGTCCGTTGGCAGCGGGGGCAGCGCGAGCTGCAGGAGACGCGGATCGCCCGACGAGACGGGCCGGGTACCGGTGACGACCGCGCCGTCGCTGTCGACGATTCGCGCAGAGCTCTGATCGGGCGTTATCTCCTCGTTGAACCACATTTTGACGGTCTTCGGAGAGGACGCCACCGTCGCGCCGCTTGACGGGTCAGATCGCACGAGGAGGGCGTGCGCGGTTGCGGTTGGCGCGCCAACGAGCAGGCCGACGCCCAACGCCGCGCACACGGTGGCCAAGAGCAGGCCCAGCTGGACATGGAGGGGGCGATGGTGACGCCGGCCTCGCGCGAGGGTCACGAGGCCGGCGCGCGGACCCCGGCGCGTCCCGACGTACGCTTGCAGGTCCACGGTCTGGACGCCGTGGCCACGCCGCTGGTCCGGTCTCACCATGACGTCAGCTTCAATGTCGGTCCCCACGATCGGCCCCGCCGCTCCGTCGGTGACACCCGAAATGTAGGGCCGCTACCCCAGACCAGGCGGTTCATGACGATCCCGTCATGTAGCTGTCATCGGACAATCACCCTTCCTCCGGCGACGGCGACCACGAGGGCCCTTATGAGACAGGGCAAAACCCTTCTATCGGAATGGTTGCGTCGGCACCTAACCCCCGGCGAAGTCCCGTGGTTCTTGCGCGCTCACGGCGCTCGCGGTAAACACATGGCCGAGTGAGTGGCGCGTGAGACAGGGGGCCTCTGTTCCGGACGACGTCACTACCCGGGGGGCTGAGATGCCGAGGGTTCTGGTCGTTGACGACGAGTTACGCATCTGTAGGTTCCTGCAACGAGCACTCGAGGCCGAGGGCTTCGACGTCGACATAGCTTCCGGCGCGCACGACGCGCTTCGGCTGGCCGAGGAAAACGACTATGCCCTGACGATCCTTGACCTGCTGATGCCGGGAATGGACGGGTATGAGGTCTTGCGTCGGATCGTCGAGTCCGACCGCACCCGTCGGATCCTCGTCCTCTCGGCCGTCGGAGATGTCGAGTCCCGCGTCCGGTGCCTGCGGATGGGCGCGGTCGACTACCTGGCCAAACCGTTCTCGATCGCCGAGCTCATGGAACGCGTCAAACGCCGGATCGAAGACCAGAATCGGAACACATCTGCCCGCTGGCTCGAAGTGAACGGCGTTCGGTTGGACCTGCATCGTCGGACGCTACGGGCCGGCGGGCGTGAGGTGCCCCTGTCCCAGCGCGAGTTCATCCTGCTGGGCCATCTCATGCGCCATGCCGGCGAGGTGTGCACACGCGTCGAACTGCTCGCCGACGTGTGGGGATATTCGTTCGATCCGGGTAGCAACGTGGTCGACGTGTGCGTCCGGCGGCTGCGGTCCAAGTTGGAGCGGGAACTCATCGAGACGGTGCGCAATGTCGGCTACAGCTTCGTCGCGAGCTGACCGCTGGCTGTGGTGGGGCTGGCTGCTCTTTGCCGGCGTGAACACCGTTGCCATGTTCGTCTTTGCCGGCGCAGAGACCGTTCCGTTCCACTTCGTCTGGATCAGCCTTTCGGTGGTCTACGGGCTGCAGCTGTGGTCCGCGGGCCGTACCTACACCGTGCTGGCCCTCGTCGGCGTGCTCACTGGATGCGCGCTCGTGCTGCACGTACACAACAACGTGATCGGCTGGGAGGAGACCACCGAGGTTCCGTTGATGACGCTGGTCTTCCTCGCCATGGTGTGGCACGTGCGACGTCGCACGAAGGCCGAGTACCGCGCCCGGACACTTGCGGACAGCGAGCGAGAAATGCGCGAGGCGCAACGCCGCTTCGTCCGGTTCGCATCGCACGAGTTGCGCACTCCGATGACCGTCGCGCGCGGGTATGCCGAACTCATCCGCGACAACGCCACCGACGACCAGACCCGCGAGGACGCGATCGTTGTCCTGGAGGAACTGGAGACCCTCAACGGAATCGCCGAGCGGCTGCTGACCCTGGCCCGGTCCGAACAACCCAGCATGCTCCGGGTGCAGGAAGTGGATGTGGACTCGTTGCTCCAACGGGCGGTCAAGCGGTGGCGGCCGGCCGCCGACCGGAACTGGTCAATCCACACCCATACCGGCGTGATCACAGCAGACCAGGAGCGCCTCGAGGCGGCGCTCGACTGCCTGCTCGACAACGCCGTTCGGTACACGCAGGACGGCGGTCACATCGACCTGCACAGTGAACGCCGGCAGGGTGAAGCAGTCATCCGCGTGCGGGACGACGGGATCGGCATCCCACCGGACGAGCGGCAGCACGTCTTTGAAAGCTTCCGGGCCGGGCCGGTTCGCCCCGGCACCGGCATGGGCCTTGCCATTGTCCGGGCCGTCATGGAAGCGCACGGTGGCTCGGTGGCCCTTCAGGATGCCCGGGGTGGCGGCTGCGAGTTCGTGCTCCGACTGCCCACCTCGCGAAGGACGCCAGCGGTGCCGCCGGCCGCTCCGCCCACGCCGCCGGCCACTGCGCCCGCCGACGAGCGACCGGCTGAGGTCCGGGTCTTCGGCGGTTACCAGCCGTCGACGAACGGGCATTCGGCGGGTCACGACGTAGACCTGACGCTTACCTGACCAGCCGTCGAGGCTGCCGACCGGGGGGCCTATTCGTCCCGATGGGTAAACGATGTCGACGGGCGTGGCCCCGGTGAGGTGAACCGGGCTCGGTCGTCCGAACCTTCTCTTTCGCGGCGCGGCGTTGCCGATCGGCTGGGAGCGCTCGGCGGGGTGATGGACGAGGATGCCGCCCGATCGTCCACCCGCTCGCTCGGCGTCGGGTCGTTCTCCGGCTCGGTCGGCGTCGAAGGTGCACCAGGCGGAACGACCGGCGAAGGTCGAGGCGCAAGGCTCGCCCGCTGGTGATGGTCGCCCGGATCGAATTGCGAGGTCGTGCTCGTCTGGACCGGGACGCCAGTGCGCGGGCTGTCATGAGCAGCTGCCATGCCGCTCACCCCGGTGGCCACTGCCACAGCGAGGGCGCCGCTGACCAGGATCGTCCGGCGGTGCGTCCGTCCCGACCGGAGGGTAGGGAGCCCGGTGAGCAGCAGCTGATTCAGCTCGGGCGGTGGTGCAGGAGGTTGCAGATGGCGCAGTCTCCGCAGCTCACGCAAAGGCGAGTCAAGAATGTCGCCCGGTGCGGGCTGCAGTTCGTCGACGGGTGTGACTCCGGAACTCCCGGCCGCCCATGGGTGCGATACGTCATCGTTCATCTCGGCGTCGTCATCGTCGGACGTCCTTACGCCGTTACGCCCTGCTCGATCACGATTTGGCGAAGCTTTCGCACGGCCCGGTGCTGGAGCTGCTTCACCGCACCCGGTGATCGACCAATGACCGTCGCAACCTCCTGTACCGAAAGGTCGGCGACTACCCGCAGGACGAGGACCTCGCGCTGATCCGCCGGCAGATCACGCAGCAGCTCGACGACACGCGCCGCGCCGAGCAACTCCATCGCGTCGTGCTCCGCCGAGGCGGCGGAGCGGAGGTCGGACGCGACGTCGTATTGGCACCAGACCGGCTGGCGGCGTCGACGGCGCGCATCGTCGACCATCCGGGCGTGCGCCACCGACATGACGAACGTACGCAGCCCGGCCGCGCCACCGGACAGTTCCCGCAGCCGAGGTAGCGCAGCAAGGAACACATCAGCGGTCACCGCCTCTGGATCGGCCACGCCCTTCGCCGTGAGATACCCGAGTACGACCGGGGCCAGCTCCTCATAGATCACTCGGAAGGCGGCGGCCTCGCCGTCCTGGGCCGCGCGAACTACGCCGTCGGTGATCGGCGCCGCCATGCCGGTCCTGCCGTCCTGTCGTCGGTGGCGGCACGACGATGGGCGGGCCAGCCATCGTGCCGACTTGCTGCGCGTGCCGGCCGCGTCCCCGACGGCGCCAACGGCGCCCGACCTGACAGTTGGCTCGAGGCGCAGTCATACCGCGCCGGCCGAGCCGGCGCAAGCGGGCGGCGCGCGTTACACGAATCGGTATGTCCTTCGTTCATCGGGCAATTCACCCGCGTAACCCAGCGAGTCGATGCAGCGATAACGGTCGCGGGGCCTAGGGGGACCTACGCCAGACGGCCGGCCGGATTACATCGGCGGGCCCGAAGGAGGAGCGTGAAGCGCAGCCGCCGCCTCGTGACGACTCTTGGGCTCACTACCGGACTGGCGATCGGCGCGCTCGGTGTGCTGTCGACCGTCGACGGCCCGGCTCCGTCCAAACCCGCACCGGCACCCGCAACGTCCGCACCATCGGACTCGAGAACCCAAGCCGAGCTCGCCCGGCTGCAGGCCGAGCTGGCCGTCGACGCGCGGCGCGCGACCGAGCTCCGCTCACAAATTGCGCGCCTGCAACGGAACGCCCACCGTGGCTGAGCCGGGCCGGCGAGCGCGCTGGACCGCCGCTCTTGTGGCCGCCCCGGGTGCCGCCGCTGTGCTGGCCGGCGCGACCGCCTGGGCCGCTCACACCAGGCCCGCCACCGCGAACGGCGGGTCCTCACCGGTGGTCCGGGCGCCGGTCCCCGCGGACGCCACCACCCCCCGCTCGGTGCAGCAGTCCGCCGCCGCAAACCGTCGGGAGCTCGAACGACTCCAACAGCAGCTGACGAGTCTGCGCCGTCAGCTGTCCTCGGGCCAAACCACCACTCGGCCCGCGCCCCGGTCCACGGCGTCGCGCTCGACCGGAGCGGCACCCACGACCGCCCGCGGCCCGGTCCCGGGAGCAACTGCCGGCCCGGCGCTGCCCGAGCCGTCTGCGTCGGCCGCTGTGCCCGCCACCTCCGCGCCGGCGCCAGCGCCGCCCGCACCCACTCCGGCGCCGACCGTCGCGCCCAGCCCGCCGCCGACATCAACGCCCCCGCCTACCCAGGCGTCGACCGGGGCCTCCGGGAAGCCGTGATGACGTCGCCGACCGCGCTGCCTCCGCTGTGGGAGCTGACTGCGTCCGGCGACCTGGTGAGCACGTTCCGGAGCATGGCAACGAATGTCACCGTGCGAATACGAAACGGCCGGGCGGCCCAGCCCGGATGCCTGGATCGCGTCATCGCCGTGTTCCGCGACGTGGAGACGCAGTGCACTCGATTCGAGCCGACCAGCGCACTCATGCGGGCCAACGCGGCGGGTGCCGACTGGTGCATCGTCCCGCTTCGCTGCTACGCGGCGATCCGCGCTGCGGTTGGCGCCTATCGGATGACGGGCGGCCGCTTCGACCCGCGCGTGCTGCGAGCGCTCGAGGCGATCGGATACGACCGGTCCTGGCCGCTGCCGGCTATGCCGCAACCCGTCAGCGCGCCTCGACCTCCTGTCCCGGTGCGCGGCAGTTGGCTCGTGGAATTCGACGATGACCGGCTGGCGGTGCGGATCGGCCAGCTGCCCATCGATCTCGGCGGTATCGGCAAGGGACTGGCATTGCGCTGGGCCGCCGCCGAGGTGATCTCGGAGTGCCCAGACTTCCTGCTCCAGGCCGGCGGCGATTGTTACCTGGCGGGT
>Ga0207678_10003404_pt1 | contig 14313 bp, 14 predicted proteins | sample KBSC63metaG_FD_184319 | JGI IMG/M metagenome (GOLD analysis project Ga0207678, IMG submission 184319) | Corn rhizosphere microbial communities from Kellogg Biological Station, Michigan, USA - KBS C6-3 metaG (SPAdes) (version 2) | ecosystem: Host-associated > Plants > Roots > Rhizosphere > Soil ... | reverse complement strand
GGCCAGCGGATGGTGCCGAGGCCGGAGCCGTGTTCGGTGCCGCGGCGGGCGATGAGCGGGGTGATGCCGCGGGCGCGGGCCAGATGGCGGATCGGTGGGATGGCGTCGAGCAGCGGGACCAAGCTGGGTGACCCCTAAGCGGACGACCAGCCGTCGCCCCACTCGGCATCCCGCGCGGCGCGGTACCGCGGGCCCTGCTTCTTCGAGACGGCGACCGCGGGCTTCAAGCCGTCGGAAGCCGTGCACAGGTCGAGCGCGACCCAGCCCTTGTGCTTCTTCGGGTGCCGGATGATCCGCGCGTCCGGCCGCTCCGGCGTCGATCGGGCCGCGACGACGTACGCGAACTTCTCGTCCTCGAACCCGAGCGTGCCCGCCTTCAGCCTGCGGTGCAGGCCCGAGCGCGGGAGCCGTGCGGCGAAGTGGCACCAGTCCTCGCCGGGCACGATCGGGCAGGCGGCGTCGTGCGGGCACGGCGCGACGACGTGCAGGCCGAGCTCGACCAGCTGGGCGCGTGCGGCGCGGATCCGCTCGTAGCCCGCCGGCGTGCCCGGCTCGATCAGCGCGACCGCCCCGGCCTTCGCCGCCAGCCAGCGCACGGCGTCGGCGCGGGTGGCGTCCGGCAGTTCGCCGAGCACGTAGGACAGCGTGACGAGGTCGGCGTCGGGGGCGGGCGAGGCCGGATCGACGAACCCGCGACGCCACTCGGCGTCCCGGACCGCGGCCCGGCCGCTGCCGGAGGCGAGCCGTTTGCCGAGCCCGATGGCCCCGGCCACCTGCTCCAGCACGGTGCACTCGGCCAGCGAAGGCCACACGTCCGTGGCAGCCCACACGGCGGCACCGGTGCCCCCGCCGACGTCGATCTGGGTACGCGGCTCGAAGCCGGGAGCGCGTAGGGCGGCTTCGGCGAGCACAGCGTGTACGGCGGCGTAGGTCGCCGGCATCCGGTAGCCGGCGTACGCGGCGACGTCGGCTTCGGAGCTGAGGATCGGCGAAGTCGCCGCGTCACCTTGGCGGTAGCGCGCGCTGAGGCGATCGACGGACTGGGTCAGCCTGGCCACGGGGTGCCGGGCCAGCTCGTCGTCGAGCGCGGAGGAGAGATCATCGGGAAGGACCGCCACGACGGGCAGATTAGCCGGGGCCCGTCCGGCGCCACGGAGGTAGCTTGGGTGGCATGGGGGAATCGCCGTATCAGGATCTCGTCGACGCCGGCGGCCTCGGCACCGTGCTCCGGGCCGCGTGTCCCGGCTGCGACATCCGTCTGCTGGAGGCTCCGGGCGCTTTCGGCGGCTTCTGGGCCAGGGTCAGCAAGCAAGACCGTGCGGTGACGGTCCTGCCGATCGTGCGTGAGCGGCAGTTCCGCGTGCAGCACCTCTTGCGCGGGACTTACCTGAGCCGGCTGGCCACGACCGACCTCACGGAGGTCACCGGATCGGCCGCGGCCTGGTTGGGCGGCGCCACCGCACGGGAGCTGGCCGCGGCGTGGCCGTTCGCCGACTTCGCCGACATCGCCGACGCGTTCGAGAGCGGCGACCGGATCGAGTTCACCTGGCAGTTGTTCCGCGCCGACGACGGGCGCGGCCTGGGGGAGTTCATCGAGGCGGCGATGCGGGAGCCGAGGTTGCGGCGGATGTACCCGTTCACGTCGATGGCCTGGATGTCGTTCCGGCCGACCGCCGACGAGTACGAGGTGCCGGGACCTTGGGTGCGGTCGGCAGGCGACGGCCGTTTCGTCGTCGAGCCGGAGGATCGGGATTCGGAATCCGGCACTGCGTACGACGCCGCCGGAGCGGTCCGGATGTGCCTGGTCGAGATGGAGCGGCTCGGCGTGCCGTCACCGGAGCAGCTCAGCTCCCGTCCGAAACCGTCCTGAGCTGCTAGTTTTCCCGCGCGAAAAGTTTTTTGCGGGAGCTGTCGATCCGGGGCGGGGCCATTCGACGCGTAGGCAAGACCGACCGAGAGGAGACCGCAGTGCGGTTCATGGTGATCGTCAAGAGCAACGAAGACTCCGAAGCGGGTCAGGGTCCCAGCGCCGAGCTGCTGGAGCAGATGGGGAAGTTCAACGAAGAGCTGGTCAAGGCCGGCGTGCTGCTCGCCGGCGAAGGGCTCACGCCGAGTTCGGAGGGCGCGCGGGTCGTCTTCTCCGGCGCCGAAGAGCCCAGGGTCGTCGACGGCCCGTTCACGGAGTCGAAGGAGCTCGTCGGCGGCTTCTGGATCCTGCAGTGCCGTGACCGCGAAGAGTGCATCGAGTGGATCAAGCGGATGCCCAACCCCGGCGGCGAGGCCGGCGAGGTCGAGATCCGGCGTGTCGCCGAGGCGGCCGACTTCGAGAACATGACGCCCGAGGTCGAAGCCATGGAAGGCAAGTTGCGGGCGCAGTCCGCCGGGCAGGCGTGACATGCGGTTCCTGGTGATCGTCAAGGCCAGCCCCGCATCGGAAGCGGCCGGGTTCCAGCCCAGCGCCGAAGAGCTGACCGAGATGACGAAGTTCAACGAGCGGCTGTTCGCCGAAGGCCGGATCGAGCTCGCCGAGGGGCTCACCTCCAGCGCGGACGGCTCGCGCGTCCTGTTCGAAGGCGACGCGGAACCCAAGGTCATCGACGGCCCGTTCGCGGAGACCAAGGAACTGATCGCGGGGTTCTGGGTGCTCAAGGGCGAATCCCTCGAAGAGATCGTCGAGCTGATGAAGCAGGTCCCGAACCTGGGCCCGGGCGAGGGAGTGTTGGAGATCCGCCCGATCGACGAGTAGTGGGTTGCACGGTCGCGGATCACCCTGTCTGATGGCCGGGTGACGGTTGCGGACACCCGGAGCACGGTAGAAGCGGTCTGGCGGATCGAATCGCCGCGGCTCATCGCGGGCCTGGCCCGGATGGCCCGCGGCGACGTCGGTCTCGCCGAGGAGCTGGCGCAGGACGCGCTGGTGGCGGCGCTGGAGCAGTGGCCGGACTCCGGCGTGCCCCGCAACCCCGGCGCGTGGCTGATGACGACCGCCAAGCGCCGGGCGATCGACCAGTTCCGCCGCAACGAGCGGTACGCGGAGAAGCTCGAGGAGGTCGGCCGCGACCAGCGGCTCGGCGAGGGTGTCCTGCCCGACTTCGACGCCGGGCTCGACGACCACATCGAGGACGACGTCCTCCGGTTGCTGTTCGTCGCCTGCCACCCGGTGTTGAACACGCAGGCCCGGGTGGCGCTGACGTTGCGCATGCTCGGCGGCCTGACCACCGACGAGATCGCGCGGGCCTTCCTGGTCCGCGAATCGACGATCGCCCAGCGGATCGTCCGGGCCAAGAAGGCCCTCGCCGCGGCGAAGGTGCCCTTCGAGGTACCGGAGGGCGACGAGCGCGTCGCCCGGCTGTCGTCCGTGCTCGAAGTCATCTACCTCGTGTTCAACGAGGGCTACTCGGCCACCCGCGGCGACGACTGGATGCGGCCGGCGCTCTGCGAGGACGCGATGCGGCTCGGCCGCGTGCTCGCCGGGCTGATGCCGGGCGAGTCGGAGGTCCTCGGCCTGGTCGCGCTGATGGAGCTCCAGGCGTCCCGCGCGAAGGCCCGCACCCGCCCCAACGGCGAACCGGTGCTGCTGCTGGACCAGGACCGCGCCCGCTGGGACCGGCTGCTGATCCAGCACGGCCTCGCGGCACTGGCCCTGTCCGAACAGATCGCCGAGGGCGCGTACGGGCCGTACTCCGCCCAGGCGGCGATCGCGGCCTGCCACGCGCGGGCGCGGACGGCCGAGGAGACGGACTGGGCGCGGATCGCGGCGCTGTACGAAGGTCTCGGCAAGCTCCAGCCCTCCCCGGTGATCGAGCTGAACCGCGGGGTCGCGGTGGCGATGGCGTATGGGCCCGCGGCGGGCTTGGCGGTCGTCGACGCCGTCGCCGACGAGCCCGCGTTGAAGGACTACCACCTGCTGCCCAGCGTCCGGGGCGACCTGCTGGAGAAACTGGGCCGGTCCGCGGAGGCCGAGCAGGAGTTCCGGCGGGCGGCGGAGATGACGGAAAACGCCCGCGAGCGCGCCCTGCTGCTGAACCGCGCGTCGGCGGTCGCCGGCTGAGGCACCTCTCAGCTGGATAGCAATACTCTCCATTTCAGATAGTCAAACTATCCAACTGGAGGGGCTGTGGGGAACATGGTGACCAGGCGGGCTGTGCTGGGTGGCGGGGCGGCGGCCGTGCTCGCCGCGCCGTCGGCGAGTGCCGCGGTCGCGCCGAAGGGCCGGTTCGACGGCAAGGTCGTGCTCATCACCGGCGCCACCTCGGGCATCGGGCGGGCGGCCGCGCTCGCGTTCGCGGCCCAGGGCGCCCGGGTCGGTTTCTGTGGCAGGCGCGCCGAACTCGGCCGCGAGGTGGAGCGCGAACTGCGTGGCCGCGGCTTCTACGTCCGGGCCGACGTCCGCGAGCCCGCCCAAGTCGAGTCCTTTGTGGACGCGGTGGTGCGCCGCTGGGGCCGGCTGGACATCGCGTTCAACAACGCGGGGATCCACCTCGCCAAGCCGGTGCACGAAATCGGCGTCGACGAATGGGAGGACGTCCAGCGGACCAACGCGCGCGGGGTGTTCCTCGCGATCAAGCACGAGATCCCGCACCTGCTCGGGAACGGTGGCGTCATCATCTGCACCGCCTCGTCGCAGGCCGAGCACACCCGGCCCGGACACGCGGCGTACACCGCCAGCAAGCGGGCGATCCAGGGCATCGTGAGGGCCGCCGCGCTCGACTACGGCGCCAAGGGGATCAGGGTGCTTTCGATCGACCCCGGCACCACGGACACCGCGCTCGTGCGGCCGCCCGGAATCCCCGACGACCAGTGGGCGGTGTTCAAGCGGGCCTGGGGCCCGCTGAACGTCCACGGCCTGCCGAGGATGGCCGAACCCGAGGAGATCGCCGCCGCCGTGCTGGCCTTGGCGTCACCGGACTTCTCCTACCTCACCGGGACGTCCGTGCTGGTGGACGGCGGTCTCGGCACCGGCCGCCCGATGGTCATGCCACCGCGGGGCTAACGGTCGCGCCAGGCGAGCGGTGACAACGTCATCGCCGCCTCGGCGACCTTCCGCGCGGTCTCCGTCTTGAGTCCCTTGCGCGCCGACTCGATCCACTCGCCGACCGGCCGGACGCCGATGTCCCGGTACTCCAGCGCCTGCAGCAGCATCTCCAGCTTGTCCGCGTCCTTCGCGCACAACGCCTCCGGCGACTCGCGGGTCTCGTACTCGTCGACGGCCTCGCGAACCAGGTCCCGTGACCGCTCGGGCAGCGAGGCCGTCTGGTCGGCGGTGATCTGCCGAGGTTCCGGCTTGTGCAGGTAGTCGCCGGCCGTCAGCGGGAGGTCGCCGGTGCGCGTCTCCTGCGTGTCGTGCCACAGCGCGAGGAACGCCGCCCGCTCCGGGGCGGCGCCCTCCTCGGCCGCGATCAAGGCCGCGAGCTGGGCCGTGCGCAGGCTGTGCTCGCCGACCGACTCCGGGTCGCGGACCCCGGCGTGCCACCAGCCCGATCTCCGGATGCGCTTCAGGATCCCGAGCTCGTAGCCGAAGGACGCCAGTGCCTCACTCATGCCGCCCAGCCTAGGGCGACGGGATCATCGCCGTCAGGATCGTCGCCTGGAGGAGCGAAATCACGCCGACCACCGCGGTCAGCAGCAGCGACCACAGGAACGTCTGCCGCAGCAGCGAGCCCTCCTTGCCGCTCTGCCCGATCGCCGTCGCGCCGATCGAGAGGTTCTGCGGCGAGATCATCTTGCCCATCACGCCACCCGAGGTGTTCGTCGCGCCCGCCAGGATGGGGTTGAGGTCCAGCTGCTGCGCCGAAATGACCTGCATCGGGCCGAACAGGCTGTTCGTCGACGCGTCCGAGCCGGTCAGGAACACGCCCAGCCAGCCGATGTAGGCGGAGAACAGCGGGAAGACCGCGCCGGTCGTCGCCAGGGCCAGGCCCAGCGTCTGCGTCGCGCCCGAGTAGTTCATCACGAACGCGATCGCCAGGATCATGAAGATCGTCGCCAGCGCCCAGCGCATCTGGTGCAGTGTCCTGCGGTACGTCGTCAGCAGCAGTTTCGGCCGCCCGCCCATCGCGAACCCGGCGATCACCGCCGCGAGCAGCGCGATCGTGCCCGGTGAGAACAGGAAGTCGACGGTCAGCGTGGCCGCGTACGGCGCGTTCTTCGCGGTGATCGGCGGGTGCTGGACGACGTGGTTGTGCAGCCCCGGCCAGGCGAAGATCCAGTCGGCCTTGTGCAGCAGCTTCGTCAGGTCGAGCCAGGTGGGGAGGTTCTTGAAGATCGTGCCTATCCGCGACAGGAAGATCGCCAGGATGAGGATGATGTACGGCATCCACGCGTACAGCGCGCCGCGCTCGGCCTGAGCGGCGCCGAGGCTCTTGGCCGGGACGGCTTCCTCGCCGTCGAAGCGCCACACCGTCGCGGGCTGCCAGAAGCGGGTCAGGATCCACAGCGCGGCCATCGCGGTGAGCGCGGCGAGGACGTCGACCAGGCTGGCGCTGATGTAGTTGGACGCGACGAACTGCATGGCCGCGAACGCGAGCCCGGCGGTCAGCACCGCCGGCCACACCTCGAGCATGCGCTTCCAGCCGGCCAGGACGACGACCAGGAACGCCGGGATGATCAGCGCCAGCACCGGGACCTGGCGGCCGACGGCGGCCGAGAAGAGCTCGGTCGCCTGGTCCTGCTTGAGGTGCATGATCGGCGCGGTCAGCCTGCCGAGCACGATCAGCGGGTTGCCGAGCCCGCCGAACGCGACGGGGGCGGTGTTCGCGAGCAGCGCCAGTACGACGGCCTTCACCGGCGGGAACCCGAGCGCGGCCATCATCGCCGCGGTGATCGCGATCGGTGACCCGCCGCCCGCGACGCCTTCGAGCAGCGCGCCGAAGCTGAACGCGATGAGCAGCGCCTGCAGCCGCCGGTCCTCGCTGAACCCGGCGAGCACGCGTTTGATGGCGTCGAACCGGCCGGTGGCGACCGTGACGTTGTGGAAGTAGACGGCGTGGAAGGCGATCCACGCCACCGACCACACGCCGAACACGAGGCCCATCGCCGCGGAGTCGAACGCCAGCGCGGCCGGCATCCGGTACAGCAGGAGGGCGACGCCCAGCGCCGTCACCAGTGCCAGTGCCGCCGAAAGGTGCGCGGAGAAGCGGATCACGCCGAGCGAAACCAGCAGCACGATGATCGGGAGCGCGGCGAGCAGCGCGGAGATCCACAGTCCGCCCGCCGGCTGGTAGTCCTGGATCCAGGTCACATCTGCTCCTTCGGACGCTCAGGCCGGCCGGCTCCGGACGTAGCCGAGCCGGAGGGACAGGGCGGCGGCGGTCCCGGCGACGGAGGCACCGAGTTCGTCGAGGCGGCGCAGCACGCGCGGAGCGGGCCCGGCGACGCTGATGGCGGCGATCGGCCGCCCCGAGTGGTCCCGCACGGCGGCGGCGACACAGCCGACGTCCGGTTCGTTTTCGACTTCGTCGACCGCCCAGCCTCGCCGGCTGGTCTTCGCGAGCTCGTCGAGCAGCCGGTGCGGGTCGATGATCGTCTTGAGGGTCAGCGAATCCAGCTTCATCCGCCGCACGCGTTCGAAGCGATCGGCCTCGGGCAGCGCGGCCAGCCAGGCCTTCCCGAGCGAAGTGGCGTGCTGCGGCCGCCGCGTGCCGAGCCGGCACGCGAGGGTGACGGCGCTGGCACTGCGTTCGGTGGCGACGTAGACCATGGTGTCGTTGTCGGGAACGGCGAGGTAGGTGGTCTCGCCGGACCGTTCGGCGAGCGAGGCGAGGTACCGCGGAGCACACCGGTGCAGATCGGTCGCGGCCATCGCGCGGGCCCCGAGTTCCACGAGCCGGGTCCCCAGCCGCACCCGCCCGGTGACCTGGTCGGCTTCGAGGTACTCGAGGTTCTTCAGCGTGCCGACGATGCGGTAGGCGGCGCTGCGGGAAAGCCCCAGTTGCCGCGCGATCGCATTGGTGGAAATCTCCTGGTGCCTGCCGACGTGCTCCAGCACGGCGAGCCCGCGTTCGAGAGTTCCGCTTTGTTCGAGCCCGCGTTCCGGTCCCACGTTGCCCTCCGTTGGACGATTTCCCACTCAGCGGCACGCCTTTCCGCTGGCTGGGGTTGGACGGTAACACCTCCGATGAATCTTCGGTAGATCTTGGAATGACTCGCGACAATGCGAGTAGTTGTGGATGCTAATTGGTTCAACATCCGATGGTTAAGTTTCCTACCTATGGCGGTTGCGCTGGCTGGGACCAGTCGCGTTCGACGGGTTCGACGGCGGGGTGTTCATATCCGTGAATGCGCGGACGGTTGTCCCCAGGGTGAAGGCAATGTGGACAAGCCGGCTGCGGGTGGTGTTCTTTCGCCGTTGTTGTCGGTCCGCGCCGATACGCTGGACCCGGGGGGCGCCCCCGCGGGGGTGGCCGTTCTTGCGGGCGAGGATCAGGTTCGCCGGGCAGGCCGGCCGAGCCGCGAAACCGGCCACACCTGGCCTGCAGCTGGGGGACATGTTCCGGCCGGCGACCAGGGCCCGGACTCCGCCGAACCGCCACCCGGCCGACGTCGCGAATGAGTCATCGGGGGCTTCGCACGTCCCGACTGTCATTCGCGACGTCCGAACCCGCAGCCGCTCCCAGCGGATACCGGCAACACGGCTGCTGCCCGCAAGACTTTGCCGGGCCCCCGCCGCGGGAGGGTGGGTTCCGGACTCCGGGGCTGCCCCGGCTGCTCAGGGAGTGGCGGCTGCCCGCACCTCATCGAGAGCCCGCCGTCCGGCTTCGCCGAAGTCCTCGGCCTCCGCGCGGCTCCAGCGCTCGTAAGCGATCCTCATCGCCAGCGCCCCCAACTCCGCCGCGACCCGCGCGGGCAGCTCCGGCACCCCGCGCCGCCGGAGCGCATCGGCCATCGCCGAGATCAGCGCCAGCCCCTTCAGCGCATCCCGCTCCTGCAGCTCCGGATGCGCCGCGATCACCGACCGCCGAAGGATGCTGAACTCCCGGCGCTCCGGCGTAAAGGCCTCCGTCCCGGCCGCATCCACAGCGCAGGCCACCGCTTCCAGCGGCGACGCCGTCTCGGGCGCCTCCTCGATCGCCCCGGCGAGCAGGTCCGCCAGCGTGCTCCCCCCGAAGAGCACCTCCCGCTTGTCCTGGAAGTGCCGGAAGAACGTGCTCTTCGTCAGCCCCGCCCGCGTCGCGATGTCGATCACCGTCGTGTTCTCGTACCCGCGCTCCGCGAACAGTTCGAGCGCGGCGCGGCTCAGCCTCGAAGGTGCGTTCGGTTCCCAGCGGGCCATGACGACACGGTACTTGGTCCCGTCAACCGGTGTACGGTGACGGGACCAAGTCCCATAACCAAAGGAGTCCCCATGAACCGCGCCGTCGTCTACGAGAAGTTCGGTGGCCCCGAGGTGCTGGAGCTGCGAGACGTCCCCGAACCCCACGCCGGCCCAGGTGAGGTGCGCGTGCGCGTCACCGCCGCCGGGCTGAACCCGATGGACTGGGGCCTCGTCGCGCGCCCCGAGGCCGCCGCCCGGTTCGGCATCTCCCTTCCCTCCGGCTTCGGGTACGACTTCGCCGGTGTGGTCGACGAAGCCGGGCCGGGCGCAAAACACGCCGTGGGCGACCGCGTCTTCGGGGGTGCGCTGGGTCGGGCGGTCGCCGATTTCGTGGTCGTCGAAGCCGAAGACACCGTCCTCCCCACGCCGGACGGCGTCAGCGACGAAGTGGCGAGCACGCTCCCGGTGGCCGGCTCCTCCGCGGCCGCCGCGCTGGCCGCCGTCGGCCTGCGGGCCGGGGACACCGTCCTGGTCGGCGGGGCCGCCGGCGGGGTGGGCATCTTCGCCGTCCAGCTCGCGAAGCTCGCCGGTGCCACCGTGATCGGCACCGCCGCCGAGGGCACCTTCCCGTTCGTGCGCAAGCTCGGCGCCGAACCGGTCGCCTACGGGCCCGGCCTGGCCGGCCGGGTACCTGAAATCACCGCGGCCATCGACCTCTTCGGCACGGAGACAGCCGAGGCCGCGCTGGAACTCGGCGTCCCGCCCGAGCGGATCGCCACGATCGCCGCCGGCCCCAACCCGCCGGGTGGGGTGCGCGCCACCGGAGGCGCCGACGCCGAGCCGGGCGCCTTGGAACAGATCGCCGACGCCGTCGCCGCCGGGCGGCTCACCGTGCCCGTCGCCGCCGTCTTCCCCGTCGAACGGATCCGGGACGCCGTCGCGCTGCAGGCCGGGCGGCACGTCCACGGCAAGGTCGTCGTCACGCTGTAGAGACCCGCGCCACGGACTCAGGAAACTCACAGCGCCCGGCGGGCAGCATCCAGGCGGTGTCCGTCCGAAACCCCCTCCGCACCCGCGCGTCCGTGGCTGCCGGGCGGCTGACCGCCTGGCTCTCGCGCAGCTCGGGGTTCGGCCGCGGCGGCATGATCGGCGGCCGCGTCACGCTGGCCCTCGATCCGCTCGCCCTGCGCCGCCTCGGCCGGGAACGCACGGTCGTGCTCGTCACCGGCACCAACGGCAAGACCACGACGTCGCTGATGCTCACCCGCGCCCTCGAAACGCTGGCCGAGGTCGCCGCCAACAGCGACGGCGCGAACATGCCCGACGGTGTCCTCGCCGCGCTGACCGCTCGCCCCGACGCGCCCTACGCGGTCCTCGAGGTCGACGAGACCTACGTGCCGTGGGTCGCCGACCAGGTCCGGCCCGCGGTCCTGGTGCTGCTGAACCTGAGCCGCGACCAGCTGGACCGGGTCGGCGAGGTCCGCGCCACCGAACGGGACCTGCGGGTCGCGATCGGAAAGCTGACCGGCACGGTCGTCGTCGCGAACTGCGACGACGTCCTGGTGACGTCCGCGGCGAGCGTGGCCGCGAAGGCGGTGTGGGTCGGCGCCGGCCACCGCTGGACCGGCGATTCGACGGCGTGCCCGCGCTGCGACGGCCGCGTCGAAACCCGCGAACGGCACTGGAGCTGCGGGTGCGGGCTCGCCCGCCCGGAGCCCGGCTGGACGCTCGAAGGCGACCTCGTCCGGACGCCCGGCGGCCGCCAGGTCGACCTCGACCTGCGGCTGCCCGGCGAGGTCAACCGCGCGAACGCCGCCCTCGCGCTCGCCGCGGCGCACCGGCTCGGCGTGCCGCCGCACACCGCCGCGGCGCGGCTGCGGACCATCACCGACATCGGCGGCCGCTACCGGACGATCCGCCGGTCGCGCCACTCCGTGCGGCTGATGCTGGCCAAGAACCCGGCCGGCTGGGTGGAGACGCTGCGCGTGCTGGACGAGGACACCCCGGTCGTCGTCGCGGTCAACGCCCAGGAAGCCGACGGCCGCGACCTGTCCTGGCTGTGGGACGTGCACTTCGAACGGCTCCGCGGACGCCAGGTGGTCGTCACCGGCGAGCGCGGCGCCGACCTTTCCGTGCGGCTCTGCTACGCCGAAGTCGCGCACTGGGCCGAACCGGACCCGGTCACCGCGATCGACGCGCTGCCGCCCGGCGCCGTCGAGCTGGTCGCCAACTACACCGCGTTCCGCGACCTGGTCGGCAGGTTGCCGGGTGGGTGATTCGACCATCCACATCGGACTGTTGATGCCGGAGGTGCTGGGCACCTACGGCGACACCGGGAACGCTCAGGTCCTCGGCAAACGGCTGCAGTGGCGCGGGTTCGACGCCGAGGTGGTGCCGGTCGGGCTGGGTGAACCGGTGCCATCCACTTTGGACATATATTTGCTCGGCGGCGGCGAGGACGGTGCCCAGGCGCTGGCCGCGGCGCACCTGCGCAAGTACCCGGGCCTGCGGCGGGCGGTCGCGGCCGGCGCGGTGGTGTTCGGCGTGTGCGCCGGCCTGCAGGTGCTCGGCACCCGCTTCCGCGGCCTCGACGGCGTCGACCACGACGGGCTCGGCCTGCTCGACGTCACCACCGAACCCGGCGGGCAACGCGCGGTCGCCGAGCTGGTCGCGACGCCGTCCCGGCTCCTGGAGGGCGAAGCGCTGACCGGGTTCGAGAACCACCTCGGCGTCAGCAAGCTCGGCACCGACGGCGAGCCGCTCGGGCAGGTGGTGCGCGGTACCGGCAACGGCGACGGCACCGAGGGCGCGGTCACCGACCGGGTCGTCGGCACCTACCTGCACGGCCCCGCGCTCGCCCGCAACCCCGCGCTGGCCGATCTGCTGCTGGCCTGGACGGTCGGGCACCCGCTCGGTCCGCTGAACCTCACCGAGGTCGAGCGCCTGCGCGGGGAGCGGCTCACCGTCCCGCGCCGCCGCCGGGGCGCGTGAGCCGGTGGCCACCAGCGCGCCCCGGCTGGTCGGGCGGGGCGAAGGTGCGGTTCCTGGTTACGCTGCGTTGGTGAGACTGGGCAGGGTGATCGCCGCGACCGGCGTCCGGATGCGCACCACCGCGGTGGCGGTGTTCGCGCTGGCGCTGGCCATCGCCGTCGGCGGTGTGGTCGTCGTGCTGCTGCTGGAGGAGTCGCTCGACCGCAGCGTCACCGAGAGTGCCCGCAGCACCGGGCGGCAGGTCGCCATCCAGCTCGTGCGCGAAGGCGCGCGGGACCTGAGCGCGAGCGACGTCGCCAGCACCGGTGACACCGAAGCCGTCACGCAGGTGCTGGACGCGCGGGGCACGCCGATCGCGAGCGACCCGGCGATCGTCGGGCACCCGCCGCTGACCACGGCCCGACCGCTCGTCGGGCACGAGGTCGTCGAAACACTGCCGCTCGGGCTGAACGGCGACAACGACGACTACCGCGTCGTGTCGCAGGAGGTGAACGGGCCGGGCGGGCCGTTCACCGTCATCTCCGCGCGCTCGCTGGAACCGGTGACGGAGGCGTCGACGCGGCTGACGTTGCTGCTCGGCCTGATCGCCGTGCCGCTGCTGGCGATCGCCGGGCTCGCGGTGTACCGCGCGGTCGGCTCGGCGCTGCGGCCGGTCGAGCGCATGCGCCGGACCGTCGCGGAGATCTCGACGCGCGACCTCGCCGCGCGCGTGCCACTGCCACCGGGCGGTGACGAGGTGCACCGCCTGGCCGTGACGCTCAACGAAATGCTGTCCCGGCTCGCGTCGGCACAGGCCGCGCAACGCCGGTTCGTCGCCGACGCGAGCCATGAGCTGCGCTCGCCGCTGTCGACGATCAGCACCGCGCTCGACGTCTCGGGGCGGCACCCGGAGAGCACCGGGGACCTGGTGCCGGTGATCGGCCGGGAGACCGCGCGGTTGCGTGAGCTCGTCGACGACCTGCTCATGCTGGCCCGCACCGACGACGCGACCGACCGGCCGCAGCGCACCGAGGTCGACCTCGACGACATCGTCCGCGCCGAAGCTGAGCGCGTCCGCGGCGAAACCACGGCGGACGTCGAGGTCCGCGCCGGGCCGGCGAAGGTGCACGGCAGCGAGGCCCAGCTGCGGCGGGCCGTGCGCAACCTGGTCGACAACGCGCGCGGGCACGCACGTTCGCGCATCCGCGTCAGCAGCGCGGTGCGCGGCGACCTCGCCGTGGTCGAGGTGAGCGACGACGGCCCCGGCGTCGGGGAAGCCGACCGCGAGCGGATCTTCGAGCGGTTCGTCCGGCTCGACGCGTCGCGGCAGCGCGGGCACGGCGGGACCGGGCTGGGCCTGCCGATCGTGGCGGGCATCGCGGCGCGCCACGGCGGCCGGGCGCGCTACGCCGAGTCGGACGAGCCGGGCGCGCGGTTCGTGATCGAGCTGCCGGTGATCGAACTGCCGAAGGAGGAGTAATGCGCCTGCTGATCGTGGAGGACGAGCGCGAGTTCGCGGAGACGCTGCGGCGCGGGCTGGTCGCCGAGGGCTTCACCGCCGACGTCGCGCACACCGGCCGAGAGGGCCTTTGGCGGGCGACCGAGCACGAGTACGACGTCGTGGTGCTCGACATCATGCTGCCCGAGCTGTCCGGCTACGAGGTGCTCAAGCGCCTGCGGGCAGCGGAGAACTGGACGCCGGTGCTGATGCTGACGGCGAAGGACGGCGAGTACGACGAAGCCGACGCGTTCGACCTCGGCGCCGACGACTACCTGTCCAAGCCGTTCTCCTTCGTCGTGCTGATCGCCCGGCTGCGCGCGTTGCTGCGGCGCGGCGCGCCGGCCCGCCCGGCCGTGCTGGAGGCGGGCGACCTGCGGCTGGACCCCTCGGCCCGGACTGTCCAAAGGGGACAGAAGCGGATCGAGCTGACCGCGCGCGAGTTCGGGTTGCTGGAGTTCCTGCTGCGGCGGGCGGGAACGGCGCTGTCGAAGAACGAGATCCTGAGCCACGTCTGGGACGCGCACTACGACGGCGACGAGAACGTCGTCGAGGTCTACATCGGCTACCTGCGGCGCAAGATCGACGTGCC
>Ga0207678_10003397_pt1 | contig 14344 bp, 11 predicted proteins | sample KBSC63metaG_FD_184319 | JGI IMG/M metagenome (GOLD analysis project Ga0207678, IMG submission 184319) | Corn rhizosphere microbial communities from Kellogg Biological Station, Michigan, USA - KBS C6-3 metaG (SPAdes) (version 2) | ecosystem: Host-associated > Plants > Roots > Rhizosphere > Soil ... | reverse complement strand
GGCTGGTTCGGTCAAGGACACCGCTGCCGAGAGGGCCGCTTCAGCGAAGGACCAAGCTGCGTCCGCGTCCGTACAGGCACGCGGCACAGCGCGGTCCTTGGCCGGCCAAGCCCAGGGTGTCGTGCATGACGCACGCAATTCGGCACAAGCCACGGGCAGCGTTGCAGGCTCGGGCGCGGCACAAGCGGAGAAGGGCGCATCGACGACGAAACCGAGTGGCTCTCTCGACGGCTCAGCAACGGGGGCCTTGGCCGGCAGCGCGGGCAGGAACATGAATGCATCGTCGACCAGTGACGCCACCACGTCCGCCAGCAAATCAAGCGTCGCTCTTGGCACATCGGGCAAGGGCGACGCCGCGACCCGCAAGACCAGCGTGTCTGGATCGGCCGACGGCAATGCGTCCCCCGACGGCCACGCGACAAGCGCAGGCGGATCGGTCAACGGATCAGTTCAGCGCTGATCACAACAGAACGGCGGCCAGGAGCCGCCGCGTCTTCTGATTTGTGCGTCGGCTGATCGATCACCCCTTCGCCTTCGTCTTCACCTTCAATCGCCAGGCATGCAGCAGCGGTTCGGTATACCCACTCGGCTGCTCCACACCCTTGAAGATCAGGTCGCGCGCCGCGCGGTACGCGTCGGACGACTCGAAGTTCGGAGCCATTGGCTTGTAGTGCGGATCGCCCGCGTTCTGGCTGTCCACGATCGCAGCCATGCGTTGCAGCGTCTGTTCCACCTGGGCGGCACTGACGATTCCATGCAAAAGCCAGTTCGCAATGTGCTGGCTGCTGATGCGCAAGGTCGCGCGGTCTTCCATCAGGCCGACATTGTGTATGTCGGGAACCTTGGAGCATCCGACGCCTTGATCGACCCAGCGCACGACATAACCGAGGATGCCTTGCGTGTTGTTGTCGAGTTCCTGCTGGACGTCGGCCGCCGACCACGGGGCTTGCGCCACCACCGGAATCTGCAGCAGATTCGCAAGAATGGCATCGCGTTCGGCGTTGGCGTCGATCTTCTCGAGATCCTTCTGCACGTCCCACACATTGACGCGGTGGTAGTGCAGAGCGTGCAAAGTCGCCGCCGTGGGTGACGGCACCCAAGCGGTGTTGGCACCCGCCTTGGGGTGCGCGATCTTTTGTTCCAGCATGGCGGCCATCAGGTCCGGCATCGCCCACATGCCCTTGCCGATCTGCGCGCGTCCGCGCAGGCCGCAGCTCAATCCCACCAGCACGTTGCTGCGCTCGTAGGCCTGGATCCACGCGCTCGTCTTCATGTCGCCCTTGCGGAACATCGGGCCCGCATGCATCGCCGTGTGCATCTCGTCGCCGGTGCGGTCGAGGAAGCCGGTGTTGATGAAGGCGACACGCGCGCTCGCTTCGGCAATGCAGGCCTTGAGGTTCACGCTGGTGCGGCGCTCTTCGTCCATGATGCCCAGCTTGACGGTGTTCTCGGGCAGGCCCAGCAGCGCTTCGACACGGCCGAAGAGTTCGTTGGCGAAGGCCACTTCCTTCGGGCCGTGCATCTTGGGCTTCACGATGTAGATCGAGCCCGCACGCGAATTACCGCGGCGCTTGAGGTCGACCATGTCGATGGTCACGGTGACGACCGCGTCGAGGATGCCTTCAGGAATTTCTTTGCTGCCCGTGTAGAGGATGGCGGGGTTGGTCATCAGGTGCCCGACATTGCGCACAAACATCAATGAGCGACCGTGCAGTACGACGGGCTTGCCGTCGGCGCCGGTGTATTGGCGATCTGGATTGAGGCCGCGCACAAAAGTCTTGCCGCCCTTGCTCACTTCTTCCGTGAGCGTGCCCTGCAGGATGCCCAGCCAGTTGCCATAGCCAAGCACCTTGTCTTGCGCATCCACCACGGCGACTGAGTCTTCGAGGTCGAGGATGGTTGAAAGCGCTGCTTCGAGCACCACGTCGCTGATGCCGGCCGCGTCGGTCTTGCCTATGGCCGTGCTGCGGTCGATCTGGATGTCGAGGTGCAGGCCGTTGTGCTTGAGCAGCACGGAAGATGGTGCGGATGCATCGCCTTGGTAGCCCACGAACTGGGACCCATCGACCAGGGCCGTGCTGCCGTCGCGGCAAGCGACGAGGAGCTGTCCGCTTTCGACGCGGTAGGCGACCGCGTCCTTGTGGGAGCCTCTGCCGAGCGGCGCCGCCTGATCCAATACCTCGCGCGCGAACTCGATCACCTTGGCGCCGCGCACCGGGTTGTAGCCCTTGCCCTTTTCGGCTCCGCCCGATTCGGGAATGGCATCCGTTCCGTAGAGCGCGTCATACAGCGAACCCCAGCGCGCGTTCGCAGCATTCAGCGCGTAGCGTGCATTGAGGATAGGAACCACCAATTGCGGGCCGGCCTGCAACGCGAGTTCCGAATCGACGTTCGACGTCGCCGCAGTCACCGTCGTGGGCTGCGGCACGAGGTAGCCAATCTTTTCGAGGAAGCCGCGGTAGGCCGGCATGTCAGTGATCGGGCCCGGGTGCGCCTTGTGCCACTGATCAATCTCGGCCTGCAGCCTCTCACGCTCGGCGAGCAGCGCGACGTTCTTGGGCGCAAGCTCATGGACGATCGCGTCGAAGCCCCTCCAGAAGGACGCGCTGTCGACGCCGGTAGCAGGCAGCACCTTTTCTTCGATGAAGCGGTGCAATTCGCAAGCGACTTGAAGGCGGTAGACGTTGGTTCGTGCGGTCATTTCTTGCAACCCGTAAAAAATAAAAGGATGGCGCCGCCCCCTGGGCGAACCGCCTTGGTTGAGACTGTATTCGCTACCCGGGCGGTTGGACGTGCACGCAGAGTAGGCCGATCTGCTGGAACGAGGCAAGCCGCCGCACGACGGTGCCCGCAATATAGTTCTATCGAATACCGTCAAGAAAGCTGGAAAACCTGCATGCCCGTGTCTGCTTCACCTTCAGTCCTCCTCAGCAAGGCCGGCCCCTGTAACGGCTTCCAATGCTCATTGCGCACCAACCGACTGCCGACAAGGCCCGTCTGCCCTGCAAACCAAACTCCGCCACGACAACCGACGCTGGTGTGCCGAAAGATGTCGTTGAAAGGAACGGCTCGTGATTGAGGCGATACAAGAACAAGCCCTGCCGTTGGCCGGCATCCGCGTCGTCGAGTTCACCCACATGGTGATGGGCCCGAGCTGCGGCCTCATCCTCGGCGACCTCGGCGCGGAAGTCATCAAGGTCGAGCCGCTCACCGGCGACAACACGCGCAGGCTGCTCGGTGCCGGCGCGGGATTCTTCCCCATGTTCAACCGCAACAAGAAGAGCATCGCGGTCAACACCAACGACCCGCGCGGCATCGAACTCGTGCTGAAGCTCATCGCCACCGCCGACGTGTTCAGCGAGAACTTCAAGTCGGGAACGATGGGCAAGCTGGGGCTGGATCACGCTTCGCTGTCTACGCTGAACCCAGGGCTCATCTACGTTTCGCACAAAGGCTTTCTCCCCGGGCCCTACGAGCACCGCACCGCCCTCGACGAGGTCGTACAGATGATGGGCGGGCTTGCCTATATGACTGGCCCCGAAGGACAACCCTTGCGCGCCGGCTCCAGCGTCAACGACATCATGGGCGGCATGTTTGGAGCCATCGGCGCGCTGGCTGCCCTTCACCAGCGCCAGCGCACGGGCCGGGGACAGGAAGTGCAGAGTGCGCTCTTCGAGAACAACGTGCTCCTCGTCGCGCAACACATGATGCAGTTCGCCGTCACAGGCAAGGCCGCTGCGCCCATGCCCAGTCGTATATCCGCCTGGGGCATCTACGACGTGTTCACGGTGAAGGACGGCGAGCAGATCTTCCTGGCCGTGGTGTCCGACACCCAGTGGGCGCTCTTTTGCGAGGCTTTCGCGCTGAACGAACTCAAAGCCGATGCCCGGCTCACGACGAACAATCAGCGCGTGCAATCCCGCGAGTGGCTGATGCCCCTGCTGCGTGCGCGACTCGCCGACCGAAGCGCACGCGACATCGCGCAGACCTTTGAAGCACAAGGCCTGCCTCATGCACCCATCACGCGACCGCAAGACCTGTTTGATGATCCGCATCTCAACGCCACGGGCGGGCTCGCGCCGATGCGCATCGCCGCCGGAAGCTGCGGCGCCGATCACGACATCGACACACGCGCACCACTCTTGCCTTTGACGCTGGCCGGCCAGCGACTGCCAGTACGCAGCGCCGCTCCGAGGATCGGCGAGCATACCGATGGCCTGCTTGGCGAGCTGGGCTACTCGACGACAGAGATCGCTGCGCTGCATGCCAGCGGCGTGGTCGCCGCGGTGTCGAACGCGGGTGGCCCGGTCGGCGTGGAATCCGACAACGGCTGACAAGGAAGGCAACGGTGACGGACAACTGCCACATTACCCATCTGGAAGATGGGTGAGCGTGAGTACAACGGCGGTCGAGAACGCAAGGGCTTGGATATCAACGCAGCCCTCTCCGAACCCAACCCAACAGAGCGAGAGTTCGCACCCACCGGAAACTCCGGGTCGGACCATTGCAAAGGTCCATTCAGAGCTTGACCCGGCGGGCCACGAACACGCTCTACTTCGTCGCTTCAGCAGTGCACTTTTTGACAAAGCTGTTCTTGGCTGCGCCAACCAGCTTCTTCTCGCCAGCCTGCGTCTCACACGCAGCAGACGCGGTCTTGGCGGTATCAGCCTTGGCGCCTGCCTTGGCATCGGCAGCACACTTCTTGACGAAGCTGCTCTTCGCCGCACCGGCGAGTTTCTTTTCGCCGGCCTCGGTTTCGCACGCTGCCTTCGCACTGTCGGCGCCGGCATCGGCTTCGCACTTTTTCATGAAGCTGGCCTTGGCGGCGCCCACCAGCTTCTTTTCGGTGGCCTTCGCTTCGCAACCTGCGTCGGCGGCATGGGCCGCAAGAGACAGGGCACCACAGGCCAGGACCAGCACAGACAACATCTTCTTCATGGGGATCTCCTCGAACTAATTTGCGTGGCGGGATGGACCGCGCGCATTGAATCACCGCCGTGCGCAGCAGGCAAGCAAGACAACGCAAAAAGCGCATGTGTCGGGCGGACTGGACCGCGAGAAAACCGCTCGCCGGATCGACGCCGTCAAGCGCGTCGGCCCCTCAAAGAATTCGACGCGGATGCGCAAGCGCTTCGTGCGCTGCGTGCAGCCGCCGCACCAGCACCCGGATGAAAGCTTCGTCGAAGTAATGCCGGCAGGTCGGGCTCACCTGCGCCAGTGTGTCGGGCGTGAATGAAATGGTGGTAGTCGCCTGGGTCACGATCACGTCGGTGCTGTGCCGACGAAGTTCGGGGCTGGGCGCAAGATACGACATCTCGCCCACTGAGGTTCCCGAACCCAGTTGCGCCACCTTGAGTCCGTCGCGAAAGACCTCGACTTCGCCTTGGGCAATGATGTGGAAAGTGCGGCCTTCTTCTCCCTTGCGATACAGCGCGTGGCCAAAGTTGAACCGCTGCCACCTGGCGCGGTGCACGACCTCCCACAACTCGACGTCGCCGAAGCTTGCAAAGAAATCCAGGCTGCGCAATAGGTTGAAGCGTTCCGAGTCGAGCACGCCCTGCAGTTGTCCGCGCGGCACTTCCTGGTTGACGATGAGCGATGACAAGGCCTGGGCGAATTCCTCCCAGTTCTCGTAGCGCATCGTCGGGTTCTTGGCCAGCGCGCGCTGGATGACCTGATCGACGGCATCCGCCAGGCCAGAGCGCAGCCCCGTGAGCGAGGCCGGCTGCTGGTTGTAGATCTGGTTCATCATCGCCGACTGCAGTTGTGCGTCGAAGGGCGGGCGGCCCGCGATGAGGTGATAGAGCACGGCGCCCAGCGAATACATGTCGGCACGGCAATCGAGGGAGCCGCCGTCGAGCTGCTCGGGCGACATGTAGGCAAGCGAACCGACGCGATAGACCTGCGTCACGTCTGAGGAGAGGTTCAAGACGCTGCCGAAGTCGGTGATCTTTACATCGGTGATGGCACCGTTGTTCAGAACCACCAGCAGGTTGGCTGGCTTCACGTCGCGATGAATCAACCCCTGACGGTAAACGTAGCCCAGAGCCATCGCGCATTTGAAGCCGATTTCGACGATGAGCTCCAGCGACAGCAACTGGTCGGCGCGGCAGAATGGCCGCAAGGTGTTGCCCGGCACGTATTCCATGACGAGGTATGTCGCCTCGGGCTCGACCACCGCGTCGAAGATCTTCACCACGTTCGGATGCTGCAGGCGGCCGACGAGCGCGGCTTCGGCATTGAAGAAGCGTTCCGAATAGCGGCCGCCAGCGGGGTCGTCGGCGGTCACCCGCACACGCTTGATCGCCACGTCGCGATCGTTGAAATCGTCGTGGCAAAGAAACACTTCGCTGGTGGCTCCCTCGCCCAGCTTGCGCAGCACGCGGTACTTTCCGATTTGCACAGGCAGTTCCGGAATCTCCAGGGCCAGGTCGGCGGGTTCGTTTTGCATGGAAGCTTCTGCCGGCAATGTACCGGCTTGCCGACTTTGCCTCGCCGGTATTTTTGCGCGGTCCGAAAAGAAGAGCACAAAGACACAGCAATCCTGCCCGTGTTGGGCCCGCTTGTCGAAATCGTCTTTGTATCTGTCGGGTCGCCACCAGGGTCAACCGTAGAATTCGAGCATGATTGAAGCGAAACAGGCACTCTTGGGTGCGCTCAACGAAGCCATCCAGGAAGTCAGCCCCGGTGCGACGGTTCCCGCCGCGCTCGAATCCCCTAAGCAGGCTGCGCACGGCGACTTGGCCGTGACAGCGGCGATGCAACTCGCCAAGCCATTGAAGAAGAATCCTCGTGAGGTGGCGCAATCGCTGATCGACGCGCTCGGGCGAAAAGATGCGGCACAGCGGTATGTCGCCGGCATGGACATCGCCGGGCCGGGATTCATCAACCTGAGACTGTCGCCCGCTGCCAAGCAGGCGGTAGTGACCGAGGTTCTGAAGGCGGCAGACCAGTTCGGCAACCAGCCTGCCAACGGCAAGCGAGTGCTCGTCGAATTCGTGTCGGCCAACCCGACCGGCCCCTTGCACCTGGGCCACGCGCGGCAGGCTGCCTTGGGCGACTCCTTGTGCCACCTGTTCGAATCCCAGGGCTTCGACGTGACGCGCGAGTTCTACTACAACGACGCTGGCGTGCAGATCGCCACACTCGCCGCATCCGTCCAGGCGCGCCTGCGCGGTCTCAAGCCGGGCGACGAGAACTGGCCGGACGCCTCTTACGCCGGCGATTACATCGCGGACATCGCCGACGACTTTCTGGCCAGAAAAACCGTGAAGGCCGACGACCGTGAGTTCACGGCCTCTGGCGACCCGCAAGACATCGACAGCATCCGCCAGTTCGCCGTGGCCTACCTGCGCCATGAGCAAGACCTGGACCTGCAGGCTTTCGGCCTGCACTTCGACCACTACTTTCTCGAATCGAGCCTTTACACGAACAAGCGCGTTGACGAAACCGTGAGCCGCCTCGTCGCTTCCGGCAAGACCTTCGAAGAAGGCGGCGCGCTGTGGCTGCGCACCACCGAGTACGGCGACGACAAGGACCGCGTGATGCGCAAGTCCGATGGCACGTACACCTACTTCGTGCCCGACGTCGCATACCACGTGAACAAGTTCGAACGCGGTTTCGTGAAGGCCATCAACATCCAGGGCACTGACCACCACGGAACCATTGCCCGCGTCCGCGCCGGGCTGCAAGCCGTGGGCGTGGGCGTGCCGGCCGGCTACCCCGACTATCTCCTACACAAGATGGTCACCGTGATGAAGGGCGGCCAGGAGGTCAAGCTCTCCAAGCGGGCCGGCAGCTACGTGACGATGCGCGACCTGATCGACTGGACGAGCAAGGACGCAGTGCGGTTCTTCCTGATCAGCCGCAAGGCCGACACCGAGTTCGTCTTCGACATCGACCTCGCGCTCGAACAGGCCAATTCGAACCCGGTCTTCTACGTTCAGTATGCGCACGCCCGGATTTGCTCCGTGCTGCGGGCATGGATGGACGAAAAGGGGGGTGATTCGAAAGCCTTGCCGCAAGCGCAGCTCACACGGCTGACCGAGCCGGCCGAGCTGACCTTGATGATGGATCTCGCCGAATTCCCCGACGTGCTGGCCCAGGCCGCGAACGGCCTGGCCCCTCACGATGTCGCGTTCTATGCCCGCAAGCTCGCGAGCGACTATCACTCGTACTACGACCAGGTGCGATTCCTGGTCGATGATGAAGAGCTCACCCGTTCCCGCATGGCTCTTCTGAGCGCGACCAGCCAGGTCATCAAGAATGCACTCGCCATGCTCGGCGTGAGTGCTCCGGAAAAGATGTGATGTCGGGAACAAACCCCATGAAATTTCAACGCGGTGGCTTCGTGATGGGCCTGATCGTCGGCCTGATGGTCGGCTTGGCGCTGGCGCTGGGCGTCGCGCTGTATGTCACCAAGGTGCCGGTGCCTTTCGTCAACAAGGTTCCTCAGCGCACGGCCGAGCAGGACGCGATCGAGGCCGAGAAGAACAAGAACTGGGACCCCAACGCCCCGCTGCACGGCAAAAATCCCGCACGGCCCAACATGAACGCGTCGGTTCCAGCGCAGTCGAGCGCCACGGCGCCAATGCCGGCCCCAATGCCTGCGACACCACCGCCGCCCGTCAACCCGCCCATGGCGACCGCACCCGTCACTGTCGCGCCGACGCCGGCCACCACTGCCCCGTCCAAGCCCGCCGCGGCCAAGCGCGACCCGGCCGACATCCTCGCGGATCGTCCGGCCGTGGCGAACACCGCACCGCAGACCGCGTCCATCAAAGGCAGCACGGAACCGTTCAGCTTCTTCGTACAGGTTGGAGCCTATGCCCGTCCCGAAGACGCGGATGCCCAGCGCGCCAAGCTCGCGATGATGGGTCTAGGCGCCAAGGTGACGGAGCGTGAGCAAGCCGGCAGAACGGTGTATCGGGTGCGCGTCGGCCCCTTCGACAGCAAAGACGAAGCCGATTCGACCAAGGAAAAACTAGATGCCGCTGGCATGGAGTCTTCGCTGGTGCGAGTGCAGCGTTAAGGAAATGGCCTAATGGACCAACACCAGTCCAGGCAGTTGAACCAATACGGCCCGTGAAGACTCTGCTGATGGCGTCCCATCTTTTTCAAGGAACAAGAATGAATCGTCGAGAGTTTTCCACCCAGGCAATCGCCACCGGCGTCTTCGCTGCTACCGCTACCTTGGGCAGTTTCGCCCGTGCGCAGGGCACAGCGCCCATCGAAGGCACGCACTACGTCAAGCTCACCCAGGCGCTTGCGGTTCCGCCGGGCAAGATCGAGGTGATCGAGTTCTTCTGGTATGGGTGTCCGCACTGCAACGATTTCGAGCCCTCGCTCGACGCTTGGTCCAAGCGACTCCCTACCGACATCGCCTTTCGACGTGTGCCGGTCGCCTTCCGCACCGACCCCTTCGTGACGCATCAGAAGATTTTTTATTCACTCGACGCGATGGGCCTGATCCCGACGATGCATCGCAAGGTGTTCTACGCGATTCACAACCAACACCAGCGGCTCGACAAGCTCGACACAATTGCCGCGTTCATGCAGCAGAACGGCGTCGACTCCGCGAAGTTCACCGAAATCTTCAACTCGTTCAGCGTGCAGAGCAAGGCGCAGCAGGCAGTCAAGCTGGCGGCCGACTACAAGATCGATGGCGTACCGGCAATTGGCGTGCAGGGCCGGTACTTCACTTCCGGCGCGCTTGCCGGATCGAGCGAAGCAGCACTCGCGATTGCTGACTACCTGATCGCCAAGGTGCGCAAGGCCGGCTGATCATTCACTCCGTCGCGTAGTAGCGTGGTGCCCATTCACGTTCACGCCACCAAGCCGCTCCCCACCCTTGAGATTCAGCGGAAGGCGCTTGTCAGCAGTTGAGCGGGATTTTTCACCCGCATCATGGAATTCTTCGGGCTAGAATGGCCTGCAAGTTTCATGCCTCTATGACACAACTGCCTCCTTCTCTCTTTCGTGCACTCTCGGGCGGGGCGACGGCCATCTCACTGGCCTTTGCGATGTGCGCCCCGGCGCATGCCGAAAAAGCCGACCGGACGAAGCCGCTGAACGTTGTTGCAGATCGCGAAGGCAACTTCGATCTCCTCAAGCAGGTTGTCGTCTTCAGCGGCAACGTGACCATCACCAAAGGCACCATCGTCATCAAGGCAGACCGCGTCGAGGTCCGTGAGCGCCCGGACGGCTACAAGATCGCCATTGCCTTCGGCAGCGCGGCCAAACCTGCCACCTTCCGGCAAAAGCGCGACGGCGTGGACGAATACATCGACGGTCAGGCCGACCGCCTCGAATACGACGAAAAGCCGGACACCATCCGCTTCGTCAACAACGCCATGGTCCGGCGCTTGCGCGGCGAAACCATTGGCGACGAGATCACCGGAACCCTCGTGACGTACGACAACACCACCGAGGTATTCAGCGTTATGGGAGGATCCCAAGCTGCTGCCGGCAGCAAGAACGCGCCGGGAGGCCGCGTGCGCGCCGTGCTCACCCCGCGTGAAGGCACGCCGGCCGCAGCGGAAGCGGCATCCGCCACGTCGGCAGCAGCTGCAGGGACCCAGCTCAAAGCCAGCACCTCCCTCGGAGACAAGAAGTGAGCGCAACGGCGGCCGCCTCGCCGCGCAGCCCCGGTCGACTGGCCGCGCAAGGCCTTCAAAAGACCTACGGCGTGCGCAAGGTGGTGAAGGACGTGCACCTTGCGGTTGATGCTGGCGAGGTGGTCGGCCTGCTCGGCCCCAACGGCGCCGGCAAGACGACGAGCTTCTACATGATCGTCGGGCTGGTGAGGGCAGATGCCGGCGCGATCACCATCGATGGCGAGGCGGTCGAGCGGTTGCCGATTCACCGGCGTTCGCGTCTCGGCTTGTCGTACCTGCCGCAGGAAGCCTCGATCTTTCGCAAGCTCAACGTCGAAGAGAACATCCGTGCGGTGCTCGAACTGCAGCTCGACGAGGCCGGCAAGCCCTACAAGGAGTCGGTTATCGACGAGCTGCTCAACGGCTTGCTTCGCGAGCTGAGCATCGAAAAACTGCGGCATTCGCCGGCACCGGCACTATCGGGAGGCGAACGACGCCGCGTCGAGATCGCTCGCGCACTCGCCACCCAGCCGCGCTTCATCCTGCTGGACGAACCTTTCGCAGGCGTCGACCCGATCGCTGTGATCGAGATCCAGCGGATCATCAGTTTCCTGAAGGCGCGCGGCATCGGTGTGCTCATCACCGACCACAATGTGCGCGAAACGCTTGGCATCTGCGACCGCGCCTACATCATCAGCGAAGGCCGGGTTCTGGCCGAAGGCACCCCAGTAGAAATCGTCGAGAACGCGGACGTGCGCAAGGTGTACCTCGGCGAACACTTCCGCATGTAGTGCCATGAAACCGTCACTACAGGTTCGTCTTTCCCAGCATCTGGCGCTCACGCCTCAGTTGCAGCAATCCATTCGATTGCTGCAACTCTCCACGCTCGAGCTCCACCAGGAAGTCGAGCAAATGCTCGAACAGAATCCTTTCCTTGAAACTGAAGAAGACACTTCACCGGTCTTCGAACCATTGAGCGAGAGGCTTTCGAGTGCCGAGCGTGCGGGCGAGCGCGAGACGGAGAACGCTTCCGAAGCTGCGAGCGGGAGCGACGAGACTGCTGGCGTCGACACCGCGGAGTTCGGCGGAACCGAGCGCGAGGACTGGGAGAACGGAACCGAGCGCGACGACTTCGACGGCATTCGGGAGACGCCGAGCGCAAGCGGCACGAGCGGCAACGACAACGAAGATTTCGACCCTCAAGAGCGCAATCAGGCCTCACAGACTCTTCAGGAGTTTCTGCGCGATCAACTGCCCGGCATGCGACTGTCGCCTGAGGACGCCGCCGCACTGCACGTGCTCATCGAGTCGCTGAACGAAGATGGCTACCTCGCCGACACGCTGGAAGAAATCGTCGCGGAACTCGTTGGCGATGACCCCGAGGGTAGCGAAGAGCTTCTCGAGCACCTGCAATGCGCGCTGAAGTGGCTGCAGAGCATGGAGCCCGCGGGCGTGGGCGCACGCTCGCTGTCCGAATGCCTGACGCTGCAATTGCGGCTCCTGCCGCGCAGCGAAGCGCAGATGATCGCAATCATCGTGTGCAAGCAGCACCTGGACCTGCTCGCGCGGCGAGACACCAAGAAGCTCATGGCCGTGACGGGTGCCGACGAGTCGCTGCTCAAGGAAGCCCAAGGCATCATCACCTCGCTAGAACCCAAGCCGGCGCGGCCCTTCGCTCGTGCAGAGGCGAACATCATCGTGCCTGACGTCATCGTTCAGAAGTCGGGCCGCAACTGGAAGGTCGTGCTCAATCCAGACGTGATGCCCAAGCTGCGCATCAACGATCTTTACGCGCAGGCGATCCGCCAGACGCGCGGCGCGGCCAACAGCGGTACGGGCCTCTCCTCGCGGCTGCAGGAGGCGCGCTGGTTCATGAAGAACATCCAGCAGCGCTTCGACACCATCCAGCGTGTGTCGCAAGCCATTGTCGAGAGACAAAAGAGCTTCTTTACGCACGGCGAGATCGCGATGAAGCCGCTGGTGCTGCGCGAGATCGCCAATGAACTCGGACTGCATGAATCGACCATCTCGCGTGTGACGACAGCCAAGTACATGTCCACGCCGTTCGGCACTTTCGAGCTGAAGTATTTCTTCGGCTCATCGCTGAACACCGAAGCGGGGGGCAATGCATCGAGCACTGCGGTGCGTGCGCTGATCAAGCAACTTGTCTCGGCCGAAGATCCGGCCAAGCCCCTGTCGGACAGCCAGTTGTCGCTGATGCTCGAAGAACAAGGCATCCAGGTGGCTCGACGCACTGTCGCCAAGTACCGCGAGGCGCTCAAGATCGCACCCGCGAATCTGCGCAAGGCCCTCTGATGGCGCTGCCGATTTTTTTGCCATGCGCAGCGGGCGTAGAAGGCTTTCTCGCCGATGAAGTGAAACGGGTCCTGCCCAACGTCGACGCGCACACCGCGCGCGGCGGTGTTGCGCTCGAAGGAGGCCCCGACGAAGTGATGGTGCTCAACCTCGAATGCCGACTACCGCAGCGCGTGCTGGTCGAGGTCGCCGAGGGGCCTTACCAAGATGAGAACGATCTTTACGAGCTGGGACGAAGCGTCGACTGGACGCAGTGGATCACGCCCCGGCACACGCTGCGCGTGGACACGACCGCACAGCGCAGCCCACTCAAGAGCCTGAACTTCGCGGCCTTGCGCATCAAGGACGCCGTGTGCGACGTGATGCGTGACGCGACCGGCGAGCGACCGAGTGTGGACACGCAGCATCCCGATTTGCAGGTGACGCTGCACGTGGGGCCCCAACGCGCCTCAATTTACGTCGACACCTCCGGCGAACCCCTCTTCAAGCGCGGGTGGCGCGAAGACAAGGGCGACGCCCCACTGAAGGAAACGTTGGCGGCCGCCATGCTGGCCGCCGCCGGATGGCGCGGCACGCCGGAGCAGGGCGGCGGCTTGCACGATCCGTGCTGCGGATCGGGAACGATCGCCATCGAAGCCGCACAGATCGCTTGCGACATCGCGCCCGGCCTGAAACGGCGATTCGCTTTCGAGCGGCTGCTGCCCTTCGCCGACGCGGACATGCGCGCCGCGTGGCAGCGGCACAAGAGCCACGCCCAATCGCGCATCCGTCCAAGTGCGGTGCCGATCTTCGCGAGCGATGTGTCCTTCCGCATGGTCGACTTCGCGCGCCGCAATGCGCTGCGCGCCGGGGTCGAGGCGGCCATCACCTTCAACGGAGGAGATGCGCTCGAACGCCCCGCGCCACCGCTGGCTGAAGCCTTGCCCGGCACGCTGATGCTCAATCCGCCGTATGGCGAGCGCATCGATATCGGCGGCAAGGCGGCACGGCCGTCGGCGCAGGATCGCGACACGCCTGACGACTTCTTTCCGCGGCTCGCGGCGCATTGGAAGCATGCATACACCGCTCACGCCGCAGGGTGGACGGCCTATGTGCTCAGCCCTGACATGAAGCTGCCGAGCGCGATGCGACTGAAGGAAAGCAAACGCGTGCCGATGTGGAATGGCCCGATCGAGTGCCGTTTATTCCGGTTCGATCTCGTACGAGGGTCCATGCGTTCGTAGCCCCCTTCAAGGTCTTGTATTGGCTGCTCCCCTCTCTGGGGAGAGGTTGGGTGAGGGGCTGCGGTGATGGCAACCCATGGCTTTATTAACCGCCCGCGGCCCTCACCCCAGGCGTCACCCAGAGAGAGGGAGCGAGGACCTTGAAAGTGGTGCCTCGTAGCCCGGGCAACCCGGGATTGAGACATGGCGCAAGGGCAAAGTCCTGAGCTT
>Ga0207678_10003396_pt1 | contig 14348 bp, 13 predicted proteins | sample KBSC63metaG_FD_184319 | JGI IMG/M metagenome (GOLD analysis project Ga0207678, IMG submission 184319) | Corn rhizosphere microbial communities from Kellogg Biological Station, Michigan, USA - KBS C6-3 metaG (SPAdes) (version 2) | ecosystem: Host-associated > Plants > Roots > Rhizosphere > Soil ... | reverse complement strand
CCGTCCCACCAGACGCGTGGTGTAGCGGGCACCGTAGAGGGACGGCCGCGCGTTGTCGCTCATCCCGCCGTCGACCGCGACGAACGCGCGGCTGCCGCGCTTGACCGCGCACACGCGGTACACGGTGATCCCGGCCGGTCCGACGATGGCCCGGCCGGGCTCGATCGTGAGGCGGGGCATCGGGAAGCCGCGCGCCGCGCATTCGTAGGCGAGCGCCACGCGCAGGCGCCGCGAGTAGCCACCGAGGTCGAACGCCGGCTCGCCGCCGACGTACGGCACCGCGTGCCCGCCACCGAGGTCGAGTTCCCGCAGCGTGACGCCGTGGGTGTCGCGGAGCCGGGCGAGCACCTCGGCCATCCGGCGCGCGGCCGCCTCGTACCGGTCGATTCCGGTCACCTGGGAGCCGATGTGGCAGTGCAGCCCTTGGAGTCGCAACCCGGGCTGGGTTTTTGTTGCTTCGACGGCGGCGTCGACGTTGTCGGGAACGCCGTCGAGGAGCGAGAAGCCGAACTTCTGGCCTTCGGCGCCGGTGCTGATGGCGGCGTGCGCCCCGGCGGCCACGCCCGGCGTCACCCGGATCATGACCTGCTGCGGGCCGTGGGCGAGCGCGCCGAGCTGCTCGATCTCGTCGAGTGAGTCGACGACGATCCGCCGGACGCCGTAGCCGAGCGCGGCCTTGAGGTCCTCCGGGGTCTTCGCGTTGCCGTGCAGCAGCATGCGCTCCGCGGGGAAGCCGACGGAACGCGCGACGGCGATCTCACCGGCGGAGCAGGTGTCGAGCGACAACCCCTCTTCGGCGACCCAACGCAGTACGGCCCGCGTACACAGCGCCTTACTGGCGTACGCGACTTCGACGTCCGGCAGCGCTTCGCGGTACTCGCGTGCGGTGTCGCGGACCTGCTGTTCGTCGAGGAGGTAGGACGGCGTCCCGAAGCGGGCGGCGAGGTGGCTGACTTTGGCGCCGGCGAAGAGCAGCTCGCCGTCTTCGCCGAGTCGCGTGCTTCGCGGCCAGACTCCTGGCTCGAGGTGATCGGCGGCTTCGCAGCCGAGGCTGGGAAGAAGCTCGCTGAGCGTCACGGGTGCCTCCGGGCATCACGGCGGATCGGACTCCGTCCAGGACACCGCCGCGGGCGGGCCCGGAGATCACCCGTGAATGCCGTCCTGACGGCTTTGGTTTGTCCGCTTACTCCTTATTAACGCGCGAGTAACTTCGGCCACAGTCCAGGCTGACCTGCGGAGAGCGCCTGCTGTACGGCCGGGAGGGCGCTGGGTGGCCGGGTGTGTCGGGCCGGCCGGCAGTGCCGCCGGCCGGGGTGAGCTGCGCCGGGTGGGTCGGGTTGGCGGGCAGTGCCGGCGGCTGGAGGTGAGCCGGGTGGGTGGCGCGCATCGTGCGGCCGGTCGCCGCCGAATCGGCCGGGCCGCGGTACGGGGCGTCGTGGCGTGGCGTGGCGTGGCACCGGTTCCGCGGACCGTTCGGATTCGGTCAGTGCGCCTGGTGGTCCGCCACCGAGCCGCACACGCAGCCGCGGTCGGCCGCCTGGCCGGCCGTGGTCGCGGCGCAGTAGCGGCGCGCGATCGCGTCGTGCGTGTCGAGCGGGTGGGGGCAGCTCGGGCACTGCGTGCCGTTGCGGGGGTCTTCGGGCGCGCCGGGCGCCGGGGTGGCCGTCACGGTGTCACCTTCGCCGTTCGAAGGGGTTCACCGACCGCGTGGAGGTGCTGCAGCACATACCCGTACGAGCGGGCCCAGCCGCACTCGGCGTAGGAAATGTCGTGCCGGGCGCAGAAGTCCCGGACGATCGTCTGCGCGTGCTTGAGGTTCGGCCGGGCCATGCTCGGGAACAGGTGGTGCTCGATCTGGTAGTTCAGCCCGCCGAGGGCGAAGTCGGTCACCCGGCCGCCGCGGATGTTGCGCGAAGTCAGTACCTGCTTGCGCAGGAAGTCGAGCTTGTGCCCGGCCGCGAGCATTTCCATGCCCTTGTGGTTGGGCGCGAACGAGCAGCCCATGTACAGCCCCCACAGGAACTGGTGCACCAGGATGAAGACGATCCCGGTCAGCGGCGACAGCACGATGAACACCGCGGCGAGGTAGGCCACCAGGTGCCCGATCAGCAGCGCGGACTCCAGCCGGTGCTTGCGGATGTCCCCGCGCCACACCGCCTTCACGCTCGAGACGTGCAGGTTGAGGCCTTCGAGCAGGAGCAGCGGGAAGAACAGGAACGCCTGGTACTTCGCCACCCAGCGCAGGAAACCGCGCTTCTGCGAGCTCTGCGCCCTGCTGAACGCGAGCGCGGCGATGTCGACGTCCGGGTCCTCGTCTTCGTTGTTGGGGTTGGCGTGGTGGCGCGCGTGCGTGCCGATCCACCAGCCGTAGCTCAGCCCGGTGAGTCCACCGTGGACGAGTCCGGTGGCGTCGTTCGCCTTGCGGCTCCGGAAGATCTGCTTGTGCCCGGCGTCGTGACCGATGAACGCCAGCTGCGCGAAGACCATCGCGAAGAACGCGGCGAGGAACAGCTGCCACCAAGAGTCGCCCAAGTAGGCGAAGGCGACCCAGCCGCCGCCGAACGCGGCGAGGTTGAGCCCGATGCGCACGGCGTAGTAGCGCCGCCGCCGCCGCAGGAGGCCCGCGTCCTTGATGAGCCGGGACAGCTCGGCGAAGTCACTGCCGTGCGAGGTTTCGGAAGCTTGGAGTGAAGTCATGTCCTGCCGTCCTGGTCAGCTGAATTGCTTGTCCAACAACGGCTCCCGGCGATCGTGAGCCGGTCCGGTCCGGGATAAGGGCGCTGGCGCCTGGCCGCGGACTCCCTCCGCGGCATGCCCTCAGCGTCCCACCCGGCGCCCTCCGTGGCAATTCCCCGCGGACCACCGAAAAGGTGTACAGTCAGCCACATCGGGATGACGGTGACCCACCGCACACCCGAGAATTTCCGGCCGGTTCGCCCGGCCGGGGACGGGAGTTGAACCCGGGTTCGTGAACCCGTTCGTCTCGCAGCCGTGCCGGCCTTTCGGTCGGCGAGCAGCCGCCCGCAGTCGCGCAGAGTGACGCCCGGGGCGCCCGATCAGGTTGCTACAACGAGGTTTGCGTCCGGAGAGACGCCTGTTGTATCGGGTGGCTCGTCGACGAGCCGGGGTTCGGCATCACCGCCCCCCGACCCGCCGACGAGCCGCCAGTTATGAGAGCCCCCACGAGGAAAGCAGTCCGAAGAGCTGCTCTCGCTCGGCCCCGGTCAGCAGCCGGCTCGGGGGGCGGACGTCCGGGCGGCACAGGCCCAGCTGGCCGAGGGCGTCCTTGACCACGCTGACGTTGTTCGCGTTCCCGTTGGCCGCCCGGAGTTCCTCGAACGGGCGGATCCGCTCCCAGACGGTCATCGCCGCCGGGTAGTCCCCAGTGGACAGTGCGTGGAACATCTCCAGCGAGATCGCCGGGTCGACGTTCACCAGCCCGGACGTGAAACCGGTGGCGCCGACGGCGAAGTATCCGGGTGCCGAGAGCTCCGCCAGGCCCGCGATCCACACAAAGCGGTCGAAGCCCGCGTCGCGGGCGACCGAGCCGAAGCGCACCGGGTCCGGCACCGCGTACTTCACGCCGATGACGTTCGGCGCCACCTCGCCGAGCGCGCGCAGCTGCTCGCCGGTGATCGCCGGGTTGCGGACGTAGAGCACGACGCCGAGTTCCGGCACCGCCGCGGCGATCGCCGCGTGGTAGTCGACCCAGCCGTCGCCGGAGATGTACGGGTGCACCGGCTGGTGGATCATGATCAGGTCGGCGCCGGCTTCGCGCGCGTGCACCGCGGCCCGTGTCGCCGACGCGACGTCGTGGCCGATCCCGGCGAGCACGCTCGCCCGGCCGGCCGTGGCCTCGACGGTCACCTCGAGGCACTGTCGCGCTTCGGCGGCGTCGAGCGCGTAGAACTCGCCGGTGTTGCCGTTCGGCGTCACGACTTCGATGCCGCCGGTGATCAGCCGGTCCACCAGCTTCGCGTACGTCTGGCCGTCGACGGCGCCCTCGGCGTCGAACGGCGTGACCGGGATGGCCACCACCCCGGACAGTCGCCGCCTGTGCTCCTCGAACGTCATCGGGCCCCCTTCGGATCGCCGGTCTCGGTGATGCGCTCGCCGGGCAGCCCGAAGGCGACCCGGTCGATGAAATCGGTGATGTGCTTGCGCAGCAGGTGTTCCGCCTGCCGGGCGTTGCCGCTCTCGGCGGCGTTCAGGATCGCCCGGTGTTCGGCCGATTCGCCCTGCCAGGTGGGGCTGATGCCCCAGCCGGTGACGGTGATCAGCGCGGCCTGGTCGCGCAGCCCGTCGAGGACCTCGACCAGCAGCGGGTTCCCGCAGCCGACGTAGAGCGCGCGGTGGAACAGCCGGTTGGCCAGGCTCGCCTTCGCCCGGTCGCCGGCCGCCGCGCCGGTCTCGACCCCGGCCAGCACCTGCCGGGCGTCCCCGAAGTCCGCGCCCCGCTCGACGGCTCGCCGGACGGCTTCGGGCTCCAGCAGCGCGCGCAGGTCGTACACCGCGTACGCGCTTTCGGCGTCCATGATCCGGACCGCCGCCCCCTTGTACGTGCTCATCGTGACCAAACCGGAACCGGCCAGGATCCGGAGGGCCTCGCGCACCGGCGTCTTCGACACCCCGAGCAGGGCGCCGACCTCGGCTTCGACGAGGGTTTCGCCCGGCCCGAACTCCCCGCTCAAGATCGCTTCTTTGATCGCGTCGCGCACGAAATCCGTCCGCGAGACGGGCGGCGGCGGCCTCCGGGCCGAAGAAGTGCTCGCCACTGGCATGTCCGATCTGATATACGATGCGACATACAACATTATCACGGACCTAGGGAGCAGCCATGCAGAGTTGCACCGGCTTCCGATTCCGACGAGTGTTGCTGGCGGTGAGCCTCGCCGCCGGTCTGGCGGCCTGCGGCGCGCCCGGCGGCGACGGCGGCCAAGCGGCAGATCCCCAGGCCGTGCCGGACAAGCCGAGCAAGCCGGTCGAGCTGAACATCCTCGACGTCGCGGGCAACCTGCAGCTGACCAAGCAGATGATCGAGAACTTCAAGGCCGCGCACCCCGAGGTCCTCGCGAAGGTCACCTATTCGACGGCGCCCGCGCCGAGCATGGCGGGCAAGCTGAAAGCCGAGCAGGACGGCGGCGTCGCTCAGACCCACCTGGTGCTCAGCGGTACCGACGGCCTCTCCGCCGGCATCGCGAACGGCACCCTGGCGAAGGTCCTGCCGGACTTCTCGAGCCGGTTCCCGAACCTGATGCAGAACTACCTCGAGCCCGCGGCCAAGATGCAGGAGCTGGCCAACGGCTACGGCGTCGAGGTCGTCTACTACCCGTCGGGTCCGCTCCTGGAGTTCAACCCCGGCGCGGTGCCCGCCGCCCCGGCGTCCCCGCAGGAGCTGCTCGACTGGGCGAAGGCGCACCCGGAGAAGTTCCAGTACGCCCAGCCGTCGAACTCCGGCCCGGGCCGGACGTTCCTGATGGGCCTGCCGTACTTGCTGGGCGACAAGGACCCCAAGGACCCGGACAAGGGCTGGGACAAGACCTGGGCGTTCCTGCAGGAGCTCGGCAAATACGTGAAGTACTACCCGTCGGGCACCACGGAGACGATGAAGAACCTGGCGTCCGGCTCGGTGGACATGATCATGTCGACCACCGGCTGGGACATCAACCCGCGCAAGCTCGGCACGGTGCCCAACACGGTCAAGACGGCGATCATGCAGCCGATGCACTGGGTCACCGACGCCCAGTACGCTTTGATCCCGAAGGGCCTTTCGCCCGACCAGGAGTCGGCGATCCTGCAGCTGGTCGCTTGGATGCTCAAGCCGGACCAGCAGGCGATCGCCTACGACGACGGCTACTTCTACCCCGGCCCGGCGGTCAAGGACGTCACCCTGCAGATGGCGCCGCAGAAGAGCCAGGACACGATCAAGCAGTTCGGGCGCCCGGAGTACGAGCAGTGGATCGCGCAGTACCCCAAGGAGACGTCGCTGCCCGCCGAGCAGCAGGTCAAGGCGTTCGACAAGTGGAACCAGCTGGTCGGCGGCTCGAAGGTCGGCAAGAAGTGACGTTCGGGCAGCTCCGGCTGGACGGCGTGTCCCGGAGTTTCGGCACCGCGAACGCCCTGAGCGGCCTCGACCTCGCCATCGCCAGGGGCGAGTTCGTGGCCCTGCTCGGCCCGTCCGGCTGCGGCAAGTCGACGGCGTTGAACTGCCTGGCCGGCCTGCTGCCCCTGACCGCGGGCAGCATCTGGCTCGACGACACCCGGATCGACGGCCGGCCGCCGGAGCAGCGCGGGTTCGGGATGGTGTTCCAGAACTACGCACTGTTCCCGCACATGTCCGTGCGCGCCAACGTCGGCTTCGGCCTCAAGATGCGCAAGGTCGGCCGCGCCGAAGCCCGGCGCCGCGTCGACGAAGCCCTTCGCCTGGTGCAGCTCACCGAGCACGCGGCGAAGTTTCCCGCGCAGCTCTCCGGCGGACAGCAGCAGCGCGTCGCCATCGCCCGCGCCGTGGTGCTGGAGCCGCCGGTCGTCCTGATGGACGAGCCGCTGTCCAATTTGGACGCCAAGCTCCGGCTCGAGATGCGGATGGAGATCCGCCGCCTCCACCAGACGCTCGGCTTGACCACGGTGTACGTCACCCACGACCAGGAGGAGGCCCTGTCGCTGGCCGACCGCCTGGTGGTGCTGCGCGAGGGCGCGGTCCAGCAGGTCGGCACCCCCGAGGAGGTCTACGCCCAGCCGGTGAACAGCTACGTCGCATCCTTCATGGGCTACCGCAACCTCCTCGACGTGACGGTGACCTCCACAGCAGCCTCGTCGGTGACCGTGGAGGGCGCGGGAGTCCGCCTCACCGGCCGAGGCTCGCTCACGGAGGGCCCGGCGAAGGTGGCGATCCGCCCGGAGGACTTCGTGGTCGGCGACGGCACGGAGAACGCCCTCGACGTCACGGTCGAGATCGTCGAGTACCACGGCCGTGAGCTGTCGGTCTCCGCCCGGCTGGCGACCGGGGTGCCGGTCTACTTCAGGACGGACAAGCGCCTCGCCCCGGGAGACACGGTCAGGATCGGTGTCCCCGCCGAGCGGGTCCTGGTGTTCGCGCCATGACCGCCGTCGCGACCGCTCGCCCGGCGCTGCGGCACCGCCTCGCCGAACGCGGCATCGACCGCACCCTGCTGCTCCTGGTGCCCGGCCTGCTCGTGGTCGCCTGCCTGTTCCTGTACCCCTTCCTCTACGGCCTCCAACTGTCGTTCGCCCCGCGCAAGGGCGGCGTCTTCGCCAACTACGCCCGGTTCTTCGGCGACCCCTACCTGCGCAACACCATCTGGACCACGCTCGGCATCGCCCTCCCGGCGACCTTCGTCAACGTGCTCGCCAGCATCCCGATCGCCTACGTGATGCGCGGCCGCGTCCGCGGCAAGCGCCTCCTGACGACGATCCTGGTCGTGCCGATCACGCTCGGCACGGTGCTCACCGCGCAGGGCCTGATCATGTACGGCGGGCCGGCGGGCTGGCTGAACAAGGTGCTCACCGTCCTCGGCGTCACCGACCAGCCGCTGCCGCTGATCCACAACTACACCGGCGTGCTGCTGTCGCTGGTGATCACCGGCTTCCCGTTCTCCTTCCTGCTGACGTTGTCCTATCTCTCGGGCATCGACCCCTCCCTGGAGAAAGCGGCCGCCACGCTCGGCGCCAACGGCGTCCAGCGCTTCCGGCGGATCACGCTCCCCCTGCTGGCTCCCGGCCTGGCGATCACCTTCTGCCTTTCGTTCGTGATGGCGTTCTCGGTGTTCCCGAGCGCGCAGCTCGTCGGCGACCCGGCGAACGAGACCCGCGTCATCTCGATCGCCGCCTACCACGCCGCGTTCGAGGAGTACGACTACTCGATGGGCTCGGCCGTCGCGATGCTCATGGCGGTGGTCATGTTGATCGTGATCGGCCTGGTCATGGCGTGGCGAGGCACGCTGTACCGCGGAGCGACCGGAGGCAAGGGATGACCGGTTGGGTCGCGCGTCCCGGACGTTGGGTCGTCTGGGCCGTCGTCGTGTTCTTCTTCGTCAACCTCGCGGGCGTGGTCCTCTCGGTGGTCGTCGACTCGTTCGGCACCCAGTGGTTCGGCACCTGGCTTCCGGACGGCTTCACCACCCACTGGTACGCCGACGCCTGGCGCGAGTTCGGCCTCTCGGACGTCCTCCTCACGACGGCGATCGTCGCGCTCGTGGTGATCGCCGTGTCCGTGGCTGTCGGTGTCCCGGCCGCCTACGCGCTGGCCCGCCGGTCCTTCCCCGGCAAGCGCCTGGTGATGCTGCTGTTCGTGCTGCCGATCCTGATCCCTCCCATCACCTACGGCATCCCGCTGGCCACCGTGCTGTACAAGTTCCACCTGGCCGGCACGATCACCGGCGTCATCCTGGCCAACCTCGTGCCGTCGGTGCCGTTCGTCGTGCTGACGATGACGCCGTTCATCGAGCAGATCGACCCGAAGATCGAGGCCGCGGCCCGCATGTCCGGCGCGCGGACCGTCTCGGTGTTCACCCGCATCCTCGGCCCGCTGCTGCTGCCGGGCATCCTGGCCGCGTCGATCCTGGTGCTGGTGCGCACGGTCGGCATGTTCGAGCTGACGTTCCTCACCGCCGGCCCGGACTCGACGACCCTCGTGGTGGCGCTCTACAACTCCGTGTTCGCCGCCGGCATCCGCGCCAACCAGTCCGTCGACGCCATGGCGACCATCTACACCGCGTCCATGCTCGTGCTCCTTCTCGTCGCGTTGAGGTTCGTGAACCCGACCCAGCTGGTGACCCGGATCAGGGAGGAAACCTGAGGTGGTGGTGTCTTCGACTTTACCCCGGAAAGTCGAACACCTGATCGACACGAACGGGCGAATCTGACCCTTGCGCCTCCCCCGAGGGGAGGTGCGACGCTGACGGCATGCGCTATTCGATCGGCGACCTGGCCCGCCGGACCGGGCTGACGATCAAGGCCGTCCGCTTCTACTCCGACCACGGCCTCGTGCCGCCGTCCGGCCGCAACGCCGCAGGTCATCGCCGGTACGACGACGCCGCGCTTGCCCGGCTCGACCTCGTCCGCACCCTCCGCGGGCTCGGGCTCGGCCTCGCGGTGATCCGCCGGATCGCCGACGGCGAAACGACCGTCGCCGACATTGCGGCGAGGCACGCGAAGGCGCTGGAAGCGGAGATCCGCGTGCTGCGCCTGCGGCAGGCGGTGTGGACGGCCGTCGCCGCCCGCGGCTCGACCACCGAGGAGACGAGACTCGTGCACGATCTGGCCCGACTGTCCGAAATGGAATGTGTCCGCGATTTCCTCGCCGAAGCGCTGGGTGACCGTCCCGAGCTCGCCGGGATCGCTCGCACGCTGACTCCGGAACTCCCCGAGGACCCGAGTCCCGGCCAGCTCGACGCGTGGGTCGAGCTGGCCGGGCTGACCCGGGATGCCGGCTTCCGTGCTGCCGTGCGCCGGTTGGTGGACCAGCACGAAGGTGGCCTGCGCCGGGATCTGGCCGCTGAGGTGCGCGATGCGGTCGCGCCGGCTCTGGCGGCCGGGATCGACCCCGGTTCGCCGCAGGCCTCGGCGATCGTTGACGGCCTCGGCCACGACCCCGCTGAGCTGCGGAAGTGGCTCGGTGTGGTCCACGATCCGCGGCGCGAGCGGTATTTGGAGCTGCTGGCGGTGATCAACGGCTGGGCGGCGCCGGAGAGCCTGACGCCGACGCTCGACTGGTTGACCGCGGCTGTGGCTTCCTGACCTCCGCTCTGGCGAGTGCTCGGCGGCCGCGGGGCGACTGCGGCTGTGGCTTCCTGACCCCGCCGTGTTGTTTGGGCGCCGCGTCAGTCGCCGTCTGATCGCGGCTACGGCCTCCTGACCTCGGCCCCGATCCGTGCCAGCACCTCCTCCGCGGGCGCCGCGTCGAACCGGCTCCCGTCACGCAACCGCACGGAAAGCTGCCCCGCGGCGACCTCCCGCGGGCCGATCACCGCCTGGAACGGCACCAGCCGCCCGTCCCGGATCCGCGCGCCGAGGCTGCCTTCCGCCACGATCTCCGCCCGCACGTCACCGCACCGGTCCAGGATTTCCCGCGCATACGGCACCTCCGCCGCGGACACCGGCAGCAGCCGCAGCTGCACCGGCGCCAGCCAGGCCGGGAACGCGCCGCCGTGGACCTCGATCAACTGGGCCACCGCGCGCTCGACGCTGCCGATGATGCTCCGGTGCACCAGCACTGGCCGGTGCTTCGCGCCGTCCGCGCCGACGTACTCGAGGCCGAACCGCGCGGGCTGGTGGAAGTCGATCTGGACGGTGGACAGGGTCGATTCGCGGCCCGCGCCGTCGACCACCTGGACGTCGATCTTCGGTCCGTAGAACGCCGCCTCGCCCTCGCCCTCGTCGTACGGGAGGCCGTCGAGGACCGAACGCAGGATTTCCACCGCGCCGTCCCAGTCGCCTTGCACGTACTTCCCGCCGGGACCGGGCAGGGACAGCCGGTAGCGGGCCGGGCTGATGCCGAGCGCGTCGTACGCCCGCCGGATCAGGGCCAGCGCCGCGCCCGCCTCGGCTTCGACCTGGTCGGGGGTGCAGAACACGTGCGCGTCGTTGAGCTGGATCGCGCGCACCCGGCTCAGCCCGCCGAGCGCGCCGGACAGCTCGGCCCGGTACATCCCGCCGATCTCGGCCATCCGCAGCGGCAGCTCGCGGTGGCTGCGGCCGCGCGAGCGGTAGATCAGCGCGTGGTGCGGGCACAGGCTCGGCCGCAGCACGAGCTGCTCGCCGCCGACGTCCATCGGCGGGTACATGTCGTCGCGGTAGTGGGACCAGTGCCCGGAAATCTCGTACAGCTCGCGTTTGCCCAGCACCGGCGAATGGACGTGCCGGTACCCGGCGCGCCGTTCGAGGGCGTGGACGTACTCCTCGAGGCTGTGGCGGACGATCGCGCCGTCGGGCAGCCAGTAGGGCAGGCCGGCGCCGATCAGCGGGTCGGTGCCGAACAGGCCGAGTTCGCGGCCGAGCTTGCGGTGGTCGTGCATCGTGGACTCCCTCGTGGACGGCGAGGCGGGAGACCACAAGACGAAGCCCGGGGCACCCGCCCCGGGCTCGAAACGTCGTTCAGCGCGCCGGGACACTCTCCGGCGTCGTCGTCAGTGCAGCGCGCTTCATGGGATCGACGGTAGCAGCCGCGGTCAATACTTTTGGTCCTCCGGCAGCCGGAAGGTGTCGAACCGCGGTTTCCCGGCGGGACGCAGCACGAGCACGTTCACGCCCCCGGCGGTCTGCCGGGTTTCGACGTGCTCGAACGCCTTCGGCACCGCACCGCCGGGGAAGAGCCGGCGGCCCTTGCCCAGCACGATCGGGTACAGCCACAGCCGGTACTCGTCCACCAGGTCGTGCGCGATCAGCGTCTGCAGCAGCTCGCCGCTCCCGTGGACCTGGAGCTCGCCACCCGGCCGGGACCTGAGGTCGCGGACGAACTCCACGACGTCACCGTCCACAATGGAGGTGCCAGCCCACGACGGATCCGCCAGGGTCCGCGACGCGACGTACTTCGGCAGGGTGTTGAGCCGGGACGCGACCGGGTCGCCGGGGTCGGTGACCTTCGGCCAGTGCGCGGCGAAGATCTCGTACGTCCGCCGTCCGAGCAGGAAGGCGTCCGCGCGGGAGAACCACTCCGCGACGAGCCGGGCCATGTCCTCCTCGTAGAACGGCTTCACCCAGCCGCCGAGGTCGAAGCCGCCGGAGGTGTCCTCTTCCTCGCCTCCGGGTGCCTGGTAGACGCCGTCGAGGGTCAGGAACGTCGTCACGGTGAGTTTGCCCATGGTGTCTCCTTCGGTTCGGTCCTGCCTGACCCGTCGGACGGGGCACCCTCGGATCGACAAACCGGCCGGAGAAATTTTCAGGAGTCCAGGAACAGCTCCAGCTGCTCGACGACGAACGCGTGGTCGTCGGCCTGCGGGAGCCCGGAGACGCCGACCGTGCCGACCGGCCCGACCCCGCGCACCAGCACTGGGAAGACGCCGCCGTGGGCCGCGTAGAGGTCCAGGTCGAGGCGGGAATTCTCGTCGAACGAGCCGCCGTTCGCGCGGAACTGCGTCCCGACGAAGAAGGAGCTGTGCCCGTAGCGGTCGACGACGCGGCTCTTGCGGTCGATCCAGGCGTCGTTGTCGGCCGACGTCCCGGGCAGCGCGGCGTGGAAGAGCCGCTGGCCGTTGCGCCGGACCGAGATCGTCACCGGCAGGCCGCGGTCCCGGGCGGCCGCCAGCAGCTGCTGGCCGAGGGCGAGGGCGGTCTCGTTGTCGAACTTCGTGAACTGGAGGCGTTCCTCCTGCTCGGCGAGCTGGGCGAGACGGTCGGCGTCAGTCATGGGGCTATTAAATCAACGCTGTTGTTTAATTGCCAGTGAACTCGGTCAGGGAGAGCACGTTGCCGTCCGGGTCCCGGAACCAGGCGATCCGGCCGCCTGGCGTGGTCCAGATTTTGTCGGTGTCCTGTGGCAGCGTGTCGAAGGTGAGGAACTCCACGCCGCGGCCACGCAGCCCAACCACCGCTGCCCGGATGTCGGCGACGGCCCAGCCGAGCACCGTGAACGGCTGCGGCGTGAACTCGGCGACGGCGGTGACGCGCAGCATGGTCGCGCCACTGCGGAACACGCACGCAAAGGGGGACTGCTCGATGAACTCGAGCCCGATGAGATCCGTGTAGAAGGCGCGTGAGCGCTCCAGGTCGGTCGACGGTGCGAAGGCGACCAGATCCGCGGAGTCGAGCATGGGGGCATCACCTCTCGCGGTGAAGGTACTCCTTGTTCGGGCTGTTGACGTGGGGAAAGCTGCGGACAGGAGGTGGGCATGGGCCGGATCCGTCGTCGCACGGTGCTCGGCGGCGCGGCCGCGGTGACGGCAGCCGGTGCGCTGTCCGCGGCCTGCGCTCCCGCGCCGCGGAAGGGCACGATCGAAGACGTCCGGCACGTCGTCGTCCTCATGCAGGAAAACCGGTCTTTCGACCACTACTACGGCACCATGGCCGGCGTACGCGGCTTCGGTGACCGCGCGGCCCTTCGCGACGTCTTCCGCCAGCGCGGCGACAGGGGCGGCCCGGTGCTGCCGTTCCGGATCGACACGTCCGTTGTGGACGGTCAGGACCTCGGCGAGCTGCCGCACGACTGGAACAGCACGCACCGCGCGTGGAACGACGGCGCGTACAACCGCTGGATCGCGGCGAAGAGCCCGATGACGATGGGGTACTTCACCCGCGACGACCTCCCGTTCCAGCACGCGCTCGCGAGCGCGTTCACCCTGTGCGACCACTACTTCTGCTCGATCCAGGGCCCGACGCACCCGAACCGGCTGTACCACTGGACCGGCACGATCGACCCGGACGGCCTCGCCGGCGGTCCGGTGACGCGCAACGCGCCGGACTACGAACCCTCGTTCCGCTGGACGACGTACCCCGAACGACTCGAGGCGGCGGGCGTCTCGTGGCGGATCTACGCGAACGACGAAGAGCGCGGCGTGCCCGAGCACTTCGTCGGCGACTACGGCGACAACCCGCTCTGGCTGTTCAAGAACTTCCACGACGCGCTGTACTCGATGGACCTGGTGGAGCGCCGGCTGGCCGAACGCGGGAACCTGCGCAAGAAGCTCAAACCCGACTCGGGGAAGGGGAAGGAACTCGACCACGTGCTGGCCGAGTTCCTCGCTGACTGCGCGGCCGGGACGCTGCCCGCGGTCTCCTGGGTGGTGGCCCCGTACGGCTACTGCGAGCACCCCGCGGCGCGGCCGGTCGACGGCGCCGCGTACATCCAGCGCATGCTGAAGGCGTTGTGGGACAAGCCGGAGCTGTGGGAATCGACCGTCGTCTTCATCAACTACGACGAGAACGACGGCTTCTTCGACCACGTCGTCCCGCCGACACCGCCGCCCGGCACCCCCGGCGAGTACCTGCCCGGGAACCGCCCGGAGAAGGGCGAACCGTCCGGGCCGCCGGTCCCGATCGGGCTCGGGCCGCGCGTGCCGATGACCGTCGTTTCGCCGTGGAGCCGCGGCGGCTGGGTCAACTCGCAGGTCTTCGACCACACGTCGGTGCTGCGCTTCCTGGAGACCTGGACCGGCGTGCGCGAACCGAACATCTCGGACTGGCGCCGGGCCATCTGCGGCGACCTGACCAGCTGTTTCGACTTCCGCGCGCCGGACACGACCATCCCGCTGCTGCCGGACGCGGACGCGTTGCGCGCCGAAGCCGACCGGACGCAGCGGCGGCTCCCAAAGCCCGGGCTGGGGCCGGCCGCGCTGGTGCAGGACCCCGGCACGGCGAAGGCGCGCCCGCTGCCGTACCAGCCGGTCGCCTGG
>Ga0207678_10003395_pt1 | contig 14348 bp, 14 predicted proteins | sample KBSC63metaG_FD_184319 | JGI IMG/M metagenome (GOLD analysis project Ga0207678, IMG submission 184319) | Corn rhizosphere microbial communities from Kellogg Biological Station, Michigan, USA - KBS C6-3 metaG (SPAdes) (version 2) | ecosystem: Host-associated > Plants > Roots > Rhizosphere > Soil ... | reverse complement strand
CGCCCGCTACAATCCCGGGCCACATTTGATTGACCGACATATCTTTATTGTTGTAATCCACTCCTTCACGCTGCACAGGTTTACCTTTGCCGTGCCCCTCGTAATTAAAGGTACGTACACCGACAGCCCAAAAACCGGCTGCTCCAAACAAAGTGCACGCAAGGGCATGGCCACCTAAAAAATAAAAAATAAGATACCAGAACGACCCGTTGAGCACCCAGGCCATTACTGCCCGGTAAGGATTAACATACGAGCCCCACTTTTGGTATTGAGTATAAGTATTGGCCTTGATACCTGTGTGTTTCATCAGCAATTTTACGCGGTTATAGTCTTCTTCCGAGAGGTCCTTAGCTATGGGCTGATGGTTAACGTCCGCCAAAAAACAATAAAAAAAGCCTGCTTGCGCGTTGTAAGGATCGCCTGGCTGATCAGACTTGGCATGATGAACATGGTGCGAAATCACATAAATCTCTTCGGGAATTACACTAATCGTAAGGTTTTGAGTAACAAAGCGCCACCAAGCATTCCGAAATTTATAGGCACCATGAGTACAATAGCGGTGATGCCAGATGGTACCGTGCGTACCCATAATGATCATGCTGTAGACGAATGCTGCAAGCAGCATCCACAAACTGAAATACTTGAACAGGAACAGCAAAAAGAAAGGCAGCAGGCATAGCACTTTTAACCAACTAAAAAAAGGGAGCCAGTTCTTACGGCTTTTAAAAATATTCAATCTTGAAAAGAACTCCCGGAAGATTTGATTTACTGTTGGCTTAATTAAATTTCCTTGCTCGTCTTTCCACCCGTAGGACGGCGGTTGCAGTACATGGTCTAAAAATGGCATTTTTTATTAATAATAAAATCCGCATTGATAGTGATAAGCTCTTTTCAAGTATGATTAACAGCCACGAATATGAAACGTTTTGATAAAAATTAAAAGAAAAATAAAAAAAATCGCTTTCATTTTGCTATTTGTTTCTCTCCCTCCCCTAAACTGCTGCCTGTAATAGCACAAAACAAACGAAGAAGGTATGCTGTTAAAGTACCCTGTTGTATAGCAGGCATGAAAAAATATTTTGTTAATGCAGGATTAAAGAACGGGCTAGCTATTTTAAAAAGTGCCTTTGTAGGTTTTTTAGGCGACCGTGCGTTTAAGCATAGTGCTTCTTTAGCTTATTATACTGTTTTATCCCTGGCCCCCATGTTATTGCTTATGATCTCGATGATCGGCATTTTTTTGGGGAAAGATGCTGCACAGGGTAAGGTTTTTGCAGGTATTAACGGCTTGGTTGGTAAACAGTCGGCGACACAGGTACAGGATATGATCCAAAACCTCGAAAGCTCTGGCAAGTCAACCACGTCTATTGTCATCGGTGCAATTACACTTCTTATTGGTGCCACTACTGTTTTTCTGGAAATACAAGACTCAATTAATATGATTTGGAGGGTTAAAGTGAACCTGAACTTGGTTGGGCAAAACTGATTAAGGGGCGTCTGTTGTCTTCCACCCTGATCGTTACTGTAGGGTTTCTTATGATGGTCTCGCTCATCGTAAATGGTGCATTAATGGCTTTAGGTGATATGCTTACGCACTTTTTTCCCGTGGCAACGGTTGTTATATTTAATGTTTTAGGTGTCGTTGTAAGCTTTACAATCACAGCCATTCTTTTTGGTGTGATATACAAAGTATTGCCCGATGTAAAGGTGGGCTGGAGAGACGTCCGGGCTGGCGCGATTTTTACTACTGTACTTTTTACCATTGGAAGGCTGGGTATTAGCGTCTATCGTGGAAAGTCAGGAGCCGGTTCACCTTATGGCGCGGCCGGTGCATTGATTGTGATCTTGCTATGGATCTACTACACTGCTGCCATCTTCTATTTTGGAGCTGAGGTTACCAGGGCTTATGCTGATTTTACTGAAGCTAAAATTGAACCGGCGGATTACGCAGTGCACGTAGAGGAAAAGGAAGCGGGGAAAACAAATGTGGTATCCGGTAAAGATAAGGAAGAAAAAAAATAGCTATGCGGCAAGGGCTTGCTGCTTTTGTTCGCCTTATCGACATTTATTTAAAACGCTGATTTTTCTTTAAATAAAAAGAAGTAAGACGCTAATATTTACTTCTTATACAGTGCAAATGTAAGATAGATATAAGGATGGCGGCTCATAAAAAAGGACGGGATGCGTATTATACTCTACCCGCCCTTAAGCTATAAGTGAACCAATAAGATTTTTTCTATTTGAAAACTAAAACCTATCTGATCACTCTTTTTGGGTTATAAGCAACAAGGTATTGCAATTGCACGTTGTCTCCCTTTGTAGTATCAAGTGAATTAACAATACCAGATTTCACCTGGATCAGTTTTTCTTTAACAAGGTTAAAAAGCGGAGATAGTATCTCTGGTAGTCCTTTTGTAGAAATAGTGGGGTAATACTGTTTCTCCAGCTCTCTTTTCCCTTCAAAGGAAGCCAGACTTAGTTCCCAGCCTTCATCGGCCTTGAAGCCAAACTCTTTAGCACAGTTATCCAAATCAAATACATACATGCTCGCTTCTTGCGCAATTGTTTTAGCTGTTATCATGACTTCTTTTTATTATTGTTTGATGAATTTTCTATTTTAGATACAGTTTTTTTACTAGACTGATAGGCAGAAGGTTCTTTTTTAGGACCCTCACCTGGGGCCTTTTTCTTCTCTACACTGGCGTTTTTTCCTTTACTCATTTTTAATTAATTAATTAATGTGCTTTTCCTTTTTTATACGTTCGACATTTACATCTAATAGATTGATATTAAAGCCATCGTCATGACTGTAGCAGCATTGAATAAGTTTACTGCTACCTGATTCTATTGGTTTAATGGCTTAAATATTACTGATCAGAAAAATCAGTAATGATTAAATAGATAAGAGAGATATAGGGAGTAATATTTTAAAGGTACGTTTTTAAATCGGTTTAAACTTTTATTAATGAAATAAATTTAAATGATAGTTGCAGTTGCACTTATTGAACAAGGTAAGCGAAGTATAACATGGACTAAAAAGAACTTAATCGCGGTTCGATCAACTCATCAAAGATGATTTTTTCAACAACATGACACTTACCTGCAATTTCGAGGATGAAGAGATTGCACGGAAAAAGATAGCTGTGTAATGATTAAGCTCAGTACGGTTTGCCTGTAGATGTGTCTTTTGTTTCCATAACTGATTAATTAATTATGGTGCTACAACCAAGCGAGGTTCTGAATTAAGCCAAGGAGGAACGGAATAAATGGACATGTGAGGGTTAGGTAGAGGGTTTATGCCGGACTGTGGCTAACCTTGATCGCGTTGTTACTATCACTACTACCATTTGCAATGGTATTATGCACTTGGAGGCGCTTATCCGGTTAAAATCAATGGCGTTAAAACTCCCTATAAGGGATTGCCGGAAACTACTGTTCAACAGATTAAAAATCACCAGGCACGCATGCTGGTTGATTGGGTGCGTGTCACTAAAATGAATTAATTTTTAGGAGATTCTCAAAGAGTCGAACCTTTTACAATCCAGCAAATTTTCTCAACTCAAGGATAAAATTGTTCGAGAAATGTCCAGTGTCGGCTACTTGAAAACCAGCCTGTTATGAGAAATCGTAACAGGCTTTTTTATTTTGTTAACGGTTTTCTTAGCCGTTCTTGCTTACTTAAAGATACGAAAATCAACGATAAGGGGCAAATTAACGCTTGTATTTATTCATCAGCACGATATTGATTTAGATACACAGTTTATTAAAATACGATCAGAACGACGCAGATCTATGCTAAAATTATTGAACGGAAAGTCAGTGACGATATGAACGCCCTTCAGGATAAACTTAACCCATCGTCAAAACAAACAGTAACTCGCAATTCTTTGAATAGGCGTTAAAACGAGCCAGTTAAAAAATATTTGATGAATGCCGTGAAATGCAGCAACTACGAAACCTTTCAAAAACTGCTCTTACAATCCAGGAAAAGTATACAGCGCGTTAGCAACCTTGTGGAAGATTTGCTCAACGTTCGACGATTGCAGGAAGGCGAGATGCAACTGGAGAAAACGAGCTTTGTGCTATCACAAACCATAAACGCCTGCCGTAATCCGGTAACAATCGCGGGAAAACAAGATATTCGCTTTACCGGAGATGTCAGCCTGGAAGTGTGGGCAGACGAGCAGCGGGTGGATCAGGTTATTACAAACATTGTTACCAACGCGATCAAATACGCCCCCAATTCCAAAACTATTACCATAAACATTGAAAAAGTTGATGATTTTGTAAAAGCCTCTTTTACCGACTGGGGACCGGGAATTCCGGCGGAAAAGGCAGCCCACCTGTTTGATCGTTATTACCGGGTAGACCCGTCCGGTAACCATGTTTCCGGATTAGGATTAGGACTCTATATCAGTCAGGAGATCATCCGGCGACACGGCGGAGAAATCGGCGTTGCTAGTGAAGTAGGCAAAGGCAGTACCTTTTGGTTTACGTTACCATCCCCAGCACCAACAGTTATCAAACAATAGCACAGCTTCTGATATGTCAACTTTAGTACTACTGAACGATTACCAGGACTAGGTGTTCGTAACATAAAACACACCAAAGAAAGATGAGACAGCCACTAAGAATGACATTTGGCCAAAGAGATTATATTTTTCAGGTTTTAAATCTAGCCGACTTGGGTGGAAAGAAGTATGAAGTTCAGGTACTGCTTGACGGCGTTACAACCACGCTGATTAAAGATCAGGAAACATGGCGCTTGAAAAAAGACGAATATAATTCAGATCCGGCGTTAATTAATGCAATCGGAAAGGCAATTGGACTACGGTACCGTCTGTGACAAAAATTTATTGATAGTTAAAACGCTAAACTTGGCACAAAAAATATCGATAATTTAATCTTGCTCTTATGTGTATACTGCGGATTGTCAACTTAAAACAAGCAGTATACAACTAGCTACTACTTATGAAAACCTTAGGACCCTTAACGTTGTTGCCGTTCCGTTATGCAATCACGATTGTAGAAGAGGCGCGAAAGTATGTGGGATAATATAGCTAATGTTTTGGCTCAAAGAAGAGTCAATAGCAGAATTGACAGGGAAAAGAAAAATTACCCGCTTATCCTTAATATAGTTCGCTACTTGATCTGGAATATATCTTTAATTAGTGTAATTAAAGATTGAATATATAGAAGGTCCAGCAAGATCAGTAGTATACCCAAGATCAGTACAACTAAACAAATAAACATAACGATTTTTGCTTTTTTCTCCGCGTCTAAATGAGTAATTGATGATTGCGTGGCAGCTTTCTTCAAATACCGCCGCTTGTACCAAATAGAAAGGAAAATAATGAGGACACCGATAATAAAGACCATTTTTGCTTAAATGACGGATCTGCAAACTAATTTTTCTGAAAATATTATTTTTAGTATCAAGTTTTATTCTAACTATTAGGCGATTCACTAACTAATCCACTAACTCTGCACTACTAATTTTGTTTAATTCCATTTAAACCTAAGGGGATGCCCCGCATTAAGTGATCGATTTTCTAGACACGGCTATCGATATCAAATCTTTGGTCGAAAACATCAGTAATTGACCAACATGTTCTTTACTCAATAAGGCTTGATGAAAATCATGAAACGCCTTAAGAACTTCAAAAAATAATTCAATTTAACAGCTTTTCAATTTCCATCTTTAAGCTATCCAAATCAATCGGTTTCGATAAATAGGCATTTACATATAATTTACGCCCAGCTTCTTCGATCTTAGGGTCTACGGAACTTAAAATTATCGGGATTGATTTTAGTAATTTACCTTTTTTTAGTTGCGAACAAAAGTCATTTGCCTCGTTAAAGTGCAAAAAATGATCTAAGATGATAATATCCGGTTTGAGTTTTAATAGCTGTGGTAAAATACTGAAGCAATCAAAAGAAAACACTGTAAAACCTTCATCCTGTAAATAGACCTCAAAAACCTCTCGTACATTTAAATCAAATTCAATTATAGCCACTGTCGACATTTAGCTTCCGGCTCTAGGAGCCATAAAAGTATAGATTTTACTTCTAAAACAAATTAGTGTTTTTTAATTAAAAATAGTTTAGGTCACGGTTTCCAAGGCACTTGCCAATTCTTCATTTGCTTCTGCGTCAATTCCTTCTTGCTGAATATAAACGACCCTTATCGCCTCCTCATTTCTGCCTACCGCATTGACCTTTAGATCTGTTTTAAGTAGAAAAATCGACAGCAGCGTAAAAATGACAACTACTATTAGGCCGAAAATGTACATAGGATTAATTACCTTCAAATTAGTGTAAGTAATATAATGAGTATTATTATTTACACTAAAGGCAATCCCAATAGCAGTTATAAAAATGATTAACGGCAAAAAATTAGACTGCTTTTTCATTGAAGGTAATCTATGAGACCCACTAATTATTTATAGAACAGGTAATATTTAAGAATGTTTAAGAGAAATCTACCTCTGTAAACGTCCTAATTCTAACGCAGTATAATTTAAGATCTAATTGTCTATTTTTCTAAAAAGGAAGATCCTTTTATACCTTCGCCTGCCCCTATTAGCTGACAAACTAATGGAACAGAAAGGTTTATTTGTGCATCATCAAGCTATAGGCTACGAGTTTACAGCAGAAAAACTTGTGGTCCGAAGTCCACAAAACACGCCTATTGAAAGATATTATATTTTTCTAAAGCCGTTAGATATCAGTATAATCGAGCAGGATAAAAACGGAAATTGGGTTGCGGTGGTGGAACAAGGGGCGCCCTTTGATAACGAACTTTTACAAAAAATAGGACTGGTAGTTGTCAAGCATTTTACGAAACTACTTTCTTAGTAACAAAAAAGACATACCCGAACTGCAAGGGCATCACTGATTTTTGAGACTACACAACTCTTTATGCGCTTATATACGGCCAAGGTTGGGGCCACAGTTTATGAACGGATTTTCAACGAGAAACTTAAATCTCTTCAGGCAGTTTATTAGACTGGTTTCATAGGAATCTATGATCCGATTGATCACATATGAAACGTTCATACTAATATTTTCTTCGCCTACCGCTTCCTGGACTTCTCGCAAATGCTTGATTAAACTTTTCTTCGCGCGGATAATACTTGCGGCTTGCGTGGCAGCATGCAATTTAACATCGGGACTAGAAAGAATTAAAACAATTCGCCACGATTAGAAGTGACAATTAGAAACGAACAAGACTTTTCATGATTTTAAATCATAATGGATTTGTTTAGTTTCACAATCATCAACAATAAGTACTCTATTTCATTTTGAGTATAAATCAATGACGATATACGATAATTATTTGATTTACAATTAAACCCATTTAGGCATTCCGCGTCAATAGGTTAAAATCATAATATGAAAAAGCTGCTTTTACTTTTAGGCTCGTTGACATTTATTTTTGCTTCTTGTAAAAAAAGAATATATACCGGTTCAGGATACAGCTCCTCAAACCATTCTATTTAATGTTCCAAGCGATTCCTGGTCGAGTAACGATGGTGGAGTTACTTATTATAACTCTCTGGATGTCCCTGAGATCACAAGTTATTTTAACCAAAACGGAGAGGTGTCAGTCTATATTAGCTTTGGCAACGGAACATTTGAACAGATACCGGAAGTTTACGACGATATGTCTCTTAGTTTCACTCATAATGTTGGTGATGTTACTGTTTATGCGCAGGATCTAACTCATACGGGAATGCCGGCCCCCGGCAATGCTACAATTAAAATTGTTCTTACCCAAGCAGCCCCCTAAACCTGCCGTTGAAACCCATTATCACGAATTTTTATTCTAATACGGTGAAAAAATATTTAACTATCATCTACAGAGGGATAGTTAAAAACAGCCTGGTTACGACGTGTATTTGAGCAGCAAATTTTGTGGGTAGCATGCATTAATTCTATAACATATCTAATAGGCGTAAATGCTATAGCTCTGCGGTACTTTCAACCTCGCTCATTCTTAATCATATGTGAATTTTCTGCCTCTAAATCTGTTTCGCCTAGGTAAATATTATTAACGCTAGAATTACAACAGGTTTGTTACAATTGATTATTTTTGAATTATGAAGCTCAATTTCACAACTGCTTCTCCTTGACAAAATTAATATACTTGTAGCATTAGTACCTTTTATATATCGGGATGTTAAATATCAAAAGTGGATACGATTTGATAAGGTTTTAGTGGTGAACAATATTGATATTTCAAAATGTGCTAGCAATAAATTTGTAGTATCCTGGTGCCTCAAGATGAGTCTCTAAAAACAACGTTACTTATTGATCAATAAGGGTTAAAAGTCATGGCGAAGACCCGATCCACCAGTTACCACACATCTGAACCCGAGATTACTCATCGCCGAATCATAAGTGCTTTTCATCCGGCGGGATACACGGAAACCTGAGCAATAGCTCTCATTACACATAAATGAGCCCCCGCGTGTAATCTTTTTGGGGGCGTAAGGTTCTTCCGGGTCATAGCTGTTAGCCGGCCCGCGCGGGTTTTTAGCCTTTCCCGATTGTGCTAAGCATTTATAATAATCATTACGATACCAGTCGGCGCACCACTCCCAAACGTTACCGGCCATATCGTACAGCCCGTAGCCATTGGGGGCATACTTTCCAACAGGCGCCAACCCGGCGTAGCCGTCACGATGGGTATTCTTATCAGGGAAATGGCCGTCCCAGGAGTTGGCTTTTGGTTTATCCACTGAGATGCCTTCGGTTCCCCATGGATAGGGCTGGTTGGTTAGCCCCCCTCGTGCGGCATATTCCCATTCCGCTTCGGTAGGCAGGCGCTTACCGGCCCATTTGCCGTAAGCAACGGCATCGTCCCAGCTAACCTGTATCACCGGATAATTGTCTTTACCCTTAATATCGCTTCCCGGCCCATCCGGATGCTTCCAATTGGCTCCTTTAACCCACCGCCACCATTGCGAGTAATCATGGAGATCAACAGGATGATCAGGCGGCGTAAAAACCAGCGATGAGGGTACCAGCAGGCTGTCGACCGGTTTCGGCGTATCGGGCGGAAGCTCATGCTTAAGCTGTTCCCAGTCCGGTTTACGCTCGGCTGTGGTTACATAGCCTGTCGCTTCTACAAACCGGCGGAACTGGGCATTGGTTACCTCATGTGTGTCCATCCAGAATGATGAAACTTCTACTGCGTGTTTGGGCAATTCGTCTTCGGCGGCCAAAGCGTTGTCTCCGCCCATTAAGTAAGTGCCGCCTTTGATGAATACCATGCCGTTTTTAGAAGTATCACCGCTGAATTTGGCAGAAGCAAGTATACCGGGCTTCGTTGCAGGGCCCGCAGTTGCTTTGATTTTAGCCTGCTTAACATTTTGCCCACATGCCGCCACAAACCACACCACCGCAACTAACCATCGCTTTACTAATCCTGATTTATTTTGATTTAAAAACACTGTCTGTCTATTTAGTGCCGAATGCGGTGATATGCATGCTAAAGCGTGAAGGGGTTTTCCCTGTACAACACCTTTTTACAATATTTTTATTGACAACAACGATTGACCGAGCTTTGCCAGGGCGAGCCTTTTGCTGCGGTTGCCGGCCCGAACAGGCTGCAAAGGTTAAAGTTATTCCGGCCATTAATAACGGCTTTGGGATTATAGATTTAATACGCTTCATTACAATATTAAATAGGTTTAAACCGGTACAGAAATACCGGTTTAAACAATTCTTTATGCCCCGGCAATATGTTTCACCATCAAAACCCGGAACAAGATTAAGACAATGGCAATTTAATTTTCAGCTCCTTCCGGCTTTGCCTCGGCAGCCAATTGTTTGAAAGGTATGCACCCCACGCGCGTATACCACTGTTGATAGGTTTTTTTCATCGAGGCCACTATATCCGGGTGCTGGGAAGCTACGTCATGCTGTTCCCAACGGTCTGTTTTCATGTTGTACAGTTCCCATTCTGTTGTCCTGGGATCTTTTTTCCAACCCCATCTGATAAAGTAGGTATAATCGTCTTCATATCGCGAAATCAATTTCCAGTCGCCCACCCTGATAGCGCGATTTCCTTCGTGCTCCCAAAACACGGTACGATTGCTGTTCTTTGCCTTCTGGTTGATTACAGGCAAAAGGCTCTGACCTTCTAAATTCCGGTACTTATCCGGTGCATATTGACCGGCGGCGTCAATACAGGTAGGTACCAAGTCGATAATGTGGCCAAAACTTTCTTTTTCAATCGCGCCTTTCCGGTTAGCAGGCAAGCCGGCCGGCCAATGGAAGATGAACGGCGTTGAAATACCACCCTCATACACAAAATGTTTATACATTTTAAAAGGTGTATTACTCAAATTAGCCCAGGGTAAGCCGTAAGCAATATATGATCCGGGAGTACCGGGCATGTGTTCATCGTTTTTACCGGTGGCTTCGGCACAGGCCCCGTTGTCCTGTAAAAACATAATGATGGTATTTTCATACATACCTTCCGCTTTCAGTTTATCAATCAGGCGGCCAATGTTCTGGTCCATGTTGTCTATCTGCGCAGCATAAACTGACATCTGCAGATCCCAGTCGTCCTGATCGTGCTGCGGTGAAGTTACAGCATGATAACCAGGGAAAGCATCGCCCTTGGGATAAGAATTCCAATCGGGAACAGATTTATCATAAATAGCTGCCGGATCAACCGCGTTTACCAAGCCCAGGGCAGCTATCCTTTTAATCTTCTCAGCCTGGAGCGCATTCCAGCCCTTCATAAACTTGCCGCGGTATTTGGCAATATCCTCCGGCTTAGCGTGCAGCGGCCAGTGAGCAGAGTTAAACGCGAGGTACATAAAAAATGGCTTTTGCTGCTGCCTGGCGTAATCAATATCCGCAATGGCTTGGTTTCCTTCCATATCGGTGAGATAGTCGCCTTCCTTCATTTGAACTCGCACAACCTGGCCATCCAAATAAACCTGCTTCGGATTCCAATAATCAACTTTAGCTATTTGTGTCCACGCCTTTTCAAATCCTTTATCTAAAGGCATGGTATGGTTGGCCATATTGCCCACGTGCCATTTGCCGACCTGCATGGTGGTGTAACCAACAGCCTTCATATAATCGGCGATGCTTTTCACATCTTTGCGGATATGGCCCTGATAAGCCTCGGTGTTTCCCAACTTTTCTGTCATGTGGCCTACACCGGCCTGCTGGGCATATACGCCCGTTAATAACTGGGCCCGGGTTGGACAGCAACGCGCGCCGTTATAAAACTGCGTAAACCTCAGGCCACCGGCTGCCACCTTGTCGAGGTTCGGGGTATTGATCAGCCCGCCGTAACAACCAATGTCCGAGAAACCCATATCATCGGCCAGGATCACGATGATATTGGGCTGAGTGGGTTTGGGATGTTGTTTTACCGGTGTCGGTTTGCAAAAACCGGCAAACGCGAAGCTTGCAGCCGTTGCCATAACCAGCACGCTGATCATTCTGATAGGAAGTTTATTGATGCGCATTAGAAATTAGTTTTATCGTTATTATAACTTTTACCATATAAAAGAACCAGTTTAATTTTCTGCCGCAGCTTATGTAAATGGCTAGGGGTTTCTTTGCCCGGAAAGGCAAGAGGAAATTAAAATGATCAGAAAAGATAGTCTCAATTTATTTTTTTTACCAGCCCGGATTCTGTGTCAGTTTAGGGTTAATAGCCATTTGATTGGCCGGTATGGGCCATAACAGATACCTGGAACTGTAAGTTGGTATATTGGAAGCCTCGGTAACGCCGCCCCCTTTCCATGCAGTGCCGGTAACTTTGGGCAGTCCCTGTGCCAAAGATGGCAGGTATGTACCAAACTGGTACTCATACATAGTGCGGGTATTATCCTTATACCTCATCCTGATCAGGTCGAAAAAGCGATTGAATTCGGCCACAAACTCCAGGCCGCGTTCATCAAATATCTTCATCCTGAAATCTTCTTTTGCCCCGGCAGTAGCAGCAGTTACGTCAGCAGGTGTAATACGAGGGGTGCCATTGGCTTGGCGAGCTCGGGCACGAACAGCATTAAACGCGGCCAGCGCTACTGCATCGGGACCATTCAGTTCGTTTTCGGCTTCGGCTTTGATCAGATAAATTTCTGAGAGCCTCAATAAAAACAGATCATTTTCATGCCCAAATGTCGATAAACCGGCCCCATCAACATATTTCAAAATAAAGGCCTGCGGTTCTTTAGTATCAGCAGCTGTAAATGTTAGCGGGTACGCCACATGGCGTTTTCCGTTCTGATCTGTCCAGACAGAGAGGAAAGTTTTTTCAACGCGGTAGTCATTAACATAATCCCCTTTGGTATAGCGTTCAAAAAACCATGGCTGTACGCGCATAAAGCCATTTCCTGCATGGGTTGGCAATCCTGTTGAGTTAGGATAAGTGGCCGGTAAAAAATGCGCCGGGTAGTATGACCCCTCACCGCTTAAGGTAAGGTTTGTTGCGTCCCGTGTATGCGGAATAGCAAATATCACCTCTACATAATCTGATTTTTCTTTATTAACATCCCATAAAGCGCCATAGTCTGAAACCAGTTGATATTGCCCTGAAGTGATCACTCCATCGGCATTGTCCCGTGCTTTTTGATAATAAGCTGCCGATTCAGACGAACGACCGTGCAGATCAAGATAATTGGCATAGGTTAAATATGCCTTGGCCAAGTACCCCTGGGCGGCACCTTTTGTTGCACGGTAAAACTCGCCGGCCGGCTGAGCTGTACGCGTTGGCAGGTTAGCCATAGCATCCGTAAGATCAGAAAATATCAATTTATATACATCGTCTACAGAAGCACGAGGTTGATAAAAATCTGAACTGGCATCAACCGAGCTGGTAACCAGCGGTACACCGCCGTACAATTGCACCATGTTGAAGTAACAAAAAGCGCGTATAAAATGAACTTCCGAAGTGATCTTGGCTTTGTAGGCAGCGTCAAGGTTCAAACGATTCACATCATCCAGCACGCCGTGGGCATCTCTGATAGTGGCGTAAAAATTAACATAGATGGTATTGGCAAATGCGGTACCCGAATTTACCAGCGATTTTCGTCCCCAGGTTCCGGTTTCAAAGTTGGTGATCGATGATATATCATCTGCATAGGGATGCAGTGCCCAGGTAATGTCCCTGTCAAAACCAGGTGTGGCATTTAAATGGGTGTAGACCCCAACCATAGCAAAATCGACGTCCGATTGGGTTTTAATGGCATTCGCTGGCGTTGCCTGGTCGTATATAGTTTCGTTAAGCTTCTGGCAGGATGTGTGGAATAATTGCAGAACCAAAAGGACGCTAAGATATTTTAATGCTTTCATTTTAGTTTTTAGAGTTTAATATTGATGCCCGCACTAATAATTTTGCTTTGTGGATATGTGCCATTATCCACACCCTGGGTAAGACCATTACCGTAATCAGCATTTACTTCCGGGTCATAACCTTTATATTTGGTAAAAGTGAGCATATTGGTTGCTGTTACAAAAACGGAGGTGCTGTTCATCCAGCGTACTTTTCTTATCGGCAGACTATAGGCCAGGGTAATTGTTTTTAGCCTCATGTATGAGCCGTCCTCTACAATAAAGTCAGCAAAGCGGGTATTGAAATAAGCAGCGCTTGAGCGTGCCCTTGGATAGGTATTACTGGTTCCCGGGCCTGTCCAGCGGCCATCATAGGCTGCCTGGCTCACGTTATAAGCATTACCCGAAAGCGCATCCAGTTTATACCGGTTCAAGTTAATAATATCATTGCCGATGGAACCCTGGAAGAAGAATGAAAAAGTGAATCTTTTGTAGGCTAAATTATTGGTCCAGCCGAAAATGTAGTCTGGATTAGGGTTACCAATGATCTGCCTGTCGTCAGCCGTGATGGCTCCGTCGCCGTTGATGTCTACAAATTTGAAATCGCCGGGTTTAGCAGTGTTTGCTTCAGGGCCGGCAGCTACTTCAGCTGCAGTTTGGTAAATGCCGTTAATGCGGTAACCATAGAATGAGCCTACCGGATACCCTACTTTAGCTATATGGAGCGGTTGGTTAAGCGCGCTTCCGGCAGCCAGGTAGTTGGGCCCAAAGATGGCTCCGTTATCCCCCAGTTTGCCTAGGCTAAGCATCTTATTGCGGTTAAACGATATGTTACCAGACATGGTCCATGCAATTGGAGACTTAAGGATCTGGGCGCTAAACTCAAACTCCAGGCCTTTGTTTTCTACACTGCCCGAGTTGGTGAGGTAGGAGGAGAACCCCGTGTTGGCCGGGATCGGCAAACTGATCAGCAGGTCGTCGGTTATCTTGCGGTATGCTTCAATAGTTAACTGCAGCCGGTCTTCAAAGAAAGAAATGTC
>Ga0207678_10003389_pt1 | contig 14361 bp, 11 predicted proteins | sample KBSC63metaG_FD_184319 | JGI IMG/M metagenome (GOLD analysis project Ga0207678, IMG submission 184319) | Corn rhizosphere microbial communities from Kellogg Biological Station, Michigan, USA - KBS C6-3 metaG (SPAdes) (version 2) | ecosystem: Host-associated > Plants > Roots > Rhizosphere > Soil ... | reverse complement strand
CGATGATTGCATCACAGGGCAGGGTGGGAGGCATTTGACGCAGCCGATGCAGCGAGTTTCGTCGATGACCGCAACCAACGCTGCTCCCTCAACACCGTTGTCGGGGTTCAGGGGCAGCCGAGGGCGATGGAGCAAACCCGCAAGCGCGGCGATCGTGGCACTGCCACCGGGCGGGCATTGGTTGATCGGCGCGGCGTTGCCGGCAATCGCCTCAGAATACGGCCGACACCCGTCGTAACCGCAGCGTGTGCACTGCGTCTGCGGTAGTAGGGCGTCGATTTTGTCAGCAAGTGTCATGGCGTCAGGCAGTGCAACCGAACAGCGGGGGCAGTCCCTCCCGGATCGCGCTCGTACCCGGCGGCGAGGGGCGGATCTCGATGTCCACACCGGCGGTGGGCTCATCCAGGATCAGGGCTGCCATCTCAACTGATCCTCATCCCCGGCTGTGCCCCGCTGTCCGGCGACAGGAGGTACAACCCAGGCTCGTCACCGCTGGCAGCGAGCACCATCCCCTGCGACAACCCGAACTTCATCTTGCGGGGTGCCAGGTTGGCCACCATCACCGTCAACCGGCCGATCAACTTCGAGGGGTCGTAGGCGGCCTTGATGCCCGCAAACACTGTGCGGGTTTCAGTTCCGAGGTCCAGGGTCAGCTTCAACAGTTTGTCGGCGCCCTCGACATGTTCAGCGTTGGCGATCCGCGCCACGCGCAGATCAACGCGCTTGAACTCGTCGATGGAAATCGTCCCGTCGGCATCGGCCGCGCCACTGGCCTTCGACGTGCCCGCGCCACCAGCCCCTGCAGTGCCGCCGCCCGGTCCGCCGCCCTTGGCTTCGCTGCCAGCGGATTGCGCGCCCCCGGCCCTGCCGGTTTTCGCGGTGCTGGACTTGCCGCCAGCGGTGCCAACCTTTGCGGCGGCGCCGTCGGCCGTCGTGGCGCCAGCGCCAGCGGGGGCCACATCAAACAGCGCATCCAACTGCTTCGGATCCACCCGGGTCATCAAATGCTGATACGCATTGACCTTCTCGGGCAGCACATCCGCGTCACTCCACACAAACCCGCGGTCCATGCCAAACAACTGCCGGGCAACCCGCTCGGCCACATCCGGCAACACCGGCGCAATCAGCACCGTGAGCAGCCGAAACCCCTGCAGCGCTCGCGAGCAAACATCCTGCAGCTCAACCTTGTTGGCCGCGGCATCCTTGGCCAGCACCCACGGCTGATGCGCATCAAAGTCGTGATTGATGCGATCCGCCAGCGCCATGATTTCGCGCATGGCCTTGCCCAGCTCCCGCGACTCATAGTGCGCGGCGACCGCGGTGGCGATGCCGCGCGCTTCGCGGGCGAGCAACTCCTTGTCGCCACTGTAAGCCAACACGCCATCAAAATATCGCGTGATAAAACTGGCGGCGCGGCTGGCAATGTTGACGTACTTTCCAACCAGGTCGCTGTTGACCCGCGCGATAAAATCATCCGGGTTGAAATCGAGATCCTCGACGTTCGAGTTCAACTTGGCCGCGATGTAATACCGGAACCACTCCGGATTCATGCCGACATCCAGATAGCGCAGCGGGCTGATGCCAGTGCCGCGGGACTTGGACATCTTCTCGCCGGAAACCGTGATGAACCCGTGTGCGTACACGTGGTCCGGCACCTTGTAAGGCGCCCCCGCGAATTTCAACATCGCCGGCCAGAACAGCGTGTGAAAGTAGATGATGTCCTTGCCAATGAAATGCAGTTGCTCGGTATCGGGCGCCGCCAGAAATTCCTCGAAGGTCCGGTTTTCTCCCTGCGCGCGGGCCTTGCCACTGGTGAAGTAATTCTTCAGGGACGCCAGGTACCCAATGGGCGCATCCAGCCACACATAGAAATATTTGCCCGGTGCATCGGGAATTGGGATCCCGAAATAGGGCGCATCACGCGAGATATCCCAGTCCCCGAGGGCCTCGTCACCCTTGCCGGTCAGCCACTCGCGAGCTTTGTTTACAACCTGGGGTTGCAGACGATCGGGAGCCGTCAGCCACTCAGTGAGAAACTCCACGCAGCGCGGATCTGACAACCGGAAGAAAAAATGGTCCGACGACTTCATGACCGGCTTGGCGCCGGAGAGTGTCGAATAGGGATTGATCAGGTCAGTAGGCGTGTTGACGATGCTGCACACCTCACAGGCGTCAGCATACTGATCCTTCGCATGACAGTTGGGGCACTCGCCCTTGATGTAGCGGTCCGCGAGGAACATGCCCTTCAGGGGGTCGTAGAACTGCTCGATCGGCTTCTGGTAGATCAGGCCGGCCGCCTTCAACCGGCGGTAGATGTCCTGCGACAGCTCGGTGTTTTCCGGCGAGTCGGTGGAGTGCCAGTGGTTGAAGGAGATGTGGAAGCCGTTGAGATATTTCGGCCGATCAGCCGCGATCCCGGCGACGAGCTCCTGAGGCGTAACGCCTTCGGACTCGGCCTTGAGCATGATCGGTGCGCCATGCGCATCGTCCGCGCAGACGAAATGGACGACGTTTCCCTGCATCCGCTGAAAACGCACCCAGATGTCCGTCTGGATGTACTCCATGATGTGCCCGATATGGAACGGGCCATTGGCGTAGGGCAGGGCTGTGGTAACGAAAAGTTTGCGGACCATCCGGCGATTTTACCGCCAATGGCAATTGATAGCAGGCTGATAGTAGCGCGACAGCCTGTCGGTGCGGCCTGACGACCGGCGATCGGGCGCGGCCCGCATACCGGGTGGGTGCCGTAAAAAACTAGCCCTGGTCCTTTACCGCCTCAAACCGGGCCTTATTGATGCCCTTTTTATAGGCTTCTTTGCCCGTAACCTGCCTGGAATCCAGCAGCTGTTGAATCGCCGTATCCATGGTCCGCATCCCGTGCGCCCCACCAGCCTGCATGACGTTCTCTAGCTGGTCGAGCTTCCCCTGCCGGATCAGGTTTTGCGATGCGGGCGTATTCACGAGAATTTCCAGTGCGGCCACGCGCCCCTGCTTGTCCGACTTCTGCAGCAGCTGTTGTGAAACCACGCCGCGTAACGACGTGGAAAGCATCGTCCGGACGTGCGACTGCTTGTCCGACGGAAACACGTTAATCATGCGATCGACGGTGGGGCCGGCACCGTTCGTGTGCAGCGTCCCCATCACCAATATCCCCATCTCAGCCGCGGTCACCGCGATGCTCATCGTTTCCAGGTCCCGCAACTCACCGACCAGGATGACGTCGGGATCCTCGCGCAACGCCGAATGCAGCGCCGACGCAAAGCTGGGGCTATGCACCCCGATCTCGCGCTGACTGATCAGGCAGCTCTTGCGCTGATGCACGAACTCAATGGGATCCTCAATGGTGAGAATGTGCCCTTTGACGCGCAGGTTGATGTCATCAATCATCGCCGCAAGCGTCGTCGACTTGCCCGACCCCGTCTTGCCCGTAACGAGAATGAGCCCGTTGTTGGCACGGCACATTTGCCGCACGGCTTCAGGCATCTTCAGCTGATCGAGCGACAGCGCCTTGGAGGGAATGGCCCGGAACACCGCGCCCATCCCATTCAACTGCCGCATCACATTGACGCGGAACCGGCCCTTGTCACCCAGCGTGTACGCAAAATCCGCGCCATCCCTCGACTCAAACCGGTCCACCGCCGGCTTCGGCATGATTTCATACAGCGCCGTTTTGACGAAATCAGCGGCCAGCCTGTCCGGGCGCAGTGGTATCAGGTCCCCGAACTGACGGATACGCGGCGGATCCCCGGCAATGAAGTGCAGGTCGGAGCCGCGCTTCTCCAGGATCTCGTTGAGGTAGGCGTCAATCTCAGCCATGGATGCAGGCTCAGGCGGACGCCGGGGTGTTGGGTTTGGACGGCATCAGGTGGGAGCCGGTGATATCGAGCTTCGGCAACATGCTCGTATCAGTCACATACTTCTGGAACGGCTTCTTGTCCGTCGCATAGTTGTAGGCGTCATCCGGATCGATCTCACGGGCCTGCACCGCCGCCAGCAGCGATTGATCGAGCGAGGACATTCCCTGGTCGCGCCCCATCTGCATCTGCGCCGGAATCTGGTGGGTCTGGTCCATCTGGATGAGCTTGGCGATGGCGCGGTTCATCATCAGGACTTCGCAGATGGCCTTGCGACCGCGGGCGTCGGCGGTTTTGACCAACACCTGGGTGACGACCGCCAACAGGCTCTGCGACAGAAAGGCCTTGGTCTGTTCGCGCTCCTCCACCGGCAGCGCATCGATGATGCGGTCGATGGTCTTGGTGGCGCTCGTCGTATGCAACGTACCCAACACGAGGTGTCCGGTTTCGGCGGCCGTCATCGCCATCGTGATGGTTTCCGCATCGCGCAGCTCGCCGACGAGAATCACATCAGGGTCTTCGCGCATCGCGGCGCGGACACCTTCCGCGAAGCTCGGGATGTGAGTATTCAACTCGCGTTGAATCACCTGGCTGTTCTTGCTCCGGTGCACGAACTCGATGGGATCTTCGAGACTGATGATGTTGAGCTTACGGCTCGTGTTGAGGTGGTCGATCATCGCGGCGAGCGTGGTCGACTTGCCGGTCCCGGTGGAACCGGTGACGAGAATCATGCCCTGGTGAAAGTCGCAGAGTTTCGTGACGATCGGAGGCAGCGCGAGCTTCTCCAGGGAGGGGACGTCCTGCGGGATGGCGCGGAAGGTGGCGCCCATGCCCGTTTCCTTGCGGTAGATATTGACGCGGAACCGGCCGCCTTCGGCGGACACGTAGGAGAAGTCCAGGTCCTGCCCCTTGGCCAGAACTTCCTGCTGAGAACGGGTGAGAATCTCGGTGACGTACCCTTCGAGCTCGCCCGGGCGCAGATCACGGAATTTGATGGGAAGAAGGTCCCCATGCATCCGGAGCATCGGCGGTACACCGACGGCCAAATGGACGTCAGAGCAGCCTTGCTGCGTACCCAGCTTCAAAAACGCGTCTATACGCGCCAAAGCGCACACCCTCTCATTGCGATTGAGATGTTTTGCCCGGTGCGGGCTGTGGAATCAACCAGCCGGCCCCAAATATTTGACGTAACGCACGCACCGGCACCGCGCAGCCGGCAAAAACGGCCCACGACCGGCTTACAAGAAGCGTTCCAGGGCCGCGCGGAGCTCTTCCATGGACTGGTGGCGCTTCGACTTATCCACAGACATCGCTTTGACCACGAGGTCGGACAATCCCTGCGGTAGGGCGGGGTTGATCTCACGCGGTACCCGCGCCTTACCCTGGACGTGCTGATACATCACCGACATGTGGTCGCCGCGCGAGTACGGCGGTACACCCGTGACCATCTCGTAGATGATGACACCGAGCGCGTAGATGTCAGCGCGCTCATCGACCTTCTTACCGAGAATCTGCTCGGGCGCCATGTACTTCGGTGAGCCGATGACGTAACCCGTCTTCGTCAGCTGTGTGTCACCTTCGCGATGCGCGGCGGCCACACCGAAGTCCACAATCTTCAGCAGTCCTTCCTGGTTGATCAGGACGTTCGCGGGCTTGAGGTCACGGTGCACGATACCGACATGGTGAGCGACGGTCATGCCGTTGCACATGTCGATACCAAACTGAATCGCGCGTCGCAGCTCGATGGGCTTCTCGTTGACGATCTCGCTGCCCAACGTATGCGAGGGGAAATACTCCATGGAGATGGCGTAGTTGCCCTGCATGTACAGGAAGTCATAAATGCGGATGACGTTCTTGTGCGTGATCTTGCGCGAGTAACGCAACTCGTGGACGAAGCGCTTCATCACTTCTTCGTCGCTCGACACGTTCGGGTTCAAGAACTTCAGGATCAGCCGCTCGTCGACGACCGTATCCTCCATCAACAGCACGGTGCCGAACGCGCCGCGGCCGATACGGTCGATGTACTTGTAGCGGCCTTCGATCACATCGCCCGCCTTCAGCGCGCCGATATCCAACCTCGCCACTTCCGCCTGTTTGGCCGCGGCCGCAACGGCAGTCTCGGACATCAACATCGTCTTGCCCTGTTCCACTGGCGGCAGAGGCGGACGCATTGTCGGCGGAGGCGTGGCAGCAGCGTGATGCGTGCCCCCGGTTCCGGTGAGAGGCAGCGACGTACCAGACGGCGATGTACCGATACGGTTATCCAGTTCAGCCATCGCGGACGCCGCCATGCGCGCGATAGTTTGATCAGCCGACCCTGCCTGGTTCTGCAGTTCAGCGCGCAGGACATCCACTCGCCGTTCATCAACCAGCTTTGCCAGTGCCTGGATCGCTTCGATGCGCACCTCGCGCTCGGAGCCCGAGACCAGCGGCATCAACGTATCGACAAACTTCGTGTCACCCAGCTTCCCGATCGCACGCACCACAATGGGCATGGCCTTCGAGTTGCCCGAATGCAGCATTTCAGCCAGTCGGGGTAACGCACGCTTGCTGCCGATTTCAGCAAGGGCGTCCACCGCACGCTCACTCACCCACCAATCACTGTCATGGGTGGCGGCAATCAGAGAATCGACGGCCCGCTCGTCCTTTGTCTGGTTGAGAATCTCAATGGCAGCGCGTCGAATGTCATCGTCCTTGTCACGAACGAGCTGCAGCACGGCCTCGATGACACGGGGTCCGCCGATCTTGCCGAGCGCATCCGCCGCGCGGCTGCGCACCCACCAGTCACTGTCCTTCAACGAATCGAGCAGGTACTTGACCGACTTGGCATTGCCGACCTCGTTGAGAACCTCCACGGCCGCACGCCGGGCATTCTCGTTCTCATCCTTCAGAATCTCGATCAGATAACGAATCGTGTCGGGATGATTGGCCTTGATGACGACATCGATCGCCTTGTTCTGAACGTCGATCTCCGGGTCCTTGAGCAACGCACAGATCCGCTCAATGTCGATCGGACCGTCCATTCGCTGGAGAGCGGAAAGCGTGGCACCCCGAATGAGTTTGTTCGGGTCTCGCAACTGCGTCTGAAGCGCGGTCTGGACTTCCGGCGTATTGAACCGCGCGAGCAGGTTGATGATATGGACGCGCGCAATCGGGTCCTTACCCCCGATGCGTCCGACCAGCTCTGGCACAGCACTCGCGTCCGCGATCTCTCCGATGATCCGGAAGAGCGCCGCCTTCTCGTTGGGCTCCTGCTGATACGCCGTGTTCAGCAGCTCGCGTACCCCGAAGCGGCTCTTCTGCGCCATGATCACTTCGAGAATCGCGGGTTTCGAAATGCCCGGCGTGTTCAACGCCTCAATCAGCAGGTGCGGGGGATAGTTGCGATTACTGGTCAGGGCCCAGGAAATGCCGGCAATGACCTTCGCACTGCCCTCGATCAGGCCGCGGATGAACTGGGGAAAGGTTTTCTGGCTGACCAGGCCGGCCAGCACTTCGACAAAAGCGATGGTCGCCGTCTTGCTCGCTTCCGGCAGGGCGGCAAAAACCGGTTCGATGGCGCCGGGTCCCAGGTCCTTCAGGCGTGCCACGGCCTTCTGCAGGGCGGGACTGGACTGGTCGGTGGCTGACCGGATCTCCGTGATCAGCCGGTCGGCGCGCAAGTTCGTGAAAAAGCTCATTCAGCCTTTGAGGTCCGGGGCGTTCCCGCGCGTAGGCGCTTCCTGGGTCGCGGTGCGACGCGCGATTATGCCACAGCCTCGGCTGAGGTCAGGGGTACCCGCAGGACTCTTGCCGAGCGCGCGCTCGTCGCAGCCACTACAATCCAAGCCCTTTAACCCTCCCGGTTTTCAACATGGCCGATGACCCCACTTTAAACGGTTTGCGCGCTGCTTTGGATGCGTATCTGGATCCCTATCTAGGGGAGACCCTCGGGGCAACGCAAGCCGTGCAGGAGCTGAAGGCTACGGACGCTGGCGCTTCCGTGCGCATTCGGCTGGGTTTTCCCGTAGGAGGCTATCACGATGAGCTGGCATCGGGTCTGAAGGCCCATCTGGCCAAGGCCGGGATCAACACGCCGCTGACGATCGAGCTGATGGCTGAGATCCGCTCCCACGCAGTGCAGAGAAATCTAAAGCCCATTGAGCAGATCAAAAACGTCGTGGCCGTTGCCTCGGGCAAAGGTGGCGTCGGTAAGTCCACCGTGGCAGTAAACCTGGCCCTCGCGTGGGCCGCCCAGGGCGCCCGTGTCGGCCTTCTGGATGCGGATATCTATGGTCCGAGCCAGCCGCTCATGCTTGGCCTGGAAGGGCAGAAGCCGTCGACGCCGGACGGGAAGCACCTCCAGCCACTCTCCGCGCACGGTGTGGTGGCTATGTCCATCGGCTTCCTCCTCACCGACCAGGACCAGGCAATGATCTGGCGTGGTCCCATGGTCACGCAGGCGCTGACGCAACTCCTGTCCGAAACCCACTGGGGCGCGCTCGACTACCTGGTCGTCGACATGCCCCCCGGTACAGGGGACATACAACTGACTCTCGCACAGCGTGTCCCCGTGGCGGGCGCCGTGATCGTGACGACGCCGCAGGACATCGCCCTCGCCGATGCGCGCAAGGGTCTCAAGATGTTCGAGAAGGTCAACGTGCCTGTGCTGGGCATCGTCGAGAACATGAGCATCCACATTTGTTCGAACTGTGGTCACGCCGAGCACATATTTGGTGCTGGCGGTGGCGCGCGGATGGCTGAACAGTACGGCGTACCGTTGCTGGGCGAGCTGCCACTGGATGCGCATATTCGCGAGGAAGCAGATGGCGGTCGTCCAACCGTCGTAGCCGCCCCGGACACGCCGCGCGCAAAGGCGTACTTCGAGACAGCCCGCCGCACGGCTGCGGTGTTGTCACGCCGTGCGCGCGACCGCAGTGCCCTGTTCCCCAAAATCGTCGTCGAAGAAAGTTGAGATGGAAGCTCCGTACACAGGCATTCTCCCGTATCAGGCCATCCGGGAGATGTTGAGCAACGGCGAGATCAAATCACTGCTGGTGCCCATTGAGCCGGATCAACTCCAGCCGGCCAGCATCGATCTGCGCCTGGGGGACTACGCCTATCCCGTTGATACGAGCTTTCTGCCCGGCCGCGGTGTCCGCGTGCTGGAGAAAATGCAACAACTCGATGAGGACTTCGACCGCTTCAAGATCGACATCCGTGGCGGCGCGGTGTTGGAGCGGGGGCGCGTGTATGTCGTGCCCCTGTTGGAAAGCATCGAGTTGAAGAATGACGTCGCGGCATTTGCCAACCCCAAAAGCTCCACCGGGCGCCTCGACATACTCACCCGTCTGATTGCCGACCAGGCCACGCACTTCGACGAGGTCGAAGACGGTTATGAAGGGCAGTTGTATATTGAAATCGCCCCGCGCAGCTTCAGTGTCGTGGTCAAGACAGGCACCCGGCTGAACCAACTGCGTTTCCGCCGCCGCACGGGCATGACACCCCGGCAGATCTCGTCCTCCGAATGGCAACAGTTGCTGGGAGACGGGCACATCGTGGACACACCCGAGCAGTTGGGATTGAGCGGCAAGCCGGGGATGTTGCCTTTCACGGTGGATCTGAAGGGCAACGGCGGTTTGATCGGGTGGCGGGCCAAGCAGAATACGCGGCGCATCGATCTCGAGCGGCGCGACTATGATCCGCTGGACTTCTGGGAGCCGATGCAATTCCACAAGGAAGCCGCGCTCACCCTCGTCCCGGATGAGTTTTATATCCTGATGACGAAGGAGGCGATCGCCGTTCCTCCCCAGTACGCCGCCGAGATGGTTCCTTATGACACTCGCGCCGGCGAGTTCCGGGTCCACTATGCGGGATTCTTCGACCCCGGGTTTGGTTGGACCGCGCAGCACGGCAAGGCGGGCAGCAGCCGCGGCGTGTTGGAGGTGCGCTCACACGAAGTGCCGTTCCTGTTGGAGCACGGCCAGATCGTGGGTTGGTTGCGGTACGAGCGCATGGCTGAAATGCCACAGCTGCTCTACGGGCAGGAAATCAAGTCCAACTATCAGGGGCAGAGCTTGAAGCTGGCGAAGCAGTTCAGACAGCCGGCAATCCGCGTGTGATGAGCTGCTGACGGCGCCCGTCTGTTGGCGTCGGCAGGTTATTCGCGGGTCACGGACTGCATCTGCATCGTCCACTGCACATCGTCGTCTTTTTTCTGTTCGACGCGCATGGGAATGTAGCCACGGGAGGGCGCACACCAGAACCGCGTCACTCTGGGAGAGCCGGTTTTCTGGGCTCCAAAGACGATGGTGTTGGTTTTTCCCACGGCCGTGTCAATGGGCTCCTCGCGCTCGCGATGGTAGCCATACTCGCGCACGGTGTTCTTGTCGACCATCTGAAACTTCTGCGGCTCGCGGCCCGCCAGCAGCTCAACCATCAGGGCAATCTGTATTGACGAGTCGTCCTGAATGTCCGGGTGCAGTGGCATGTCGACTTTGACGTCTTCATAAACGCCCGTCACGCGTCCACTGTCCCAATCAAACTTCACGTGGGCATCACGTTTGGTTGAGCCAGTGCCATCATCCGCGTCATAGCTCAACGGCTGAACGCCTTTGTCGGTGACCCGCATGACACTCTTCTGTGTCGGCCGTTGCGAGAACATCTTGCCGAGCCCGCGAGGGTTGCTCTTGGAGGAGTAGACCCAGGTGCCATCGCCCTGATGTTCGAGCTTGACGGTTGATACCGCCACCGTCATCCCGTGCCACATCCAGGCGTAGGTGGCCTCGAAGGGTTTGAGCTCATCCGCCCGCGCGCTGCCGACCACTAGTGAGAAGAGCGCGATCGCGACTGCGGCTTTCACGGGAAGTCCTCTACGACCGCGTGGACGAGCGGTTTGCCGTCCAGCGTGGGACGACCCTCATTCCATTTGAGGCGCCCGTCAGCGATCCACCCGACGACCCGCGGGTAGATCACGTGCTCCGTAGCCATCACGCGAGCTGCCACTGAGGACTCCGTGTCGCCCGTTTTAACGGGCACCCTGGATTGTAGGATCACCGGACCGCCGTCGAGTTCCGGCGTCACGTAGTGAACACTCGCGCCGTGTTCAGCGTCACCGGCCTCCAGCACTCGCTGATGGGTATGCAATCCGGTGTACTTAGGTAGCAGGGACGGGTGGATGTTGATCATCCGGCCTGCGTACCGCTCAACGAACGGGGCTGACAGCACTCGCATGAAGCCTGCGAGAACCACCAGATCAGGAGTATGGGTATCCATGGCTTCGGCCAACGAGTGCTCAAAAGCGTCTCGATTCACTGCGGACTTACGTGAGACTACGTGCGTCTCGATCCCCATGTCTTGCGCCGTTGTGATACCCGCAACGCCAGGCCTGTCGCTGACTACAACAGATACGGTCGCCGCGATCCGGCCCTGCTGACATTCGCGGGCAATCGTGGCCATGTTGGAGCCACGGCCGGAGATCAGAATCGCGAGCCGAAGCGTACTCACTCGCTGATGACGACGCCGTTCGCGCCTTTGCGGACTTCGCCGATCACGCTCGCCTTCTCTCCACGCGCGTTGAGCAGGTCCACTGCGGTCTGGGCGTGTTCCTTCGGAACAATCGCAACCATGCCGATTCCGCAGTTGAATGTCCTGTACATCTCCGCCGAACTGATGCGCGCCGTTTTCTGGAGCCACTCGAACACAGGGTCGCGCTGCCAGCTCTTGCGGTCGAGGACGACTTCCAACCCGTCGCTCAAAACGCGCGGAATGTTGTCGGTGATGCCGCCGCCCGTGATGTGCGCAAGCCCCAGCACTGGCACTTTGCGGATCAGCTCGAGGAGTGACTTCACGTAGATGCGAGTAGGAGTCAGCAACCGGTCGAACAGCGGCTTGCCCTCCAGCATCGTGTCGGGCTTGGCCTGGGCGACTTCAATCAGCTTCCGGATGAGCGAGTAGCCGTTTGAATGCGGCCCAGACGACGCCATTCCGATCACCACGTTGCCCGGTGCGATTCGCGTCCCGTCAATGATGGCGCTCTTCTCCACCACGCCCACGCAGAACCCTGCCAGATCGTAGTCTTCACCTGAGTAAATCCCGGGCATCTCAGCCGTCTCACCGCCCACGAGCGCGGCACCAGCCTGGGAGCAGCCTTCGGCAATTCCGCGGATCACTGACTCTGCGACGTCAACGCGAAGCTTGCCCGTTGCGTAATAGTCCAGAAAGAACAGCGGTTCAGCACCCTGAACGACAACGTCGTTGGCGCACATGGCCACGAGGTCGATGCCGATGGTGTCGTGACGGCCCGTGTCGATTGCGAGCCGCAGTTTCGTCCCGACGCCATCCGTACCTGAAACCAGCACAGGTTGCTTATAGCCCTGGGGGATTTCCACGAGGGCGCCAAATCCGCCGATTCCCGCGAGAACTTCAGGACGTTGCGTGCGGCGCACGACGGGTTTGATGCGCTCAACGAGCTCGTCGCCGGCATCGATATCGACACCTGCGTCGCGGTAGGTAATTCCTCGGTCAGTCGGCGGATTTTTTTCCATGTAAATATTCTACCAGCACCTAAAATAGGTGCATGACTCGCTATGCCTCCGCCTCTCTACTGCTGCTGCTCTGTGCGCTTTCGTTCGACGCCTGGGCGGGCCGGCCCGTCAGGGTCTACGAAGTGGAATTGAAGGGAGGCCAATCTTCCGCATCCGTACAAGACGCCATGCGCGAGGCGCTCGTGCGGGCAACAGGCCGCCGCGAATCAGCCACCGACCCAGCCCTCGCCAGCATCATTTCCGGCGCTGAAACCTTCGTAAAGGGCTCACCGTCGAAGTCCCAGGTCGTCTTCGACGGTGTAGCGGTCGAACGCGCAATCGTCGCCGCTGGACGCAGCACCTGGGACCCTGTCCGCCCGTTCACCTTGGTCGTTCTCTACCCGCCGTTGCCTCGGCCGGCAGACGATGCAGCACGTGCTGAGCTGGACCAGGGCGCGATCGCGCGTGGGCTCCCGATCACGGTCGTTCCGCTGTCGCCGGTGGACGCATCGGGCAACGATTTGAGCCGCGAGGCGTTGATGCAGATGGCACAACGTTATGGCGGTGACGCGGTCCTGGTCGGACGGTCCAATGCAGGAAATGCCAACGGGCAATTGCAGTGGACCCTGTACACGAACTTCTCGAGCGAGAGCTGGAGTGGTCCGTTGAGCGCGGGCATCAATGGCGCTGTCGACAATCTGGCGCCTGCCCAGGGCGGCTCGCTCTCACAGATCGAAGCTGCCGCCCGAGTTGAGATCAGCGGCGTGGCCAATCTGACGGACTACGCAAACGTGCAGCGGTTGCTGGAAAGCGCTCCCGGTATTCGACGGGTCAACGTGAGTGCAGCCAGTGGCAACGTTGCGATGTTCGATGTTGTCGCGCGAGGGGGTGGGGACGCGCTCAGTCACTCGCTCACCGGAACTAGCCATCTCGCGCAGCAGGAAGCCTCTAGTGCTCGGCTCGCGTATCAGTACCGACCTTAGTCCGCTCGGGACGCCAGGGCGTCGCTGGGCAATTTGACGTGCGCCACCTCCCTAACATCATCTGTGTGTTTCGGATTCTACTGGTGTGGCCGGTCGCGATGGCGCTGGCACGCCACGAGTATCTGATGGCGCTCGCGTTGTTCATTGTTGCTGGCGCATCTGACGGGATCGACGGCTATCTCGCCAAACGATTCAACTGGACGTCCGAGCTGGGCAAGTTCCTCGACCCGCTTGCTGACAAGCTGTTGCTCGTCACGGTGTTTGTTGAGTCGGCGTGGATGGGGCTCGTTCCGTGGTGGCTCACTGCCGCGGTGGTCGCGCGTGATGTGTCGATCGCACTGGGAGCGTTGGCGTACAAGGTGTTGATCGGGGCTTTGCGTGGGCGGCCTTTGGTATCCAGCAAGATCAACACGCTGATGCAGCTTCTGTATCCGGTTGCCGCGCTCTTGCATGCGGCCTTGGATTTCCCGCCGCAGGGAGTGATCGATGCCCTGGCCATCGTGGTGTTCGTCACAACGGTGATCTCGGGACTCAACTACATGGCTTTATTTACCCGGCGAGCATGGGACGCGCCGGCGCGAACGACCTGAGGGCGCCGCTCATGCAGCAGCTTCCCCTGGGCGTGCGGATTCCGGATCGCGCCGTGTTTGAGAGTTATTTCGCGGGGCCCAATGCCCAGGCGGTTGAGTATGCCATGCAGGTGGCAACCGGCGCGCCGGCATCGACCGATGCGGCCCCGGTGTGGGCGAACACCTCGAAAGCGCGCGCCGGGTCCGCCGAGGCCGCCGCGTCTGCCGATAGCGCCGCCGATGCTGGTTTGCGCCAGGCCCCCTTCAGCCGGTCCCTGACCTCGACGGGTGCGGCGGCGGACAGTGTTGGCACCCAGGCTGTCACCTGGCTGTGCGGTCCCACCAGCGTGGGCAAAACGCATTTGCTCCAGGCCATCGTGGCCCGCGCAGGCAAGCGCGGTCCCGCTGGCTACTTCCCCCTCATTGAGCTGGCCCCCCTCGGCGTAGGTGT
>Ga0207678_10003385_pt1 | contig 14377 bp, 10 predicted proteins | sample KBSC63metaG_FD_184319 | JGI IMG/M metagenome (GOLD analysis project Ga0207678, IMG submission 184319) | Corn rhizosphere microbial communities from Kellogg Biological Station, Michigan, USA - KBS C6-3 metaG (SPAdes) (version 2) | ecosystem: Host-associated > Plants > Roots > Rhizosphere > Soil ... | reverse complement strand
TTTCGTTGCCTCCACCGAGGCTCCCGCGCAAGGTTGAAACCTTGTTGGCGATATCGACATAGGTCTGGTCGTTTGCCGATGCAGCCATGCTGACGAGAAGAGAGCGAATGGCTGCGGCATGGTAAGCTTCGACGCCGAGAATTCCGGCCGCAGCAGTGAGGATTGTTTTATCGGTAAGCAGAGGAGCCGCACCGTTGTAGGCAGTAACCCCTACGTCCTCAAACACGAAAGCACCGATGAGGAATGCCTGGGGTGTGGTGAATGGGTTGAAACTCGGTGTGGGGGTAATACTGGCTGCGACCGCGAGAGGAGCAAAAAAGGTGAGGTCGATGTCGGGGCGCGCGACCGGCGTACCCTTATTATCGGTGATGGCTTTTCGTAGAAAGCGGACGTGGTTGACCTCGTCCTGAGCGATCTCGTTAGCGTACTGTGCAAGACCGGAACTGCCCCACGGAACCGCTGCCATACCTGACGGTATCTTGGTTGTGCCCGCACCGGAGCCGGCATCCGCAGAGGAAAGTCCGCTCCCGGTAGTTGCGTAGAGATAGAACTCCGCTTCAAGGTATTCAAGATTGAGGGCGAAGTTCAGGACGTCGTTATCGGTGACACCGGCGGGAGAAGGATTGGTGCTACCGCCACCGCTGCCGCCGGATGGAGGCGCTGGAGCACTGTTGTCGCATCCAGCAAGGAGCGCAGCCGCGGCAGCGGTTCCGGCGCCTGCCATGAATGTTCGACGGGAGATTGCTTTTTTAATAAGTTCATTTGTTTTATCCACGGTGAATCTCTCCTGAATGCAGGTGTGTATTACGCCTTCATTGGGGAGTACGCTCACCAGAGAATTGCGGATGTAAAGGAGAGGAAATTAATTCTTAAATAGTTCGAAGCAACAGATGCAAAAGCCCCCTTCGTAAAACGAAGAGGGCCTTCACAGCTTGGATCCAACGGAATAGTAAGTTCAATCTCAGTTATCGGTATTGGTGATGGCGTCCATATAGGCTACGTCGAGAGCTGTCCCCTGAACGGTGATGAACTGGTTGTCGATCTCTGAGCCGTCAGTTGTATTGAAGGCGTGGACCTGGCCACCGTAGGCGGTGTAGACCTTGTGAAAGTTCTGCACCCAGCAGAGACCGGTGAGATCGCCGTAGTAATAGAGGTTCTGGTTGGTATTGGGATAGGCCACCGTGGTGGCGCCCCCAGGAGTAACGTTGGGGATGACCTGGGCGGTCTTCGCGCCGAGGTCAAAACGGGTGAGGCAGTTGTAATTCTGATTCAGCTTCTGGCGCTCGCCCGTGGCGCAGAACTGAGAGCCGATCCAGAGGGTGTTGTCGTCGGCAAAAAGTAGCTTTGTGTGCATTCCGTCGGAGATGGAATACTTTCCTGTGACGGCTGTAGCGGGGCTGTTCGCGGCTGCGGCCAGATTGATGGTTGAAAGGTAGCCCGTAAACAGCCCATCAGGCATCTGCTGCTGGCCGGCGACGTAGAGCGTTGTGGCGTCGGAAATCGCAGTCGTCACGCCTCCCGGTACTGCGACGTTGGATACAAATGCGGCGGTATCCGGAATGCTGCTGGGGATAGTGTTGACATTGAGAGCGGCCTGTTTCAGCAGGGTAAGACCGGCAGCGGTACCTCCGCATTCGGGCCCGCAGTTGAGAATATCAACGGTTGACCCGTCCAGAGAGAAATAGGCTCCGATGGGCCGGTCGAGGCTGTGAGCCGTGCCGCCGGCGTCGCTGGTGTTGACCGGCACAATGCAATAGACCGGAAGATTCACAGGTTCGCAGTCTGCTGCACCGGTGGACTGGGTGGCCTGCAACGATGTCGGGAATTGGTTGGCATTCAGTCTGACAAGACGATAGATCGTATTGGAGTTGCGCACCATCGCAAGGACGACGGTATCTCCCTGGTTGGCCGCTACTCGATAAACATCAGGAAGATTAAGTCCATAGGAGGTGCCGGTCGTGTTATCGACAACGATCAACTGACCGGCTGTTTCCATGGCAGCATAATAGTGGTCGAATGTGGGTGGAATGGCGATGGACGGCGAATTAGGGTACTTGCCCGCGGAGCCAGCCTGAGCTTCCTTGCTATAGTCGATGGTCTGAAGGCTGCCATCGGGAGTCGGCGAGTAGACATATCCGTGAACCTCCTCAGGGAAATTGAGGATCAGACTAGGGTTCGGCGCGGAGTAGCCGGATATGGAGAACGACGGGATCGTGTTCTGGAGGTTGCTGCGGATGTCGCGCTTTGCGTCCAGAATCGCCAATCCGCCGGTAGAACCGTTTGCCGTATAGGCGACCATCACCCGCTGGGCGAGCTTGCTTGGCGGTTTAGGGCGATTGGCAAAGGTGTATTTCGGAAATTTGTAATAATAATATTGGGCGCTGTGGCAGGAGCTTAGGGCGAGGCTCGCGATGGCGATCAGAACGCCACAGAGTATCTGGGCTCTGAAGGACTGGGCAAAGAGACTTCTATTCTTCAACGTGAACAACTCCAACCTGAGCGCAGCGGCATGTTTTTGCGGGCCACGGGCTATCCGCTGAGTATAACAAAGGATGCGGCGCAGACGGGTCCGTAAAGGCAGTCATCCACGGCCTGCTGGACAGGTTTGGTGCGCGTAAGGGCAGTGGCTTAGGATGAGAGAACGCGGAGATAAGGATGAGCAATGTAGCTGGCGGTATTGGAATACAGTATGAGGAAGAACCTGCCGCTGTGAAGAGGCTATTCGCGGGTGGAACGGTGCTGTGCGATGGCGCAATGGGCACCATGCTGTATGCGCGGGGTGTGTTCATCAATCGCTGCTACGACGAACTGAATCTGTCGCAGCCCGACCTCATTCGTGAGATTCATGCCGAGTATCTGCAAGCCGGCGCAGAGGTGGTGGAGACGAACACCTTTGGAGCGAACCGCCTCCGATTAGAGCACTTCGGACTCCAGGATAAGGTTCGGGAGATGAATCTTGCTGGAGTGAAGTTGGCCCGGCAATGTGTCGAACATATTCGGGAAAAACAGGCCAGCGCTGCGTTTGTCGCAGGCTCGATTGGGCCGCTGGGGGTTCTGCTGGAGCCGTTGGGAAAGGTCAGCCTGGATGAAGCTCGTGCAGCCTTCGCGGAGCAGATTCAGGCGTTGGCCGAAGGTGGTCCGGGAGTTGGAGCCGATCTGCTGATTGTGGAGACGATGACTTCGCTCGCTGAGGCGAAACAGGCGATTCTGGCGGCGCGAAGCGAGGCTCCGGCACTTCCTGTCATCGTCATGATGACGGTGGACGAGGAGGGAAACTGCCTGGACGGGGCTTCTGCCGAGACCGCTGCCACAAAGCTGACCCAGTGGGGAGCCGACGCTATCGGTTGCAACTGCAGCGCGGGACCCGCCACGGTGCTGAGCGTGATTGAGCGCATGCGTCCGGTCACATCGCTGCCGCTGGCGGCGATGCCGAATGCAGGCATACCCCGGGCAGTCGAAGGCCGGACAATTTATCTGACCTCGCCGGAATACATGGCGAGCTTTACTCGAAAGCTGGTCAAGGCAGGCGCGACCTTTGTCGGGGGATGTTGTGGCACCACTCCGAGCCATACGCGGGCGATGAAGAGTGCGTTACGAGCGCTTGGCGCGATGGAAACCGGTGTACAGGTCATGGAGCGCGTGGACTCGGGCAAAGGATCGGCCGAGATAAGCAAGGTTGAGCCACTACCGCTGGCTCAACGGTCTAAGATTGGCTCGATGATTGCAGCGGGTGACTTCGTCACAATGGTAGAAATTGTGTCGCCCAAGGGAATCGATTGCAGTAAAGAGTTGAAAGGTGCGGCTGAACTCCACAAGTTAGGAGTCAATGCGATCAACGTGCCGGATTCGCCAAGGGCAAGTGCGAGAATGAGCGCACAGAGTTTGTGCGTGCAGATTCAGCAGAATGTGGGCATTGAGACGATTCTGCATTACACCTGTCGCGACCGGAATGTGCTGAGCATTCAGAGCGACCTGCTGGGGGCTTCTTCAATCGGGTTGAAGAACATCCTTTGCCTGACGGGCGATCCCCCGAAGATGGGAAACTATCCTAATGCGACAGCGGTTTTCGATGTCGACGCGATTGGATTGGTCAATATTGTTCGCAACCTGAACTGCGGACTGGATATCGGCAAAAACTCGATTGGCGAGTCGACTGGCTTCACGGTTGCTGTGGCTGCGAACCCCGGGGTTCCGGATATTGAGCAGGAGGTCAGACGGTTTGCCTACAAGGTCGAGGCTGGCGCGGAGTATGCGATCACGCAACCAGTCTTCGATCTGCGATTGCTGGAGGCGTTTTTAAAACGGATTGAGGAATTCCGTATACCGGTGATTGCCGGAATATGGCCGCTGACCAGTCTCCGCAATGCAGAGTTTATGAAGAATGACCTTCGCGTGAGTATGCCCGAACAGATCATGGTGCGGATGGGCGCTGTAAGCTCACCGGAAGCTGCCAGGTCAGAAGGCGTGAAGATTGCTCAGGAGATGCTTGCCGAAGCACGACCCATGGTGCAGGGAGTTCAGGTCAGTGCTCCATTCGGCAAGTATGCGGCCGCAGCACAGGTGCTCGGACTGCTTGAGCCGGAGGTGGTGTAGATGGCCGATTTTGAGCAGAAGCTGACTGCCTTGGAGTTGGTGGTAGAGAAACTGGAACGCGGAGATCTGTCTCTGGAAGAATCAGTCCGGCTGTTTGAAGAAGGCATCACGCTTTCGAACGCCTGCAAGAGAGACTTGGCCGCAGCAGAAGGCAAGATTCAGGTGCTGGCAGAACAGGGAAGCGAGTTAGTAATCACCGATCTAACAGTGGAGACTGACATTGGCGAGGAAGAAGAGGACGAGGAGTAGATCTGAGCTAGAGTTACAGCCCACGTTCGCAGTAGCGATATTGTTTCGCTAACGGTCGCGGGTAGTCACAAATCCAGGAACCCAGAGCAGAGCGCGTTTGGCCTCGGAGCCGGGCAGGTCTGTGATGCTGAGACGGGCAGCCTCGGCGTAGGCGCAGGCCGTATCCATGGCGTAGTCGATCGATCCGTGACGCTGAAGAATCTCCAGAATTTCCGTATGAGAAACTTTTTCGAAGCTGCGGTCGGCGAGTACTGTCCGAATGGCTTCGCGGTCGGCCCCGGTGCCACGCTCAAGCGCGTGGATCACGGCGAGAGTAGCTTTACCTTCGCGCAGGTCACTGGCGACCGGTTTGCCAAGAACATCTTCGGCGGCGGTGAGGTCGAGAACGTCATCAACAATCTGAAAGGCCAATCCAAGATTGCGGCCATATTCGCCTAACTGCGATTCCACCTGGTCGTCGGCGCGAACGATAGCTGCGCCCAACTGCATTGAGACTTTGAACAGGCAGGCGGTCTTGCGGAAGATAAGGTCGAAGTATTCTTCCTCATTGATGAGATGACCAAGCTTTTCAATCTGGAGAAGTTCACCTTCGACCATCTGCTGAGTAAGCGATATAAGCAGGTCAAGGACGCGAAAATTGCGCTCCTCAAGAGCTGTCGCGAAAGACTGCATGTAGAGCCAGTCGCCCGCCAGAACGCATTTTGAGTTGCCCCAGGTTGTATTCGAGGATGGACGCCCGCGTCGAGTATCGGCCTCGTCGATGATATCGTCGTGGACCAGTGTGGCTGTGTGGAGCATTTCGACGACAGCCCCAAGACGGATGCGGCTATGGCTAGTACAGCCCAGCGCCTTGGCTGAGAGCAATAGAAGCAGCGGGCGGATGCGTTTGCCGCCTCCCGCAATCAGATATTGAGCGATATCGGTGATAACTGCGACGTTCGAAGCGGACTGTGCCGCAAACTCGCGCTCGATGGCGGCGAGATCGTCACGAAGGAGATCGAAGACCTCAGTTGCTGTCGCGATGGAGAGGGCGCTCACTCGTTATCTCAGAGTATCAGGATGCAACGCTAGTTCGAACGGAAATTGGTGAACTGAAGGTCTACGCCGAGGTCTTTGCCGCGAAGCAGAGCCATAATCTCCTGGAGAACGTCACGGTCTTTACTGACTACCCGCACCGTATCTCCCTGAATGCTCGCCTGTGCCTTTTTCTTTGAATCCTTGATGAGCGCCACGACCTGCTTTGCCTTTTCGGACGGGATGCCCTGAATGAGCTTGATCTTTTGGCGGACGCTGGAATTCGCTGCCGGCTCGATCTTTTCGTATTCAAGGTTCTTGAGCGAGACGCCGCGCTTTACGAGTTTCTGCGAGAGAATCTCGATCACCGCCTTGAGCGTGTACTCGCTTTGGGACGCGAGCTGAATGGTATCGGTGCCCTGAAGTTCGATGCTGGACTTCGAGTCCTTGAGATCGAAGCGCGCGTGAACTTCTTTGCTGGCCTGGTCGATCGCGTTCTTGACTTCCTGAAGTTCCACTTTACTGACCACGTCGAAGCTATTGTCGGATGCCATGTTCTCTCCTCAATCTTCTTGTCGCTTTCTATTATGTCAGGCGGTAGTGGGGAAAAGGTGGTGGAAGTTTTGTGTGGTCATACTGGCAAGCTCTCGAGGTGTGATGCCGCGGAGAGCGGCGAGGGTTTCAGCGGTGTGGACGATCAGGGAAGATTCGTTGCGCTTGCCACGATGGGGGATTGGTGCAAGAAAGGGAGCATCGGTTTCGACCAGAATACGGTTCGCCGGTGCTGCAACTGCAGCTTCGCGGATGGATTGGGACTTGGGATACGTAAGATTACCGGCGAAGGAGAGATAAAAACCGGCATCGAGGGACCGTTGCGCCTGGTCGAGAGTGCCGGAGAAGCAATGCATAATTCCTCCCAGATCGTGCGGCGTCCAGTGTGCAGCGATCAATGCGAGGAGATCTTGCCAGGCATCGGCTGCTCCAAATTTCTGCCTGGCTTCCGGTGCAGCCAGTTCGGACGTTCGGCAGTGGATAAGGATAGGTTTGCGCGCCTTAGCCGCGATCTCCATCTGCGCAATAAAGGCTTGCTGCTGGATGGCAGGCTCGGGGTTTTCGACATGGTAGTAATCGAGCCCAATCTCGCCGATTGCAATACAGCGGGGCTCAGTGGCGAGCCGTGCGAGTCGGGCTAAAGCATCTTCTGTGGCTTGAGCAGCCTCCTGCGGATGAATGCCGACGCTGGCATAGATTGCTGGAAAATCTTTGGCAGCGAAACCATGGGCGATTTCGATGGCCCGGTGCATTGTTGCGGGCCCGTCACCTATACCGATGGCAAGAATGGTATCCACTCCGGCAGCCTGAGCGCGGCGGAGAACTTCTTCACAGTCGTTGGGCGCCTCGGAATAAAAATCGAGATGGGCATGTGAGTCGACTAGGGCCATTGGTCAGCTTTATGCTGCTACGCAGCGGGTTGCGCCCCACACATAAATAGAATCCTGATGTGGTATCCACTTGAAAGTATTCTCGCTCGCAATTGGAATAAATTAGGGATAGGCATGATTGTCGACAAAGCTGCATCCGTGAATCTGAAGCGAAAGATCAAATTGAATAATAATTGGGCCTTCGTGCCTGTGGCTAGAAAGAACGGCCATTATTTTCCGGATCAAGTTTTAATCGCCCGGCATTTAGACAAAGGAAAATGCCGGTACGTTCTATACGAAGTGGTATGAAAATGGAAAAAGGATCCAGAAGGCAGTCGGCAAAACCGGCCATGAATGATGTCTTTTCCTCTTTCCTCCCAGACCAGCAAAGAGGCTCGCCGGCTTGAAAAGAGGGGAGGGAAGCCCATGCTCAATATGCTCAACCTCGATTACTTCCGTGCTGGCCTGAACTGTGGGAATTGTGATGTGATCACCAAAGGGTAAGTTAACCACCTATGCAGAAGCATAGCCCGAGATCTCGGCCGGATGTGTCCCGTACCGGAAAATCGGCAATGATCGCGGGCGCATTCGACGATCGCATCGCGATGACGGCCCCCGTTGCAAGCTCAGGCGGCGGTACGGTACGCTTGCGTACCGCTTCAGCGGTGCCGGGCGCGGAGTAAAGGAAGGCCTCACCGAGATGGTCCGCAAGTATCCAAACTGGTTTTCGCCACACTTGCACCAGTTCTGGGGGGCAGCAGGATAAACTCCCCTTCGATGAACACTGGTTTATTGCGCTTGCCGCACCACGAGCGCTCATTTCGCTCGAAGGCACACACTATCAGAATGTTAATATTAATGGTGTATATCAATCATTTCTGGTAGCGAAACCTGCGTATGCGTTTCTCCATGCGCAGGATCGGTTGGGCGTAAGCTTCGCAGATCGGCCCCACGGCATGGTGCCGGGTGACTGGGATGCCATGTTGGCCTTCGCCGATAAGTTTCTGCTGGACAAGCCGGTGGATCACAGCTTCGACCAGTTTCCGCCAGAGTTGCAGGAATCGCTTGTCTAATGCCGGCAGGCACCCCTTTTTCACTACCATACGTGATGGTGCTTTCATCGGCCTTAATTTCATCTGCCTTTAAGATGAACGACCTTGGCGCTACACATAGCGATCCAAAGACCGCCTTCTAAATCTGTTGCAAGAGAACACACATCGAGGGAGGGCAATGCTAAAGTGCTTGAGCCGAATGGATACAAAGAGAATCGAAGGCCATCAAAACGATAGAGGCGGAGCATCGGACCAATCCATAGATAACCGTCCTTCGTTTGTGCGAGTGCATTGATACTCCCAGGCGCGCCATCTCGACGAGTCCAGGAAGCATGAGTAATGCCTTGGAATGAGGGAGGTGAGGCGCGGTGGTCAATGTTGAGTAACCTGGTATCCGAAGGTTGCGATCACGAGCGTCTAGAAGAAATTGTAGAGATTCCTTTCTACAAAAAGACTCGAACAAAGCTGTTGGGATTGCAGCGTTCTTATGCTAGTCTCTTGTTCATATGCAATTCGTTCCTACCCAATTGATCCTCTGTTGTTGCTGTTGACCCTCTCTATGGTCCGGCGAGAACTCTGTGCGTTCGTTCTTTCCTCCTGACTTACCTCGATAAATAGCTAGTGTTGATGGCATTTTTGTGCCTCTACACATTCATTTCGCGCAAGGATTCCTGCGCTTCGCGACAGTTGTCGCAAGAGAGGCTCTATGTCTATGCTTTCCAGGCGATCGATTCTGCTCGCATCGATCTTGCTGCTTTCCTTTCCATCTATCTCTGCAATTGCTCAAAGCTCCGGAAGCGGAACACTGAACGGAACCATTAGTGACGGTTCGGGCGCCGTGATTCCAAATGCTGAGATAACGGTTCACCAGACGTCAACGGGGCTCGGACGTTCGACAAAGACAAATGCCATCGGCTTTTACTCCCTACCCGCGCTTCGTGCCGGAGAATACGTTGTGAACGCGCAAGCCTCGGGCTTTCAGCCCACGGAGCAACATGGAGTTATCCTGCAATCGGATGCCACTCGCACCATCAATCTCCAACTCAGAGTGGGTGCATCGGACGTGGCGACAGTGACGACCGCTGCTCCTGCAATCGAAACATCTGAGGGTTCGCTGAACGCGATCATCACGGGAACGCAGTTAAGCGAACTTGCGACGAATGGCCGTAACTTTACGCAGTTCCTCTCGCTCGGCACTGGCGTAAGCAGTGCGCAGACGGGGCAGCGCATGGGCGTAGGGCAGGAAGGCAATCCGCTCACATCGGTGAACGGCGGCCGCATCAACTCAAATGCTTTCACTTATGACGGCATCTTGGCGATGGATACCGGCGGCAATCGCGGGCTCAACCTCTTTCCTCCCATGGAAGCGATACAGGAGATCCAGGTCCACAAGAGCAACTACACGGCGGACATCGGGTCATTTGGCTACAGCCAGGTGAACGTCGTAACTAGGTCTGGCGGCGAGAAATATCATGGCGATCTGTACGAGGTCTTTTCGAACGATGCCCTGAATGCGCGCAATTATTTCAACACTTCGAAAGCGCCTCTGCATGACAACAACTTCGGATATGACTTTGGTGGCCGCTTGCTTCCCGGGGCCAAAAATAAGTTCACGCAGAACATATTCTTCTTCTGGTCGCAGGCATTCGATCGTCGCTCTGGCCCGGAGCTTACCAGCTTCACCTCAGCTCCGCAGAGCACCTTTACCGCGACGACGCCCACTGCTCTGCAAAGGACCGGAAACTTCGCCGGCTCCGCACCGATCAGGAATCCCGATACCGGGTTACCCTACGCGGGCAACCAGATTACAAATATCGATCCCAATGCGGCGCTTCTTTTGAACGCGTACTTCCCGCTGCCTAACAGCACCAGCTCCTCGAACTACGTGATCAGTCCGAAGAGCCAAACGAGTTGGCGCGAAGATCTAATACGTGTCGACGCGATGCTGACCCAAAGCGATACTGTCACTGCACGCTATACTCACGACGCATGGAGTCAGCAGCAAGCAATTCTGAAACCTTCCAATCAGTCTTTCGCAACGATCGGTGGCTCCTTCGCAAAGCCGGGGCAAAATGGAGTGCTGCAGTGGACCCATATCTTTTCGCCGACACTGCTGAATCAGGCGACAATCGGTTACTCGCGCAACCAGATCACCCAGTCGCCAAACAGCAATGGCCAACGTCCGGCGGGACTTGCCATTCCAAGTTTGTATAACGCAAATATCTATAACCTGATCCCTACGATCACAATTAGCGGGTTCTCGTCGATCGGCGCACAGGGGCTGACTAACAATACGAACAATGTCTACACCTGGCGCGACGACTTGACGAAGCAATTCCAGAATCAATCATTGAAGGTCGGCTTCAATATCCTTCGCATCCAGAAGTTCGACCGCTTCCCTTATGGGGGGCAGGCTGGATCGTTCAGCTTCACCGGTTCTGCGACTGGCAATCCATTGGCCGATTTTCTCACCGGCCATGCCTTCAGCTATGTCGAGCAGAGCAGTGTGCCGAATGTGTACCTCTTCGCAAATATGTTTGAAGGATATGTGCAAAACGATTGGAAGATCACCCGCAATCTCACGCTGAATCTGGGAGTGCGCAATACGATCTTCCAGGGCGCACCCAACGGCTACGATAAATACGATCGCATCTCAACTTTTGTCCCCAGTCTATACTCCGCTGCGAACGCGCCCACCGTTACCTCGACCGGAACTTTGGTTGCGGGCACCGGAGACCGTCTCAATGGAATCATTACGCCGGCCAATCTAAAAGGACTTGATCTCCCTCGATCTCTCACCGGTGCGCGAAACAACATTGGACCGCGCATCGGCTTCGCCTGGGCGCCGTTCGGTTCTTCCACGACCTCGGTTCGCGGTGGTTACGGCATCTTTTATCACTGGGACAACGATAACCACGAAAATCTGAGCGGCAACCCTCCCTATTCGCAATCCGCAACCATCTACAACACGACCCTTACGGGCTTCGCTTCTGATGCACAAACATTGTTCCCTCCGACGCTTGCTGCCTTCGATACTCGCAAGCTGTATCCGACGGTAACCCAGTATTCCCTCACGGTCGAAAAACAGCTTCCGGGATTAACTGTTCTCTCGGTGAGCTATGTCGGCAATACCGCCCGTCATCTGGATCAGTCACCCAACATCAACCAGCCCCAGCCTAACGCCGCAGTTGCGGCAGGAGCAGTAAATGTCAATACGGTTCGCCCCTACAAAGGCTATGCCGCGATCAACTATGACATCCGCTCTGCCTCTGCAAACTACAACTCTGTGCAGGTCGATGCGCGCCGCCACTTCAAGAATGGATTCCTCTTTGAAGCGGCTTACACTTACTCGCGTTCACTCGGTTCGCAGGTGGGACAAAGCCAATTTGTTAATGAGACGGGCCCCACTGCCTACGATCGGCCACAGAGCTTCACAATCAACTACGTGTACGACCTGCCCTTCTTCCATGGCAGCCGCAGTCTCGCGGCCAACACACTTGGCGGCTGGGAGATTAGCGGAGTATCCACCTTCCAGAGCGGTACGCCGGTGACGGTAACGATCTCCGCGGATCGCGCCGGTGTTGGCAATACGGGGCAGCGACCTGACATAACAGGTTCCGTGACCTATCAACATGGCAATATCAACCATTACTTTTCGACGGCGAACTTCAGCCAGCCTGCGTTGGGTACCTTCGGCAACCTGGGGCTCAATACCATTCGTCAGCCTGGTTTGAACAGCACACAATTCAACCTCTCCAAGAAAGCGACCTTCCATCCGATAGGGGACACTCCCGTTACGGCAAAGTTCGAAGGCGAGTTCTTTAATCTGTTCAACCATCCGGCCTTCAATGGCGTCGGAACAACCGTTGGTGCCTCGACCTTCGGGAAGATCACTTCTGCACTCGATCCGCGTAATATCGCGTTCAAGCTGAAGTTTTCTTTCTAACCCAACCTGATCGATGAACGAAAGGATCTTTATGCCAGAAACAAATGAACAAATTCCCAAGCCCCTGGCCTCTGCGCAGGGCACAACGACCCGTCGTGACTTTCTGCAGGCGTCGCTTGCGATTGCAGGCACGGCAGCGGTTTCAACTGTAGCGCCAGTGTTGGCTGGCGCTCAGACGAAATCGAAGCGTCCCAACCTGGTCTTCTTTCTGGGTGAAGGGCAACGGGCCGACGCGCTTTCTATTGCCGGAAATCCGATTCTCAAGACGCCGAACCATGATCGTATCGGGCACGAAGGAATTCGGTTCACAAATGCTTTTTGCACCAATGCACTATGCGCTCCAGCACGCGCGACCGCGCTCACCGGCATGTATTCGCGTTCCACCGGCGCTCTGGATAATACCAAGAGCCACATCCCCTTGGCCTCCGATATTCCTCTCTTCACTGACATCTTGCAAAAAGAAGGGTACGAGGTCGCAATTGTAGGCAAAATCCATACTCGAAATGGAGTGGAGGAGCGGAATTGGGATTACTACTTCGGCCACAATAGCCCCGGCAACGATTATGAAAATCCTCTTTTCAAAGAAGGCCGCAAGGGAAAAGTCGGACCGCAAAAGCAGTACAAGGAGGTATACCCAGATGATCTCTCAACGGACCGAGCAATCTCATGGATCAATGAAGACCGTGGCGACAAGCCCTTCTGCATCCTGATCTGGTTCGTTGCGCCGCACGAGCCGTTCTTCCGCCCACGCCGTCTTGCCGACCTTTACAACGGCACACCCATTGCGAAGCCTACAAGTTTTGATGACGATCTCAAAGGATACCCTGGCAAACCCAAGAGTTTTGTGGATGCAGAAAACAAGCTGGGTACAACATCGAGCCATGTCGCCTGCGGCTCTCTCGAAGGGATCGCAAAAGATTACTATGCAGGGCTCGTCGCTGTAGATGAGAATATCGGTCGCGTGATTGACGCTCTCGAAAAGAAAAATATTCTCGACGACACGGCCATCCTGCAAACCTCCGACCATGGATTTTTTCTCGGAGAATGGCGACTCTTCGACAAGAGGCTGATGCATGAGCCGTCAATTCGTGTTCCGTTTCAGGTGCGCTATCCCAAGCGGATTCCGGCCGGCACCGTGCGTGAAGAGATGGTTTTGGATACGGACATCGCGCCTACGCTTCTGGACCTTGCCGGTGTCCCGGCGCCAGCGAACCTGCAGGGCAAGAGTGTTTTGCCGCTTGCAAAGAAGACGGATCCGGGTTTCCGTAAGGAGTGGTACTACGAGTATTACGAGTGGCCGAACCCGGAGAAAGTCGCGCCGCATCGTGGCATTCGAACAGAACAGTACAAGCTGATTCAGTATGTACTCGACCCTTCGGAGGGAGAACTCTACGATCTGCGCGCCGACCCCGGCGAGAACAACAATCTCTATGGTAAACCCCAGTATGCTGCTCTTCAGGCTCATCTTGCAGACCGGCTGGCTGTCTTGCGCGGAAAGATTCCTGATCATAAAGAAGCAAGTTAGATGTTTAGCAAGTAGGGTCCTGCGGCAGCTTCTCATCCATGGCGCCGCAGGACGGACATCCTATTCACGCAGTTTGGCTTCGGTGCGGAAATCGTCATACCGTTCTGGTGTATCGGCTCTTTTGAGCCGCAGTGGAACAGCGGTCGTCACTGGGCAGCCATGTTGAAAGCGGTGGTAAGCAGGCCGAGTCTGTGGTCGTATACCAGAAGAGCAGGCGAGCATTGCCGCATTGGTGAGCGCTCTCGTTCCTCAAATGGCGGTAACAGGACAATGCGCTCATTGAGATCGCCTATTTGGCCAAGTCCGTGTCAGTATCCGGAGGCACAAGAGCTGCTGAAGGTTCATGGCGGCGGCGCCCTCACCGCCCTGACCTTCGTGCTAACCATCGGCAGCAAGGACGGTTCATACGAAGTCGCGATGTTGGTTGCTACTTAGGACTACGGCGGCGGCGAAGTCAGTCAGGTGATCACGATCCTCACCTCGGCATCGCGCACGTCGTCAACGCCTATATTCGAAGTCTGCTGATCGGGTGCTTCTAACCACATTCTCAGATCGCGTGGGAAGGACTCGGTGCTTC
>Ga0207678_10003383_pt1 | contig 14382 bp, 12 predicted proteins | sample KBSC63metaG_FD_184319 | JGI IMG/M metagenome (GOLD analysis project Ga0207678, IMG submission 184319) | Corn rhizosphere microbial communities from Kellogg Biological Station, Michigan, USA - KBS C6-3 metaG (SPAdes) (version 2) | ecosystem: Host-associated > Plants > Roots > Rhizosphere > Soil ... | reverse complement strand
GATAGCGGCCCGGCAACGCCCAGCCGATCCGGTAGGCGGCCGTCAGGCTCTTCGAGAACGACGAGCAGTGCAGCACGATGCCGATGCGGTCGAATGTCTTCAGCGCGCTCGGGTATGCGTTGCCAAAATACAATTCGTTGTACACGCCGTTCTCGATGATCGGCATGTCGGATTTCGTTGCGTATTCAACCAGTTCACGCTTGCGCTCGTCGGGCATCTGGAAGCCGAGCGGGTTCTGGAAATTCGGCATCACCATGCACGCGGCGATCGGCTGCGACTTCGCAATGGCCGCCAGCGCCGCGATGTCGATCCCGTATTCCGGGTGCGTCGCGACCTCGATCGCCTTCATCCCCATCCGCTCGATCGCGTGCAGCATCGCGTAGAACGTCGGCGACTCCACCGCGATCGTATCGCCCGGTTTCGCAACCGCCTGCAGGCACAGATTGATCGCCTCCGTCGCGCCGACCGTCACGATGATCTCGTTCGGATCGACCGACATCCCGTTTTCCAGATAGCGTCGCGCGATTTGCCGGATCAGCCGCGGATGGCCGGGCGGCAGCCCGTCCGTCACGCCCCACAGCGACTTGTCGCGGCCGGCGGCATACGCATAGCGGTTCAGCTTCTCGAACGGAAACAGGCTCGGGTCCGGATACGGCGAACCGAGCGGCACGGCGTCATCGGTGCCGATCGAGCGCAGCGTCGACAGCACGAGCCGGCTCATGTCGACCGACGACGAGATCGCGATCGGCTTCGACGGCCGCAGCTCGCGCACCGGCGCGTGGTTGTCGTCGCGGCGCAGGTTCACGAAGTAGCCGGACTGCGGGCGGCTTTCCAGCAGCCCGCGGCTTTCGAGCAGCAGATATGCATGCAGCACGGTCGTGATGCTGATCCGGTGCTGCTGGCTCGCCTGCCGCACCGACGGAATCCGGTCGCCGTGCCGGTACACGCCCTGGCGAATCAGGCGCTCGATGTCGTCCGCGAGTTTTTCGTAGAGCTTCATCGCGCGCTCCCCGCCGGCCTGCGCATGCGCGCCGCCGTCCCGTGCGCGTCCGATACGCGCGTGTTCTGCCCGCCGACCGGGCTGTCGTTCTGCCTGATTGCTCCCTCCGGTTTTGCCTTTTCCATCGCAGTGGCTCGCTTTTGAAAATGCGCCGGGAGGTTCCGTTACAACGGGATCCGCGGCACTGTGCACTTGATGCATGAATCTTAAGAGCAGAACAGTTGGTGGCGGGTACACACATTGAACGCGGGAACAAGAGTACAGTTCGGCTCGACTCGCGTAGGGCGGGACAACTGTACGTCTTAGGAATCAGTGCGGTGGATGGCAAGTCAGGCAATGCCGTGTGATCGCGCAGCTTGGTGGCGCCGTACGGCCATGCCGTTCCGGTCCGGCCGGGATGCCGCGGCCCGCGCTGCGCTCCATGAAAATGGCGCCAGAACGCAGCGGCGCGGCTTGCGCGGGCGCCAACGGGGACTTGCGGGAGAAAGTCGGGCCTGACGAGGGGCGGCCAGCGTCCCGTGAGGACGAAGCGCTCGGGCAGGCCCCCAGCGCCTGGTGCGAGGATCGATGTTTGGCCGGCCCGATACGGGCAGCGAACCGGTAGCCGGCGCCGCTGCGCGCGCTGCCGTGGCTCCTTACGACGAAGCGCTGCTGCAGCGGATCGTCGACGTCGTGCCGGGGTTGCTCGACTGAACGGGTGCCGTCAGATCGAGCCGAACAGCGCGCGCGGCCGGTCCTTCAGCGTGCCGGCCAGGATCCGCAGCCCGTTGACGAGTTCGTCGCGGGTGGCCGGGCACGCGAGGTTGATGCGCACGCCGTGCTCGAGTTCCGCGCGATCGACCGCGAACGTCGACGACGGCATCACGATCACGCCGCGCGCCTTCGCGTTCGCGGCGAAGTCGTCGGCGCGCCATGGCGGCGGCAGCCGCAGCCACACGAACATGCAGGCAGGATCGGACTTCAGTTGCCCGGCCGGCAGCAGCTCCCGCGCGAGATCGACGCGCGCGCGGATCTCCGCGAGTTGCGCGGCCATGATCCGCTCGGCGGTGCCGTCCTCGATCCACACCGTGGCGATCAGCATCGACGTGGGCGCCGGCATCCATGCGGTGGTGCGCACTGCTTCCGCGCACAGCGCGACGCTGTCGCGCGGGCAGCTCAGGTAGCCGAGCCGCAGCCCCGGCGCGAGAATCTTCGACGTCGCGCCGATATGAAACGTCAGCTCGGGGCACAGCCCCGCGATCGCCGGCAGCCGGTCGCGCACGAGCGGCCCGTATACGTCGTCTTCGATGATCGTCACGTGATGGCGCCGCGCGATATCGACGAGCGCCATCCGGCGCGCGAGGCTCATCGTCGTCACGGTCGGGTTCTGCAGGTTCGGCACGACGAAGATCGCCTTGACGGGCATGCGCTGGCAGATCCGTTCGATCTCGTCGGGCAGCAGGCCGTCGTCATCGGCCGGCGCGCTGACGATCTCGAACTGGAACACCGGCGCGAGCGCCTTCAGGCCGTAATACGTGAGGCGGTCGGCGACGATCACGCCCTCGGTACCGATCAGGCTGTTCAGTACCGCATAGAGCCCGTGCTGCGCGCCGCTCGTGACGACCACCTGGTCGCGCGACGGCGTGAAGCCCGGTGCGGCGAGCCACTGCGCGCCGGCCGCGCGTGCCCAGTCGGGACCCTGCGGTGGCTGGTATTCCTGCAGCGACGCGAAACGCGGATCGTCCGGCAGCTCACCGAACGTCCGCGCGAGATTCGCCAGGAACTCGCCCGTCGCCGGACGGTTCACCGTCAGATCGATCACGCCGTTGCCCGCCGCGGGCGACGCCCGGGCCGGCTCGATGGTCGGCATCGCGCCGCCGGTGACGAGCGAGCCGCGCCGCTTGCTGCCGATCACGAGGCCACGCAGCTGCAACTCCTTGTACGCACGCGACACGGTCGACACGTTGATGCCGAGCTCGGTCGCGAGCTGGCGCTGCGGCGGCAGGCGGCTACCCGGCGGGTACATGCCGTTGCGGATTTCCGCCTCGATCGAGCTCGATACCTCGACATAGGTCGGCCGCTTCGCCGGCGCCGGCGCGCGGTCGTCTCGCTCTCCGGAAATTTTGTCTGCTGCCATGTATTGCCCGTGCCCACACAAAAAGCGTTTGTCTGCCGTTTAAACCTGTCCGGCGATTGTATCCGACATCCCCTTCCGATCAAACATATGCCGAAAATACGGTCGAATCGGCATGTTGGAATCGGGTAAACGCCAGCACCACACAATCGATTTTTGATTGCACACAAAAAATTACTGTGTGATTCTTAATCCCATCTTTGTGTGAACCAGGTGTGCCGGGGGAGAGGCGTCATGGCGAACATCGCCATCGTGGGTGCAGGTTTCATCGGACTCGGCGCGGCGGCATGGCTGCAGCGCGACGGGCATCGCGTCACGCTGTTCGATCCGGCCGGGGTCGGCCACGGCGCATCGTTCGGCAACGCGGCGACGTTCGCGCCGTATGGCTGCGTGCCCGTCAACGGCCCATCCGTGTTCCGCGACATGCCGCACTTCCTGTTCGCCGCCGACAGCCCGCTGCGCATCCGCTGGCCGTACCTGCTGCGCGGCGCGCCGTGGCTCGCGCGATTCCTCGCCGCGTCGACACCCGCGCGTCACGCGCGCAGCGCTGGCGCACTGGCCGCGCTGCTGTCGCGCGCCGCCGACGGCTATGCGCCGCTGCTCGCTTCCTCGCGACTCGCGGCATTCGTGCGGGCGCGCGAATGCCTGTATCTGTACGGACGGCAGGCGTCGTTCGACGCCGCGCAGCCATCGCTGGCGCTGCGGCGCCGGCTCGGCGTGCCGTTCGACACGCTCGACGCGGACGCGATCCGTCGGATCGAGCCCGCACTCGCGCCGATCTTCACGCGCGGCGTGCTGTTCCATGGAAGCTGGCATTTCTCCGATCCAAGCGCATTTCTCGACGCCCTGTTCGCGCACCTCGCAACCGGCGGCGCGACGCTCGAACGCGCGCAGGTCGAACGTATCGAGCCTGTCGGCGACGGCGTGAACGTGCATGCGGGCGGTGCGGCCGGCCTCTTCGATCATGTGGTGATCGCCGCCGGCGCCCGCTCGCGCGCCCTCGCCGCCGCGTGCGGCGACACCGTGCCGCTCGATACCGAGCGCGGCTACCACGTGCAGTTCGCCGCGCATGAGCGGAGCGTCACGCGGCCGGTCGGCTGGGCCGAGCGCGGGTTCTACATGACGCCGCTCGACGAAGGGTTGCGCGCGGCCGGCACGGTTGAACTGGGCGGCTTCGATGCCGGCATGAACCGCTCGCTGGTCGCGCTGCTCACACGTTCCGCGCGCGAGGCGCTGCCGTCGCTCGGCATGCCGACGCGCAGCTGGCTCGGCTTTCGGCCGACGCTGCCGGACGGCGTACCCGTGATAGGCCGCGCGCGGCGCAGCGAGCGCGTGATCCACGCATTCGGCCACCAGCATCTCGGCGTCACGCTCGCCGGCATTACCGGGCGGATCGTCGCCGATCTCGTCGCACAACGCGCGCCGCCGCTGGACCTCGCACCTTACCGGGCCGCGCGATTCTGACGCGCGCCGCAACCTTCACCCCTGCAAGGAGGCATCATGAATCGTCGTAACTGGCTGGCATGGCTGGCCGTCTGCTCGATCGGCACGGCCGCTGCGTCCGCGCAGGCCGCGGACCCGGAACCCATCAAGATCGGCTTCGCCGGCCCGCTAACGGGTCCGGTCGCGCGCGTCGGCAAGGATCTGCAATACGGCGCGCAACTCGCGCTCGACGAGGAGAACGCGAAACATCCGACCGTGGGCGGCAAGCCCGCGCGCTTCGTGCTCGACGTGCAGGACGACCAGGCCGACCCGCGCATCGCGATCCAGGTCGCGCAGAAGCTCGTCGACGACGGTGTGGTCGGCGTGATCGGCCACTACAACTCGGGTTGCAGCATCCCCGCGTCGGCCGTCTACAAGCAGGCGAACATCGCGATGATCACACCCGGCTCGACCAATCCTCAACTGACGATGCAAGGCTTCAAGAACGTGTTCCGCACGATGGGGCACGACGGTGTAGGCGGCGTGGTGGCCGGCCGCTTCGCGGTCGAACAGCTGAAGGCGAAGCGGATCGGCATCATCGACGACCGCACCGCGTTCGGCCAGGGGCTCGCCGACGCATTCGAGAAAGGCGTGAAGGACGCGCACGGCAGCGTCGTCGGTCGCGAATACACGAACGACAAGGCCGTCGATTTCCGCGGCATCCTGACGACGATGAAGAGCAACAACGTCGACCTGCTGTTCTTCGGCGGCCTCGACGAACAGGGTGCAATGCTCGTCAAGCAGATGCGCTCGCTCGGCATCCGCGCGCAGCTGTTCGGCGCCGGCGCGCTCAAAAGCAATGCGTTCCTGAAGATCGCCGGCAACGCGGGCGAAGGCACGCAGGATCTCGAGCCGGGGCCGGCGCTCGACAAGCTGCCGTCCGCGATCGCGTTCGCGCAGCGCTACAAGGCGCGCTTCAACCAGGACGTCGAGCTCTATGCGCCGTTCGCGTACGACGCGGCGCTCGCGATGATCGCGGCGGTCCACAAGGCCGGTTCGGTCGACCGCGCCAAGATCGTCGCGAGCCTGCCGGGGGTGTCGGTCACCGGCGTCACCGGGAAGATCTCGTTCGACGAGCGCGGCGACCTGATCAAGCCGCCCTACACGCTGTTCCGCGTCGAACAGGGACAGTGGCACAGCATTCGCACGGTCGGCGGCGCGTCGAACTGATCGACGCCGCGCAGCCCGGTGGCAGCCGGCGTCATCGCGCCGCCTGCTGCCGCTGCACCTCCTGCGCTTTCATCCGCAGATACGCGGCCCGCTCGACTTCGTGCAACTGCTGCGGATACTGCTCGGTGGCGTCGAACCAGCGCGCGAGGCGCTGCTCGAGCGGTTTGTCGAGCGTGGCCAGATACGTGTCGATCGCGAGGTAGTAGCGCATCGTGTTGCGCTCCAGCAATCCGCGCACGCCGCCGATGTATTGCGGCTGCGCGGCCGACGCGCCGCTCGCGAGCGTGAACCCGACCTTGTCGCTGCCGGCCGTCGCGAGGTAGGTCTTCATCGCCATGCGGCCGACCGTGCCGAAGCCGTACGAATACGTGAGGTGCAGGAACGTGCGCGACGCGCCGATCGGCACGGCCTCCAGCGCGATCCGGTAGTCCTTCGTACCCATCGGGCCGCTGTCGGCGGTCAGGTCGACCTGGAAATAGTCGGGCGTCGCGGCGGCCACGCCGTAGCGGAACTGCACGCGATAGGTATCCGACAGCTTCTGCTCGATCTTGCGGCCGAGGTTCACGTCGAGCACCGGGCCGTTGCTGCCGGTCGATGCATGGCAATACTTCGTGTTGAGGTGGAGGATCAGCACCGCGCACCAGTTGGCGGGGCCCTGCGCGGGATCGTTGAGCTTGCCGTTCACGACGGAAAACGGATAGTCGACGACCGCGTAGATATCACCCTTCAGCGTCGACGATGCCTCGGACGATTCGAGGTACAGCGGGCGGTGGAACGGGTTGTTCTTCAGTTGCTCGCCGAGGCTGTGATAGCGCTCGAGCAGCGCCGCCGCGCCGTCCGCGCCGAACGACAGCGCACTCCAGCCGACGCATAACGCCGCGACGAGCGCGTGCCACGCGCGGCGGGCGTATCGCGGGGATCGGGTTGTCTCCATTGTTGTGCTCCAGTGCGGCGTGCGGGTTGGCGCGCCGGTTTCACGGAAGATGCCGACCGCTATCGGCCTCGCTTCACCGGGACCGGTAATTGCGCGGCGGTGATCCGGATCAGCGTCTACAGCCATTCACGGTCGTCCCAGCGGTCGCCTCCGATGACGAAATGCGGCTTTGCTGCCCGTTCTGACCGTCGTCGATGCCGTGTCGTTCCGTTCGATCCGCTCGCGCCCCGCTTATTTGTCCGCCGAAAACGCACTCGACATCTGCCGCGCCCGCTTCACGTCATCCCCGTGCAGATAGATCGACGTCGTCGAGATCGATGCATGCCGCAGGTTGTCGCGCACCGTCGTCAACTCGGCGCCCCGCGCGAGCGCGTGGGTCGCATGCGTATGCCGCATCCAGTGAGGGCTCGCCTGCCGCAGCTTCTGCGCGAGCGCCGGATTGTCGGCATCGACGAGCGCGGCCGTCTGCGCGAAGAACCGCTGCATCACCTTCCACAGCCGCACGCTCGTGATTGCGGCCGCGCCGTCTTCCGCGAGGCTCGGGATCAGCGGCGTATCGGGCCGCCAGCGCACCGGCGTGACCGGCAGCCGGCGCGCGACCAGATAGCGATCGAGCGCCGTGCGCGCGAGCGGCGGCAGCGCGACGCGCGCGGCCTTGCTGCCTTTGCCGATCACCTTCAGCCACGCGTCGCCGTGCGCGTCCGTGTCGATGTCGCCGAGCGTCGCGCCGACCAGCTCGCTCGCGCGCAGCCCGGTCGCATAGCCGAAATCGAGGATGAAGCGCAGCCGTTGCGCGGCGGCCGGCGTCCAGCCCGATCCGGGCGCGCCGGACGGCTTGTCCTTGCGAAACTCGAGCCCGTCCGCGATCGTGCGCACGAGCAGCCACTCGCCTTCGGTGAACGCATGCGACGTGTCGAGCGCATTCGCGCCGCGCGTGTCGCGCACCTTGACGCCCGCGAACGGGTTCGCGAGCAGGTAGCGCTGCTCGATCAGCCAGCGGAACAGCGCGCCGAGGACCGACAGCGTGTACGCGGCCGAGCGCGCGGACAGTCCGCCCGAAAACGGCCGCCAGTCCGGCGCGCCGCGCGGCCGCACGGGGCCGACCCAGCGCTCGTGCGGCGTCGGGCGCCGGATGAACGCGCGATACGCGACCGCATCCTCGGTCGTCAGCGACGACAGCGCACGGCCGCGCTCGACGATCGCCCACAGGATCAGCCGCTCGGCCTCCTTGCGGTACGCGCGCCGCGTCGCGGCCGATTCGTGCAGCGACAGCCACGCGTGCACGGCCGCGTAGTCGTTGTCCGCATCGAGCGTGCTGGTGGCGCGCGGCGCGCGGAACGTGCCGGCCGATCCGTCGACCTCGTTCGGCAGCTTCAGGTGCTCCCACGGCACGATGCTGCCGCGCGGCGTCGCCGCAATCAGCGCGCGCGCCCGCTCGGTCAGCTCGGGATGCGCGGAAAAGAACGCCTCGATATGCCGCGCGCTCGCCACGCCGAGCCCCGCGATCGCGCGCCACCACTGACGCCGCCGCGGAATCCGCACGGTCAGGTCGGCGAGCGTCGCGATCCCGTGCGCACGCAGCGCGGCGACCGCACGCGCCGGCAGCCACAGGCCGACGTCGTCGCTGATCTGCGGCACGGGCGCGCGCGCATGGCGCAGCACGCCGATCGCATCGGTCACGGCCCTCGCCATCTGCATGCGCTCGCGGTCGGCATGACCGAGCTGCTCGGCGAGATCGGGCCGTCCGGCCTGTCGCGCGACACGCGCGAGGCGACGCCGAATCGCGCCGATCACGCCGCGCGCCGAGCGCCCTTCGCCGAGCCGGCCGGGCAGGTAGCGCTCGACGGCCTGGCGCACGGTCATGCCCGCGTACCACGCACGCAGCGCGGCGAGTTCGTCGGCATCGGGAAAGCCCGCTAGCGCGGGCGCGGAATCGGAGGAAGGCGGCAGGGCGAGGCGCGGTGTCATAGGCGCAAGTTTGACAGAACTGCCCACGGTCGCAAACGGCCGACGCGCCGTACGACACCGTGCGATGCCGGACTCCACCGGCATCGCACAACCGCGCTCAGCCCGCCACGGGCGTGCGCCGCACTTCCGACAGATAGATGAGAATCAGCGACACCCACACGATCCCGTACAGGAACATGAAGCAGGTCGTGCGCACGCGCAGCAGGTCGAGCAGCATGCCGAACAGGATCGGCAGCAGGAAGCCGCCGAGCCCGCCCGCGAGCCCGACGATACCCGTGACGACGCCCATGTTGTCCGCGAAATCGTCGGCGACGTACTTGAAGGTCGACGCCATCCCGAACGCGAACACCGCGCCCAGCACGAAGGTCAGCGCGACGAAGCCGGCCACCGGCATCGCCAGGTTCAGCGACGCGGTGCCGTCGATCGTGTGGATCACGAAGTCGGTCGCCGGATACGACAGCAGGAACAGCGCGATCCATGCGACCCACAGCCCCCACCACGTGACCGCATGCGCGCCGAAGCGGTCGGACAGCGCGCCGCCGAGCGCGCGCAGCACGGAGCCCGGCAGCGAGAAGCCGGCCGCGAACGCGGACGCCATCACGAGCGACATCCCGTATTCGCTCTTCAGATACTGCGGGATCCACAGCGACAGCGCGGTGAAGCCGCCGAACGTGATCGAGTAGTACTGGCACAGCCGCCATACGCGCGGGTCGCGCAGCACCTTGAACGAGTCGAGCATCGAGCCGCCGCGCTTGCCCGCGCCGGGATCGGGCGCCGACGCGAACCAGAAGATCACGGCCGTGACGAGCAGCGCGATCGCATACACGCGCGGCACGAAGCGCCAGCCGTACGCGGCGAGCAGTAGCGGCGTGACGAACAGGTTGACCGCCGCGCCGCACGTGCCCGCGCCGAACACGCCCATCGCGAGCCCGCGCCGCTTCGGCGGGAAAAAGCGCGCGACATACGGCGTGCCGACCGCGAACGACGCACCGACGCAGCCGAGGAACAGCCCGATCACGAGGAACTGCCAGAGCTGCGTCGCGTAGCTGACGATGTAGACCGGCACCGCGCATACGACGAGCAGCACCGTCATCACGATACGGCCGCCGAAGCGGTCGGTCCACGTGCCAAGCGGCAAGCGCATCAGCGCGCCGGTCAGCACGGGCGTCGCCGTGAGCAGCCCGAACTCGGTGCTGTTCAGGCCGAGATCGGCGCGCAACTGCACGCCGAGCACGCCGAACATCATCCACACGACGAAACACACCATGAACGCGAGCGTGCTCGCGGCCAGCACCGACCACGCGCGCAGCGGGATGGCCTGCGGATCCGCAGCCGCGCCGACGTTAACTTGTTGAGTTGCCATATGCTAAACCCCGTTTCATTGGACGAGCGGCCCGTTCGCGCCGTCGAAGGTCACGCCTTCGACGCGCGCGGCCGCCGCGAGTATCGCCACGTACTGCCGCATCGCCCGTTGCCGCACGCGTTCCGACAGGTACGCGGCGATCTGGCCGGCGGCTTCGTCGAACGGCACGATGTCGCCCGGCACGCGGCGCTCGATGCGCACGATGTGAAAGCCGAAGCGCGTGTTGACGAGTTTCGGCAGCACGCCGAGCCCGTCGGTGTCGAACAGCGCGGCTTCGAACTCCGGCACGGTGTCGCCGCGCAGCAGTTGCCCGAGGCTGCCGCCGACTTGCGCCGACGGACAGTTCGACGATTCGCGCGCCACTGCTTCGAACGTATCGGGCGCGGCGACCACGTCGGCGAGCGCGCGTTCCGCGCGCTGCCGCAGCGGCGCGAGCGGCACGCGGTCGGTCACCGCGAACAGCACGTGGCTCGCATAGACGATGTCGTTGCGGCGAAAGCGCGCCGGATGCTGCGCGTAGTAGCGCTCGCAATCGGCGCGCTCAGGTTCGGGCATGTGCGTCAGCTCGCGCTCGAGCAGCGCGTCGACCGTCGCGTCGTCGAGCGGCGCGCGTTCGTCGATCAGCGCGAGCGCCACCGCGCGCTGCCGCAACAGCTCGCGCACCGCGAGCGCATGCCGCGCCGCATCGAGCGGATCGCGCGCATCGCCGTGATGCGCGGCTTCCGCCGCGATAGCCGCGTCATCGATGGCAATGCCGTTGATCGTGAGCGGCATCGTCGCGACTTCGGAGAGAACGTTACTCATGCGACCTCCTCAGCGCTTGCGCACGAGCTGGTACGGCCGGATCAGGTACGCGACCGACGCGATGCCGCTCCAGATATGCACCATCCGCGTGAACGGCGACACGAGGAAGATCGTGAAGCCGAGCAGGATGTGCAGCCGGTACGTCAGCGGCACGCCGACGAGCAGGCTCGCGATGTCCGGCCGGAACGTGACGACGCCCTTCACGTAGTCGGTGAGCTGCTCGAACATCACGCCGTCCATGTGGCGCGTCGACAGCACGACGGTGCCGAGCCCGAGCGCGAGCTGCACCCACAGCATCAGCACGATCAGGATGTCCGACGTGCGGCTGTTCTTGCGGATGCGTGCGTCGCCCAGGCGCCGCCAGATCAGGATCGTCAATCCGATGATCGCCGCGACGCCGGCCGCGCCGCCCGCCACCATCGCGACGAGTTGGTGCCCGGACGCCGACAGGAACGGCGACACGAGCCAGTGCGGCGCGAGGAAACCGCCGAAGTGCCCGAGCACGACGACCAGCACGCCCCAGTGGAACAGGTTGCTGCCGAGCCGCAGCATGCCGTGGCGCAACAGCTGCGACGAATCGCTTTTCCACGTGTATTGCTCGCGGTCGAAGCGGATCAGGCTGCCGACCAGCAGCACTGCGAGACAGATGTACGGGTAGATCCCGAACAGGAACTGATGCAAGTAAGCGTTCATGTCTTTCCCCAGTTGGGCCCGCGCTCACGCGCCGCGGGCCGGCCGCTTGTCGTGGAATCGCACCGTCTGTTCGGACGACGCCGGCGTTGCCGCGCCGACGAAGCGCACGGCTTCGTCCGCATACGACGCGTCGAGCGCGCGGTAGTCGTCCGCAGTCGGCCGCGTGGCGGCGACGTCGTCGTCCGTGTCGGCCGGTGCATCGGCCGGCGCGAGGCCGGCCATCGGCAGCAGCGCGCCGACGACGAAGCTGTAATGGCTGCCGCGCTGCGCGAGCTGGCCGGCCAGCGCGCGCAGGATCTCGCCGGTTTCGGCGAGCAGGTTGCGCGCATCGGGCGCCGGCAGCCGCGACAGGTATTCGAGGAACACGGGCAGGTAGTCGGGCAGCTCGCCCGGGTTCAGCGTCAGCCCGTGCCGCTCGTACATCTGCAGCAGGTCGACCATCGCCTGCCCGCGATCGCGCGATTCGCCGTGCACGTGCTCGAACAGGTGCAGCGATGTCGCGCGGCCGCGATCGAACAGCGCGACGTAGTTCTCCTGCAGCGTCAGCAGGTCGCGCTCGCGCACGTACGCGAAGAACCTGTCGAGGCCCGCACGCACCGCCTGCGGCACGCGCATGCGTTCGCGCAGATGGGCTTCGATCGAGTCGAGCACGTCGACGAGCGCGTCGTCGGGATAGTCGAGCAGCGCCGCGAACGCCGCGTAGGTCGGATCGGGTGCGGTGCTCATCGCGATACCTCATGGATCGGAATCGTCCGGGTGCCCTTCTCCTTCTTCGCGCTGAACAGGCTCGCCGACGAACGGCCGTCCGAACAGCCATTGCCGAACGAGAAGCCGCACGACGCGCGCAGGTCGTACGCGTTCTCCGCATACTCGCGATGCGTGGTCGGGATCACGAAGCGATCCTCGTAGTTCGCGATCGCGAGATAGCGGTACATCTCCTCGACCTGCGCGAGCGACAGCCCGACCTGGTCGAGCACGGCGCGCGCGTCGATGCCGTCGACGTGGCGCGCGCGCATGAACGCGCGCATCGCGAGCAGCCGTTCGAGCGCGAGCTTCACGGGCGCCTCGTCGCCGGCGGTCAGCAGGTTCGCCAGATAGCGCAGCGGAATGCGCAGCGATTCGACGTCCGGCAGGTAGCCGTTCATCCCGAGCGCGCCGCTGTTCGCGGCGGCGTTGATCGGCGACAGCGGCGGCACGTACCAGACCATCGGCAGCGTCCGGTATTCCGGATGCAGCGGGAACGCGATCTTCCAGTCGATCGCCATCTTGTAGGTCGGCGAGCGCCGTGCGGCGTCGATCCATGCGGCCGGCACGCCGTCGCGCTCGGCCTGCGCGATCACGGCCGGATCCTCCGGATCGAGGAACAGCGACAGCTGTGCCTCGTACAGGTCCTTCTCGTTTTCCGCGCTGGCGGCCTCGCTGATCCGGTCCGCGTCGTACAGCAGCACGCCGAGGTAGCGGATGCGGCCCACGCAGGTCTCCGAACACACGGTCGGCTGGCCGGCCTCGATGCGCGGATAGCAGAAGATGCACTTCTCGGCCTTGCCGCTCTGCCAGTTGTAGTAGATCTTCTTGTACGGGCATCCCGACACGCACATGCGCCAGCCGCGGCACTTGTCCTGGTCGATCAGCACGATGCCGTCTTCCTCCCGCTTGTAGATCGAGCCCGATGGGCACGCCGCGACGCATGCCGGATTCAGGCAGTGCTCGCAAAGACGCGGCAGGTACATCATGAAGGTGTTCTCGAACTGCCCGTAGATGTCCTTCTGCACGTTCTCGAAGTTGTAGTCCTTCGCGCGCTTCTCGAACTCGCCGCCGAGGATTTCCTCCCAGTTCGGGCCCCACTCGATCTTCTCGAGCCGCTGGCCGCTGATCAGCGAGCGCGGTCGCGCAACCGGCATCGCGCGCGTGTTGCCCGCTTCCTGCAGGTGGGCGTAGTCGAACGTGAACGGCTCGTAGTAATCGTCGATCTCGGGCAGATGCGGGTTCGCGAAAATCTGCGCGAGCAGCCGCCATTTGCCGCCGAGGCGCGGCTCGATCCTGCCGTCCGCACGCCGCTGCCAGCCGCCGCGCCAGCGGTCCTGGTTCTCCCAGTCCTTCGGATAGCCGATGCCCGGCTTGGTTTCGACGTTGTTGAACCACGCGTATTCCATCCCTTCGCGGCTCGTCCACACGTTCTTGCAGGTCACCGAGCAGGTATGGCACCCGATGCACTTGTCGAGGTTCAGCACCATCGCGATCTGTGCACGTACTTTCATGACGTTTCTCCCGCCCGCACCGCTTGCGTTGTCGGCTCGACCGCGCGCTCTTCTCCGTCGAGCCAGTCGATCCTGCTCATCTTGCGCACGATCAGGAACTCGTCGCGATTCGAGCCGACCGTGCCGTAGTAGTTGAAGCCGTACGACAGCTGCGCATAGCCGCCGATCATGTGCGTGGGCTTGAGCGCGATGCGCGTGACCGAGTTGTGAATGCCGCCGCGCGTGCCGGTGATCTCGGAGCCCGGCGTGTTCACGATCTTCTCCTGCGCGTGGTACATCATCACCATCCCCGATGGAATCCGCTGGCTCACGACCGCCCGCGCGCACAACGCGCCGTTCGAGTTGTAGCATTCGATCCAGTCGTTATCGACCGCGCCGATCGCCTTCGCGTCGTCCTCCGACATCCACACGATCGGGCCGCCGCGCGACAGCGTCAGCATCAGCAGGTTGTCGGTGTAGGTGCTATGGATGCCCCACTTCTGGTGCGGCGTCAGGAAGTTCAGCACGCGCTCGGGGTTGCCGTTCGACCGCTTGCCGATCATGTGTTCGTAGCTGCCCGTATCGATCGGCGGCTTGTATGCGCACAGCGACTCGCCG
>Ga0207678_10003378_pt1 | contig 14390 bp, 14 predicted proteins | sample KBSC63metaG_FD_184319 | JGI IMG/M metagenome (GOLD analysis project Ga0207678, IMG submission 184319) | Corn rhizosphere microbial communities from Kellogg Biological Station, Michigan, USA - KBS C6-3 metaG (SPAdes) (version 2) | ecosystem: Host-associated > Plants > Roots > Rhizosphere > Soil ... | reverse complement strand
TTCTTCGGCGAGGACGTATTCATTGCGCTGGGCGCGGTGCTGCTGATCCAGGGCTTCTACGCGCAGCACGGCATCGAACTGGAACCGCTGCATATCGCGCTGTGGGCGCTGCCGACCGCAATCGCGGCGTTCATCATCCACGCGATCCGCACGGTGTTGTTCGGGCGGCGCATCGCGCACCCCGTCATGCAACCGGCACACGACGAACAGGCTGCCGATTGACATGCTGACGATCGAACAGGCCTATTGGCTGATCGCGTTGTTCCTCGCCGGCGCCGCGATCCTCAACCTGCGCGGGCGGCGCTGGTGGCACGCCGCGTTCTGGGGCGTGCTGGCCGTCCTGATTGCGGGCGGCAAGTTCGTGCTGGCCGCATCCGCCGCGCACAACCCCGTACCGGCACAGCTGGCCGGCATTGGCGTGATCGCACTGGCCGCCTTGTCGCCGCGCATGACACGCGGAACCCTGAGTGAGCGCGCTACGGCAGAACGCGAGGCCGACGCGTTGCGCTTGCGCCACAAGCTGTTCGGCCCCGCCCTGCTGATTCCGCTGGTGACGCTGCTGGTCGCGTTGTTCGGCGCGTACATCGTCGTGGGCGGCGTGCGCCTGTTCGACCCGACGCGCATGACCCTGACGGGGCTGGCACTCGCCTGCGTGGTGGCGCTGGTCGCGGCACTGTGGGTCACGCGTGCACGGCCGCTGGTCGGGCTTTCCGAAGGCCGACGCCTGCTGGACACGCTGGGCTGGGCGGCGCTGCTGCCGTTGACCCTCGCGGCGCTGGGCGGCGTGTTCGCCGCGACCGGCGTCGGCAGCGCCGTCGCGGATCTGGTGCGCCTGCTGATCCCCGTCGACAACGCGCTGGCCTGCGTGGTCGCGTTCGGGCTGGGCATGGTCATGTTCACGGTCATCATGGGCAACGCGTTCGCGGCGTTCCCGGTATTGATGGCGGGGATCGGCATACCGTTGCTGATCCACCGGCACGGCGCGGATCCGGCGATCCTGGGCGCGCTCGGCATGGTGACCGGCTATTGCGGCACGCTGTTCACGCCGATGGCGGCCAACTTCAACATCGTGCCGGTGGCGCTGCTGGAACTGCCCAACCAGAGCGACGTGATCCGCGCGCAATGGAAAACCGGCGCGGTGCTGCTGGTCGTAAACTTGATCCTGATGTACCTGCTGATCTTCCGCTTTTGAACCGCATCGAACGCCAGCGCGAACGCACCGTGTTGCTGACCGGCTTCACGCCATTCGGCGGCGAGACAATCAATCCGTCGTGGCAAGCGGTACGCACGCTTGACGGCGCCGTCATCGAAGATCACCGCGTGGTCGTCGCGGAGTTGCCTTGTGAATTCGATGCGTCACTGCCCGCCCTGTGGCGAGCGGTGCGCAGGCACGAACCGCGCGTGGCGATCGCGGTCGGCCTTGCCGGCGGACGTGACGGCATTTCACTGGAGCGCGTGGCGATCAACGTGATCGACGCACGCATTCCGGACAACGCCGGCGCGCAACCGGTGGATGTGCCCGTGCTGGGCAGCGGCGCGGCGGCATTCTTCTCGACGTTGCCCATCAAGGCGGCACTGCAGGCATTGCAGCAGGCCGGCATCCCGGCACACATCTCGCAGACGGCAGGCACCTACGTGTGCAACCAGGTGTTCTACGCGCTGATGCACGCCTTGCGGCGGCGGCGCAACATCCGCGCGGGCTTCGTGCACGTGCCGTGGCTGCCGGGACAGGCCACCGCGCACGGGCAGCCGGGCATGCCGCTGGCGCAGATGACGAGGGCGCTCGAAATCATCGTGCGCACCGCGCTCAACGCCGGTGGCGACGCCAGGATTGCTGCGGGCGCCGAAATGTAACGACACAGCCACGGGCTGGGTGCGCCCGTTGCAGGTCACTCCACTAGTGCGGGAGTCAGGCGATCAGGCGCCCGAAGGGCCACCGCCGCCGTTGCCGCCGTGATGATGGCGCCGAGGCTGCGGGTTGTCGTGATCCTGCTCCGAATCGTCATTGCCCTTCTTGCCTTGCACCGCACTCATCAGGGTCAGCTTGCCCTTGTGCATCACGTAGCCGGTGAACTTGAAGCTCAGTTGCAGGCTGGCGAACTCTTCCAGGTCGGCATTGTTGATCTTGGCGTCGTCGGTGTCTTTCAGCAGCACGGTCTTCGGCAGCTGCTTCTGGTCCTGCAGGTAACGGAAATGCGCCTCAAGGTCGGGCGAGCTCAGCACCGCGCCGTCGAGCATGAACTGGTTGTCCTTGTAGGCGCCAATGGTCATGTCGTACTGCTGCGGCACATTCACGGTGGTTTCGCCGCCACGACGGACTTTGGCGTTGCATCCCGCCAGCGTGACCATCGTCACCAACAGGGCCGCGCCGCCGAGACGCACAACAAACGAACGCAGGTTCATGGATTCGGTCTCCGTTGCTGAACTTGATCACGGCCATACGGCCGCAACCCCACAAGTTTGCCAGAATCGGGCTGAACGCGTCACTCGAAGCGAATCCGCCGAAGAACGTCGCGACCAAATTGGCAGGACCGCCAATTTGAACGCCACAGGCGGCCCAAAGGGCGAGCCACATGGCTGTGGCGAGTAGCGAAGGCAGGTTGCGTGACGTCGGAGCGCTGGCTGGCAGGCGCAGCAGGTTATTCGGTGGTTTCTCAGGTCTTGGGGAGCGTCACGCCCTTCTGCCCCTGGTACTTCCCGCCCCGGTCCTTGTAGCTGGTCGAACATACCTCGTCCGATTCCAGGAACAGCATCTGCGCCACGCCTTCATTGGCATAGATCTTCGCGGGCAACGGCGTGGTGTTGGAAAACTCGAGCGTCACGTGCCCTTCCCATTCCGGTTCCAGCGGCGTCACGTTGACGATGATGCCGCAACGCGCGTAGGTGCTTTTGCCGAGGCAGATCGTCAGCACGTTACGGGGAATCCGGAAGTATTCGACGGTGCGCGCCAGCGCGAACGAGTTGGGCGGAATGAGACAGCAGTCGCCGGTGAAATCCACGAAGTTGCGCGAATCGAAATCCTTGGGATCGACGATGGTCGAATTGATGTTGGTGAAAATCTTGAACTCGCCTGCGCAGCGCACGTCGTAGCCGTAGCTGGACGTCCCATAGGAAACGATGCGGCCGCCATTGTTGTGCTTGATTTGGCCGGGTTCGAACGGCTCGATCATGCCGTGCTGCTCGGCCATGCGGCGGATCCAGTTGTCGCTCTTGATGCTCACGCGCGCTCCACTCTCGAAAGTTGCCGGATGGCGTCGGCCAAAGCCGTCAAAATAACGGGATTGCCTGGCAGGCGCCAGCGTCACGCAAGCGCCGCAACCAGCACACCCAGCGCGACCTGGACTTCGCAAAGGCGATCTTTGCTTTTCATCACCGCATCGACATTGCAGCCCACTCCCGGCAGCGGTACCGGCAGCGGTTCGGACGACAACAGTCGCGCCGACATGGTGGTCAACACCTCCATCAATGCCCCCTGCGCGTGATGTGAGCCGCGCGCCGAGGTATTGAGCAGCAGCAGCGGCTTGCCGGGAAACTCCAATGATCCAACCAGCCAGTCCAGCACGTTCTTGAAAGCACCGGGTATGCCGTGCGCGTATTCGGGACAGGCGATCAACAGCGCATCGGCGCGTCCGACCGCAGCGCGCAAATCGAGCACCGTTTGCGGAAGCGGATCGACCTCGGCGTCGGGACTGAACCAAGGCAATGCGCCCATGCCCGGATAAATTTCGAGCTGCAGCGAGGCCGGCGCCAACGCACGCGCGGCTTCCAGCGCGGCGCGATTGGCCGACACCCGCCGCAGACTGCCGCACAGGCACAGCACGCGTTTGGACGATGCCGCAGCGTCAATCATCGAGCACGCGGATGTTCGGCACGCCGATCATGTCGCGCTCGGCCTGCAGCGACAGGCGCGCTGCGGTGTTGCGCGCGATTTCGCGATAGCGCATCGCGAGGTCGGAATCCGGCATCGCGGAAACCGTGGGATTGCCGCTGTCGGCTTGCTCACGGATGCGGATATCCAGCGGCAACGAACCCAGCAGCGGCACGCCGTATTGTTCCGCCATGCGCGCGCCGCCACCGGCGCCGAACACGTGTTCCTCGTGACCGCAATTCGAGCACACGTGCGTCGCCATGTTTTCGATGATGCCGAGCACCGGCACCTGCACCTTCTCGAATGCCTTCAAACCCTTTTTCGCATCCAGCAGCGCGATGTCCTGCGGCGTGGTGACGATCACCGCGCCCGCGACCGGCACACGCTGCGTAAGCGTCAATTGAATGTCACCGGTGCCGGGCGGCATGTCCACGACGAGGTAATCCAGATCGCGCCAGCGGGTCGATTGCAGCAATTGCGTCAACGCCTGCGTCACCATTGGCCCGCGCCACACCATCGGCGTGTCTTCGCCGACCAGGAATCCGATCGACATCACCTGCAGCCCATGGTTGGTCATCGGGATGATGGTCTTGCCGTCCGGCGATTCGGGACGCCCCTCGATGCCGAGCATCAGCGGCTGGCTGGGCCCGTAGATGTCTGCATCCAGCACGCCTGCATTCGCGCCTTCTGCCGCGAGCGCCAGCGCAAGATTCACCGCGACCGTGGATTTGCCGACGCCACCCTTGCCCGATGCGACTGCGATGATGTTCTTGACACCCGGCAACGGCATCAAATTGCCCTGAACCTTGTGCGTCGCGATGCGCGAGGTCACCGATACCACCGCCTGCCCGATCGCCGCATCGTTTTCCAGCGTCGCCTTGATTTGCGCTGCGAAAGTCGTTCGCCAATCGCTCGCGGGATAGCCGAGCGTGATTTCCACCGCGGCGCGATTGCCGTCCACGCCGATCGCGTGGATCGCACCGCCTTCGGCCAGCGAAACGCCGGTATGTGGATCGACGACTTCGCCGAGGATTTCGCGGACGCGGGTTTCGGTGAGGGATGGCATGGCGGGTACGGAGCAAAGACAGCCTTCGATTATGCCAGACGGGTCCTTGCCGCTCTTGATGCCGATCATCCGGAAGCGGCCGCGCGACGGTTGACGCGCAGCGTGGGGTCGCGCAGGCTAGCCCTGCCCGCCCGTTTCGGAGTCGCCGCCATGCACTTCGCCATTCGCTCCGCCTTGATTGCATTCACGTTGTTGCTCGCCACAGCCGCGTACGCCGCCAACGACACGCCGGTCGGCACCTGGACGCAAGTCGACGACGCAACCGGCAAGCCGAAATCCATCATCGAGATCACCGAACAACCCGACGGCGCGCTGCAAGGCGTGGTCAAGCAAGTGCTGTTCTCCGACCAGGGCACGCACCCGATCTGCGACAAGTGCGAGGGCGATCGCCACAACAAGCCGGTCGACGGCATGGTCATCATGTGGGACGTGAAGAAGGATGGCGACCAGTGGGACGGCGGCCATATCCTCGACCCGAACAACGGCAAGACCTACAAGGTCAAGCTGTCGTTGAAGGAAGGCGGCCAGAAACTCGACGTGCGCGGCTACATCGGCATGCCGATGCTGGGTCGCACTCAGACGTGGGTTCGCAAGACCGACTGAGCCGCGAGCGGACGGCGACTGCGGGAATCCCTGTCCGCGTTCGTCCACAATCTTGAACGATCGCGCACACCGGACCCGGTGCGCATGTTTTCGCGCTAAGGTTGCGCATTCGCACGCTTGCGGAGGGGAAAACCGATGTCAGCACGTTTCGACCTGGTTCCACATCATTGCGCGGCGGCGCTGCTCGCGGCACTGCTGATCGCTCCGCTTTGCGCCACGGCGCAGGCGCACGCCGGTGCGAACACGCCGCCGGCACGGCAAACGCCTGTCGCGAAAACCGGCACTGAATACACCCGGCTGCAGCGCGAAGCGCAGGCCGTCACCATCACGCGCGACAACTGGGGCATCGCGCACATCCACGGCAAGACCGACGCCGATGCGGTGTTCGGGATGATCTACGCGCAGTGCGAGGACGACTTCAACCGCGTCGAGATGAATTACCTCACCGCGCTTGGCTGGAGTGCGCAGGCCGAGGGCGAATCCGCGATCTGGGACAACCTGCGCTACCAGCTTTTCATCGACCCCGCCGCTTTGAAGCAGGATTATGCGAAAAGTCCCGATTGGCTTAAGAAACTGATGAGCGCGTGGGCGGACGGGATGAACTGGTATCTCGCCACGCACGCCGATGTGCATCCGAAGGTCATCAGGCATTACGAGCCGTGGATGGCGCTTTCCTTCACCGAAGGCAGCATTGGCGGCGACATCGAGCGCGTGGATCTGGCGAAGCTCGCGAAGTTCTACGGGGCGGACCACGCGACCACCGTCGCGCTGGCGCAAACCGTGCCCTCGACATGGATCGAGCCGACTGGTTCAAACGGCATCGCGATCGCGCCGAAGCTCACCGCGGATGGCCATGCGCTGTTGTTGATCAACCCGCACGTCACCTTCAACTTCCGCAGCGAGTCGCAGATGTCCAGCGACGAAGGGCTGGACGCCTACGGTGCGTCGACCTGGGGCCAGTTCTTCATCTACCAGGGTTTCAACAAGCACATCGGCTGGATGCACACGTCCACCGGCGTGGATGCGGTCGATGAGTTCGCCGAAACGATTTCGAAGAAGAATGGCAAATACTTCTACAAGTTCGGCGACAGGGAACTTCCGGTAACCAGTCGCGACATCACCATCCACTACCGCGCCGGCGACGGCTCGGTGAAGGCGCGCACCTTCACCGCATACTTCACCCAGCATGGACCGATCATCGCCGAGGAAAACGGCAAATGGATCGCCGAGGCGCTGATGAATCGCCCGATCCCGGCGCTCGAACAAAGCTGGCTGCGCACCAAGGCAAGCGATTTGGCGAGCTACATGAAGGTGGCCGAACTCAAGGCGAATTCGTCCAACAACACGCTGTTCGCGGATGACAAGGGCGAGATCGCGTTCCTCGCGCCGCAATTCATCCCGAAGCGCGACAACGCGTTCGATTACCTGGAACCAGTCGACGGCAGCAATCCCGCGACCGCATGGCAAGGCATGACGCCCATCAAGGACATGCCCAACGTGATCAACCCGGCCAATGGCTGGGTGTTCAACACCAACGACTGGCCCTACTCCGCGGCCGGCAAAGACAGCCCCAAGCGCGCGGATTTTCCGCAGTACATGGATTCGTTCGGTCCCAACGCGCGTGGCATCCACGCCACCAAAATGCTGACCGGCGCGAGCGGTTTCACCAAGGCCAAGCTGATCACCGATGCATTCGACTCGTACCTGCCCGCGTTCGCGCGGCTGATCCCGATCCTTGTGAAGGATTACGACGGATTGCCTGCGAACGACCCGATGCGAACGAAACTCGCAGGCCCGATCGGCGTGCTGCGCAGATGGGACGATCGCTGGGGCGTTGCTTCAATTCCGACCACGCTTGCGGTGTGGTGGGGCGACACGCTTTGGAACGAGGTTTCCGCAAAAGCGGAAGCGAGCGGTCTCGATGCGCACGAAACCGACATGCGCGAAATCGACTACATCGCCGAGAAGGCGGATTCGAAAACGCGCCTCGAAGCGCTGGCGACCACGGTGGACACGCTCACGAAAGACTTCGGCTACTGGGGCGTGCCGTGGGGCGCGGTCAACCGCTACCAGCGGCTGGACGATTCCGTCCATCCGCATTTCGATGACAGCAAACCGAGCATCGCGGTGCCGTTCACCTCGTCGCGCTGGGGTTCGCTGGCGGCATCCAATACCCACCAGTGGCCGGGTACGAAAAAATACTACGGCCGCAGCGGCAACAGCTTCGTCGCCGTCATCGAATTCGGGCCGAAAGTCAGCGCGCGTGCGATCCACGTCGGCGGCCAGAGCGGCGACCCGAAGTCACCGCATTTCACCGACCAGCAACACCGCTGGGCGTCGGGCGACCTGCGCACGGTGTATTTCTGGCCGGACCAGCTCAAGGATCATAGCAAGCGGGCGTATCATCCCGGCGGCTGACCTGTCGCCGGACGCACCGTCCGGCATCCAACGCATAGGGGCTGTCGTGAAACGCACTCTCGTTTTGCTGGTCGTGCTGCTTGCATCACTGTCCGTCGCGCGCGCGAACCCGAAGGACTGGATCGCGTACAAACAACCCGTCATCGCCTTCACCCACGCCATGATCATCGATGGCACCGGCGCCGCACCGATAGTCGACCAGACGTTGGTGATCGAGAAGGGCCGCATCGCCGCACTCGGTCCGACAGCCACCACAAAAGTCCCAACCGGCGCGACCGTGATCGACGCGCGCGGCAAGGCGCTTTTGCCGGGCTTCGTGATGATGCACGAGCACCTCTTCTACACCACCCGCCTCAGCCCCTACTTCATCACCCCGATGTCCTACAGCTTCCCGCCGTTGTACCTCGCGGGCGGCGAGACCACCATCCGCACTACTGGCTCGATGACGCCGTATGTCGATCTGAACGTGCGCGACGACATCAACGCCAACAAGCGCATCGGACCCGACATCGACGTCACCGGTCCCTACCTCAATGGCAAAGGTGGATTCACCGAGGACCTGGCCCGCCTCACCGGCCCGGCCGACGCCACGCGTACGGTCGACTACTGGGCCGAACAAGGGGTGACCTCATTCAAGGCCTACATGCAGATCACCCGTGCGGAATTGAAGGCCACCATCGACGCCGCACACGCGCATCACGACAAGGTCACCGGGCATCTGTGTTCGGTCACTTTTCGCGAGGCGGCGGACCTCGGCATCGACAACCTGGAACATGGCTTCTTCGTGGCCACGGATTTCGTCAAGGACAAGCAACCGGACCAATGCCCCAAGGGTGGCACTGAATCCATCGCGTCTCTGGATATGAATTCGCCGCAGGTAAAATCGCTGATCGACCTCCTCGTCTCCAGGCACGTCGCGCTGACCTCGACCCTCGGCGTATTCGAAAGCTCCGTACCGGGACGGCCCGAGGCATCATCCGCTGCGCTCGCTTTGCTGAATCCGGCGTTGCGCGACCTCTACGAAACCACCTGGAAGAAGGTGCAGACGATGCCCGCGCCTCGCGCGAAGATGATGCAGGATGAGTTCGCCAAGGCGACCCGCCTCGAAAAGCGCTTCGCCCAAGCCGGCGGCCTGCTCATGGGCGGCAGCGATCCCACCGGCTACGGCGGCGTAATCCCGGGCTTTTCTTCCAAACGCGAGATCGAACTGCTGGTGCAGGCGGACGGCTTCACCTTCCCGCAAGCAGTGAAGATCATGTCGCTGAACGCGGCGCAGTTCGAAGGCCGCGACAAGGACATCGGTTCGCTCAGCGTCGGCAAGCGCGCCGACATCGTGGTGATCGACGGCGATCCGATGAAAGACGTCAGCGCGGTCGAGCGCATGCCATTGGTGTTCAAGGGCGGTGTCGGCTACGACACCGCGGCGATCTTCAAATCGATGCGGGACCAGATCGGGATGAATTGACGCTCACAACCTTGATCACCACGCGCGTTCGTATTGTTCCGGCGCGCGGATCGTTGCATCGAGTTCCTTCGCCGCGCGACGGGGGAAGTAAGGGTCGCGCAGGAATTCGCGCGCCATCTCGATCAGGTCGGCATCGCCGCGTTGCACGATGTCTTCCGCCTGTCGCGCGTCGGTGATCAGGCCGACCGTTGCCGTGGCGATGCCTGCCTCGCGGCGGATGCGCGCCGCGAACGGCACCTGGTAACCCGGCCCGATCGGAACCTTCGGATGCGGCACCGTACCGCCCGACGACACATCGATCACGTCGATGCCAGCATCGCGCAAACTGCGCGCAAGCTGCACGCATTCGTCGATGTCCCAGCCGCCCTCGGCCCAGTCGGTCGCCGACAGGCGCACCCACAGCGGCCTCGGCACCGGCCAGGTTTCGCGTACCGCCGCGATGACTTCACGCAACAGCCGCGCGCGATTTTCCAGCGAGCCACCGTATTCGTCGGTGCGCGTGTTCGACAGCGGCGACAGGAACTGGTGGATCAGATAGCCGTGCGCACCATGGATTTCGATCACGTCGAAGCCGGCGTCGCGCGTGCGTTGTGCGGCCGCGCGAAAATCCGCCACCACCTTCGCGATGCCTGCTGCATCCAGTTCGATCGGCACCGGATGGCCCTCGTCGAACGCGATTGCGCTTGGCGCCACCGGCGTCCAGCCACCATGCGCGGCATCCAGCGGACCCCCACCGCGCCACGGCGCATCGGTGCCGGCTTTGCGGCCGGCGTGTGCAAGCTGCATGCCTGCCGCTGCGCCCTGTCCGCGAATGAACTGCACGATGCGTGTCCAGGCTTCAGCCTGCGCGTCGTTCCAGATGCCGGCGTCGTCGGGCGAAATGCGCCCTTCGGGTGAAACGGAACTCGCTTCAGTGAACACCAGTGCCGCGCCACCCACCGCGCGGCTGCCCAGGTGCACCAGGTGCCAATCGGTCGGCACACCGCCCGGCGAGGAGTACTGGCACATCGGCGACACCACGACGCGATTGCGCAATTCCAGAGCGCCCAGCTTGATCGGTCCCAGCAACATGGGTTGCTCATCGGTGAAGGTCATTCGATCTTCAATGTGGGCAGCGGGCACCGGTTCAATGGCGGACAGCGACGCAAGCCCGACGAGTGGCGCCCATCCACGCGCACGGCAGCCAGCGCGATCATGACCATTGGCGGATCATGCGCGTCTCCGATTCGTGATACGTTGCCGGGCATTGACCCGGCACCGGGTGCGCGGCTGCACGCACCGAAGACACCCACGTTGATGAACAGCGCCGACCTCTACCGCAATGCCTTCGTGCTCGATTGCAACGCGCTCGAGTCCATCGGCTGCCAGTTCGAGGATACGGAGCGGTTCCAGGCGCTTTCCAATTCCGGCGTTACCGCGCTGAAGACCACGCTGGGCGGCGCCAACGGCACGTTCGAGGAAGCGGTGGCCGACGTCGCCGCCGCGCAGGCACTGATCGAAACCCACGCGGACCGCTTCATCAAGGTGCGCGGCCACGCCGATCTCGAACGCGCCAAGCCGGAGAACAAGCTGGCCGTGATCTTCTCGTTCGAAGCGGCCTCGATGCTGGCCGACAAACTCGAACGCATCGATCTGTTCCGCAAGCTCGACGTGCTGATCATGCAGTTGAGCTACAACCACGGCACGCCGCTGGGCCACGGCTGCCTCGATGGCGAAACCGGCGGCCTCACCGATCTCGGCCGCCAGGCCGTCACCCGCATGAACGAACTGGGCGTGGCGCTGGACTTGAGCCACTCCAACACGCGAACCACAACCGAAGCGATCGCGCTTTCGCGCAAGCCGCTGCTGATCACGCACGCCGGCTGCCGCGCGGTGTTCATGCACCCGCGCAACAAACGCGACGAGGAAATGAAAGCGCTGGCCGCCAAGGGCGGCGTGATGGGCATCTACATGCTGCCGTTCCTCACGCCCGAAAACCGCCAGCCGATGCTGGCCGATTACATGCAGCACATGGTCCACGCGCTCAAAGTGTGCGGCGAGGATCACATCGGCATCGGCACCGACACGGCGTTCTTCACCGTCACCGAGGTCGAGCTGAAGGCTTTGAAGCAGGAGGCGGAAGACCGCCGCAAGCAAGGTGTCGGCGCGCCGGGCGAAAATCGTCCGCCCTGGATTCCCGACATCAATACGCCGCACAAACTCGAACGCGTCGCCGACGCGCTGCTGAAACACGGCTATTCCGCGCGCGTCGCGGAAAAGGTGCTCGGCCTGAACTTCAGCCGCGCGTTGAAAGAAATCTGGACAACTTGAGCATCTGGAGAACCCTGTGACCAAAGGCACCCACGATTACACGCCCGATGCGCGCAACGCCGCCATCAGGATCAACTTGAATGGCGAACTGGTTGCGCGCGACGAAGCGAAGGTTTCCGTGTTCGACGCTGGCTACGTGTTGGGCGATGGCGTGTGGGAAGGCTTGCGCGTGCATGGTGGCGGCCTGCCCTTCCTCGACATGCATCTCGATCGGTTGTACGAAGGCGCGAAGGCGATCGACATGGACATCGGTCTCACGCGCGAGCAATTGACGCAGCGCATCGTCGAAACGTTGCGCGCCAACGGCATGCGCGACCACGTGCACATCCGCCTGATGGTCACGCGCGGCGTCAAGGCGACGCCGCACCAGGATCCCCGCTTCGTGATCGGGCCACCGACCATCGTGATCGTCCCGGAATACAAGGAGCCGCTGCCGGAAACCGTCGAGCGCGGCATCCGCCTGTTCACCGTGCACGTGCGCCGCGGCGCGCCCGACGTGCAGGATCCGAAACTCAACAGCCATTCGAAGTTGAACTGCATCCTCGCCTGCATCCAGGCACAGAAGGCCGGCTACGACGAAGCGCTGATGCTCGATCCGCATGGTTTCGTCGCCACTTGCAATTCCACGCACTTTTTCATCGTGCGCAAGGGTGAAGTGTGGACGTCCACCGGCAAGTATTGCCTGGGCGGCATCACCCGCGCCAACGTGATCCGCTTGTGCCACGATCACTCGATTCCGGTATTCGAAAAGGATTTCAGCCTGACCGACGTCTACGGTGCGGACGAAGCGTTCGTCACCGGCACGTTCGCGGGTTTGACGCCGGTGCACGAGATCGATGGCCGCATCATCGGCGAGGGCAAGCGCGGCCCGATGTGCAGGCACCTGCAGGACGTCTACAGGCAACTCGTGGAAACCGAAAGCCGCGCGGGCCTGCAGGTGTGACGATGCGCGACGGCTTGCGCATCGCGATGTGGTCGGGACCGCGCAACATTTCCACCGCGATGATGCGTGCCTGGGAGAATCGCGAGGACACGACCGTCATCGACGAGCCGTTCTACGCGCATTACCTCGTCGAAACGGGCGTGAATCATCCGGGGCGCGACGACGTGATCGCCGCGCAGGAAAACGATGCCGCGAAAGTCGCGGCCACGCTGTCCGGTCCGATCCCGGACGGGAAACCGATCTGGTACCAGAAACACATGACCCAGCACATGCTGCCGGACATGCCGCTGGACTGGCTGGATCGCGTGACCAACTGCTTCCTGATCCGCGAACCGGAACGCGTCGCCGCGTCGTTCACCATCCAGCGCCCCGATGCCGCGGCGTGGGAACTCGGCTTCGAGCAGCAGGCGCACTTGTTCGACCACGTGTGCGACAAGCTGGGCCACGCACCGCCGGTGCTCGACGCTGCCGACGTGTTGAAGGACCCGCGTGGGACGTTGGGCGTACTTTGCGCGCAGCTAGCCGTCCCTTTCAGCGATCGCATGCTGCACTGGCCGCCCGGCCCGCGCGCCAGCGACGGCGTGTGGGCGCCGCATTGGTACGCCGCGGTGGAACGTTCGACGGGTTTCGCACCTTACCGACCACGCAACGACAAGCTCGCGGCCTTCCAGCAGCGCCTTGCCGACGCATGCAGGCCGCATTACGAAAGGTTGGCGGCATATCGGCTCGCGGCGTAACGCACCAAATCAGCGGTGTAGAAAGGAAAGCGTGACGAACCCCACCGCTCGAGCAGAAGGCGGGTTGGCACCCGCCCTACGAAATTTCCACTTCCGCCTCGATCTCCACAGGAATGCCGAACGGCAGTTCGGCCATGCCGACCGCGCTGCGCGCGTGCGCGCCGGCATCGTCGCCCCACAATTGCAGGATCAGGTCCGAGCAGCCATTGATCACCGCCGGCTGGCGATCGAACCCCGGCGCGGAATTGACCATGCCGAACAGCCGCACCCAATGCTTCACGCGATCGAGGTCGCCCAGTTCGCGTTGCAGGCTGCCGAGCATCGATAACGCGGTGAGCCGCGCCGCGGCATGGCCCTGCTCCACCGTCAGCTCGCGACCCACTTTTCCGAACGGCCCGGCAACGGAACCGTCGGCGGCCTGCGGGCTGTGCCCTGAAACCAGCGCGCGGTTGCCGAGTACGCGCACGAAGCGGAACGGCAACACCACGCCCGGCGGCGGTTTCACCGCGGGCGGCAGCGACAGGCGGAGTTCTGCGAGACGGGCTTCGATCCTGGGCATGCGCGGCTCCATGAGTCAGACGAATGATAGTGCGCCATTCCCCGGCAACACGGCTTTTCGCGGATGAACGCCGGGTACACGCTCCAGCCGCTGGCGTCAAAAAAAGCCGGGCACGAGGCCCGGCGGCGGAGAATGCAGCTTGTAGTGAGTGCCAGTCGCACGAACCCGTGAACAGCTACGTCGCAAAACCCTTCGAGCCGCATCCCCGGCGCCGCTCGATCAAACAAAGGCGCCGCATGATCTTCATGATCACAGTCCGGCGTCTTTCAGCCGTTTGCGCAAGCTATCCAGCTTGTCGCCATAGCGGTCCGCGCGCGCGGTATCACGACGCAACGGCTGGCGGACCTGTGCCGCGCTGGGCGCGCTCAACACTGTCCGTTCCGTACGGTGAAACTCCAGGCATGCGGGATCGAAGGACAAT
>Ga0207678_10003375_pt1 | contig 14403 bp, 8 predicted proteins | sample KBSC63metaG_FD_184319 | JGI IMG/M metagenome (GOLD analysis project Ga0207678, IMG submission 184319) | Corn rhizosphere microbial communities from Kellogg Biological Station, Michigan, USA - KBS C6-3 metaG (SPAdes) (version 2) | ecosystem: Host-associated > Plants > Roots > Rhizosphere > Soil ... | reverse complement strand
CGCTGGTGGGTGATGTACGTCCCGCCGTACCGCGCAGCGACCTTCGCGAGCGCGATGATTTCCCCGGTCGTCGCGAATCGATCGGGGACGTAGGCGAGCGACGTCGAGAGGCCGAACGCGCCCTCCTCCATCGCCTGCGCGACCGCAGCCTCCATGGCCTGAAGCTCCTCCGGCGTCGCGGCGCGCTCCCCCTCGCCGATCACGAGGTTCCGCACGCCTCCGGCGCCCACGAACGTCCCGAGATTGATGGCCGGCCGCGCGCGCGCGAACGCCTTCCAGTAGCCGGCGAGCGTGGTCCAGTCCGGCGTCACCCCGTAATGCGCCCAGGTCTCCTTTCCGTCCGCGATCATCCGGGCGTTCAACGGCGCGATCGACTGCCCTTCGCCGGTGATCTCGGTCGTGATGCCCTGCGTGATCTTGCTCGCCGCGCGGTTGTCGACGAGGACGTCGTATTCGGACTGGCCGAGCATGTCGATGAAGCCCGGAGCGACGACGAGCGCCGAGGCATCGATCCGCCGCTTCGCCGGCGCCTTCGACAGCTCGCCGATCGCCGCGACGCGATCTCCGACGATGCCGACGTCGGCCCGGAACCACGGCGCCCCGGTGCCGTCGACCACGCGGCCGCCCGCGAAAACAACGTCGTAGGCGGCGGGCGGAAAGGAGTTCAGGGCCGCGAGCACGAGCCCGATCCGGAGGAGACCGGCTGTCACTTCGAGCCGGTCGAGAAGACCTGGCCGTCCTTCATCACGAACGCAACGTGCTCGAGCGCCGACACGTCCCGGAGCGGATCGGCCTCCACCGCGACGACGTCCGCGTACGCGCCCGGCGCGATCACCCCGATCTCACCGGACATGTCCAGCATCTCGGCCGCTTTGGACGTGGCGGACTGGATCGCGGCCATCGGCGTCATTCCGAACTCCACCATCCGAGCGAACTCCCGCGCGATCGGCTCCGTCCATGAAAACCCGCCGACGTCCGTTCCGAACGCGATTTTGACCCCCGCCCGGATCGCCTTCCGGAGCGACGGCCCGTGCAGCTCCACGCGCTTCCGGTCGCGCTTCCCCGCGGGAGTGTCGGCCGGCGCCCAGTGGTCGTAGTAGACGCTCATCGTGGGACAGAGCCACGTGCCCTGCTTGACCATCTGCGCAACCGCCGCGTCGTCGAGCTCCAGGCCGTGCTCGATCGAGTCGCAGCCTCCGTCGAGCGCGCGATGCAGGCCGACGCCGTTGTAGGCGTGGCACGCGACCTTTTTCCCCCAGCCGTGCGCCTCGTCCACGATCGCGCGGATCTCCTCGAGCGAGAGCGTCGGCTGCGAGAAGAGATTCCCCCGCTTGTCCAGCCACGACCGGTGCGTCATGTAGACCTTGATCCAGTCGGCTCCGTGATCGAGCTGCTCGCGGGCCGCCTTCCGCGCTTCGACCGGACCGTCCACGATCTGCGCTCCCTTCGGCACGTCGACCTCGGGCGCGTATCCCTCGAGGTTGTAGCCGCCGGTCGTCGAGATGGCGCGCGTGACGACGAACATCCGCGGCCCCGGGATGTAGCCGGCCTCGATCGCCTCCTTGATTCCGACGTCGCCGTATCCCGCGCCCTCCGTCTCCACGTCGCGGATCGTCGTGAACCCCTGCTCCAGCGCGCGCCTCGCCGACACGGCCGCGCGGGCCGCGCGAAACGCGAGCCCGTGCTTCAGGAGCTGCGCGTCATAGCCGCCCTCGGCGGGGTCCTCTCCCTGGAGAAAGATGTGGGTGTGGCCGTCGATCAGGCCGGGCAGCACGGTCGAGCGGGAGAGGTCGATGGCCTGCGCGCCAGCCGGGATCCTGGTCGACGCGGCGTCGCCCACCGCTTCGATCCGGTTGCCGCGGATCACGATCACCTGGTCCCGCCGCGGCGTCGCCGACCGGCCGTCGATCAACGTGCCCGCCCGGATGACGGTGACGGCCCCGGGCCGTGGCGCCGTCTGTGCCGAGGCGGACGTCGAGAGGACGACCGACAACCCCAGGGTGAGCGTCGCGGCGCGGGTCGAAGAGAGCATCGGGATCCTCCTTTCGGTGCGGAAAGCGGATGCGACAGTCTCTCTCAGAAGGCCGTGATCCCGCGCAAATCGCGCGCCAGCCGGGTGGTAGAGTGAACGGTTCCTATGGCGGTTTTCCTACGCTCGGATCAGCGGTCCCTCCTCCGCAGAGTCCCAGGAGAAACTCCCATGCAGTACGCACGGAACGTCCACTTCAAGGTCAAATCGGGGAAGGAGAGGGAGTTCACCGCTCTTTTCGAGAGCGAAGTGATGCCTCTCCTCCGGAAGCAGCCGGGGTTCCGGGAATCTTTCACGCTTTCCACCCCGCACTACGTGCTCGGCATCAACATCTGGGAGGATCAGAAGAGCGCGGACCGGTTCTACTCCACGATCTATCCGACGATGCTCGCGAAGCTGAACACGGTGCTCGAAGGTACGCCTAAAGTCGATACTTACGACGTCACCTCGAGCCGGCACTTCACTTCCGTCCGGGCCTGGTAGAACGGGAATCACGGCGCGGGCGCGCCACCTCCGCGGCTCCCCGCCGCGGCTTCCTCCCGGCAGCGCGACGCTGATACTCTCCGGCACTCCCCGACCGCGCAGGACAGCCGGGGCAAACTGATGCTCACCACGAAACTTGGCAACCGCTATGAGGTCGCGTCCGAGCTCGGACGCGGCGGCATGGGCGTCGTCTACCGCGCCCGCGATCCTCTTCTCAACCGCGAGGTGGCCGTCAAGGTCCTCGCGACCACCGAGCTCACGACGGAAATCGAGGAACGGTTTCAGCGTGAGGCGCAGATCGTCGCTCAGATGGATCACCCCGGCATCGTCCCCATCTACGACGTCGGGCGCCACGACGGCTCGCTCTACTTCGTCATGCCCCTCGTCGAGGGGACGAACCTCCGGCGCATCCTCTGGGAAGGGTCGCTGAAGCTCGGGGAAGTGCTCGACATCGCGATCCAGGTGGCGGACGCGCTCGAGTACAGCCACTCGCGCAACGTCGTCCACCGGGACATCAAGCCCGAGAACATCATGGTCCTCCGCGAGCCGGGGAGCTCGCCGCGGATCCGGGTCATGGACTTCGGTCTCGCGCACACGTCGACCGAGAATCGGCTCACCAAGACGGGAACTCTCGTCGGGACCGTCACTTATCTGTCCCCGGAGCAGGTCACTTCGCACGCCTTCGACGGCCGATCCGACATTTACTCGGTCGGGACCGTCCTCTACGAGTGTCTGACGGGCGAGGCGCCCTTCACGGGAGAGGTGCAGTCGGTCCTCTACCGGATCGTCCACGAGATTCCGCAGCCGCCGCGCGCGCTGGGCGCCGAGATCCGGGAAGAGCTGCAGGACATCATCCAGCAGTGCCTCGAAAAGGACCCGGCTCGCCGGCCTCAGAAGGCGGGTCAGCTCGCCGAGGCGCTTCGCCGCCACCGCTCGACCCTCCACAGCGACGAGTTCGCCCAGTCGGTGGTCGGCACCGCGAGCCGGACTCTCCAGCGGCCTTCGGCCTCCGCGTTCATCGGACGCGAGAAGGAATTCGCGGAGCTTCAACGCCGCCTGAACTCCGCGGTCTCGGGAGACTGCCAGTTCGCGGTGGTGGCGGGCGAGCCCGGCATCGGAAAGACGCGCCTCCTCGAGGAGCTGAAGAAGCTCGTCTCGATGCGGAAGATCCGCGTCCTCTACGGCCGTTTCGTCGAGCAGGACCAGGCGTTCTCGTACCAGGGTTTCTGCGAGCTGATCCAGGACTACTTCCGCTCCCGCGACCCCGGCAGCTCGGCGGCCGAGCGCCCCGACTTCTCCGACCTCGCGCCGGACCTGCTGTCGCTCTTCCCGCTCCTGACCGAGATCCCCGAGCTGCGCGCGGCGGCGAGCGGAGACTCCCGGATCTCGTCGCCCGCGACGGAGCGGAAGGCGGAAGACCGGATCCAGATCTTCGAGCTGCTCGCGCGGACGCTCACCCGGATGGCCGCGGGCAAGCCGCTGGTGCTCGTCCTGGAGAACCTGCACGCCGCGGAGGTGTCGATCGAAGGGCTGCAGTACGTGGTCCGGCGCCTCGGCCCGACGCCCACGCTCTTCGTGGGGAGCTACCGCCAGACGGAGGTCGACAAGCGCCACCCGCTCGCACGGATGCTCGACTCCTTCGCGGACGATCCCCGCTTCGTGTCGATCACGCTCGGGCCGCTCTCACCCACCGAGCACCGCGCGCTCGTGGAGTCGGTCGTGGGCGCGCCGAACCTCTCGGGCGAACTCGCGAAGCGGGTCTACGAGGCAACCGAAGGAAATCCCTTCTTCACCAAGGAGCTCCTGCGCTCGCTCATCGACTCCGGCGGGATCGCCCGCGACAACACGGGTGAGTGGTCGTTTTCGCAGGGGACGGGCATCTCTTCGGATGCGCTGCCGGCGACCATCCAGCAGGCCGTCGAGAAGAGAATCGAGCGGCTCCCCGAAGACCTTCGCGACCTCCTGTCGATCGCCTCGGTGCTCGGCAGGAGCTTCGAGTTCCGGGATCTCGAGGTTCTCGCGGAGGGCCAGAAAGTCGAGGACTCGATCGACCGGCTCGTCCGCGAGGGTGTCTTCGAGGAGGAGCGCGAGTCCCGCGGCGACCGCCTCGCGTTCTCGAGCGGCATCGTTCGCGACGTCCTCTACGGCGCGTTGTCGCGCCGCAAGCGCCGGTCGCTCCACCGCAAGTACGCGGAGCTCCTCGAGCAGCGATATGCCGGACGCCTCGAGCGGATCTACCCCGAGCTCCTCCATCACTTCTCCCAGGCCGACGTCCCCGAGAAAACCGTCGAGTACGGGCTGAAGCTCGCGCGGCGATCGCTGGACGCGTTCAGCGGGGACGACGCCACCCGCGCCGCCAAGACGGCTCTCGAGTACCTCGAGGACGAGGAGTGGAGCGGCGACCGATCCCTCGAGGGGGACGCGCGCCTCCTTCTCGCCGAAGCGCAGAGGATCGCGGGCAACCCGGACGGAGCCCTGCGCGAGGCGGAGGGCGCCGTGCGTCTCTTCGAGAAGGAGCGGCAGCCGGCAAAGGCCGTCGCCGGAATCCTCTTCGCCGCCGAGACCGCCTGGCAGGCGAGGCGCACGGAGGAGACCCGCCGGTGGGCCGAGCGCGGCGTGGAAGTCGCCCGCGCCGCCGAGGACACCGAGCCGCTCCCGAAGCTCCTCTCGCTCGCGGCGACGGTCGCCAACCTCCGCGGCGAATACGCGAAGGCCGCGGCGTACATGGCCGAGATCGAGCGGCTGACGCCGCGCGAAAAAACGGCCGAGGAGGTCGTCCCGAGCGGCGGCAACCTCGTCGTCGCGCTGTCCAATCCGATCGCCTCGATCGAGCCGGGCGACTACGAGACGACCGAGGAGCACGAGGTCGTGGCCAACGTCTTCGAGACCCTCGTCACCACGGATCCGCAGGGGGGCCTCATCCCGCTGCTGGCCGAGAGCTGGTCCCTGGAGGATGGAGGCCGGACCTTCCGCTTGCGCCTCCGCAAGCAGGCCGCGTTCTCCGACGGCGTGCCGCTGACCGCACCCTCCGTGAAACGGTCCTTCGAGCGCTCGATCCGGCTCTCGCGGCAGGCGACGCCCGCGGCATTCGCCGCGATCGCGGGGGTCGACGAATTCCTCGACGGGCGCGCGGACTCCGTCGCGGGCATCACGGTCGTCTCGGATTCGGAGGTCGAGATCCGGCTGCACGACGCGCTGCCGGTCTATCCCGCGTTCCTGACGGACGGCCGCACGTCGATCGCCGCGGCGACCCCGGGCGACGGCGGTAAAGAAGCCATCCGCGGAACCGGGCCCTTCGTCGTCACCTCGCACGCGGCGGACCGAGCGGTGCTCGACAAGAACCCGACCTACTGGAAGGACGCGCCGGCCCGCCTCGATCGGATCGAGTTCCGCGCGTCGCTGCCGGCCGCCGCCATCGCGGCCGGGCTCAAGTCCGGCGAGTACGACGTGGCGCGAGACCTTCTTCCCCAGGACCGCGAGGCGATCCTCCGCGATCCGCGCTTCCGGTCGGGTCTCGTCGAGACGCCCAAGAAGAACACGTATTTCGCGGTTTTCAGCCGCTCCGGCGCCGCCGCGGAGAACCCGACCCTTCGCCGCGCTCTCTCCGACGCGGCGCGCGCCCGCGACTTCGTCTGGGGGACGCTCGGACGGTTTGCCCTTCCGGCGACCGGGATCATCCCGCCCGGGATCCTCGGCCACGACCCGGGACGCCGGCTGCCGCACGCGTCCCGCGAGAAGGCCGCGGAGCTCGTGCGGTCCGCGGGCCTGCCGCTGCCGGTCCGCCTCCGGGCGTCGGTGCATCCCATCCTGCGGGACCAGTACGGCGCGCTCACGACGTCGCTCCTCTCGAGCTGGGCCGAGCTCGGCGTGGAGGTCACCGTCGGCACGAGGAACATGTCCGAGTACCTGGACTCCTGGAACGAGCCGGAGGGTTTCGACTTCTTCCTCGGCCGCTGGATCGCGGACTACGAAGATCCGGACAACTTCACGTTCACGCTCTTCCACTCGGGCAACGGCCGGCTGCGGCGCTATTTCTCGTCTCCGGAGTCGGACGCGATCCTGGAAGAGGCCCGGCGCGAGAGCCGCCCCGGCGCAAGAGAGAGCCTCTACCGCAAGTTCGAGAACTCCCTCCTCGACTCCGCGTTCCTGATCCCGCTCTTCCACGACGTGGACTACCGCATCGCCGCCCCGACCGTCCGCGGCATCGTGCTCCGGAGCACCGCCCCGTTCATCAACTACAACGAGGTGGGAAAAGCGGCGACGGCTTCGGCCACCCCGGCGCCGGCGCGCGCGGCCGGCGGCGTCGTGCAGGTTCCCATCGCGGGCGTAGTACGGAGCCTCGACGTATCCCTGACCGAGACCGTCGAGCAGGGCGAGGTCCTGCCCAGCATTTTCGAGGGACTCCTCCGCGAGACCGAGGGAGCGCAGGTCGTCCCGTGGCTGGCGTCGGAGGTCACCGTCGAAAACGACGGTCTCCGATATCGCTTCCGGCTTCGGCCGGGCATCCGCTTTCACGACGGCCGCCGGCTCACGGCGCGCGACGTGCGCTACACGTTCGAGCGGCTCCTCTTGAACCGGGACAGCGGGCGGCGCTGGGCGCTCGCTCCGATCCGGGGGGCCAAGGCACTTCTCGACGGCGAGGCCGCTACTCTCGACGGATTCCACATCGTCTCGCCGACGGAATTCACGATCGAGCTCGAGAGACCCATCTCTTTTTTCCCTGTTCTGATCTCGGACCACGTTGCGTCGATCGTTCCGGAAGGGACGACGCATTTCGGCAGCAGCTGGCGGGACGGCGCCGTCGGGACGGGGCCGTTCCGCGTGGTCAACTTCGAGCCGAGCCGCCGCCTCGAGCTCGAGCGGAACCCCCACTACTGGCGGGAGGGCTACCCCAGGAGCGAGGGCATCGTGTTCCGTTTCGGTGTTCAGCCCGAAGAGATGCGGTCCGAGTTCCTGGCCGGCCGTTTCTCGGTGGCTTCCGATCTCCTGCCGCGGGACGCGGAAGCTCTGCGGCAGGACCGCCGCTACGCCTCGGGCTACAAGGAGTCCCCCCGACTCTCGACGTACTTCGTGGCGTTCAACATCCACCGGCCGGCGTTCGCCGACCGCGAGGTCCGCCTGAGCTTCCGACGGGCCGTGGACGTCGCGGCTCTCGTCCGCCGGACGCTCGGCCGCCTCGCGATCCCCGCGAGCGGCCTCATCCCGCCAGGTCTGCTGGGGTACGCGCACGCCGCGGAGCGGTCGACCGACAGCATTCCGCTGCGCCCGGCGGAGCAGAAGTCGTCGGATAAGACGATCTCGCGCGAGACGCTCGAGGTCACGGCCCTCATCCACCCGTCCTTCGAGGGGGAATACGTCGCGCTGTTCAAGGAGCTGAACGAGATCTTCCGCGAAATGGGCTTTCTGATCCGTCCCGTGAACAGGACGATGGCCGAGTACGTCGAGATCCGGAAGAACCACGACACGGACCTCGTCATCGGCCGCTGGGCTTCGGACTACCCGGACGCGGACACGTTCGTGTACGGCGTCATGCAGACCGAAGAGGGATTCATGGGTCGGTACTGCGGCCTGCGCGAGATCGACCAGCTGGCCGAGCGCGGGCGGGCGGAGATGGACCCGCGGATCCGGCACTCCATTTACCGCCAGGTCGAAGAGGTGATCGCGCGCGAAGCCCTGCTCGTGACGCTCTTCCACGAGCAGGTCTACCGCTTCGTGCAGCCCGACGTCGAAGGGCTCTCGCTGGGGTTCTCACTCCCCACGGTCGCTTACGAGAAGCTGTCCGTCCGGCGATAGGCACCGGCGCCCCGGTTTCACTTCCGTTCGAAAAGTTCGCCCTGCAAGGCCAGCCGACCGGAGCGACCCGGCACTTCTCCCAGGACGACGTCGTGCTCCGGCAGGCCGCCGGGCGGCAGCGAGCGCCAGAGTTCTTCGATGGAAACGAGGTCGTAGCCCTGCCGCTGCCAGCCCGACAGAAGTCGCTCGAGAGTCGGCAGCCACATCATCCCTTCGAGCTCGGCGTGCAGAGTGTAGACGTGGTGCCCGGAAAGAGACGCGGTCCGCGAGAGAACTTCTTCGTGCACATTGGTCGGCGCGAGATCGTCGCGCCCGACCAGCTCGTCCAGGGTCGGTAACGTGGTCGGCAGCTGCGGCACCCGACCCACCTGCCCGCCGATCACGGGCAGAAACGGGCAGGTTCCGCGCACGTCCGAAGCGTGGGTGAACCCGAACTCCTCCTCCAGCCTGTAGGCGTGGACATTCATCTGCCAGCCGGCGGCACCGTGGGTCCTCGGCGGCACCCCGAAGATCTCGTTGAACCGCCGGATCGCCTTGCTCAATTCCGCACGCGTCCACGCCTGGTCCCGGGCGGAGGCATTGTCCTGCCACCGGACGTGGTCGTAACTATGGATCCCGACCTCGAACCCGGCATCGCGGACGCTCCGCAGGGTGTCTGCGCACGAGCGGCCGATGTCCGGCCCCGGCAGCAGCGTGCCGTATAGCAGAGTGCGAATGCCGTAGTGCTCGACCGCCGACGTGCGGGTAACTTTGCTCACGAAGCCCGGCCGGAACAGGCGGCGGATGGCGCGACCGGTGTGATCCGCTCCCAGCGAAAAGAGAAACGTCGCGCCCGCGGCGTGACCCTTCAGAACGTCACGGAGACGCGGCACACCTTCGCGCGTGCCGCGGTAGGTATCGACGTCAACCTTCAGAGCGAGCTTCACGCCCGGGCGCTACTCAACCGGCGACGAGCTCGCGGGCCTCGGCGACGCGTGTGCGGTAGGCGTCGAAGATGCACCGCAGCGCGTCCTCCATGTTCACGTGCGGATTCCAATCGAGATCCCGCATCGTGTTGTCGATCTTCGGCACGCGGTTCTGGACGTCCTGGTACCCGGCGCCGTAGTACTCGCGCGAGGTCATCTCCACCAGTTCGACCGAGGCCGCGTTTTCGCTGTACTCGGGATACCGGGCGGCGAGCTTCAGCATCATCCCGGCCACCTGGCGGACCGAGACGTTGTTGGCCGGATTCCCGATGTTGTAGATCTGCCCCCTCGTTCTGTTATCCCTGTTTTCGACGATCCTCATGAGAGCGTCGATGCCGTCGGAGATGTAGGTGAAAGTGCGCTTCTGGTGACCCCCGTCCACCAGCGTGATCGGCTCCCCGCGCACGATGTGACCCAGGAACTGCGTGATCACGCGCGAGCTGCCTTCCTTCGCGGTCGAGATGTTGTCGAGGCCCGCACCGATCCAGTTGAACGGCCGGAACAGCGTGTAGTCGAGATCCTCCATCTGGCCGTAGGCGTGGATGACACGATCCATGAGCTGCTTGGAGCAGGCGTAGATCCAGCGCGGTTTGTTGATCGGCCCGTAGATCATCTCGGAGCCGTACGGATCGAACTCGGCCTCCCGGCACATGCCATAGACCTCGGAGCTCGACGGAAACAACAGGCGTTTCTTGTGCTTCACGCAGGCGCGCACGATCGGCAGATTGGCCTCGAAGTCGAGCTCGAAGACGCGCAAGGGCTGCTGCACGTAGCTGACGGGCGTCGCGATGGCCACCAACGGCATCACCACGTCGCACTTACGGATGTGGTACTCCATCCATTCCTTGTTGATGGTGATGTCGCCCTCGAAGAAGTGGAACCGGGGGCTACCGAGCAGGTCGGCCACGCGGTCGGAAGCGACGTCCATCCCGAAGACGTGCCAGTCGGTCGTGTCCATGATTCGCTTGGACAGGTGATTGCCGATGAAACCGTTGACCCCGAGGATCAGTACCTTTTTCATGGAAGCCCTTCCACGAGCGCCAGAAGACCACCGTGCTCTGCGCTCAGAGTTTTCGCGTCGAGAGCTCTGCCGTTCAGTTCCGCGTCGAGGACCCTCAGCAGACCGCCATCACCGCAGCGCGCGACCAGGCCGTCGCCTGCGACCATGAGCGCCGGCGTGCCGGCCTCGCTCATGTTCCGCATGCGAGTGCGCCAGACCACCAGCACCCCCGCGGAGGTATTGCAAAACGCGCCGGGATACGGCCGTGTCACCGCACGGACCAGGTTGTGGATCTCCCGCGCGGATCGCTTCCAGGGGATGGCCCCGTCTGCAGGTCTGCGGCCCCCGAAATACGAACCCTTCGAGAGGTCCTGCGGCCGGAGCTTCGCTGTGCCGGCCACGAGCGCCGGTAGACTGCGGTGAAGCGTCAGTTCCGCCGCCACGGTGACCTTCTCGAACACTTCTCGCGCGGTGTCGTCGGGAAGGATCGGAACCGCGATCTGGTCCACGATGTCGCCGGCGTCCGGCTTTTCGGTCATCGCGTGAAGCGTCGCGCCGGTCTCGGCCTCGCCGTTGATGATCGCCCAGTTGATCGGGACCCGGCCGCGATACTTCGGCAGCAGAGAGCCGTGCATGTTGTAGGCGCCGCGGCGCGCCGACTTCAAGAGCGGCGTTTTCAACATCTGCCGGTAATAGAACGAGAACAGAAAGTCGGGCTCGCAGGCGCGCACGAGCGCGAGCACCTCCTCCGAATTGGGGTCTGCCGGGGTCACCGTCGGCACGCCGAACTCGAGCGCGCGATTTCGAACACTTTCGAACCACACGTTCTCGCCGGGGCTGTCCTCGTGGGTCAGCACCAGCTTCACGTCGACACCCTGCGCCAGCAGAACGGAGAGGCAGCGCACGCCGACGTTGTGGTACGCGAAGACCACGGCGCTCGTCACTCCGGGCCGTCCATCGTCTCCAGGATCGCGGCGATCACGTAACGCGGGCGCTGACGGACTTCCTGGTAGATACGGCCGATGTACTCGCCGAGCAAGCCGATGCCGAACAGGGCCACGCCGATGAAGAAGAAGGCCACACCGAACAACGTGAACAGTCCGCCCTCTTCCGGACCGACGATCAGGCGCCGGGCGGCGAGGATCACGACCAGCAGGGCGGACGCCAGCGACACCACCATCCCCAGCATCGAGAACAGTTGCAGAGGCACGACGGAGAATCCGGTCATCAGGTCGAAGTTCAGACGGATCAGCCCATAGGGCGAATACTTGGATTTGCCGGCAGCACGCTCTTCGTGCCTCACGACCACTTCGGTCGGACGCTGCGCAAAGGAATATGCCAGCGCTGGAATGAACGTGTTCATTTCGTGGCACTGGTTGACGGTGTTCACCACGCGGCGGCTGTAAGCACGCAACATGCTGCCCTGATCGGTCATCCGGATGCGGGTGAGGCGTTCTCGAAGCCAGTTCGTCGCGCGCGAGGCGGCGCGCCGCCACAATCTGTCGCCTCGCTTCTCGCGAATGGAGCCGACGTAATCGTAGCCCTCGTCCATCTTGGCGAGCAGTTTCCCCGCTTCCTCCGGCGGGTTCTGCAGGTCCGCGTCCAGCGTCACCACGCGCTGACCGCGCACATGAGCGAATCCGGCCAGGATTGCCCGGTGCTGACCGAAGTTGCCGCTGAGAACGATCACGCGCGTCGCGTCGGGCCGTTTCGCATGCTGGTCGGCGAGCATCGCCGCGGAGCGGTCGCCCGAGCCGTCGTCGACGAAGACGACTTCGTAGGGTGTCTTCAGGGCATCGAGCGCGGGGTACAGACGAGCAAACAGCGTCGGCAGCGAGGCTTCCTCGTTGTAGACCGGAATGACCACGGAGACGTCGGGCTTCGTCATGGAGCGAGCACGGGCGAGAGAACCTTCGAAGACACGGCACAGACGCGCTCGACGTCCGCGTTCGTCATCGCGGGGAACAGCGGTAGCGTCACGGTCGACCGACCGATCTCTTCTGCCACCGGATACTGTCCTTTCCGAAAACCGAGCGAGCGGTAAAGCGCGAACAGGTGCATGGCCGGGTAGTGCACGCCGACTCCGACCCGCTCTGCTTTCATGCGCTCGATGAATTCGCCACGCGTGATCGTCATGCGGTCCAGCGGAAGCAGAGGCTGGAACATGTGCCAATTCGTCTGTTCGAAGTCCGCCGGGGGGAGCTCGCACCCGAGCTCGCGGTTCCAAAGCTCGAAGTAATGCTTCGCCAGAGCGCGGCGCCTGGCGTTGAATCCTTCCAGCTTCGGTAGCTGGCGCAGTCCGATCACGGCAGCGATGTCGGTCAGATTGAACTTCCCTCCCCGCACGTCGACGTCCATGCCGCCGTCGGAGAAGCGGGTGATCCCTTGGAGGCGCAGCTTCTCGAGCAGCCGCGCCTCTTCCCCGGTGTTCATGACGAGACAGCCGCCTTCGGCAGTGGTGAGGTTCTTGTTGGCCTGAAAGCTGATTGCCACGAGATCACCGAAGCTGCCGATCTCGCGACCCTTCCAGTTCGCTCCCATGGACTGCGCCGCGTCCTCGATCACGCGCAAGGCGTGCCTGCCGGCGAAGTCGTAAAGCCGATCGCGGTCCACGGGCAGTCCGGCGAGGTCCACCGGAATGACAGCGCGGGTTCTCTTTGTGACCGCGGACTCGACCCGGTCGAGGTCGATGTTGCGCGTGGCGCGGTCGGCGTCCACGAAGACCGGTGTGGCGCCCACCTCGAGAATCGCGTTGGCGGTTCCGACCCAGGACATCGGTGTCGTGATGACTTCGTCGCCCGGCCCGACTCCGCACAGTCGCAGCGCCAGCTCCAGCGCCGCGGTGGCGGAGTTGAGCACCCGCACGGGCCGACCGCCGTAGCGCTCCGACAACGCCGCTTCGAATTCCTTGACCCTGGGCCCGCTGGTGATCCAGCCCGAGCGAAGAACTTCGCCGACGGCCTGGATGGTGCCCTCGTCGATCGAGGGCCGGGTGAAGGGGAGAAAATCCATGTCAATCAGCGACGTCGAGATACCCGCGCGGGCCCTCCGATATCGGTGGCGTTCATGGTTTCCGAACCACGATGCGACCCGTCGTCTCGTCGATGATCTGCATCGGCAGCCCGAGGTGCCGGAGGGAAACGAAACCCGCCGGATTCGTCACGGCAACGCCCTGCGGCAGCTCGCGCCAGAGACGCTCGAAGGCCGGCAGATCGTGGATCCACTTCTGCGGCTCGTCCCGCTCGCCCATATCGAACTCGTTCACGTAACCCACCAGCGTCACAGTGCGCTTCAGGTAGAAAGGCAGAGTCTGGTCGTAGTAATTCACCGCGAAGAGAGGCGTGTCGGGTCGGATCATCGGACGCAGCTTTCGGGCCAGTGCGGCGCTGGACAGGAGCGGCGAGTAGCTTTGATAGCCCAGAGTCGTGGCGTTCAGAAACAGCAACGAGCCGACTGCCAGCAGCAGGACGGATTGCAGCTTGCGATGGGCTGCCGCAGCGCGCGCGGCTGCCACACCCATCAGCCCGAAAACCAGTGAGCCTGCGATGGCCCAGTTTGAAAACGTCCGATTCGTCAGCGGCGTGAGGCTCTCGCCGGTGCGGCCGAAGATGAAAAACCCGAGAGCGACGGCGCCCATGAAAACGGCGATGACGATGGCGTGGCGGCGCATCAGGCCGGGTTTCCCCGTGGCCAGCACCTGGGCCAGCAGAAGCGCGATCGCCGGGAATATCGGAAGGATGTAAGTGGGTAGTTTGGAGCCCGAAATGCTGAAGAAGACGAAGATGAACGCCGACCAGATCAACAGAAAGCGGTTGGTCTGGAACCGCGTGGCGTCGGGACGCCAGCCGCGCTGGACGACCTGCGGCAGCAGCGTGGTCCAGGGCAGCAAACCCGCTACCAGCAGCGGAAGGAAGTAGTACCAGGCCCCGGCGCGATGATGCTGGGTGGTCAGGAAGCGGTCGAGATGCTCGTGGATGAAATAGAAGTCTGCCCATTCCGGATTCCGGCGCGCCACCAGCACGTGCCAGGGCACCGCCAGCATCGCGAAGATCGGCAGGCCGGAGTACCACCTCAGGCGCGCCCACGGGCGCCAATCCCGACAGATCGCGCTGTAGAGGATCAGTGCTGCGCCG
>Ga0207678_10003374_pt1 | contig 14407 bp, 8 predicted proteins | sample KBSC63metaG_FD_184319 | JGI IMG/M metagenome (GOLD analysis project Ga0207678, IMG submission 184319) | Corn rhizosphere microbial communities from Kellogg Biological Station, Michigan, USA - KBS C6-3 metaG (SPAdes) (version 2) | ecosystem: Host-associated > Plants > Roots > Rhizosphere > Soil ... | reverse complement strand
CCCGCCTGCCCCAGCTATCCCACCGCTCCCGCCGCGGGACCCCATGAGTGTGACTCCCTACCGGATAGGGCATGCTCCCGAAACCGGACTCAGGTCACGCCGACACCATCAGCCTCACGATCCGGGTGCGCCGGGCCAGCCAGAAACGCCATGAAACCCAGGATCCAGTGCGTTCTAACGCCGTGAATGTCCGGTTCCATGGCGTCCGGCGACGTCCGGCCGGGGCCGAGCTTCATGATCAACAGAAGCCAAGCGGCATTGCGTCCCAGCAGCATGAACCTGGCATCCACGCCCCTACGACTCGGTGCGGACGGTGCCAGAGTGACGGAAGTCTGCCCCGTCCCCGCCGCCGGATCAGCTGACCCGGTCAGCTGACCGGATGAGCTGACCGGATGAGCTGACTGGATGAGCTGACCGGATCAGCTGACCGGAAGGCGCGCGGACACGCGCCCGGCGTTCCGGCCGGCCTTGCCCGACGCCTTCGCCGTACGGGCGACCAGGGACGACTCCCGGCGGGCCGTCTTGGCGGCGTGCCGGGTGCGCCAGGCCAGCGACGGGTTCCCGGCGGTGTCCGCCGCGGTGATCAGCAGGCCGCCGAACATGGACAGGTTTTTCAGGAAGTGGATTCGCTGCTGGGCCTGGTCCGTTTCCTCCTCGGCCTCCCAGAAGCGGTGCCCGGCCGCGGTGGTGGGTACCAGCGTCGCGGCCAGCGCGAGCGCGGACAGCCGCGGGAACCGGCCCAGCGCCAGCAGCAGGCCCGCCGCCATCTGGACGGCGCCGTTGAGCCGGACCGCGTCCTCGGTCTTAGCCGGGACGGCCGGGATCCGCTCGGCCAGCGGGCGGACCACCGGCTCGGCGCGCGAAGCCACCCGGTCGGGCCGGCGGAACGTTTCGTAACCCTGGATGACGAAGATGGACGCCACCATGGGCCGGGCGATAGCTCGTAGTACGGTCATCACCCGTTGCTGCCCTCCGGTCACCGTTGTAACCGCGCGATGGTGATCATGGCCTCATAATTGGCGGGGTGAACGAGCCGGAGGTCAGGATCAGACCGGCCAGTGAGGGCGACCGCCCGATGCTCTCCTGGCTCGTCGCCGAGCTGTGGGGTTCCGAACTCGTCGCCGTGCACGGCAGCGTGCTTCGGCCCGCTGAGCTGCCCGGGTTCATCGCCGAACGGTCCCGGCGGGTCGTCGGCCTGCTCACCTACGAGGTGCAGGGGGATGTGCTCGAGATCGTCACGCTCAACGCCATCGAGCGCCGGGTAGGCATCGGGACCATGCTCATCGAGGCCGCGGCGGACGCGGCGCGGCGCTTCCGCTGCCGCGAGGTCCGGCTCACCACGACGAACGACAACGTCGACGCGCTCCGGTTCTACCAGCGCCGCGGGTTCCGGCTGGCCGAGCTGCGGCCGGGCGCGGTCGACCGTTCCCGGCTGGAGAAGCCGCAGATCCCGCGGACCGGCGACTACGGCATCCCGCTGCACGACGAAATCGACCTCACCCTGCGCGTCTAGGCGCCAGCAGCGCCCTTCACCTGCCGCCCCCGCGCCCATACCCCGGTGATCCTGTCCGGGTCAGCGAGAACGCCGATGTCCGCCAGCGGATCGGCGTCCAGGGCGATCACGTCGGCGTCGTAGCCCTCGGCGAGCCGGCCGCTGCGCGGCGCCTGCGGGCCGAGGGTGAGCGGCCCGGATGCGGTGGCCGCCTCGATGGCCTCCAGCGGCGACATCCCCAGCTTGACCAGGTAGCCCGGCTCCGAACCGTTCTGGCCCCACGCGTTGGGAAGGTCGGGGCCGGTCAGCGCGATGTCGGTGCCCATGGCGATGGTGACGCCGTGCTCGTAGGCCCGCGTCACCGCCTGCGCGTGCAGGTCGGCGATCGCGTCCAGCTTGGCCATCGCATACGGCGGGACGGCGTCGCGGAAGGACAGCATGTCCTCGATGATCGTCCGGGTCGGGACCAGGATCGCCGAGGTTTCCCGCATCGCGTCGCAGCACTCGTCGTCCAGGTAGGTGCCGTGCTCGATGGTCCGCACCCCGGCCCGCAGCGCCGCCATGATGCCCGGCTTGCCGTGGCAGTGCGCCGCGACCACCCGGTCCGCCAGCCCCGCGATCTCCACGATCACACGCAGCTCGGCCACCGTGAACTGCTGGTGGACCGGGTCGTCGACCTCGGAGAGCACCCCACCGGACGCGCACACCTTGATCACCTTCGCGTTCCGCCTGAGCTGCTCGCGGACCGCCCTGGCGCATTCGTCAGGCCCGTCCGCCAGCCGCATCATGCTGCCCTGCGCCGAGTAGTCGCGCATCCAGTCGAGCGGGAAGGAGTGCAGGTCGCCATGCCCGCCGGTGGTGCTCAGGATGGCCCCCGCGCCGTAGATCGCCGGGCCGTCGATGACCCCTTCATCCACCACGCGGGCCAGGTAGAGCCCGAGGCCGCCCACGTCGCGCACTGACGTGATCCCGGCGTCGAGCGCGGCGCGCAGGTCCCTGGTGCACCGGGCGGCCCGCAGCGCCTCGGGCTCCAGCGGCAGCTGCCCCAGGTCGAAGGTCCGAGTCCCGAGAAGGTGCCCGTGGCACTCCCACATCCCCGGCATCACCGTCGCAACCCGCGTCACCACGGCCCCGGGGGTCGCCGGCGCCTGCCCGGCCGGGCCGGCGTAGCCGATCGAGGAGCCGTCCAGGACGACCACGCCGTCGCTGACGGGATCGCCGTGCCCGGGAATCAGCCGCCCGGCCTCGATGCGATGCATGTAAGTCCTTCCCAAGGGGGGTCTGGCAAGGGGGTCTGGGGGGATGGGTCCCCCCAGGATCGGGGGGTTCGGGGGGTCGTCCCCCCGAATCACACTGCCATCTTGACGGCCGGCCACCTGCGCGGTCCATCATGGAGGATCGGTCGCGTATTCCAGTGGAGGCGCCAGGTCAGGACGGCCCTGCCGTATTTTTCACCGACAGTATCGACGTGTGTGCTGTCGCGAGTACGGGTCATGCGCTATACAGGGACGTACGACTGTCCGGCAACTGGGTGCGGAGATCTGGGCTCTAGGGAGGCAGGGACATAGGGGCGAGGAAGCGTGATGCTGCCAAACGATAGGGCCCAGCCCGCGGCGCCGGACAAGCCGAGCTGGGGGGCCCGGCTGTTGCATGCGTACCGGCAGTATCCTCTCTGGGTCAAGGTCGTCATCGCGATCGCCGCCATTCCCTTCGCCGAACTCATCCTGCTGGCCGCGCTGGTCTACGGCATCGTCGCGGTGACCCAGGGACGGCGTACCGTCGGTGCCTCTATCGCGGTCGCGCTCTGGGGCCTGACGGTCTTCTCCTTCGCCTACAAGGACAACAGGACCTGGCTCTATTCGGTGATCCTGCTGCCCTTCGCGGTCGTGCTGGCCGCTCACGCTAAGCCGCTGGCCCGCAGTTTCGTCCCCTGCCGCACGGTCGCCTGGGTGCTGGCCTGGTCGGTGCCGGCCGGCGTCATCGCCTTTAAGGCGGCACCGGGCCAGCCGGTCGTCGGCACGATCGCCGCGTGGCTGCTGGCCGCGGCCGTCCTCGGCTGGCGGGTGGCCAAGAGCATCCAGGACGCCCGCATGTACGGCCGGGGCAGCTGGGAACGGCCCGCGGGAAACGCACCCCCCCGTCCGGCGGGTCAGCCTGGCGGCCACCCGGGTTCCGCGACCCCCGGTGTCCGGGCGCAGGCCGCGGCGCTGCCCTACGCCGAGCACGCCGCCCGCGACCACCAGGGCGGAACCCCCCGGCCGCGGCCTCCGATCTCGGTCGAGGACGCGATGGCCGAGCTCGACGCGATGATCGGGCTGACCCCGGTCAAGGAGCAGGTCCGCTCGATCGCCGCCTCCATCGAGGCGGCGCGGCGGCGCACGGTGGCCGGCATCAGCACCGAGCGGCCCATGCGGCACTTCGTCTTCCTCGGCCCGCCCGGCACCGGCAAGACGACCGTGGCCCGGGTGCTGGCCAAGATCTTCTACGCGTTCGGCCTGCTGGCCACGCCCGAGGTGATCGAGGCGCACCGGGCCGACCTGGTCGGCGAGTACCTCGGCGCCACCGCGATCAAGACCAACGAGCTCATCGACTCCGCGCTCAACGGCGTGCTGTTCATCGACGAGGCCTACAGCCTGGTCAACGAGGGCGACGGGCAGGCCGACCGGTTCGGCCAGGAGGCCGTGCAAGCGCTGCTCAAGCGGGCCGAGGACAACCGCGACAACCTGATCATCATCCTGGCCGGGTACGAGAAGCAGATGGAGTCCTTCCTGGGCTCCAACCCCGGCCTGGCGTCCCGGTTCGCGACGCGGCTGAAGTTCTCGAGCTACTCCCCGAACGAGATGATGCAGCTGGCCCAGGCCGCGATCGAGCGCCGCGGCGAGCGACTCGACGCGGACGCGCGTCCGGTGCTCTACCGCAAGTTCGAGGAGATCGGGCGGCGCCGGATCGCCGACGACCTGGGCAACGGCCGGTTCGTCCGCAGCCTGATCGAGAAGGCCGGCCAGGCTCGCGACGTGCGGGTGATCACCAGCACGACGAACTCCGCCGAGCAGGATCTGCTCACCATCCGCGCGGGCGACCTGGAGCAGGGCTACGCCGAGCTCACCAGCAGGCTGCGCGGCTACGAGGACACGCCCACGGTGGAGGGCGCGCTGGCCGAACTCGACTGGCTGGTCGGCCTGGACCCGGTCAAGCAGCAGGTCCGCGCGATCGCCGCTCAGCTGCGGGTGGCCAAGATGCGCAGCCGGCAGGGGCTGAGCAGCCAGCCCCCGGCCCGGCACTTCGTCTTCACCGGCCCGCCCGGCACCGGCAAGACCACGGTGTCCCGCATCCTCGGCCGCATCTTCGCCGCGCACGGGCTGCTGGTCCGGCCCGAGGTGATCGAGGCGCACCGGGCCGACCTGGTTGGCGAGCACCTCGGCTCGACCGCGATCAAGACCGGCAAGCTGATCGACTCGGCCATGGGCGGCGTGCTGTTCATCGACGAGGCCTACTCGCTGAACAACGTCGGCTACGACGGCGGCGACGCGTTCGGCTCCGAGGCGGTGCAGACTCTGCTCAAGCGGGCCGAGGACGACCGGGACCGGCTGGTCATCGTGCTGGCCGGCTACCCGGATGACATGGACAGGTTCCTGCGCAGCAACCCCGGCCTGGCGTCGCGGTTCAGCACCCGGGTCACCTTCCCCAGCTACAGCCCCAACGAGCTGGTGGAGATCTCCGGCCGGCTGGCGAAGGGAGCCGACGACCGGTTCGACCCGGCCGCCCTCGAGGTGCTCCGCGCCATCTTCGCCCACGCCTGCGCCGAGGGCCGGATCGACGAACTGGGCAACGGCCGGTTCGCCAGGTCCCTGTACGAGCGCGCCTGCGCCTGCCGTGACCTGCGGGTGGAGAACCTGGCCGACCCGTCGCGGGACGACCTGATCACCCTGACCGCCGCCGACGTGCAGGCGGCGTACCGCGAGGTCGATCACGGCACGCCGCGTAACCCGATCGCCGTCCCCGACCAGAATTAGGCCGAACGGGCCGGGCTCGCCGCTTCATGGACGAACAGGGGCTGCGCTGGGAATTCTGGATCGACCGGGGTGGCACGTTCACCGATATCGTGGCCCGCCGCCCGGACGGACGCCTGGTGGCCCGCAAGCTGCTCTCGGACAACCCGGCTGCTTATTCCGACGCCGCGGTGGCCGGCATCAGGCAGCTGCTCGGCCTGAAGCCTGGTCAGGACGTCCCGGCCAGCCAGATCGGCTCGGTCCGGCTCGGCACCACCGTCGCCACCAATGCCCTGCTGGAGCGGAAGGGCGAACCCACCGTCCTGATCATCACCCGGGGCTTCGGCGACGCGCTGCGCATCGCCTACCAGAACCGGCCGCGCATCTTCGACCGCCGCATCCTGCTCCCCGAGGTCCTCTACGACCGCGTCATCGAGGCGGACGAGCGGATAACCGCCGACGGTGAGGTCCTCACCCCGCTGGACGAGGACGCCCTGGCCCGTGAGCTCGCCCGCGCCCGCCGGGACGGGTACCGGGCCGCCGCCGTGGTTTGCATGCACGGCTACCGCTACCCGGAGCACGAGGCGCGGATCGGTGACCTCGCCCGCGCGGCCGGCTTCACCCAGGTGTCGGAGTCGCACCGGACCAGCCCGCTGATGAAGCTGGTCTCCCGGGGCGACACCACGGTGGTGGACGCCTACCTGTCGCCCATCCTGCAGCGCTACGTGACCGAGGTCGCGGCCGAGCTGAAGGACGTCAGGCTGCTGTTCATGCAGTCCAACGGCGGGCTGACCGACGCGGCGGGTTTCCGCGGCAAGGACTCGATCGTGTCCGGCCCGGCCGGCGGGATCGTCGGCATGGCCCGCACAGCCGCGGACGCGGGCTTCACCAAGACCATCGGCTTCGACATGGGCGGCACCTCCACCGACGTGTCGCACTTCGCCGGCGAGTTCGAGCGCGAGTACGAGACGCAGGTCGCCGGCGTGCGGATGCGCGCCCCGATGCTGTCCATCCACACCGTGGCCGCGGGCGGCGGCTCCATCTTGCACTTCGACGGCAGCCGCTACCGGGCCGGGCCCGACTCGGCCGGCGCCGACCCCGGCCCGGCCTGCTACCGGCGCGGCGGCCCGCTCACCGTCACCGACGCCAACGTGCTGCTCGGCCGCATCCAGCCGGACCACTTCCCGCGGGTCTTCGGCGAGCAGGGCGACCAGCCCCTGGACGCGGATATTACGAAAGCGAAATTTACGGAACTCAGTAATCAGATCACCGCGGACACCGGCGACACCCGCGGCCCGGAGCAGGTCGCGGCCGGCTTCACCGAGATCGCCGTGGCGAACATGGCCAACGCGATCAAGAAGATCTCGGTGCAGCGCGGCTACGACGTGACCGAGTACGTGCTGAACGTGTTCGGCGGCGCGGGCGGGCAGCACGCCTGCGCGGTGGCCGACGCGCTGGGCATGACCCGGGTGCTCATCCACCCGCTGGCCGGCGTGCTGTCCGCGTACGGGATCGGGCTGGCCGACATCATCGCCATGCGCGAGCAGGCCGTCGAGACGCCGCTGACTCCCGAAGGCCTCGAAGACCTGCAGGGAACCCTGGACCCGCTCGAGCGGGACGCCCGCGCCGAGGTGGCCGCCGAGGGCGTGCCGCCGGAGCGGATCACCCCCGTGCACCGGGCGCACCTGCGCTACCAGGGCACCGACACCGCGGTCATCGTCCCGGTGGGCTCGCTGGCGGATATGACCGCCGCGTTCGAGTCCGAGTACTCCCGCCGCTTCTCCTTCCTGATGCCCGACAAACCGGTCATCATCGAGGCCGTGTCCGTCGAGGTCACCGGGACGCAGCCGCGCTACGAGGACACGGATGACCCGGCCCGTTCGGAATCATCCGACCCGGAGAGCCGCACCCGTGTCCCGATGTTCACCGGCGGGTCTCAAGGGGCCTGGGCCGAGGTGGACCTGTACGAGCGGGCCCGGCTCCGGCCCGGGCACGCCGTGGACGGCCCGGCCATCATCACCGAGGAACTGGCCACCACCGTGGTCGAGCCGGGCTGGCAGGCCGTCGTGACCGGCCGCGGCGACCTGCTGCTGTCCCGCGTGGCCGTGCGGCCGGACCGGGCGGACGTCGGCACGACCGCCGACCCGGTGATGCTGGAGATCTTCAACAACCTGTTCATGTCGGTGGCCGAACAGATGGGCGTGCGCCTGCAGGCCACCGCACACTCGGTCAACATCAAGGAGCGACTCGACTTCTCCTGCGCGGTCTTCGACGCCGACGGCGGCCTGATCGCCAACGCCCCGCACATGCCGGTGCACCTCGGCTCGATGGGCGAGTCCATCAAGATGGTGATCAAGCGCAACGCCGGCCGGATCCGCCGCGGCGACGTCTACGTCCTCAATGACCCTTACCACGGCGGCACCCACCTGCCCGACATCACCGTCGTCACCCCGGTGTTCGCGCCCGAAGGCTCTGCTGCCTCCGGGGGGGACGACCCCCCCGAGCCCCCCCGAGAGGGCGAGATCTGGTTCTACGTCGCCAGCCGCGGCCACCACGCCGAGATCGGCGGGGTGTCGCCGGGGTCCATGCCGGCCGCCAGCACCAAGGTCGAGGAGGAGGGGGTGCTGATCGACAACTGGCTGCTGGTCCAGGACCGGCGGCTGCGGGAAGCCGAGACCACCGAGCTGCTGACGACGGCCGAGTACCCGTCCCGGGATCCGGCCACCAACGTCGCCGACCTGCGCGCCCAGATCGCGGCCAACGAGAAGGGCATCGCCGAGCTGCACAAGATGGTGCAGCACTTCGGCCTGGACGTGGTGCACGCCTACATGGGCCACGTGCAGGAGAACGCGGCCGAGTCGGTGCGGCGGGTGATCACCGCGCTGCACGACGGCGAGTTCGGCTACGAACTCGACAACGGCGCGGTGGTCCGGGTGGCGGTCCGGGTCAACCGGGAGGACCGGACCGCCGAGATCGACTTCACCGGGACCTCACCGCAGCTGCCCGGCAACTTCAACGCGCCGTCCAGCGTGGCCATGGCGGCCGTGCTCTACGTGTTCCGCACCCTGGTCGACGACGACATCCCGCTCAACTCGGGCTGCCTGCAGCCGCTGCACGTGATCATCCCGCCGGGCACGATGCTCTCCCCGGCGTACCCGGCCGCGGTGGCGGCGGGCAACGTGGAGACCTCCCAGGTCGTCACCGGCGCGCTCTACGCCGCCCTCGGCGTGATGGCCGAGGGGTCAGGGACGATGAACAACGTGACGTTCGGCAACGACAGGTACCAGTACTACGAGACGGTGGCCAGCGGGTCGGGCGCGGGCGACGGTTTCGACGGCACCGACGTGGTGCAGACCAAGATGACGAACTCCAGGCTCACCGACCCCGAGGTGCTGGAGTGGCGCTACCCGGTGCTGCTCGAGTCGTACCGGATCAGGCCGGGCAGCGGCGGGGCCGGCCGCTGGCGCGGCGGCCACGGCGGCGTCCGCAGGCTCCGCTTCGGCGAGCCGATGACCGTCACCACGCTGACCGGCCACCGCCGCGTCCCGGCCTTCGGGCTGGCCGGCGGCGAGCCGGGGCGCCTGGGCCGGCACTGGATCGAGCACCCGGACGGCCGGGTGACGCCGATGGACGGCTGCGACTCGGTACCGGTCCAGGCCGGCGACGTGTTCGTCATCGAGACCCCCGGCGGCGGTGGATACGGCCGAACGGGCTAGAGTTTCCCGCCCCAGCCTAGGGCTCGTCCGCTTCCAGCTCGCGGAGCACGGCGATCAGCGACGCCTCGTCGCCGCTGGTGTGGTCGAGCACGGCCATCAGCGCGTGCAGCACCAGGTGCCGGTCCTGGCCCGCGTCGAGCAGCCGCTGCGCGGCCTCCCACAGCTCGGGCGGGTCGCCGCGCCAGAGCCGGTCGGCCAGCACCATGTGCCGCTCGATGTGCCGGCCCACCCCGCCGGGGGCGGGGGTGGCGTGGTCGGCGGCGAGCAGCGCACGCCGGTCGTTCGGGTCCGCCGGGTCCAGGATGGACAGGTCGCTGCCGGAGTGCCAGCCCTCCAGCACCGGGAACGCGAATGCTCGCCTGGCTAGCGCCTCCAGGTCGGCGTCCGGCAGCAGCCGCCGGACCAGCGCGTAGTCCAGGCCGAACTCGGCCGGATCCCGGTACGCCTGGGCGAAGGCGCCCATCGAGTTGAACACGGCCTCGAGCGATTCTGTGATCGCCGCCTCGGGCAGGCCGCGGCGGCGGCCCGCCCAGCGCACCCACGCGGCCAGCACGTGCGGCATCGCGTCCTGCTCGGCGAACGACAGCATGACCTTGCGCGGCAGCCAGCCGAGCAGGAACGTCTCCACCTTGGTGGGGCTCATCCGCAGCGGCCGCCCGAAGTCCTTGTCGCACCCGTAGTCGATGATCCGGTCGGCGCAGTGGCTGGCCGAACCGCGGTCGGACAGGTCCTCGGCCTCGTCGGAGGCGAGGAACTCGGCGGCGAGCATGGCCCGCCGGTCCCTGCTCCAGGCGTGCCGCCGCTCCCCGGTGGCCGACAGCGAGCGGCCGCGGTACGGCGGCAGCGCCCTGATCCTGGCCCGGATGAACGCGTGGTAGGACGCGAACGACTCGCTGACCGACGGGTCGGCCACCGAGTCGGTCATGGTCAGCGCCGTCTCCAGCATGTGCCGCGCCTGGCCCGCGTCCACCTGGCGGAACGCGTGCCTGCCCTCTGACCCTTTGACTCCGCGCTGGCTATTTATTTCCCGGCAGTGGTCAAGCAGCTTGCTGACCCGGGAGGTCACCCAGCCGTCCTTGATCATCCCGTCGGCGTTGTAGTCCACCACGCTGACCAGCGCGTGCGGTTCCTCCCCGGCGTAGCTGAACACGCAGATGACCTCGTCGGTGTCACCGAGGTCGTCCGGGTTGACGTAACACTCGGCCGGGGTCACCGCGCCCAGGTGCTGGGCCCAGCCGGGGCGCGGCACGCCGTCCTCGATCAGCTGCAGCGCCGCCCGTTCGGCCTTGGCTGCCTGCCGGGACGTGCCCAGGCAGGCGATGCCGGACAGCAGCGCCAGCGCCGCGGGGCTGCGCTGCTCGCCCGCGTAGTCCACCAGGCCCTCGCCCACCAGCTGCTCGACCGTGGCGGCGCGGCGACCCCCGCCGCGCTGGCCCCACCAGGTGCCGAGCAGCTCGCTGACCATGAGTTCCGCGTCGAGCGGGCTGCGCACGGCCAGCAGCTCGCGCGCCGCGCGGAGCAGTTCGGCGAAGAGCGCGTTGGGCGGCGGAGCTGCGCCCCGCCGCTGGCCGCTCCCTGATCCGCCGGGGGGCTGACCTCCTGGCTGGCTTCGTCGGCTCTGCGGGCTCACCCTGATAGCCTCCCAGATTTGGACATGCGGACGCTATGCTACGTTGTCATGCCCGCTGTAATTCCGCCCCATAGACCGCGTGCGCCACGCCGGCGCGGTTCCGGCGGGCGCGACGTGCACCTGTAACAGCGTTCGCTGTCCGCGAATCCTTACACCTGGCCGCACTAATTGCCGGACTGTGGCACGCTTAATTGGTTGGCAGCGGGAACGATGATCCCGGGGAAGGAGCCGCCCATGGCAGCCCCCGGCGCGGCAGGCAGGCGTACGTCGTGAGCATGGATACCTCTGTGCCAGGACAGCAGGACGCCTCGGATGCCGCCCTGGTGGACATGCTGATGCTGGAGGCGCCGGTCGGTCTTGCCCTGTTCGGGTCTGACCTGCGTTTCCGCTGGGTGAATGCTGCCCTGACGCGCCTGTCCGAGCGCTCCGGGGAGGATCCTTCCGCACCGTCAGACCCCCACCCCGACCCGTCGGCCTGGGCCGGCCTGCGGCCCTCCGCGGTATGGCCCGAGGACGTTGGCACCCGCGCCGAGACCGCGCTGCGCAAGGTTCTGGACGAGGGCATGCCGCTGGCCGAGCGCGGCTATCCCGTGATGTCCCCGCCCGCGGGCGGCCCCGCCTCGCCGACCTCTGCCTCCTCGGCCTCGTCTTCTGCCCCGGCCGAGGACGTGTGCGGCTGCGCCTCCTGGTTCCCGGTGCACGACGCGGCCGGGAAGGTGTTCGGCGCCGGGCTGATCATGCTCAACGTGGCCGGGCTCAGCACCGAGGCCGCCGAGGCGGCCGCGGCCGAGATCAAGCGCAGCGAGGAGCGGTACCGCTCGCTGGTCCAGGGCGGCGCCCAGGTGGTCTGGGTGGCGGCGCCGGACGGCGCGATGAAGGAAGACTCGCCGGAGTGGCGCTGGATCACCGGGCAGTCCGAGCAGGAGTACACCGGGTTCGGCTGGCTGGAGTCGATCCACCCGGAGGACCGGGAGCGGGTCGAGCGGGACTGGCGCGAGTGCGTCCGGACCGGCAAGCTCTTCGACGACCGGTACCGGATCCGCACCAAGGGCGGCTCGTACCGGCACTATGACGTGCGCGCGGTCCCGATCGAGCGGGACGGCAAGATCGTCGAGTGGGTCGGCGCCAGCAGCGACGTGACCAGCCAGCGCGAGGCCGAGGAGATGCGCGGCCGGCTGACCGAGCAGCTGTCTGCCGCCGCGCTGCGCACCGCGCGGCTGCAGCAGGCTACCTCGATGCTGGCCGAGGCGCTCACGGTGGAGCAGGTGGTCGAGGTCATCACCGAGGTGGGCCGGACCGCGATCGGCGCGCTGCACTCCGCGGTGGCGCTGCTGGACGGCGCGCGGCTCAAGGTGGTCAACGACGATCTTCGCAACGCGCCGGACTCCGCCGGGGGTGAGCTGACCCTGCAGGCGCCGAGCGTGATGACCAAGGCGATCGCGACCCGGCATCCGGTGCTGGTCGAGGACCCGGACGACCTGCGCAGGCAGTTCGACGGCGAGCTGGAGATCGACCCGGAGCGGGTGGCCGCCTCGGACGAGCGCTCCTGGGTCGGCCTGCCGCTGCTGGCGGCGGGCGCGCCGCTGGGCGCGCTGCGGTTCTCGTTCGGCCGGCCGCGGAAGATCATCGAGGAGGAGCGGGTCTTCCTGGAGGCGCTGGCCGGCCAGTGCTCGCTGGCGGTCGAGCGGGCCGGCCTGTACGAGCGGGAGCACACCACCGCGGAGACGCTGCAGCGCAGCCTGCTCCCCGATCAGCTGCCCAGCGTGCCCGGCCTGGTGCTGGGGGCCATGTACCGGCCGGTGGCCAAGAACATGGAGATCGGCGGCGACTGGTACGACGCGTTCCGGCTGGCCGACCAGCGGCTGGCGGTCGCGGTCGGCGACGTGATGGGCAAGGGGCTGACCGCCGCGGCCGGGATGGGCCGGGTCCGCAACGCGCTGCGCGCGCTGGCGCTCACCGACCCGCGCCCGGCGGCGGTGCTCGGCGGCCTGGACCGCCTGTTCAGCGCCACCGAGGAAGAGGAACAGGTCACTACCGTGGCCTATCTGGTCATCGACCCGGAGACCGGCGTCGGCGTATTGGGGAATGCAGGCCACCTGCCGGCCCTTGTTCTTGAGGCAGGTTGCGCGCCGCGCTTCGATCAGGTGGAGGCGGGCACGCCGCTGGGCTGGGCCAGCCCGAGGAAACAGCACGCGTTCAACCTGCGCCCTGGAAGTACGGCGGTCTTTTATTCTGACGGTCTGGTAGAGAACAGGAATCGTGGTCTGGACGCGGGTCTCGAAGACCTGGCGGCGGTGGCCGCCCGGGCGGACGAGGAGTTGCTGGCCCGCCCCGAACGGTTCCTCGAGTACCTCGTGGAACGTATGCTCGCTGGTCACGAGCAAGACGACGACGTCACGGTGTTCGTCATGCACGTGCCGGCGGTCGGTCCGCGATGAATTCGGGGGTGTTTCAGGGGTGGGGGCCTGGGCGGAGGCGTACAAGTCACTCCCGGCCGCAGCCTATGGTGATGAGTGGGAGGCAGGCGGGTTGAATCAGTCCGGAGTGGCATCTACCCAGCGAAGGAAGGGGTGACCGTGGTCGTGAGCGCTGCCAATTCCGCAGCGCGGAAGCGCACCAGGACCTCGGACCAGGGACCCCGGGCCGTCGAGGATCAGGCGGTTCAGGCGGCTCCGCGGCCGGGTGATCCCGACTCGGATGAGCACGGTTCCGAGCTGCGCGCCAACGCGGACCTAAACCCAGGCTCGTCCAACGGCCTGGCTGCGGTGGATCTCGACGAGGCGGATCTCGACTCCGACGCGAGTCTCGACGACATAGACGCCGACGCCGCGGACCTGGCCGACGACGCGGAGCTTGAGGCCGCGCTCGCCGACGAGGACCTAGACGTGGCCGCGCTCGCCGACGACGTCGCCGAGCCAGCCGATGATCTGGTCGGCGGCCTGGCCGCGGACGAGGACAGCCCGGACGGCCAGGATGTCCCGGATGAGCCCGGGGCGGACCAGCCGTCCGCGCCGGCGGCCGGAGCCGAAGCCGCCGTCGCGGCGGGCGCCACCGTCGTCAAGATCGCCCCGGACGGCACCAGCGAGGACGAGGAGATCTTCGTCTTCGGCGATGACGACGATGATCTTCCGGCCGCGCAGGTCGCGGTGGCCGGCGCCACCGCGGACCCGGTCAAGGACTACCTGAAGCAGATCGGCAAGGTGCCCCTGCTCAACGCCGAGCAAGAGGTCGAGCTGGCCAAGCGGATCGAGGCCGGCCTGTTCGCCGAGGAGAAGCTGGCCAAGCACGGCGGCAGCATGCAGGACGGCGAGCGGAACGACCTGGAGTGGGTCGCCGAGGACGGGCGACGCGCCAAGGACCACCTGATGGAGGCGAACCTGCGCTTGGTCGTCTCGCTGGCCAAGCACTATACCGGCCGGGGGATGCTGTTCCTGGACCTGATCCAGGAGGGCAACCTGGGCCTGATCCGGGCGGTGGAGAAGTTCGATTACGCCAAGGGTTACAAGTTCTCGACGTATGCCACGTGGTGGATCCGGCAGGCGATCACCCGGGCGATGGCGGATCAGGCGCGCACGATCCG
>Ga0207678_10003368_pt1 | contig 14417 bp, 12 predicted proteins | sample KBSC63metaG_FD_184319 | JGI IMG/M metagenome (GOLD analysis project Ga0207678, IMG submission 184319) | Corn rhizosphere microbial communities from Kellogg Biological Station, Michigan, USA - KBS C6-3 metaG (SPAdes) (version 2) | ecosystem: Host-associated > Plants > Roots > Rhizosphere > Soil ... | reverse complement strand
AGCTGGGCGATGGCGGAGTGAAGCTCGTCCGGACCCAGGTCGGCGACCGTTATGTGCTGGAAGAGATGCACCGGAGCGGCTGCAACGTCGGCGGCGAGCAATCGGGGCACATCATCCTCGCCGACCATTCGACCACCGGGGACGGGCTCGTCGCCGGGCTGCAGGTGCTGGCCGCGCTGGTCGAGGCGAAACGGCCGGCAAGCGAATTGCTCCGGCAGTTCGAACCGCTCCCGCAGCTGCTGAAGAATGTCCGGTTCAACGGCGGCAGCGAGCCGCTGGAGACCGACAGCGTGAGGAAGCGCATCGCGGCTGCGGAAGCGGAACTGGAGGGGAAGGGGCGCCTCCTGATCCGCAAATCCGGCACCGAGCCGCTGATCCGGGTCATGGCGGAGGGCGATGACGCGGCGCTGGTCGAGCGCCTCGTGGACGACATTTGCGAGGCCGTGCAGGCCGTCGCGTGAACGGTTTGTTCGCATTTGTCGGTCTAACGACTCTCCCGTGCACATGGAAAACTTCGCCCGGGGAAGCGGGCCGAAGGCGGATTCGATGTCCTCGACCGCCCGCGTCCTGATCATCGCCGGCTCGGATTCGGGCGGCGGCGCCGGGATTCAGGCGGACATCAAGACCGTGACCATGCTCGGCGGGCACGCGATGACCGCCGTCACGGCGATCACCGCCCAAAACACGACCGGGGTTACCGCCGTCCACCCGGTGCCGGCGGAGATCATCCTCGCCCAAATCGATGCGGTCGTTAGCGACCTGGGCGTCGACGCGGTCAAGATCGGCATGATCGGCAGCGCCTTCGCCGCGGCGCAGGTTGCCGCGCGGCTCGATCGCCTGAAGGCCGAGCAGCCGGGAGTCCCAATCGTGTTCGATCCGGTCATGGTTGCGACCAGCGGCGCGGCGCTTGCCGACGAGGCGACCGTCGCGGCGTTCGGCAAGCTGATGGACGTCGCGACCATCGCCACCCCCAACCTGCCCGAATTGAAGCAGCTGACCTCGGAAGAGGATCCGGTCGCGGCGGCGCTGGCACTGGTCGGCCAGCATGGTTGCGCCGTCCTGATCAAGGGCGGCCATGACGAGGGGGACGCACTCGCCGATGCCCTGATCGAGGAAGACAATATGACCAGCTGGCAGGGCCAGCGGATTGACACCACGAGCACGCACGGGACGGGCTGCACGCTGGCGAGCGCGATGGCATTCTTCCTGGCGGGTGGAGCGACCTTGGCCGACGCCGTCGCGCGGGCCCGCGAGTTCGTCCGCGTGGCGCTGCATGACGCGCCGGAGCTGGGACAGGGCGCCGGTCCGATCGGCCAGCAGCGGGTCCGGCTCGACGTCGGGACGGGACCCCGGCTCAATCAGGTGACGGTCACCGGAACCGACTACCATCGATCGGTCGCATTCTATCGCCGGCTCGGGCTCAGGCAGATCGTCGACAGCCCGCCGGATTATGCGCGGTTCGAGACCGCGGGCGGCGGCACCTTCTCGATCCAGATCGATCCCGAAGAGAAGATCGTCGCGACCACCGCGGTTTATTTCGAATGCGACGATCTCGACGAGCGGGTCGAGCAACTGGCGCGGAACGGCATCGCCTTTGAGCATGGCCCGCGGAACCAACCGTGGATGTGGCGCGAGGCGCGTCTCCGCGACCCGGACGGCAACATCATCTTCTTCTACAAGGCGGGTGAAGCCCGCCGCTTTCCGCCGTGGCGGATGGAGGAATAATCCCCACATTTCGTCATCCCCGCGAACGCAGGGAGCTGGGGAAAGAAGAAACTGGGTTCCCGCGTTCGCGGGAATGACGAATAAGGCGTCCATGCCCCGGCGCTGTTCCTTCAAGCTCGAGCTCGATTATCCGCAACCCCTGGCGGGCGTGGACGAGGCCGGCTGCGCGCCCCTCGCGGGTCCCGTGGTGGCCGCCGCCTGCATTCTCGACCGCGACAAATTCCCGCGTGGGATCGACGATTCGAAGAACCTGCCGCTGGCGAAGCGTGAGGCGATTTACGCGAGGCTGGTGAAATGCGCGGCATGGGCAGTCGGCATCGCCACGGTCGAGGAGATCGACAGCATCAACATCTATTGGGCGCGGATGCTGGCGATGACCCGTGCGGTCGAGGCGTTGGGCATCGAGCCGGCCTGGGTGCTGGTCGACGGCAATGCCTGCCCGCGCTGGCAGCGGCCGTCCAAGGCGATCGTCGATGGCGACGCCAAATGCCGCTCGATCGGCGCCGCCTCAATCATCGCCAAGGTCACGCGCGACCGCATGATGGTCGACTATGCCGATGCCTATCCCGGCTACGGCTGGGAGCATAACCGCGGCTATCCGACCCCCGACCACCGCCGCGCCATCAATGCCCTCGGCCTGACGCCGCTTCATCGCAGGAGCTTTGGCCTGGTGCGCGAGATCGAGGCCCGCAAGGCGCAGCCGGAACTGGTGTTCAGCGAAATCCCGGACGGCGAGTCCTTTGCGCCACACCTACCAGCGGTTGAGTCCGAGCCGGTGGTTCAGACTCAATATGTTGTGGGAGAGTCGCGCCCCGCAGCATAGCTGTAGGCGTTCGTTAACCCTTCTTCGCTTGACCGGGAGTCCACGCTGACTCACCTTCGATGGTTCGAAGGGGGAAGTCCGTCATGAATCTGGTGACCCGCATCGCGGAAGGGCAGGGCTCGCTGCGCCCCAGAGCCATCGGCCCGCGGGAGATTTTGCCGTTCAACGTCATCATTCAGGGCGATTGCATCCCCGAGATGAGCCAGCTTCCCGACAAGAGCGTCGACATGATCTTCGCCGACCCGCCTTACAACCTCCAGCTGGGCGGCGACCTGTTCCGCCCCGAAGGCAGCCGGGTCGACGCCGTCAACGACGATTGGGACAAGTTCGATAGCCTCGGCACTTATGACGACTTCACCCGCGATTGGCTGCACGAGGCGCGACGCATCCTCAAAGACGACGGCACGATCTGGGTGATCGGCAGCTACCACAATATCTATCGGGTCGGCTCGCTGCTCCAGGACGAGGGATTCTGGATCCTCAACGACATCGTCTGGCGCAAGTCGAACCCGATGCCCAACTTCCGGGGAACCCGCTTCACCAACGCGCACGAAACCCTGCTGTGGTGCGCGAAGGACGAGAAGGCGCGCTACACCTTCAACTATCGCGCGATGAAGGCGCTGAACGACGATCTGCAGATGCGGTCCGACTGGCTGCTGCCGATCTGCTCCGGAGGGGAGAGGGTGAAGGGCGCCGATGGCGCCAAGGCGCACCCGACACAGAAGCCCGAGGCTTTGCTGTACCGGATCCTCCTCGCCTGCACGAAGCCCGGCGATGTTGTGCTCGACCCGTTCTTCGGCACGGGCACGACCGGAGCGGTCGCGCGAAGGCTGGGACGGCGCTGGATCGGGATCGAGCGCGAATCCGCTTATGTGAAAGTCGCCCGCGAACGCATCGCGTCGACATTGCCGCTCGACGAGAGCGCGATGCAGACGGTGCCGGACAAGCGTGACCAGCCGCGCGTGGCATTCGGAGCATTGGTCGAAAGCGGCCTCGTCGCCGCGGGGACGCGGCTGATGGACGCCAAGCGGCGCTGGACCGCGAGCGTGCGCGCGGATGGCTCCATATCGGCGGATGGCAAGTCGGGATCGATCCACCAAGTCGGCGCAGCGCTGCAGGGGGCGCCTTCTTGTAACGGCTGGACCTTCTGGCATGTCGAGCAGAGCGGGGCGCTGACGTTGCTCGACGCCCTGCGGCAACAGCATCTTTCCACGCTATAGCGCGCCCGATGCGCACGCTCCTTCGCCCCACGGGCTTTGTCGATTCGCCTTTCGGGCATGACGGCAAGGTCGCGCGGCTCGCCGGCGGGCTGAACTGGTTTGCCATGGTCGAGCTGATCGCCGTCGACGGAAATTCCCGGGTTTCGACCGAGCTTCTGCCGGTCGAGGAGATCGAGAATCGCTTCGACCAAGATGTCGAACGTCAATGGCAGGCGCTGACGGCCGCGCGCGGTCCGCTTAAACTCGGCGAGCGCACGATCCGCCTCGACCAGCCGCAGGTGATGGGGATCGTCAATGTGACGCCCGACAGTTTCTCGGACGGCGGGCAATTCGCGGACGGCGCGAGCGCCGCAGCCGCCGGCGCGGACTTGGCGGCCGAAGGCGCGGCGATCATCGACGTCGGTGGGGAATCGACGCGACCGGGCGCAAAGCCCGTCTGGGACGGAGACGAGATCGAGCGCATCGGGCCGGTCATTCGCCAGTTGGCGGCGGGCGGGGCCGCGGTCTCCGCGGACACGCGCAAGGCCGACGTCATGACGGCGGCGCTCGAGGCCGGAGCACGAATGATCAACGACGTCTCGGCGCTGACCTATGACGATCGCGCGGCGGGAGTCATTGCGGCCGCCGGAGTGCCCGTCGTCCTAATGCACCACAAGGGCGCCCCCGAGACGATGCAGGACGACCCGCGCTACGACGACGTGCTGGTCGAGGTTTATTGCTGGCTTGAGCAGCGGATTGCCGCTGCGGAGGCCGCGGGAATCGCGCGGGATCGCATCCTGATCGATCCGGGCTTCGGCTTCGGCAAGAATGTCGCGCACAACCTCGAGCTGATGAACGGGCTCGCGCTATTCCACTCGCTCGGCTGCCCGCTGGTCGTCGGCGCCAGCCGCAAGCGGACGATCGGCGCCTTGTCCGGCGAGGCGCCGGCCGACAACCGGCTCGGCGGGAGCATCGCCTTTGGCCTGAAAGCCGCCGAGCAGGGCGCGCACATCCTGCGCGTCCACGACGTGCCCGAGACGGTTCAGGCTTTACGGATTTGGCGGGGACTTAGGGATCAGGCGCTGACGCCCCGACTCTAGGCCGCGGTGTCGATGCCGAGGTCGCCGAGCTTGCGGTAAAGGGTCGAGCGGCCGATTCCGAGGCGGCGCGCGACTTCGGTCATCCGGCCGCGATAATGGCCGATGGCGAGGCGAATGATGTCCGCCTCGATTTCCTCGAGCGGCCGCAAATGACCTTCGCCGGTGTAGAGCGTGACGCCCGGTGCGGCGGCGATCGCTTCCTGGCTGCGGGTCTGGCTCAGATTTGGCGCGAAGTCGTTGCGGCGGCCCGAGAAGCGCGACTGGATCGCGATGTGCGGGAAATGCTCCGCGGTGAGCGAGCCGCCTTCGCAATGGAGGCCGGCGCGGAACAGCACGCCCGCGAGCTGGCGGACGTTGCCCGGCCAGCCGTAACGCATCAGCAGTGCTAGCGCGTCATTGCCGATCGACAGAGTGCGCATCCCCGTCTGCTCGGCGAGGCGGTTGAGCAGGTGGCGGGCAAGCGCGGGAATATCGCCGCTGCGTTCGCGCAGCGGCGGCAGCTGCACCGTCGTCGCGCCGATGCGCTCGGCAAGGCCCGGATTGAAATCGTCCGGGAGAGGGCGGCTGGTGGTCGCGATGACGCGGACGTCGACGGAATAGCTGCCGTTGAGGCCGACCGGCCGAACTTCGCCCGTGGCGAGAACGCGGTCGAGGGTTTCCTGGGTGTCGGCGGGCAGCGCCGCGACATCGTCGAGAAGCAGCGTCCCGCCGTCCGCCTGGACGAGACGGCCCGTCTTGGCGGCGAACGCTCCCGGGAACGCGCCTTTCTCGTGGCCGAACAGCTCGCTGTCGATGATGTTGGCCGGGATCGATTTGCAGTCGAGCGCGAGGAGCGGGCCCTTGGCGCGTAGGCTGGCGGCATGGATGGCGCGCGCCAAGGTCTCCTTGCCGGTGCCGGGCTCACCGATGATGAGGATCGGCAGGCGGTTGCGAGCGCCTTTGGCGGCCACGGCAAGCGCGGCGCGGAATTCTGGCGCAGCGCCGACAAGCTGCTCGAGCGAGAGGGTGGGTGCGAGCTTTTCGGAAACGGGCGCGAGTTCGCCAACCGCCTTGCGGCGGTCGGCGTTGGCGGCGAGCGCTTCGAGCAGCCGTTCCTGCGCGACCGGGCGGACGAGGAAATCCGAGGCGCCGGCCTGCATCGCCTCGACCGCGTCGGCGACGCTATTGCCGTTCGAAAGCACAATCACCGGAAGAGTCGCGCGCTGCTCGCGCAAGGCGGCGATGAGCTCGGGACCGGATTCGCTGCTCCACGATCCGAGCAAGGCCGCGTGGACCTCGCGGCCGTGGGGCCCCTGGAGGTAGGCCGTCGCGGCTTCCGAATCGTTGGCGTTGATGGCCGTCCAGCCGGCGCGCGAGGCGATGGCCGAGACCAGCCTGCGCTCGTCGGCGCTGGCATCGAGCAGCAACAGTGAACGGATCGATTGTTCGCGCATCTCTTGACCCTTTGGGCCAAGGCTAGACGAGCAGGAGTAAAAGCCGCCTTAAGACGACTGAGTGACGGGGCTTGGGTGGCGCGCCGCGGCTTGTTATGGACGCCGTGACGCTAGAGGCGAGAAGGGAAATTTCATGGCCGATGAGGAGTCGTTGCTGGTGAATCCGCCGACGCAGGACGTCGCGGTGCACGTCCGCGACTACACGCATTTCACCAAGATGCTGAAGTGGGGCGCGGTCATTTGCTTCGCCATCGGCCTCATCGTCCTGATGATCCTGAAGAAATAACCTGACCAAGCCCATGAAGATCGCGGTGCTGAAAGAGGCGGCGGGCGAGACGCGCTGCGCCGTGATCCCCGAAACGGTGAAGAAGTTCGCCGCGCTGGGCGCCGAAGTCGCGGTCGAACGCGGCGCAGGCGCGGGCGCCTCGATTGCCGACGCCGATTTCGAAGCGGCCGGAGCGAAGCTCGGCAGCCGCAAGGACGTGCTCAAGGGCGCCGGGGTCATCCTCTGCGTCAACGGACCCGACGCAAGCGAACTCGCCGGAGTGGAGCAAGGTGCGCTGCTGGTGGGAGCGCTCGACCCCGCCGGACGCCGCGAGGCGATTGACGGTTATGCCTCGGCGGGCCTCGATGCGCTGGCGATGGAATGGATGCCACGCATCACCCGCGCGCAATCGATGGACATTTTGTCGTCGCAGTCGAACCTCGCGGGTTACAAGGCGGTGGTCGACGCCGCGAACGCTTATGGCCGAGCGTTCCCGATGATGATGACGGCCGCGGGCACGGTGAGCCCGGCCAAGGTGTTCGTCATGGGCGTTGGCGTCGCCGGCCTGCAGGCGATCGCGACCGCGCGGCGGCTCGGTGCGCAGGTCAGCGCGACGGACGTCCGCTCCGCGACGAAGGAACAGATCCAGTCGCTCGGCGCCAAGCCGATCTTCGTCGAGAATGTCGCCGGCATCGAGGGCGAAGGCGCGGGCGGTTATGCGACGGAGATGTCGCCCGAATATCAGAAAGCGCAGGCCGAGCTGGTCTCCTCGCATATCGCCAAGCAGGACATCGTGGTCACGACCGCTCTGATCCCGGGAAAGCCCGCGCCGCGGCTGATCAGCGACGCGCAGATCGCGACGATGCGGCCGGGAAGCGTCATCGTCGACATGGCGGCGAGCGCGGGCGGGAATGTCGAGGGAACGGTTGCGGGGCAGTCCGTTGAAAAGCACGGCGTGAGCATCATCGGCGCATCGAACCTGGCGCGCAGCCTCGCCGCCGACGCCTCGGCGCTATTCGCGCGCAACCTGTACAATTTCCTGTCCGCCTTCTGGAACAAGGAGCAGGGTGCTCCCGTGCTCCCCGACGACGACGAGCTGGTGAAGGGCATTCGCCTGACGCACGGCGGCAAGGTCGTCCACGAGCGGCTGACCGCCGCCTGACGAAGGTGGCGCAAGCGGCCGATATCCTGATCATCGGCGGTGGAGTCGCCGGCCTGTCGGCGGCCGCGACACTGTCGCGGCGCGCCCAAGTCATTGTTCTCGAAGCCGAGGAGCAGATCGGCTTCCACTCCTCGGGTCGAAGCGCGACGATGGTCCATTATGCGCTCGGCGACCGCGTTGTCCGGGAGCTTACGCGAGCGAGCCGCGCCTTCTTCGATGCGCCGCCCGAGCGGTTCAGCGACGCCCCGCTGGGCCGGACCGTGCCGTTGCTGGTCCACGCCCGCGAGGAGGAGCTCGATGCGCTCGACGCGCTCCAAGCCGACCTCGCGCCCTTCGCGACCCTCGACCGGCTCGACCGGGATGGTGTTCGCCAGCTTTGCCCCTTGCTGCGTGACGACGCGCACTACGGCATTGCCGACCGCGGCGCGCTGCGCCTCGACCCTCACGCGCTTCTGCAAGGGTATCTTGGCCAGCTCCGCCGCAACGGCGGCGAGCTCAAGACTGGTGCGCGCGTTGCGGCGGTCGAGCGCGGCGGGGGGCGATGGCTCGTGGCCACGGAGGGCGGCGAGGAATTCTCAGCGTCCATGATTGTCAACGCCGCCGGTTCCTGGGCCGATGCAATTGCGCGCCTCGCCGGAGTGAGCGAGCTCGGATTGCAGCCGCTGCGGCGGACGATCGTCACCTTCGACGCACCGCCCGGCATCGATCTGGACGCCCTGCCGTTTGCCAAGACGATTGGCGACGAGCTTTATTTCGCGGCCGAGAGCGGGCGGCTGTTCGCCTCGCCGATGGACGAGGTGCCGAGCGAGCCGACGGACGCCCAGCCCGACGAATATGAAGTCGCGCTCGCCGCGCATCGGATGGAGGAGCGGACGACGGTCAAGGTCGACCGGATCCACAGCCGCTGGGCGGGTCTCAGGACCTTCACGCCGGACCGCCATCCTGCCGTCGGGTTCGCCGCGGATGCCAACAATTTCTTCTGGCTAGCCGGGCAAGGCGGTTTTGGCCTGCAGACTTCTCCGGCGATGGCCAGGATCGCGGCCGCACTGATTGCCGGCGACCCGTGGCCGATGACTGATGTGACAGAAGCCGAACTAAGCCCCACGCGCTTCCTCGGGCAGGCGGCATAGGTCGACCCAACGCTCGCCGACGAGGTCGAATAGCCGCTCGGTCGGGATTTCCACCGAGGTGTTCAGGGAGCCCCCGGCCGGATAGACGACGTCGAATGCCTTGAGGGATTCGTCCAGATAGACGGGGATCGGGCCGGCAAGGTCGAACGGACACACTCCGCCGACGGGATGGCCAGTCGCGGCCAGCGTCTCTTCCGGGCCGAGCATGCGCGGCCGTGCGCCGAACGCATCCTTGCATTTGCGATTGTCGAGGCGGGCGTTGCCTCGGGTAACGAGCAGGAACAGCTGCTCTCCGGCGCGAACCGCGAGGGACTTTGCAATGCGGCCCGGCTCGACTCCAAGCGCCAGCGCGGCGGCATTCACAGTCGCGGTGCTGGCCTCGACCTCGATGAAGCGGAGGTCGGGCGCACGTTCGGCGAGCCAGTCGCGGACGGACGCCGCGCTCATTCGCCGATCAGGTGCAGCGCGATCTCGCGCTCGGGCGTGTTGCGGCGGTGCTCGAAAAGGAAGACGCCCTGCCATGTCCCAAGCATCGGACGGCCGTCGGCAACCGGAATGCTGAGCTGGGTCGCGGTCAGGGCGCTGCGCAGATGCGCGGGCATGTCGTCGGAGCCTTCCTCGTCATGCTCGTAACCGGTGCCCTCGGGTGCGATGCGCTCGAAATATCGCTCCAGGTCGCGTCGCGCAGCGGGAGCAGCATTCTCCTGAATTATGAGCGAGGCGGAAGTGTGCCGGCAGAACAAGGTCAACAGGCCATCCGAGATTCCGCTATCGACGACGAACTGGCGCACGCCATCGGTGATGTCGTGAAGCCCGGGCCGAGCGGCGCGGACTGCGAGCGAATGATGGGCCTGGCGCATCGTTGCGGGCCGCTAGCCCAGCGGCGTGCGGGACACCAGAGCCGGGACTCCGCGCCTGTGAAAGGTTAACAGCTACGGGGAATCACGCCTCTGCCACAGACAGCGGCGACTCGATTCGCTCCACCTGCGAAACGTTTAACGGCGACGTCCTACATGCGTTCCGGACGACGAGGATCCGTATGCCCTGCGACACGTCAGTCCGCTCAACCGCGCGCACGAAAAAGGCGCCGGCAGAATCTGCAGGCGCCCTTTAAGTACTTGGAACTCTAGCGAGTTTTGCGCCGGCAATGCCGGCTGCGGGATTTAGCCGCCGGAGCCGGTGTTGCTCGAGCCGCCGCCGAGGAGCCACCGCCACACGTCGCCGAGAAGGCCTTTGTTTGCTTGCTTCATTGTTCCGTCCCCTGGTCAAATCTGATTCGGCAGATGGGACAGAGATTAACCTTAATCGATATGGTTAGCAAACAATTTACCATGAATTGGAGTCGAGCGCACGAATTCGCGGCGCGTTGACTTGGTTTGACTTGAGAAGTTAGCGCCGCCGGAGGCGGGTTAGGCGGCGCTGCGCTTGCGGTCCGAAGCGATGCGTTTAGTCAGGCTCTCGAGGCTCATCGGACGCCCGACTGCGAAGCCCTGCGCGATGTCGCACTTCATGCCGATGAGCAGGTCGAGGATGTCGCTGTGCTCCACACCTTCGGCGACGACCTTGCGGTCGAGCGAGTGGGCGAGACCGATAGTCGACTGGACCATCACCCGGTCGCTGCGATTGTCGGCCATGCCTTTGACGAAGCTCTGGTCGATCTTGATCTCGTTGGCCGGGATCTTCTTGAGATAATCGAGGGTCGACAGGCCGGTGCCGTAATCGTCGATGGAAATTCGCACGCCCAGATCACGGAGGCGGGAAATCATGTCGATTCCCTCGCCGCTCCCGCCGAGCGCAGCGGTCTCCGTCAGTTCGAGCGTAAGCTTTTCCGGTGCGAGCCCGTGGCGCGCAAGAAGCGCCGACAGGCGCAGAGTGAATCCCTTGTCAGTGAGCAGTCGCGCGGACAGGTTCACCGCAATCCCGAAATCGATGCCGCGCTTGTTGATTTGCGCCGCTCCGCCGACCGCTTTTTCGAGGACGAAGTCGGTGAGCTTGCCGATGCGGTTGTGCTGCTCGGCAGCAGCGACGAATTCGGTCGCCGCGATCGGACCCTTCTCCGGGTGTGTCCATCGCGCCAGGGCTTCGGCGCCGATGATGCGGCGGCTCGAGAGCTCGAGCTTGGGCTGATAGGCAACCCATACCTGGCCGCCATCAATCGCGTCGTCGAGCTGGCTCAGCATGGAAAGCTTCCACGAGGCATCCTGCAGCGAATCCGGGTCGTGATATTTCCACTTGAGGCCGTCGTGGGCCGCTTCCTCGGCTGCGACGAGAGCGCTGGCGAGGCGATTGGCAAGCGTTCGGCTGCTGCCAACCTCGACCCCGAAGGCAATGGAAAGGTCGACCAGCAGGCCATCGACGCGCGCGGGGTTCCGGAACATCGCGTGGAGCGCATCGAGATGATTGCCGAACGGCGCCTTGGAATCCTCGAACCAGGCGAAAACCCCGCCGTCGCCGTGATAGAGGGTGCGGTCGCTTGCCGCGAGCCGGAGGCGAGAAACGATCTGCTCGACGAGCTGGCGTTCGCCGTCGGTCGGGAGCGCCGCAGCAATTTCCTCGTAATTGAAAATCCGCGCGGCGATCAACGCCTGGGTGCGTCCATCGCGGTTTGAGCGAAGCGCGCTGAGGTTGGGAAGATTGGAAACCGGGTTGACGAGTCCCCGCTGCCTCAGTCCGCGCCAGCCGAGGAAACCCCATACGGTGGTGAGCAGGAAGAGCGAGGGCACCACATCGACGAAGATAAGGTTCGATTCCAGCCAGATGGGAGCGACGAGCAGAGTGACGATGCCGCCGAGGCAAAGCGCATTACGATAGGCCGATACCCTGCGCCGGATCGCGAAAAAGGTCAGCGCGAACACCAGGGCAAGCGTGGCAGCCCAACCGAGGTCCACGGGCCGGCCCGCCTTCAGTGTCTCGGCACCAATGATCTGGATGAACACGCCGCCCATCTTGCCGACGCCGGGAATGTAATATTGATCGCCGATCAGCTCCGAATTCGTGCCGACAATGACGGTCTTGCCCGCAATTGCCCGCGGGTCGAACCGGCCGGCGAGGACGTTCGTCGCATTGATCTGGGGAATGCTTTTCAGGTCGATCGAATAATCGAGCATGAATTCGCCGGCGCGTGGCCCGGAACCCGCGAGGCCGCTGGCCAGAGACGGAAGTGCGCCGTTGTAATCCGCCGCATACGGCAACCTCCAGACAGCATTCTGGAAATTATAGCTGACACCGATCGACGCCAGCCTCGCGTTGCGGCTGAACATCGGAAGGGGCCCCGGAGTGTCCTGGGCGATGCGATCCGGCCCGGATTGTCCGCGGACGGCGAGCGTGACGCGACGCGAGCGAGCGATGGCCGCTGCAAGCAAGTCGTCATCGACCGGATTGCTGCGCGTTTCGAACGTGATGTCGAAGAAGATACTCTTTGCCCCCGCCGCCGACAGGCGGTCGATCAGCTGGGCGTGGTAGCGGCGCGGCCAGGGCCAGCGGGCAGTGTCACGCAATACGCGGTCATCGATCGGGACGAGGACGATATTGCCGCTCGCCGGGTGGACGTGGGACCGGTTACGGGCGACGCGAAGCACGTCTTCGAACGGCTGTATGGCGCCGATCCAGGTCAACAGGATGGCGACGATGCCCGTCCACAGCACCAGCCGGACCAGCGAATTGTCAGCCTTGTCTGTCCTGCGCTTGAACACCGCGCCCGTTTTCCTTCCCATTCTCGCGCCACGCATGCGCGCGGAAAGGTTATTAAATCGCTAACCGCGTTCCGATTAACGACCGGCCCACTCGACAGCGCGGGAGCGAGCCGCCACAAAAGCGCGGCTTAGCTGCCCCATCAAAGTAGTACTTTGTTGGGCACCCATTAGCCGGAGGGGTCATGGACTTCATTTCGATCCTGTCCATTTTCGTACTGTCCTGTTTCGTCGGTTATTATGTCGTGTGGTCGGTGACCCCGGCGCTGCACACGCCGCTGATGAGCGTCACCAACGCCATTTCCTCGGTGATCGTGGTGGGCGCGCTGATTGCGTCGGCCGCCGCCGGCAGCGCCAGCTCGAAATGGCTCGGTCTGCTGGCGGTCGCGCTAGCCAGCGTGAACATCTTCGGGGGCTTCGCAGTCACCGCGCGCATGCTCGCGATGTACAAGAAGCGGGAGCGCTAGGGCGATGCACACCGACGTGATCGTCACGGTGCCCGCCTGGGTGCTGCTCGCCTATCTGATCTCCGGCGTGTGCTTCATCCTCGCGCTCCGCGGCCTGTCGAGCCCGGAAAGCAGCCGCCGCGGCAATCGTGCCGGAATGATCGGCATGGCGATCGCCATCGCGACGACGCTGGCCGTCCACCAAATCGCTTCCTTGCCGGAGATCGTCGGCGCGATGGTCATCGGCGGCGGGATCGGGCTCGTTACGGCGCGCAAGATCCAGATGACGGCGATGCCTCAGTTGGTCGCGGCCTTTCACAGCCTCGTCGGCATGGCGGCGGTGCTGGTCGGCGCGGCGGCTTATCTCAACCCTGAGGCCTTTGGCATCGCGGTGCGGATTACGCCCATCGCCAGCCCGTCGATCATCAGCATCTTCCCCGTCAGCCGGATCGAGATGGGCCTCGGGGTCGCGATCGGCGCGATCACCTTCTCGGGCTCGGTGATCGCCTTCCTCAAATTGAACGGCAACATGTCGGGCAAGCCGATCCTGCTGCCGCTGCGGCACGTGATCAACCTCGGCACGCTGGTCGCGATCCTCGCGCTCATCGCTTACTTCACGCAAGACCAGGCGCCGTGGGTGTTCTTCACCATCATGGGGCTGAGCTTCGCCATCGGCTTCCTGCTGATCATCCCGATCGGCGGCGCCGACATGCCGGTCGTGATCTCGATGCTCAACAGTTACTCGGGCTGGGCCGCCGCGGCGATGGGCTTCACGCTGCACAACAGCGCGATGATCATCACCGGCGCCTTGGTCGGAAGCTCCGGCGCGATCCTCAGCTACATCATGTGCCGGGCGATGAACCGCAGCTTCATCTCGGTCATCGCGGGCGGCTTCGGCGCGGTGTCGAGCAGCGGCGACGCGGCGGCGATCGACCGGCCCTACAAGCGCGGCTCGGCCGAGGACGCGGCGTTCCTGATGAGCCAGGCCGACCAGGTGATCATCGTTCCCGGTTACGGAATGGCGGTCAGCCAGGCGCAGCATGCTCTCAAGGAAATGGCCGACCGGCTCAAGAAAGAGGGCGTGCGGGTCAAATATGCGATCCACCCCGTCGCGGGGCGCATGCCGGGCCATATGAACGTGCTGCTGGCCGAGGCCAACGTGCCCTACGACGAAGTGTTCGAGCTCGAGGATATCAACAGCGAGTTCGCCCAGACCGACGTTGCTTTCGTCATCGGCGCGAATGACGTGACCAACCCCGCCGCGAAGACCGACAAGGGCTCGCCGATCTACGGCATGCCGGTGCTCGACGTGGAGAAGGCGCGAACGGTGCTGTTCGTGAAGCGGTCGATGGGCGGCGTCGGCTACGCCGGCGTCGACAACGAACTCTTCTACCGCGACAACACGATGATGTTGCTCGCCGACGCCAAGAAGATGGTCGAGGAAA
>Ga0207678_10003366_pt1 | contig 14426 bp, 17 predicted proteins | sample KBSC63metaG_FD_184319 | JGI IMG/M metagenome (GOLD analysis project Ga0207678, IMG submission 184319) | Corn rhizosphere microbial communities from Kellogg Biological Station, Michigan, USA - KBS C6-3 metaG (SPAdes) (version 2) | ecosystem: Host-associated > Plants > Roots > Rhizosphere > Soil ... | reverse complement strand
CGCCGAGAAGCGGACCGAGATCGGTGACTGGCTCGCCAAGCACCATGCCGACGCGGCCGTGCTCTCGGCGCTCGATTCGATCGCCTGGGCGTTCAACATTCGCGGGCAGGACGTCACCCACACGCCGGTCGCGCTGGCCTATGCGATCGTCCACGCCGACGGTACCGCCGATTTGTTCGTCGCGTCCGAGAAGATCGCACCCGAGGTCCGCCAGCACCTCGGCAATGGCGTCCGCCTGCACGAGCGCGCGGCGTTCGAAAGCGCGCTGTCCGAGCTCAAGGGCAAGACCGTCGTCGTCGACCCCGAGCGCGCCGTCGCCGCCATCTTCGAGGCGCTCGAGAAAGCCGGCGCCAAGGTGCTGGCGCTGCGTGACCCGACGGTGCTTCCAAAGGCGATCAAGAACCCGGCCGAGATTGCCGGCCAGAAAGCGGCGCAGACCCGCGACGGCGCCGCGATCGCGCGCTTCCTCCACTGGATCGACGAGGAAGCGCCGAGGGGCGAGGTCGACGAATTGAAGGCGTCGGACCATCTCGAATCGCTACGCCGCGAAAGCCCGGAGCTGCGCGACCTGTCGTTCGACTCGATCTCGGGCGCCGGGCCCAACGGCGCCATCGTCCATTACCGATCGAGCGAGAAGACCAACCGCAAGCTCGAGACCGGCACTCTCTATCTGATCGATTCGGGCGGCCAATATGTCGACGGCACGACCGACATCACCCGCACCGTCGCGATCGGACAGCCGACGGACGAGATGCGCGACCGCTTCACGCGGGTCCTCAAGGGCCACATCGCGATCGCGACGGCGGTTTTCCCGAAGGGCACGCGCGGCTCGCAGCTGGACAGCTTCGCGCGGCGGCCGCTGTGGGAAGCGGGCCTCGATTATGCCCACGGCACCGGCCACGGCGTCGGTAGCTTCCTTGCCGTCCACGAGGGGCCGCAGCGCATCTCGCCGGTCGGCAGTTCCCAGAGCGGCGGCGACGAACCGCTCCAGGCGGGCATGATCATCTCGAACGAGCCGGGTTATTACAAGACCGGCGAGTACGGCATCCGCATCGAGAACCTGGTGCTGGTCGTGCCGCGCGAGATCGAGGGCGCGGAAAAGGAGATGCTCGGCTTCGAGACCCTGACCTTCGCGCCGATCGACCGTCGGTTGATCGACGTGCAGATGCTCGAGGCCGAGGAACTGGTGTGGCTCAACTGCTACCACGCCCACGTGCTCGCCAACATCGGCCCGACCTTGTCGGGCAGCGATCTCGACTGGCTCCAGCAGGCCTGCGCGCCGATCGGGGACTAGGCGATGAAATCGTCACCCCGGACTTGATCCGGGGTCTGCCTTTTTCATTCGGTACGAAGAGGAAGGCGGATCCCTGCTTTCGCAGGGATGACGTCTGAAATTTTGACGGGACGCGAGTGTTCCCGTAATGTTCTCCATCCGACTCAACAGGAGGACCCAAATGATCGGCTACGTGACGCTCGGCACGAACGACCGCGACAAATCGGCCAAGTTCTACGACGCCTTGTGTGGTGAGCTCGGCGTTGGACGGATGATGGAGAACGACCAGTTCATCGCCTGGGGCCAGCCCGGCGGCGGAGCCGGGCTCGGCATCACCAGGCCGTTCGACGGCAATGCGGCGAGCGTCGGCAACGGCGTGATGGTTGCGCTCGCGGCGGCCGACGAAGCGCAGGTGGAGCGGCTCTACGATCTCGCGCTCGCCAATGGCGGCAGCGACGAGGGCGCGCCGGGCGACCGCGGCGGCGGCTTCTATGCCGGCTACTTCCGCGATCCCGACGGGAACAAGCTCAATGCCTTCGTCATGAAGGCGGAGTGATCGAATCTCCTCCCCTGCTTTTGCAGGGGAGGGGGACGACAAGGCGGTGGAGGGCCCCAGGAGGACGCCATGCAAGGCAAATCGCTCTACGATTACCCGATCCACCTCGGCCGCGGCGCCACGGCCGTCGCCGAGCCGCAGTTCACCGGCATGGACTGGTACGAAGCGTATGGCGAGCGCCACGCCGACGACCTCGACGAGGGCCGGCTCGTCAGCCTGTTCCGCTTCGAGGAAAGCTGGACCAGCTGGGAAATGCATCCCTGCGGCGAGGAGGTGGTGTGCGTCGTTCAGGGCCACATGGCCCTGCACCAGGAGCTGCCCGATGGATCGAAGCAGTCGTGGGAGCTCGGCCCCGGCGACTACGCGATCAACCCGCGCGGCGCGTGGCACACCGCCGATGCGGCGGAGCCAGTAGTCGCCCTGTTCATCACCGCCGGCAAGGACACGATCCACCGCCCGCGCTGAGCCAAAAAAGGAACGGGCGCCAATCGGCGCCCGCCCGCTCTTCAGCGTGATTGCGGCATTACTTCATGACGACCGTGTTCCAGTCGCCGGTATCGATGAAAGTCCGGTATTTCTCATAACCGCGAACGGCCGCGTCGCCTTTTTCTTTGCTGAACGCCTGGTAGATTTCTTTTTCGACCGCCTGGTCGCGGGTCTGGTCGGGATCCATCGTTGCCGTGGTCGGCGAGTGGGTCATGATGAGGACGTTGGGAGAACCCTTGACGTAGCCGGTCCTGACCATGAACCGGTAATCGTCGATCAGGCCGCGGCGTTTCAGGACCTCGAACGCGGACGCCTGGGAACTGCGCAGGCCGGTCAGATAATCGTCGACGTGGTTGGGATCGACCTCGACCGCATTGATCGTCCAATATCCCTTTTGCGGCGTGTAATCGACATACGGTTCGGCGGCGGACGGTGTAGAGACGCAGGCGACAGCAAGGGCGCCAGCGGCGCCCAGGAGGAAGTTCTTCATAGATCACCCCCACAATAGGGCCGGGAATTCGGCCACGAGCAGGGGAACACGAGCGGCCGAGTCGCTCCTAATGAAAGTTTAACGGCACATCCTCACGCCAGGAGCGGCGCCCGTGCGACCGCTCGCCGAGGAGACGCTTTTCCGTCCCGCTATGTGACAGCAACTACAGGCGACATTAATTGCTTGTTTAATGCACTGTTGCTAAAGGGAAATTACAGGAGACGCGAGTCGTGATCAACGCCCTTCAGCTGGTCCTCGCCATCATCTTGCTCGGGCTCGTCATCTGGGCCGGCGACGCAATTGCCGGCGGAATCGACGGCGCGCTCGGCGAAAAGAAGATGCGCGACCGCGACGCATAGGCGCGCGGCTTAGCCTCGCTTTGCTCGGATTTCCGGCTTCGCCATGCTCCCAGCATGGCTCCAGACGAAAATGGTGCTGCCGGTGAGGATTGAACTCACGACCTCAGCCTTACCAAGGATGCGCTCTACCACTGAGCTACGGCAGCATTTTGTCGGAAGGACGCGCGCCTATGACGGGGCGGCACTCGGCCTGTCAACCCGGTTGCGGCGCGGAACGGCCGAGCGCATGGGCTGACCATGGCTGACAAGGATAAGCAGCGTCAGGAGCGGCTCGCCGCCGCCCTCCGCGACAATCTGCACAAGCGCAAAGCCCGGGCGCGCGCGGCGGCTGGACCGGAGACGAAGCGCGACGCTAACGGCGCGGAATGAGGTTCTTCTCCGATAATGCGGCACCGGCTCACCCGAAAGTGATCGCGGCAATCGCCGCCGCCAACCAGCTCGACACCGCTTATGATGGCGACGCGTGGAGCCGTCGCCTGGACGGCGCCTTCTCCGACCTGTTCGGGACCGAGGTCCGCGCTTTCTGGGTGACCACCGGCACTGCCGCGAACTGCCTCGCCCTCGCCGCCTTGTGCCCCTCCTATCGCGCAATCCTTTGCCACAGGGACGCGCATATCGAGGTCGATGAGGCGGGTGCGCCGGGCTTCTTCACCGGGGGCGCCAAGCTCGTCCTGCTCGACGGCCCTGGCGCGAAGATCGACGCGGAGACCGTCACCGTCGCCTGCGAGCGCATCCGCAACGACGTGCATCAGGTCCAGCCAGCGGCGGTCTCGATCACCAACGCGACCGAATATGGCCTCGTCTACCGCGCCGCCGAGGTGGCAGCGATCGGCGAGCTGGCGAAGCAGCGCGGGCTCAATCTCCACATGGACGGCGCGCGGCTCGCCAATGCGCTCGCCTCGACCGGTGAGAACCTCGCCGACGTGACGTGGCGTGCCGGTGTCGACGCCCTCTCGTTCGGATTCGTCAAGAACGGTGGCCTCAATGCCGAGGCGTTGATCCTGTTCAGGACCGAGCTGGCCGACGAGATTGCCGTGCGCCGCAAGCGCGCCGGTCACCTCCTCTCCAAGGGGCGTGTCCTCGCGGCGCAGATCCTGGCGATGCTGGACGGCGATCTGTGGCTCGAGAATGCGCGCGCCGCCAACGCCGCGGCGCAAGCCCTCGCGACGGCCGCGCCGCACCGGCTCGTCTATCCGGTCGAGGCCAACGAGCTCTTCCTGCAGGTCACCGCCGACGAGGCCGCGCATCTGCGCGGGCAGGGGTTCGATTTCTACGACTGGGGTCCCGGCGAAATTCGGCTGGTCACCAGCTGGGACCAGCAGGGCGAAGCGCTCGATCGGCTCGCCGCCGCGATCGGGGCCCTGTGACGCGAGACGCTGGCTCGACCTTCCGGTCGGTCACGCTGCCGTTCATCATTTTCACCGCGATCTGGGGTTCGACCTGGATCGTCATCCGCACCCAGCTCGGCACCGTCCCGCCGCAATGGTCGGTGACCTACCGCTTCATCGTCGCGGCAATCGCCATGGCGCTCGTGGCGCGCTGGAAAGGTGAGAGCTTGCACATCGGTGGCAAGGGCCTGGCGGTTGCCGCCTTCCTCGGGTTCACCCAGTTTTGCGTCAACTACAACGCGGTCTACCTCGCCGAGCAGCACATCACCTCGGGCGTGGTGGCGACGGTCTTCGCGCTGCTGCTGATTCCGGCAAGCTTGATGGGCTGGGCGTGGCTCGGTCACCGGCCGAGCCGGCGCTTTGCCTGGAGCTCGCTGGTCGCGGTTTGCGGGATCGTCTTGCTGTTCGTCCACGAGCTTCGCGAGCATCCGGCAGACAGCAACGAGATCGCCGCCGGCATCGCGCTGACTCTTGTCGGCATGCTCGGCGCGGCGATCGCCAACGTGTGGCAGGCGAGGCCGGAGGTGCGGCGATTCCCGCTCTTCGCCATGCTCGCCTGGTCGATGGCGGTGGGGGCGCTGATCGACGGCGCGATCGCGTGGGCGATGACCGGCGCGCCGACATTCGACCCGCGTCCCGCCTATTGGCTCGGCGTCATCTATCTCGCTTTGTTCGCATCCGTCCTGACGTTCAGTCTCTACTATCCCGTCGTCCGCCGCATTGGACCGGCCAAGGCGGCATATTCGAGCGTCATTGTCCCGATTATCGCGATGGGCTTCTCGACCGCGTTCGAAGGCTATCGCTGGACTGGGCTGACGATCGCCGGCGCCTTGCTCGCGCTCGGCGGAATGGTCGCCGCGCTCGGCCGCGACCGCTCCGGGGTGCCCGCTCCCGACGCGGCATAAGGCAGATGGGAGCCGCTTCAGCCATAGAGCGTTATCCGCGCATGCCTTCCACGGTGATCCGCCGCTTCGTCTACGACCAGATGGAAGGCAATCTGTGGGTCGAGTTCACGACCGGGCGGCGCTACGTCTATTCGGGCGTCCCGCTCGAGGTCGCCGACGCCTTTCGCGGCGCTTTTGCCAAGGGCATCTATTTCAACACCCGGATCCGCGACCGCTTTCCGCACCGCGAAGTCAGTCACGAGGACCAGGAAACCCAATCTTAAAAAGTGAGGCGGACAATCGCGCGCATGATCCCGATGCGCACGAGCACGATCTTCAAGAGCCGCTGGATGGCGCTCGTCTGGGCCGCCGGCATCTTGTATTTCGCGTACGATTTCGTCGGTGCCGAGCCGCAGGACCAGGGCGGCAACAATGTCAGCGCGAATGCGAGCAGCGACACCGTCTCGGACGCCGACGCCAACAAGATCGCGCAAATCCTCGGCAATTAGGCCGCCCCGCTCCAGTCGATCCGCTCGATATGCCAGTGCCGCTGGGCTTCGGTCGATCCGGGCACGTCATTGACCCGGCGCAGGATCGTGGTGGCGGAACGGGTGATCGTCTTGCCGTTTCGCATGCCGGAGACCGTCAGCGGCACCGACAGATAGATCGAGCCAGCCGCGCCTTCCTGATCGCCGGCGTTGCCCATGCTGACGTGAAGCCCAGTCAAGGCATCGAAATGCTGGTCGAACTGGCTGCGCGGCGGCGCGGCCGACCCCAGCAGCATGTAGGCCTCGTTCAGTTTGCCCTGGTTGAGCAAATCGACGAAGCCGCGCACCAGCGCTTCGGCCGCCGCGCTGCTCTTGGGGTCGATCGTCGGGGGCTGCGTCTCGGGTGACTGCGGCACGGCAGCGGGCGCATTGGCGGCCGGTTCGTTTGCGACTGGCTGATTGACCGACGGCGGCATGGCTTGCGGCGCGGGAGCCGGGGCCGCGGCATTGTTGCTGATTGCTGCTTCCTTGCTCTGCTGCGCCGGCTGCGAGCAGGCGGAGAGCAGCGCAAGCCCGGCGAAGGCGATCGTCAGCTTGTTCATCCTCTATCCTTTCGCGCGCGGAACCGCCTCCAAGGCAGTTCGTTCGTTTCGCCACGACAACAGGGAAAGCCACAGGAGAGTTTCATGGCCGATGATCGCGACGATACCGAACGCGAACACACGACCGTGGTCGAAACGGGTGGCGGCGGAGGCGGCGGAGTGCTCGCCGTAGTGCTGCTGATCATCATCGTTCTGGTGCTGCTCTACATCTTCCGGGCCGACCTCGGCCTTGGCGGCAGCAAGAACATCATTCCGAGCACGGTCAACGTGAACGTCAACCATAGCTGATCTGGAGAGGGTCAGCGAAGCGCGGCCGGGTTTGCGAGTCCCCGTCCGCACCGGGCGCGGTTCCTTTAATGGAGCCGCGCCCGTTTGATTGTACGGACCCAAGCGACTAACCCGCGCCGCATGACTGACGCGCTTCAGTACATGACCGGGTTCGGTGGCCAGTTCGAAACGGAGGCGGTGCCGGGAGCGCTGCCCAAGGGCCGCAATTCGCCGCAGCGGCCGCCATTCGGTCTTTATGCGGAGCAGCTGTCGGGGAGCAGCTTCACCGCGTCGCGGCACGAGAACCGTCGCTCGTGGCTGTATCGGATGCGGCCGACCGCCGATCACCGGCCGTTTGCCGCTTACGACGGTGCGCCTCTGTTCGCGCCGTCATCGAAAGACGGGCCGCTCGCGCCCAACCGGCTTCGCTGGGACCCGCCGCAAGACCTTCCTGAAGGGCGCGACTTCGTCGACGGCATGGTGACGGTACTCGCCAACCGCCCGCCCGAGGACCTCGAAGGCGTGGCCGTCCACCTCTATCGCGCCGACCGCAGCATGACCGGCCGCGTCTTCGCCGATTCCGACGGCGAGCTGCTGATCATCCCGCAATCGGGAGCGCTTCGGCTGTTCACCGAGCTCGGCATGCTCGATGTGGCGCCGGGGAGCATCGGTGTCGTCCCGCGCGGGGTGAAATTCCGGGTCGGGGTCGACGGTGAAAGCCGCGGTTATGTCGCGGAGAATTACGGGCTTCCGCTGCGCCTTCCCGAGCTCGGGCCGATCGGCGCCAACGGGCTCGCCAATGCCCGCGATTTCGAAACACCGGTCGCCTGGTTCGAGGACAAGGACGAGCCGACCGAAGTCGTGCAGAAGTCCCTCGGCAGGCTGTGGACCACGATCCTCGACCATTCGCCGCTCGATGTCGTCGCGTGGCACGGCAATTACGCGCCCTATCGCTACGACCTGTCGCGCTTCAACACGATCAACACGGTCAGCTTCGACCATCCCGACCCGTCGATCTTCACCGTGCTGACGAGCCCGAGCAACGTGCCCGGCCGGGCCAATGCCGACTTTGTAATCTTCCCGCCGCGCTGGATGGTCGGCGAGGACACGTTCCGGCCGCCCTGGTTCCACCGCAACGTGATGAGCGAGGCGATGGGCCTGATCCACGGCGCTTACGATGCGAAAGCCGAGGGCTTCGCGCCGGGCGGCCTCAGCCTGCACAATCTGATGAGCGGCCACGGCCCCGACCTCGACAGCTGGCGCAAGGCGAGTGACGCCGAGCTCAGGCCGGTCAAGATCGAGGGAACGATGGCCTTCATGGTCGAGACCTGCTGGCCCTATCGCCCGACGGCGTGGGCGCTCGAACGGTCGCAGCCCGATTACGACCAGGCGTGGAGCGGCTTTCCCAAGGCCAAGCTACCATGACCGGCGCGGCTGACGAGCGGTCGCTGACGTCGTGGGTCGAGACGGCGCAGGGCAGCGATTTCCCGATCCAGAACCTTCCGATCGGCGTCTTCTCGGTCGGTCAGCGCCGCCGCCGGCCGGCGGTCGCGATTGGCGATTATCTGCTTGACCTGACCGCGATCGCCGACTTGCTCGACGAAGAATGGCGCGAGGATTTGTCGCAGCCGATCCTCAACGGTTGGATCGCGCGCGGGCCGCAGGTCGGCCGCGCCTTGCGCGAGCGTCTGCAGGAGCTGCTCTCCGATGAGCGTTACCGCGACGATGTCGAGCCGCAGCTGATCGGGCAGACCGAGGTCCGGATGCACGTGCCCTGCCTCGTCGGCGACTACACCGACTTCTACGTCGGCATCCACCACGCGACCAATGTCGGCAAGCAGTTCCGCCCCGACAATCCGCTGCTCCCCAACTACAAATATGTGCCGATCGGCTATCACGGCCGCGCGAGTTCGATCCGCGCGTCTGGCGAGCCGGTGATCCGCCCCAGCGGCCAGCGCAAGGCGCCCGATGCCGATGCGCCCGAGTACGGCCCCAGTCGCCGGCTCGATTACGAGCTCGAGCTCGGCATCTGGATCGGCGAGGGCAACGAGCTCGGGTCACCGATCCCGATCGGCCACGCGGCCGAGCATATCGCCGGCTATTGCCTCCTCAACGACTGGTCGGCGCGCGACCTCCAGGCATGGGAATATCAGCCGCTCGGGCCGTTTCTCGCCAAGAATTTCCAGACCAGCGTCAGCGCCTGGATCGTCAGCCCGGACGCGCTGGCGCCGTTCCGCAAGCCGATGCCGCCCCGCCCCGCGGGCGATCCGCAGCCGCTGCCGTACCTCGACGACCCTGCGGACCGCGAGCACGGCGCGCTCGCGATCCAGCTCGAAGTGACTCTGACTACGGCGCGAATGCGCGAGCAAGGACTTGCACCGTGCGTCCTCTCGCGCGGATCGGCCGACGCGGCCATGTACTGGAGCGCGGCGCAGATCGTCGCCCATCACAGCTCCAACGGCTGCAACCTGCTTCCCGGTGACCTGATCGGAACGGGCACGCTGTCGACCGACAGCGACACCGGCCTGGGCTCGCTGCTCGAGATCAGCCGCGGCGGCAAGCAGCCGCTCGAACTCCCGGGCGGAGAGACGCGCAGCTTCCTCGACGATGGCGACGAAGTGACGCTGAAGGCCTGGTGCGAAGGCGAGGGCACGCCGCGGATCGGCTTCGGCGAGTGCGTCGGGCGCGTCGTCGCCTCAGCCTAGCTCCAGACTCTGCGCCATCAGCCTGGTGACGCCGTAGAGCCGGTCGAGCGCGGGCGTTGCGATCCCGACCTTGCGCGCGATCTCGCGCGGGGCGCCGAGCAGGGCATCGAGCTCGATTTGGCGGCCGGCTTCGACATCCTGCAGCATCGACGTCTTGAACGCGCCGAGTCGCGCGGTCACCGCCATCCGTTCCTCGCCGGATTCGCGGATCGGGCAGCCGATCGCCGCGCCGATCGCCGCCAGTTCTTCCATGCCGGCGAGCATCCACGTGCGGCATTCTGGGTCGGCAAGGATGCGGTCGCAGCTCGCCCGAGTCAGTGCCGAGAGCGGGTTGATCGTCGCATTGCCCCACAATTTGTACCAGATCGCGCGGCGGACGTTTCCGGTCGGGTCGGGCTTGAGACCCGCGCGCTCGAACAGCGCCTGCAAACGGCCGAGCCGCGCGCTGCTGGTCCCGTCGGGCTCGCCGATGATCAGCTTGTCGGCATGCTTGACGACGATCTGGTCCGCATGCGGGCGGCTGCACGAGGCGTGGACCACGCAGCCGACGATCTGCGCAAACGGGAGCGCCGCGGCGATGCTTCCGTCCGGATCGACCGAGGCGAGCGGCATGCCCTCGACGAACCACCACGGAACGCCGTTAAGCATTGGTACGATGATCGTCTCCGCGCCGATGAACGCGCGTGCCGACCGGGCCGCGTTCGCGAGCGCGGTCGCCTTGACGGCGATGATGACGAGGTCGGCCGGTCCCTCGAACCGGGTCAGCCTGGCGGTTGCGGTCCGGCCCGCTTCGCTGATCTGGATGCTTTCACGGGCGCCGCGGCTGGTCAGCGCCAGCACCGACTCACCGGCGAGCGCCAGCCTGGCCGCGACCCAGCCGCCGATGGCCCCGGCGCCGACGATGCAAATGTTCATGAGGCCGCCGTTGGGCTAAGATGGCGTCCTTGGGCAAGGGGCTGCCACGATGATCTTCCGCCAATTATTCGAGCCGCAATCCTCGACCTACACCTATCTGATCGGCTGCGAGCAGACGGGAGAGGCCGCGTTGATCGACCCCGTGCTCGAGATGGTGGAGCGCGACCTCGCGCTGCTGGAGGAGCTCGGGCTGACGCTCAAGTTCACGATCGAGACCCACATTCACGCCGACCATGTCACCGGCGCCGCCCGCCTGCGTCAGGCCACCGGCTCGAAGGCGGCGGTCCCGGAGAAAAGCGGCGCGGCCCACGCCGACATCCCGGTTCGCGAGGGCAAGCCGATCCGCGTCGGCGCAATCAGCATCGAGCCGCTCTACACGCCCGGGCACACCGACGATCATCACGCCTATCTGATCCGCTCGGCGGACGGGGCGCGGCTGTTCACCGGCGACGCGCTGATGATCGACGGCTGCGGCCGCACCGACTTCCAGAATGGCGACGCGGCGACCCTCTACCGCTCGGTCCACGACAAGCTCTTCAGCCTGCCCGAGGATACGCTCGTCTATCCCGGCCACGACTACCAGCAGCGCCGGGTGAGCAATGTCGCCCAGGAACGCGCCCGCAACCCGCGCCTCGGCAGCGGCAAGAGCGTCGACGAATTCGTCGCGATCATGGACAATCTTAACCTGCCGCGGCCCAAGAAAATGGACATCGCCGTCCCCGCCAACCGCGCCTGCGGGGATGCGCAGCCTGCCTGAACAGGCGCGTGCCTGGAAATGGTGCGCGACGCAGTCGCGTCCTAACCCCTCTCTTCCCTGATAACAGGGAATTTCACGCAAAATAACAGGCAGAACAGGCTCTAGAGCGCGTTTCAGAAGAACTGCGCCGCTAAGAAGTGGCAGTTTTCCGCCCTCGGGTGAGCGTCTCCGGGCAATTCCCTGTTGTTCGCCAGAACAGGGGTCAAGCTCACGTAACAGGGAGTTTATTTGCCCGAAGCAGGTGATTTGACCGCAAGGAACAGGTGAGGAACAGATGCGCGTTCAGCGGGCAGCCATCCACAGTTTTGTTGCGCTAAATCATAGACGTTTTGGTGTGTTCGTGCTATGTTCTTTTCTGCATGAGCCAGAACCTAGCAAGGGTAAGCCCCTTCGCGCGCCAGCTAGAGGTCGAGTACCGGCCGATCAGCGCGCTTAAGCCGGATCCGCGCAATGCCCGGACCCATCCCAAACGCCAGATCGAGCAGCTCGTCAGATCGATCCGGGAATTCGGATTCACGAACCCGATATTGATCGATGAAGCGGACGTTCTGATTGCCGGTCATGGGCGGCTTAGAGCTGCCCGCGAGCTGGGCCTTTCCGATGTGCCAACGATCAGATTGGAAGGGCTGACCGAGGCGCGCAAGAAGGCCCTTCGCCTAGCGGACAACAAAATTGCGCTCAATGCCGGGTGGGACCTAGAGATCCTCAAGCTCGAGCTGGACGAGATCGGCACGCTGGACGTCGGCTTTGATTTGTCTCTCACGGGCTTTGCATCCGGCGAGATCGACGTCGCCCTGAAGACTGCGAACGATCCCGATGATGAGGTCATTCCCGCGGTTCCGCCAGAGCCCAAGACGCAGTTCGGAGATATCTGGATCATGGGCCAGCATCGCCTTGGCTGCGGGGATGGTCGGGACGTCGAGTTCCTGCGCTGCGTCGTCGGCGAGGGGGCTGCGATCGATGCTGCGTTTCTGGACCCACCCTACAATGTGAAGATCAACGGTCACGCGAACGCCGCGGGTCGCCACCGCGAGTTTGCGATGGCTTCGGGTGAGATGAGCGTCGGTGAGTTTCGGCGATTTCTGTCCGAGACGCTCGGTGCCGCTGCCCAGGTATCGCGCGATGGCGCGGTTCACTTCGTGTGCATGGACTGGCGACACCTCGACGACGTGAGTGCGGTCGCTTCGAGTGTCTACGACGATCTTCTGAACATCTGCGTATGGAACAAGAGCAACGCCGGCATGGGCTCACTCTATCGCTCGAAGCACGAGCTGGTCTTCGTCTATAGGGTGGGCTCCGCCCCGCACTTCAACGCGGTTGAGCTTGGCAAGCATGGCCGCAACCGGACGAACGTCTGGGATTACGCGTCCGTCAATTCGATGGCGGGGAGCCGGCGCGAGGACCTCGCGCTGCATCCGACGGTTAAGCCGGTCGCCCTTGTCGCGGATGCGCTCCAGGATGTGACCAGGCGCGGCGAGCTGGTGTTCGACATGTTCAGCGGCTCTGGAACGACCTTGATCGCTGCTGAACGAACTGGCCGAAAGTTCCGCGGGTGCGATATCGATCCTGCCTACGTCGATGTGGCAATTGAACGCTGGTCGCAGCTGAGCGGCGGCACCCCAGTCCTGGAGCGTCCGTGAGCGGGCGCTGGGCGAAGGGACAGAGCGGCAATCCCTCCGGCCGACCGAAGAAGCGGCGGCCGCATATCTCCGCGTTCGACATCATTTTCGACAAGAGCCTCACCGTGACGCAGAATGGCATCGAGCGGGATCTCACGATCGAAGAGGCGCTCCAGATGCAGACCTACCAGACCGCCCTGAAGGGCAAGCAAATGGCGATCAGGCAGGTTCTGAAGATGATCGAGAAGAGGGAGACGGCGCTCGGCTTCAACCGGCCCGCAACGTCACCCATCAAGCTCCAGGTGGAGCATGATTCGGCAAATGCGAACGAGGCCATGCTGATCCTCGGCATTGCGCAATACGGTGCGCCTCGCGATGGCGGGGGACCCGCAACAGCGCCGTTCCAGTTGGCCACCTGGGCTGCTCAAGCAGCGATTAGCCGACCTGGGCGCAGTAAGCTCTCCGACAAGCAGTTGGATGAAATCAGACGCTGCACGTTTGAATCGGACAAGCTCAAATGGCCGCGGAGCCGAGCGTGATGAACGAAGAGGAGGCGGTCGGCTACAAGCGCCCGCCGCGCAGCACCCGATTTCAAAAGGGCAAGAGCGGAAATCCTCGCGGACGTCCGCATAACCGACGGAGAGAGATTCCGTACGACCACTTGCTCGGCCAAATGGTCACTATTCGCGAGGATGGCCGCGAACGGCGCGTCACTGCCGCCGAGGCATTCCTGCTGCAACTAACCAAGAGGGGTCTTGAAGGAGACAGCGCGGCAGCGCGTGTGTCGCTGGAAGCTCTCGAGGTCGCGCGGGCCAGACGTAGGCCGCTGAATGGCGTCGAAGGCATCACACGGGTCATCTTGATGAGCTTCTCAATCGGCTCTGCTCTCAAGCCGCTCGGGCTCGCCATCAAGCTCCACCCTCTGGATAAAGATAAGGTCTGCTGGAAGCTTCAGCCGTGGATAGTGGAGGCGGCGCTAGCCCGTTTGGAGCGGCGGCTGTCGATCGATGAGCAGCGGACCGTCGTTGACGCGACCCGCACTCCCGACAAAGTGAACTGGCCGCCGTGGTGGGAGGTTACGCGATAGCTGAATCGCACCGAATGACGGCGGCGCGCGAATTTCGGTGCACCCCATGATCCTTGGTGAACCAGGAGCGAAGCGGGCACAGGACAACTACCCCTCCCGTCTTATCGGGAGGGGTAGTCCCGCCCGCATTCGACTGCATGACCCTTGGAGCCACCCGTCGCTTCGCGCGCTCGCTCGGACCGGGAACAGCTGAGCGATTGGCAGTTGCGTACGGGATTTTCCCATCCCGCCGGTCCCCGCTCTGCCTTTCGGACTCAGGATGCGCTTTGACCGGTCCCCTTCTGGTAGCGCGGTGTTTCCCGGTCGCCAGAGTATCGAGCCAACCCGACCGAGGCCACCTAGATGATCTCCTTTTGTTCTGGTTCAAGTGCCAAGTGGCAGAAGTGCAAAATCACTTGTGGATTGGCTCTCTCGTCATGGCGGATTTCAACCCGTCGCCCTTCGGCAGTAATGCGCCCATTGAGGTCACCTCGAGTGCAGAAGCAGCGACCTGAAACCGGTCAGTCGTTCAGCTTCTAAAGCAAATGGCCAAAGTGCGCCCTTAGCTGCG
>Ga0207678_10003364_pt1 | contig 14428 bp, 8 predicted proteins | sample KBSC63metaG_FD_184319 | JGI IMG/M metagenome (GOLD analysis project Ga0207678, IMG submission 184319) | Corn rhizosphere microbial communities from Kellogg Biological Station, Michigan, USA - KBS C6-3 metaG (SPAdes) (version 2) | ecosystem: Host-associated > Plants > Roots > Rhizosphere > Soil ... | reverse complement strand
AGCGGGGTCCTTCGCGAGCGCGCGCTGGAGTGCCGCGTCGACCTGTAGCGGAACGTCAGCTCTCACGTACCGGATTGAAGGGATCGGTGCAGCGTAGTGCCTGCCGATCATCGCGAGCCGTGTGTCGGCCGAGTACGGAGGATCGCCGGCGAGCATTTCATAGACCACGCAGGCCAATCCATACTGGTCGCTCCGACCGTCGATGTGACGGTCCGCCGAGGCCTGCTCGGGGCTCATGTACGCCGGCGTACCTAACGACAGTCCGGTCTGGGTCAGCCGGGTGGCGTCGCCGGCCTGCGCGATGCCGAAGTCGATGACGATGGGCCGGTCGTCGGAGAGCATCACGTTGCCCGGCTTCAGATCGCGGTGCACCACGCCCGCCGCGTGGATCGCGGTCAGCGCCTCGGCCATGCCGTGACCGAGCCTGCGCAGCCCCGGGCCGGATAGCGGGCCGCGGGTGCGCACCATCTCGTCCAGCGTGGGCCCGGTCACGAACCGCGTGACGATGTAGGGGAACTCGCCGGTGACGTCGGCGTCGAGGACTTCGGCGACGTACGGGCTGCGGACCCGCCGCATGGTCTCGACCTCGCGAGCCAGCCGGCGCCGGGCGTTGACGCCCTCGCTGCCGAGCGGATGGAGCACCTTGACCGCCACCGCGCGACCTTCCGGATCGCGGGCGAGGTGGACCACCCCCATGCCGCCTTCCCCAAGGCGGTCCTGAAGGCGGTACGGGCCGAGGGTCCTCGGCAGATGATCCGTCACAGGCATCGCGGATTCCAGAGTACGAAACAGATCGCGTGTTGTGGAGCGAACTATATGTTGCCTATCTGTAACGTCGCGGCTGGCCTAGGCTCGATAAGGGCCGATCAGGCCGGGAGCACTAGAATCTCTAACCGTGGGACGGATCGATGACTGAGCACGACGACGCGGTTTCGCTGGACATGGTCACCGCCGCGCTGCGCGCCGACAGCACGGACGTGGCCATCTACGCCCGCGTGCTGGCCCAGTCCCTGGGCGAGGCGCTGCCCGCCGACTGCGTGTCGGTCGAGCGGGACCGGACCATGTCCGACCGGATGCGCGGCCGCCCCGGTGAGATCTCCAAGGTCGTGGCCCGGCTCGGCGAACTGCAGATGACGCTAGCGGTGCGCAACGGCCAGCCGGTGGCCGAGGTCTGCCGCGCGGTGCGCGGCGTCGTGCTGTCCCGGCAGACGGTGCCGGTCGGCGACTGGGCCGCCACGCTGGCCCGCGCCCTGGTCGGCTACGCCGAGCAGAACGCCCAGGCCGCCCAGGCCCTGCGCAGGCTCGTCGCGGGCAGCTGAGCCCGGCGCCGGGCCGGTCCTGCACGGCCAGTGCTTGACGGCCACTCCCCGACGGTCAGTCCTTGACGCCGATACCGCATAGATGCCAGCCGACGCCGTGGTCGGGTTCGGCCGGCTCGGGGACGATCAGCCTGAGTACGGGCGCGTCGTCGCCGCCGGGCTCGTGGCTCTGGCGGAGCGGGTTGTCCAGGTCGGGCCGCCAGTCGGCCGGAGCCACCAGCCCGGGCTCCACCAGCGTGAACCCGTCGAAGAAGCGGGCGATGTCGGTACGGCTGCGCGAGACGAGCGGCGTGTTCCAGTGCAGTTCCTGGGTCATCCGGAAGAGCCCTTCGGCCGCTTCCGGGTGGGTCTCGTCGGTCATGTGGCTCAGGGCCAGGTAGCTGCCCGGCGCTACCGCGTCCCGGAACTGCCGGACAACCTGCCACGGGTCTTCCTTGTCCCACAGGCAGTGCAGCACGCACATGAACATGATCCCGATCGGCTGCCCGAAGTCGAGCAGGTCACGGACCCGTGCGTCGCCGAGCACCTGCTCCGGCTCGCGCAGGTCGGCGCGCAGCGTGACGACGTTACCGCCGGCCATCAGCGCGGCGGCGTGGGTCGACACCATCGGGTCGATGTCCGTGTAGACAACGCGCGCGCCGGGGGCGCTCCGTTGGGCGATCTGGTGGGTGTTGGCCATGTTCGGCAGGCCGGACCCGAGGTCAAGGAACTGGTGGACACCCTGGCCGGTCATGTAGTCGACCATCCGCTGCAGCAGATGGCGGCTCTCGACGGCGGTGTCGGTGCCGGCCGGGACGCCCAGTCCCGAGACCATCGCGTTGGCCGCGTCGGAGGCCGCCCGGTCGACCGCGAAGTTGTCCTTGCCGCCGAGCTGGTAATTCCAGATGCGGGCCGTGTTGGGATAGCGGACGCCGATCGGGTCCTCGGCGACCGGTTCGGATGTGGCCGGCGGTTCGGCGGACATCGGGCTCTTCCTCCGTACGTCGAGAGGTGGGCTGGCTAGCGAGCGGTCTGGGCGAACTCGAGCAGGGCGTGCAGGTCGCGGGCGGCTTCGGCGGCGGAGGCGCCGGCGGTGAGGATCAGGATAGCGACGATGGCCAGCAGGGTCAGCTGGCGGCGCGGGGGCGGGGCGAGCAGCGCGGCGACCCGCCTGGGCACCGGGCCGGCCCAGGCCAGCGAGACGGATCGGGCGCGGGCACCGGTGATAGCGAGCGTCGCGCGCGGGCGGGCGGGGCGGGGGGCGGTGAGCAGGGCGACCTGGCCGATGGTGCTGGCCACCAGGCGGCGGTCGCCGGTGATGGCGGCGGCGCGCTCGTCGGCCCAGCGCTCCACGGTGTAGTCCACCGCGCGGGCCACCGGGAGCAGCAGCGGGTTGGCCGCGGCGGCGAGGTGCGCCACGGTGGTGAACAGGTGATGCCGGCCGGCCAGGTGCGCGTGCTCATGGGCGAGCAGCGCGGCCCGGCCGCGGTCGTTGAGCACGTCCAGCAGGCGGCCGGACACCACGATCCGGCCGGGCGAGCCGGGCAGCGCGTAGGCCTCGATGGAGTGGCCGGGCACCACGACGACGCGTCCGCCCGGGGCCATGCTGGCGGCGCGCCGGTACGACTCGGCCAGCGCGCGGGCGCGGGCGCGGATCACCACCGCGACCGCCACCGCGGCCGCGGTGAGCAGCAAGGCCGCGGCCATCCCGGCCAGGGCGGGGACGGGGTCACCGCGGCGGAGCACCGGCTGAGAGTAGTCGCCCAGCGCGGCCAGGAGCGGAGACCGGGCCAGCACCGAGGCGGTCATCAGGGCCAGCGCGGCCGTGCTGAACGCGGCGAGCGCGACCGTGGTCGCGGTCAGCAGCCAGGTCGCCAGGCGCGGCTCCAGCCGCGCCGCCAGCGGCCGGGCGGCCGCCGCCGCCAGCACGGGAACCAGCAGCGGCAGGTAGACGAGCGCGCTCATCCCGGCTGATCCTCGTCCTCACCGAGCAGCTGGCGCAGCAGCCTGGCGTCCCGGCCGGACAGCCCGGACACGAACCGGCTGAGCACGGCTCCGTGATCCGTTCCGGCCTGCAGGGCCTGGCGCATCTGGCTGGCGGCCAGGCTGGCGTCGTCGACCGGCCGGTAGGCGAAGGCGCGTCCGGTCCGCTCGCGCTCCAGCAGGCCCTTTGCGTGCAGCCGGGACACGATCGTCACCACCGTGCTGTAGGACAGCTCCTCCAGCTGGCGCGCTGCCAGGCGCTCGCGCACCTGGCCCGGGCTCAGCGGGGCGCCCGCCGCCCGCAGCACGTCCATCACTTCCGCCTCGAGCGCGCCGGGCGGGCGCCGGGGTGTCCCCGGGCCAGCGTCCCTGGCGGGCTCCTCGTCGGGCATTCCAGGCCCCTTCCGTCACATAGTTTCTACAAGTCTCGTAGATGTTCTACATTATTTGTAGAACACCGGCGGACTCAACTACGAGCCTACGGCACCGCCCGCTCCGCAATCCCAGCCAAAGGTGGTACTGCATGTCGCACCTGACCTACCTGGAGGCCGCCGTCGTCGGGCTCGTCCAGGGCGTGTCCGAGTTGTTCCCCGTCTCCAGCCTCGGGCACAACGTGCTGATCCCGGCCCTGATCGGCGGCTCATGGGAAGCCGACCTCAACGTGTCCAAGGCCGAGTCGCCCTACCTGGCGTTCATCGTCGGGCTGCACGTGGCGACCGCACTGGCGCTGCTCGTCTACTTCCGGCGAGACTGGGTCCGGATCATCGGCGGGTTCCTGAGCTCAATCCGCGAACGCCGGGTGGAAACCGCCGACCAAAGGCTGGCCTGGATGATCGTCTTGGCCACCATCCCGGTCGGGCTGGTCGGCCTGATCGCAGAGCACCCGTTCCGGGTGCTGTTCGGCAAGCCCATCGTGGCCGGGGTGTTCCTGGCCATCAACGGCGTGATCCTCATCGCCGGGGAGCGGTTCCGGCGCCCGGACTCGCTGAAGGCCGACAAGCGCATCGCGGCCAGCCGGGAGGCGGAACTGGTCATGGCGGGCGGCCAGGCGGGGGCTCGGCCGCCGACCCCGGGGCCGGCCCACGCCCGGCCGCGGGCGGCCAGCAGCGGAGGGGTGGGCCAGTCCGAGGAGGCGGCGGCGGTCGCCTCCGACCGGCGGCTGTCGACCATGGGCTACGGCCGGGCCATCGTCATCGGCTCGGCCCAGATCCTGGCCCTGTTCGCCGGGATCAGCCGGGACGGGGTGACGATGGTGACCGGCATGAGGCGCGGCCTGTCCCGCGAGGACGCCGTCCGGTTCGCCTTCCTGCTGTCCACCCCGGTGATCTTCGCCGCCGGGGTGCTGAAGATCCCGGACCTGTTCGGGCCGCTCGGCCAGGGCATCGGTGGCCCGATCCTGCTCGGCAGCATCCTGTCCTTCATCGGCGCCTACGCCGCGATCCGGTTCCTGGTCCGCTACCTGCGCACCAACACTCTCTATCCGTTCGGCATCTACTGCCTGGTCGCGGGCCTGGCTTGCGTGGTTTACCTAGGCTTCGTGAAGTAGCAACTAAGGACGCGCCCGTGCAGCAGTTCATCACCAACTACGGCTATCTCGCCATCTTCGTGCTCATGCTGGCGGAGTCGGCGTGCATCCCGGTGCCCTCCGAGCTGATCATGACGTTCGGCGGGGCCCTGGCGGCCGGGGCGGTCCCCGGCACGCACCTCAGCCTGATCGGCGTCATCCTGGCCGGTACCGCGGGCAACGTGGCCGGCAGCTACCTGGCCTGGGCCGTGGGCCGCTACGGCGGCCAGCCTTTGCTGCGCCGGCTCAGTGAGGGCCGCCTGGGCCGGCACCTGCTGCGCGAGCACGACCTGGACCGCGCCATCGCCTGGTTCGACAGGCACGGCGGCAAGGCCGTGCTCATCGGGCGTCTGCTCCCGGTCGTCAGGACCTTCATCTCGCTGCCCGCCGGCATCGCGGAAATGCCCGCGCTGCGGTTCGGCATCTACACGACCATCGGCTGCATCCCGTGGACCACGGCGCTGGCCGTGGCGGGGTACGCCGTGGGCACCAACTGGGAGTCGATCGCGAACGCGTTCCACGGTCCCAGCTACATCATCGCCGCGGTCGTGCTGGTGGTCATCGTGCTTGCCGTGTGGCGCTATGCACGGCGGCGCCAGGCCGAGGCACGGCCCGCGCAGCACGCCCGGGACGCCGATGGCCCGGTTTCTCATGATCACGAAAGATCTTTAGTCGGCCCAGACTAAAAATGCTTCGCGATCATGGCAGAAGCGCTATTTCGGATCGGATTTCGATGATCCCGAAGGGTTTAGTACTGCAGGGAGTACTAGATCCTTCGGGATCACGAACTGGACGGAGTGCAGCCTCAACTGGGGCGGGATGCTGCGCGAGGGGATGCGGTGACCCGGGTCAGCGGCCGGTGAAGGTGGCTTGGCCGGGGCCGTTTTCCAGGAAGCTGCGCATGCCGGCCTTCTGGTCCTCGGTGCCGAACAGCGCGGCGAACTGCACCCGCTCGATCTCCAGGCCGGTGGCCAGGTCGACGCCGAGGCCGGAGTCGATGGCCTGCTTGGCGGCGCGCAGCGCGAGCGCGGGGCCGCTGGCGTAGCGCCGCACCATGTCCAGGGCCGCCTGGTAGACCGAATCGTCCGGCACCACCTGGTCCACCAGGCCGATCTGCAGCGCCTCGGCCGCGCCGACCATCCGGCCGCTGAACACGATGTCCTTGGCCCGGGCCGGGCCGACCAGGCGGGACAGCCGCTGCGTTCCGCCGGCCCCGGGGATGACGCCGAGCAGGATCTCGGGCTGGCCGACCCTGGCCCGCTCCCCCGCGACGCGGAAATCGGCGGCGAGGGCGAGCTCGAGCCCACCGCCCAGCGCGTAGCCGGTGATCGCGGCGACCACCGGCTTGGGCAGGGCGGCGACCAGGCCCGCGGCTTCCTGCAGCCGCCCGGACCGCAGCGCCATCTCGGCATAGCCGGCCTCCGCCATGACCTCGATGTCGGCCCCGCCGCAGAAGACCTTCTCGCCGCCGTAGACGATCACGGCGCGGACATCGTCCGAGGCGGCGGCACCGCGGGCGGCCTCGGCCAGTTCCGCGGTCACCTGGTCGTTCAGCGCGTTGACCTTCGGCCGGTTCAGCCTGATGGTGCCGATGCCGTCGGCGACTTCCAGGTAGACGAACTCACCCATGGCCGCAGACTAGCGGAGGTCGCCGTTGGTCATCCCGGCCGGGGCCTGCGGGTAGGTGACCAGGCCGAGCTCGGCGCGGCTGTCGAGCAGCGGGTGGTTCGGCAGCACCCGGGCGGTGTAGCCGAACGGTCCGGGCTGGTCGAGCGACACCTCGCCGGAGTAGCGCACGACTCCGTTGGCGGCGCCGGACGGCTCGGGCGTCAGCGTGGCGTAGGCCGGCGAGACGATCTCGTCGGCGTCGTCGGGCCGGCCGTAGACCACCTCCACCGCCACGTCGTCCGTGGTGAGCTCGCCGAGCGCCACCGAGACCCGTACGGTCAGCGCCGAGCCCAGTGATGAGCTGGGCGCCTGCCCGGCGGCCTCCGATTCCACGTGCTCCACCCGGACCTGGGGCCAGGCCTGGATCACGCGGTGCTTCCAGGCGGCCAGCTCGCGGGCCGGCCCGAAACCCTCGGCATCGGCCAGGTCGCGGGAGGCCGCCGCCGCGGGCACGTACAGCGCCGTCACGTACTCCCTGACCATGCGCTCGGCCTGCACCTTCGGGCCGAGCGAGCGGAACGTGTGCCGGATCCGCTCGACCCAGCCCTGCGGCACGCCGTCCGCGTCCCGGTCGTAGAACAGCGGCGCCACCGACTTGCTGAGCAGCTCGTACAGCGCGGAGGCCTCAAGCGCGTCGCGGCGGGTGGCGTCGGCCACGCCGTCGGCCGAGGGGATCTCCCAGCCGTTCCCGCCGTCGTACCACTCGTCCCACCAGCCGTCCCGGACCGAGACGTTGAGCCCGCCGTTCAGCGCGGCCTTCATGCCCGAGGTACCGCAGGCCTCCAGCGGGCGCAGCGGGTTGTTCAGCCACACGTCGCAGCCCTGCACCAGGGCGTGCGCCATGTCCATGTCGTAGTCGGGCAGGAACACGATCCGTCGCCGCACGTCGGGCGAGTCGGTGAACTGGACCATCTGCTGGATCAGGCCCTTGCCGCCCTCGTCGGCCGGGTGCGCCTTGCCCGCCACCACGATCTGCACCGGCTGATCCGGGTCGTTCAGCAGCCGGCTGAGCGTGGCCGGGTCGTTCAGCATCAGCGTCAGCCGCTTGTAGGAGGGCACCCGGCGGGCGAACCCGATCGTGAGCACGTCCTCGTCCAGGACGTCGTCGATCCAGGTGAGTTCGGCGTCGGAGGCGCCCCGCTGCCGCCAGGAGGCGCGCAGCCTGCGCCGGGTCTCGGCCACCAGCCGGCCGCGCAGCAGGCGCCGGGTCTGGAACAGCTCGCCGGCCGGGGCCGTCGCGGCCCGTTCCCAGTCCCCTTCGGCCAGGACCCCGACTTCGGGCGCCACCCAGGTGGGGGTGTGCACGCCGTTGGTGACCGAGCCGATGGGCACCTCGCGGGTGTCGAAGCCCGGCCACAGGCCGGCGAACATCTCCCGGCTCACCTGGCCGTGCAGCAGCGAAACGCCGTTGACGCGCTGGGCCAGCCGCATGCCCATCACGGCCATGTTGAACACGTCGGGGTCGCCGCCCGGGTAGGTCTCGGCGCCGAGCGCGAGCACGCGCTCGGTGGGCAGCAGCGGGTCGTCGGAGAAGTGCTCGGAGATCAGGCTGCGCTCGAACCGGTCGATGCCCGCGGGAACCGGGGTGTGCGTGGTGAATACCGTGCCCGCCCGGCAGACCTCGAGGGCCTCGTCGAAGCTGAGCCCCTGCTCGGCGTACTCCCGGATCCGCTCCAGGCCGAGGAAGCCGGCGTGGCCCTCGTTGGTGTGGAAGACCTCGGGCGAGGGATACCCGCGCAGCGCGCAGAAGGCCCGTACCGCGCGCACGCCGCCGATGCCGAGCAGCAGCTCCTGGCGCAGCCGGTGGTCGCTGCCGCCGCCGTACAGCCGGTCGGTGACCTCGTGCAGGTCGGCCTCGTTCTCCTCCACGTAGGAGTCGAGCAGCAGCAGCGGGACGCGGCCGACCTGGGCCACCCAGATCTGCGCGGCCAGCACGCGGCCCGCGGTCAGGCCCACTTTCACGTGCACCGGCGCGCCGGAGTCGTCCCGGAGCAGCTCCAGGGGCAGGCCGTTCGGGTCGTCGGAGGGGTACCGCTCGGCCTGCCAGCCGTCGGCCGACAGCGACTGGGTGAAGTAACCGTGCCGGTACAGCAGGCCGACCCCGATCAGCGGCACGCCCAGGTCGCTGGCTGTCTTCAGGTGGTCGCCGGCCAGGATGCCCAGGCCGCCGGAGTACTGCGGCAGCGCGGCGGTGATGCCGTACTCGGGCGAGAAGTACGCGATCGAGGCCGGGGCGCCGTCCTGGCCCGCGTACCAGCGCGGCTCGGACATGTACCAGGACAGGTCCAGCTCGGCGTCGCCGAGCCGGCGCCGGAAGTCCCCGTCGGCCGCGAGCGCCGCGATCCGGGCCGACGGCAGCGCGCTGAGCATCGCGATCGGGTCGCCGCCCGACGCCGCCCAGGCGGCGGGATCGATCGAGGCGAACAGGTCGGCGGTCGGGCGGTGCCAGGACCAGCGGAGGTTCAGCATCAGGCCGTGCAACGCGGCCAGCGGCTCGGGCAGGGTTACGCGGACAGTGAACCGGCGAATCGCTTTCACGGGCAGACCTTAATCGGTCCGGGCCAGTGACGCGGAACGATTGGCTGGGACGAGAGCAAAAACCAGGGCCCGGCGACCGGGAATATCAGTTCAAATTATACCGAACGGGCTGGCGAGATGCCGGTCCGTTCGGTACCTGTTGTGACTTGGCTACGGTGCCGGCCCTAAAGCGCCACCCGCTCTGGTGTGAAGGCAACCGCTCTCGGTAGCGTAACCAGGGTGATTGGACGAATCCCGATCCTTGACGTGGAGCCCGCCGTGGAGTGCGGGCGGCGACCTGCGAGGGCGGTAAAGGGCGAGACATTCCAGGTCAGCGCCACGATCTTCCGCGAGGGGCACGGCATCATCAACGCCGCCGCGGTGCTGCGCGACCCGGATCGGAAGGCCGGCCCGCTGGTATACATGCGCGAGCTCGCGCCGGGCACCGACCGGTGGGGTGCGGACGTGACCGTGACCAGCGAGGGCGCGTGGCGCTTCCACGTGGAGGCGTGGGGCGACCCGATCGCCAGCTGGCACCATGACGCGGCCATCAAGATACCCGCTGGCCAGGACGTCGAGCTGATGCTCACCGAGGGCGCGCTGCTGTTCGAGCGGGCCGCGCGGCGGATCCCGCAGCCGCCGGGCGCGAGCCGGCCGGCCGCGGCCCGCACGGCGCTGCGCGCGCTGGCGGCGAAGTTGCGCGACCGCGGGCTGACCCCGTGGGACCGGCTGGCGGCGGCCGAGGATCCTCAGATCGCCGCCATCTTGCGCACCTGGCCGCTGCGCGAATTTGTCACCAGATCCCGGCCGCTGGCCGTGACCGTGGACAGGGAACGGGCGCTGTACGGCGCCTGGTACGAGTTCTTCCCGCGCTCCGAAGGGGTCCAGATTGACCCAATGGGCCGCCGGGCGCCCGCCTCGGGCACGCTCCGCACCGCGGCCAAGCGGCTGGACGCGATCGCGGGCATGGGCTTCGACGTGGTCTACCTGCCGCCGGTGCATCCCATCGGGACCACGTTCCGCAAGGGCAGGAACAACACCTTGACCCCGGCCGAGGGCGACCCCGGCTCGCCGTGGGCTATCGGGTCTCCGGACGGCGGGCACGACGCGATCCATCCCGACCTGGGCACGATGGACGACTTCGACGCGTTCGTGGCCAGGACCCGCGAGCTGGGCATGGAGCTCGCGCTGGACCTGGCGCTGCAGGCCTCGCCGGATCACCCGTGGGTATCCGAACACCCGGAATGGTTCACCGCCCGGGCCGACGGGTCGATCGCCTACGCCGAGAACCCGCCCAAGAAGTACCAGGACATCTACCCGCTGAACTTCGACAACGACCCCGAGGGCATCTACGCGGAGGTGCTGCGGATCGTCCGGCAGTGGATGGATCACGGGGTCCGGATCTTCCGGGTGGACAACCCGCACACCAAACCGCTCCGGTTCTGGGAGCGGCTGCTCGGCGAGATCCGCGGCACCGACCCCGACGTGCTGTTCCTGGCCGAGGCGTTCACCCGGCCGGCCATGATGCACACCCTGGCCACGATCGGGTTCCACCAGTCCTACACGTACTTCACCTGGCGCAACGGCGCCCAGGAGCTCGAAGAGTACATGCTCGAGCTGTCCGGCGAAGCGGCCGCCTACATGCGGCCCAACTTCTTCACCAACACCCCCGACATCCTGAACGAGTACCTCCAGCACGGCGGGGTGCCCGCGTTCAAGATCCGGGCGGTGCTCGCCGCCATGCTGTCCCCGACCTGGGGTATCTACTCGGGGTACGAACTGTGCGAGAACGTGCCGATCAGGCCGGGCAGCGAGGAGTACATGGATTCGGAGAAATACCAGTACCGCCCGCGCGACTGGGAGGCGGCGGCCAGGGACGGCATCGGGATCGCGGATTACATCACCGAGCTCAACCGGATCCGGCGGACCCACCCGGCCCTGCACAGACTGCGCAATCTTCGCTTTCACGGCGTTGACCAGCCGGGGCTTATGTGCTTCTCCAAACGCGTGGCTGATGCCCGTCCCGGGCCGCGGGACGATACCGTACTGGTAGTCGTAAACCTCGACCCCTACCAGACCAGGGAAGCCACGGTCTGGCTCGATTTGCCCGCACTCGGGGTGGACCGCGAGTTCATCGTGACGGACGAGCTAACAGGCGAGTCCTACCGGTGGGGGAATGCCAACTACGTCCGCCTGGACCCGGCGACGCGGCCTGCGCACGTTTTCTCCGTTACGCCCCAGCAGTAATTCCGCACGACGTCAGTAAGACCCAGGAGATCTTGCCGTGACCGAACACCACGATGCGATAGCCGACTCTTTCGATGCGGATCAGCCCCTTGACCCGGAGTGGTACAAGCGCGCGGTGTTCTACGAGGTACTCATACGCGGCTTCCAGGACTCGACCGGCGACGGCACCGGCGACCTGCGCGGGCTGACGTCCCGGCTGGACTACCTGGAGTGGCTCGGCATCGACTGCATCTGGCTGCTGCCGATCTACGCCTCGCCGCTGCGCGACGGCGGCTACGACATCGCCGACTTCATGTCGGTGCTGCCCGACTACGGGAACATCGGCGACTTCGTCGCGTTCGTGGACGAGGCGCACAAGCGCGGCATCCGGGTCATCGCCGACCTGGTCATGAACCACACGTCCGACCAGCACCCGTGGTTCCAGGCGTCGCGCACCGATCCCGACGGGCCGTTCGGCGACTTCTACGTGTGGTCCGACACCGACGACAAGTACTCGGGCGCCCGGGTCATCTTCGTCGACACCGAGGCCTCCAACTGGACCTTCGACCCGGTCCGCGGCCAGTATTACTGGCACCGGTTCTTCTCCCACCAGCCGGACCTGAACTTCGAGAACCCGCGCGTGCAAGACGCCATGCTCGAGGTGCTGCGGTTCTGGATGGACCTGGGCATCGACGGGTTCCGGCTCGACGCCGTGCCGTACCTGTACGAGCGGGAGGGCACCAACTGCGAGAACCTGAAGGAGACGCACGAGTACCTGAAGCGGATCCGGACCGAGATCGACAAGCTCTACCCGGACAAGGTTCTGCTGGCCGAGGCGAACCAGTGGCCGGCCGACGTGATCGAGTACTTCGGCGACCCCGAGGTGGGCGGCGACGAGTGCCACATGGCGTTCCACTTCCCGCTGATGCCGCGGATCTACATGGCGGTGCGGCGGGAGCAGCGCTACCCGATCTCGGAGATCCTGGCCCAGACCCCGGCCATCCCGGCCGGCTGCCAGTGGGGCATCTTCCTGCGCAACCACGACGAGCTCACGCTGGAGATGGTCACCGACGACGAGCGCGACTACATGTACGCCGAGTACGCCAAGGATCCCCGGATGAAGGCCAACATCGGGATCCGGCGCCGGCTGGCCCCGCTGCTGGAGAACGACAGGAACCAGCTCGAGCTGTTCACCGCGCTGCTGCTGTCGCTGCCCGGGTCGCCGGTGCTGTACTACGGCGACGAGATCGGCATGGGCGACAACATCTGGCTCGGCGACCGGGACGGGGTGCGGACGCCGATGCAGTGGACGCCGGACCGCAACGGCGGCTTCTCCCAGGTCGACCCGCAGCGGCTCTACCTGCCGCCGATCATGGACGCGATCTACGGCTTCCAGGCGCTCAACGTCGAGGCCCAGCAGCGCAACATCGGCTCGCTGCTGCAGTGGACCCGGCGGATGATCGAGATCCGCAAGCGGCATTCGGTCTTCGGCACCGGCATCTACGAGGAGCTGACCTCCTCCAATCCGAGCGTGCTGGCCTTCGTCCGGCTGCCGGCGGCCTCGGGTCATGACGATTCCGACGGCTCGGACCGCATCTTGTGCGTGAACAACCTGTCCAGGTTCCCGCAGCCGGTCGAGCTGGACCTGCGCCGGTTCACCGGCGTCACGCCGGTCGAGTGCATGGGCGGCGTGGTCTTCCCGCGGATCGGCGAGCTTACCTACCTGCTGACGCTGCCCGGGCACGGGTTCTACTGGTTCCAGCTGCCCGCGGCCAGGGACGAGAACGGCGCCGTGACCTCCGGCGGGGGCGGCGGGTCGCCGTATGGCGGCTCGGCCGAGGACAGCCACACGCCGACCATGGGAGATCACCTGCCCGGGCCGCCAGAGAGCCACCAGCAATGACGCGATAAGCTCGGCGGCCGGCCGTGCTGACCGACCGGGGCCGCTGTCCGGAAATATCTCAATATGCCGCCCGGAATTCGGCCTGCGTGTGTTTGCCGGGACCAGCCACGGGGATGTGGTAAGCGCTCATGACTTTCGAAGACACACTGGCAACATGGCTGGTCAAGCAGCGATGGTTCGCAGGTAAGGGCCGGACCGTCCATGATCTCGCGGTCGTGGCCGACACCGAGATCATTCCCGGCGACCCCGGCCTGCGGCACCTCATGGTCACGGTCTCGCACGGCGCGACCTCGGACTGCTACCAGCTGTTCATCGGCTACCGCGCCCGTCTGCCGGCTCGGCTGCGGCACGCCAGGATCGGCACAAACGACGGGCTGCAGATCTACGACGGGCTGCACGACTCGGCGCTGACCCGGACGCTGCTCGACGCGATCGTCGACGACCGCAGCGTCGGCATCCTGCGGTTCTGCCGGGTGCCCGGGGCCGAGATCCAGGCCGGCCTGGACAGCCTGGTGCTCACCGGCGAGCAGAGCAACACCAGCCTGGTGTTCGGCGAGTCCGCCATCTTCAAGGTGTTCCGCCGGGTCAGCCCCGGGCCGAACCCGGACCTCGAGGTGGCCTCGGCGCTGGCCCAGCTCGGATCGTCGCACATCGCGGAGCCGTTCGGCTGGGTGGAGACCAGGATCGACGGCGCGACCACGGTGCTGGCCATCTTGTCCCGGTACCTGCGGGCCGCCTCGGACGGCTGGTCGCTGGCCGCGACCAGCGTGCGCGACCTGTACGCCACCGAGGAGGGCACCCGCGCGGCCGAGGCCGGCGGGGACTTCGCGGGCGAAGCCGAGCGATTGGGCGCGGCCACGGCGCAGGTGCACCGGGACCTGGCCGACGCGTTCGGCCGGTCCGAGCTCGATCCGGAGGCCATCCGCGAGCTGGCCGAGCAGATGTACCGGCGGCTCGACATGGCGGTTGCCACCGTGCCCGAGCTGGGCCGGTTTGCGGACAAGGTTGGCGACGCGTACTCGGACCTGGCCAAGCTGATCGAGCCGGTTCCGGCCCAGCGGGTGCACGGCGACTACCACCTGGGCCAGGTCATGCGGACCCAGACCGGCTGGGTCGTGCTCGACTTCGAGGGCGAGCCGGCCAGCCCGCTGGCCCAGCGCCGGGCCCGGTCCTCCCCGCTGCGGGACGTGGCGGGCATGCTCCGCTCGTTCGACTACGCGGCCCGGCACCAGCTCGTCACCCACCCGGACATGTCCAGCCTCGCGCCCA
>Ga0207678_10003362_pt1 | contig 14430 bp, 16 predicted proteins | sample KBSC63metaG_FD_184319 | JGI IMG/M metagenome (GOLD analysis project Ga0207678, IMG submission 184319) | Corn rhizosphere microbial communities from Kellogg Biological Station, Michigan, USA - KBS C6-3 metaG (SPAdes) (version 2) | ecosystem: Host-associated > Plants > Roots > Rhizosphere > Soil ... | reverse complement strand
AACAGCTATTTCGGCAGCCATGTCGACCTGCCTGACGATGGGGCGGGCCAGACCATCCAGCCCTATCAGGAAATCGCGTCGGACTGGGATGTGCCCCGGTTCGATCCCGCCCGGCCCGACACATTCCCCGAATTCATCGACCGCCACCGCAACTGGATGCTGGCAATGCTGAAACGCGAACTGGGAACGCCCGTCCGACTCCGGCAGCCGCGCACCACTTCCACCTTCGAAACCCGCCGCTGACCCGATTTCCCTTTCCCAGAGGCAAAGGAGCCCCGCTCCTTGCGAAGGAAGGCGGGGCTTCAGTTGGGTCGCACACAGACTGATGCCTGCGGACCGCAATAAGACATGGTTCAGACGCGAAGTCGATTGCGATAATCTAGACCTGGATCAAGCCTCCAGAGCGGGTTCCGATCGCTTGGAAATCGCTCTAGCTGCCTTCACGCGCTCAAAAAGCCAACGGCGCGCCGGACCTCCGCCGCCGCGCCGTCATCGCCGCATCGCCACGGCCCCTCCCCCCGGATGGGCCGGTCAAGCTTGCTCAGTTCGCCTTGCTCAAATCCACCTTCTCGACCCATTCGGGATAGAAGGTCGGCTCCCTGTTCGACCATCCGACCGCCGTCGCCGCCGCCTCGCTGATCGACTGGAGCAGCGCCCGGCGTTTTTCGGGATGCAGATGCGGCAGGCTGGCCGCCGCACAGAAGGCCCCCGGCAGCCATGGCCGCGAACCCGCTCCCAGCAGCCGCTCATAAAGGAAGCGATAGGCAGAGAAGCTGCACAGCCGGTCCTGCCCCAGGTCGAAGGCGGAAACCGTCACCAGCGGCGCCATGAACGGCTCCATCTGGTCCAGGCCGCTGTCGTCGGGCACCCGCGCCTTGATCTCGTCCAGCCGTCCATAGATCCGTGCCTGGGCGCGAATGCTGGCTTCCTCCACCATGTCGCGCGACCACAGCTTCATGGCGTCGCGCCGATGCAGCCCAATGTCCAGCGATCGTCGAATATAGCGCTGCGTGGCGGCCGGGAAACTGGCGAATTCACGCAACTCGGCCAGGGTGATCGCCCCGTCCGCAGGTCTTGCACTCGTGCCCATGTCTTTGCCCTCCGACTTCAAGTCGTAAGCAGAACATGCGCCCCATATGGTTACTGCAAGCTTAAGCGCCGGTTCTGCCGACAGGTACAGGGAATCATTTTTTCTTGTGCGGCGCAACATGTAATTTTTATGAATGCGCTCAATCGAATAACAGCCCCTGGCCAGCAGTGACCCGGCCCCGCGCAGCCAGCGCCTTCCCCCAATGCGCCGCAGGGAGCAGGCCCTGACCGCCCGCTATCCGGCGCGGCGCTCCAGGACCGCGCCGATCATGCTGCGCCACACGGTCACGTCACCCGCCTGCGCCATTTGCGCATCAGGCTCGCGCAGCGTGTGGAGGATCGCATAGGCATCGTCGATATGGTCCTGCCAACTGGCATCGACTGCGCTCGCCGCGTGCGGATCCTTGCCCTCGCCATTCAGGCTGAGCTGGCGCCCGGCCAGCACGCGGGCAATGCGTTCGATCGCGGGAGTGGCGGAAGTCGGCATATGAATTGGCTCCTCTCACCTGCGGGGGCAGCGACGCGGCCACCCCTCCAACCGATCATATCACGATTTGCCGGGCCGTCTATCGCTCGTCCTTCTTGTCCTTGCCTTCGGGAAAGCCGGAAGAAGGGACCGGATCGCCATGATCGCCAGGCGCCGTAGCCGATGGCGGATCGGACGCATCCATGCTGTCCATCAATCCCTCGTCCAGCTTCTCCTCGGTCGTCACGGCGTGGTCCTGCGCATCGGTGGACCGCTTGTCATGCGCTTCCTCGCGGCTGTTGGGCCTGATATCGGTCTTGTCGTTCATCATGCTCTCCTCATGGTCGCGCCGCGCCGAAAAAGGCCAAAGCGGTCGCGAGCGCCTTCCGGAACAGGAAACGGACGGCGGCAAGGGCGGGTTCCGCCGGCCGCCTCCATCGACCAACGCATGGAAGCTTTCGACCAGCTTCGGCGCGAAGGGGCGACAGACGCCGCGCCCTCGCCTAGACTGCGGCCATGAACATAAAAAATGAAGACGGCGAGCCGGGCGTGCCGCCGACGGTCGCGCTTTATTCGATACTGGGTTTCTGGTTCTTCTACGCGATGCTGGTGACGCTGCGCGCCTCCGTCATGGGGTTCGAGGCGCAGGGAGCCATGGCCGCCCGCCGCGCGGTGGTGACGGTGATCGGCATCGTCGTCACCTGGATCCTCTATCTCTGCTTGCGGCGGTTCGACCGCCAGCCGCTGGCGACGCGCATCATCGCCGCCTTCTCGCTCGCCGCGCCCTTCGCGCTGGCCACGGCGGCCGCCAATTTCTACGTCTTCAACATCTACGACCCGGTCTCGCTCATCCCCGATAGCGATTATCAGAAATATGCCAGCGAACAGGGATTTGCCCTGATGCAGATCGTGGAGGACGCGATCAGCCGCTATTTCTTCCTCGCTGCCTGGGCCGGCCTCTATCTCGCCTTGTCCTACGCCAGCGAAGCCCATCGGGTGGAACGCCGCGCCGCCCGGCTGGAACGCGCCGCCCAGCAGGCGGAACTGCGCTCTCTGCGCTATCAGGTGAACCCCCATTTCCTGTTCAACACGCTGAACTCGCTCTCTTCCCTCGTCATGAAGGACCGGCGGGACGAGGCGGAACAGATGATCCTCTCCCTCTCCAATTTCTACCGCACCAGCCTGACGGGCGACCCGCTGGACGATGTCTCGCTGGAGGAGGAGGTGCACCTCCAGAAACTCTATCTCGACATCGAATCCGTGCGCTTTCCCGATCGCCTGTCGACCAGCATCCAGATCCCGCACCGGCTGCTGGGCGCCTGCGTCCCCGGACTGATCCTCCAGCCGCTGGTGGAAAACGCCATAAAATACGGGGTGTCGCGCACGTCCAGCCCGGTCACCATCACCATCGCCGCGCGGGAGGAGGAGGGCATGCTTCACCTCAGCGTCACCGACAATGGCGACAAGCCGCCAAGCGGCGCCGATGCGGGCAGCGGCATCGGCCTTGCCAATGTGCGCGACCGCCTGATTGCCCGCTTCGGTGAAGAGGGCCGCATCGACTATGGTCCGCGCAACGGCGGCGGCTTCACCGTGGACCTGACCCTGCCCATCATCCGACGGAGCATCTGACATGACCATCAGGACTCTCATCGTCGACGACGAACCGCTGGCGGTGGAACGCCTGCAGATGCTCTGCGCCCGTGAACCGCGCATCGCGCTGGTCGGCACCGCCAGCGATGGCGAAGCGGCGCTGCGCCTGATCGAGGGGCTGGAACCGGACCTGGTGATGCTGGACATCGCCATGCCGCTGCTCGACGGCATCGGCGTGGCGCGGGCTACCTCGCGCATGGGCCTCTGCCCGGCGGTGATCTTCGTCACCGCGTTCGAAGGTTTCGCGGTGGAGGCGTTCGACCTCGCCGCCGTGGACTATCTGCTGAAGCCGGTCGCGCATGAACGCCTGTCGCGCGCCATCGATCGCGTCGAACAGGCGCTGGGCAACCGCGCCGCGCCCTCCCCCGCCACCAGCGCGAAGGAGGAACCGGAATGGGCGGAGGAATTCTGGGTGCCGCACCGCTCCGAACTGATCCGCATCGGCGCGGCCCAGATCGACCGGATAGAGGCGGAGCGGGACTATATGCGGCTGCATGTCGGGGCCAACAGCTACCTTCTGCACCAGACGATCAGTTCGCTGGAAAACCGGCTGGACCCGCAGCAATTCGTCCGCCTGCACCGCTCGCACATCGTGCGCCGCGACCATATCTCCCGGCTTCGCCATGACGGCAGCGGCGTCTGGTCGGCCTGCCTCGCCGACGGCGGCGAAATCCGCATCGGCCGCACCTATCTCACCAACGCCCGCGCCATGGCCGGGCGCTAGGATTTCACAAACCGGGAGCTTGCGCGACTTAGCTTATAACGAACTGGTCACGATAACTCGCGATCCACTTATCGAAAGAAGTGAGGGGCACTCCCCAGGCGTGGGTCGCGGCCAGATCGACCTTATATCCCTCCACATTGTTCCAGGCCTGGCTCGATGCGACGGCGGGATTGATCCCACTGGCTACCGCATCACTTTCCGACAGTGATACGGCAATGACGGGCTTTCCTGTGCCGGCCGCGATCTTGGCCGCCACTTCCTCCATGGTCAGCGCTTCGGCGGCAAGATCGATTGAGCGACCATTGAAACGGTCCGGGTTCCCGAATGCTGCGGCGGCAAACGCGCCCACGTCATCCGCGGCGATCCAATCGAGCCGGGTTTCGGTCGCGATCGCCGTTTCGATGCGTCCCCTTGCGGCCAATGCGGGGAACATGAAAGCTGCTTTTGGCGGCAACAGATTGTCCATCATGAAGGCGGGCTTCAGGATCACGAACCGGTCGAACCCCCGCGCCGCAACCGCTCCATTCACAGCGGATTTGCTGTCCCAGTAAGTGCGCGGCCAGCGCCCGTCATTCATCCCGACAAAGTCGGCCTGGTCCCCTGCGCGCGCGACAGACGTGTGAACAAATGTCTGAACGCCGGCGCGGTAGGCGGCATCCACCAGAGCCTGGCCGGTCCGGACCTCTCTATCAGGATCGTCCGGGCCAGCCGGCATCTGCATGGAAAATATGCCAGCGGCGCCGGCGACGGCCATGTCAAGGCTGGCCACATCGTCGAAGTCACCCTGCACGACCTCAACTCCTTGCTGCGTCAGCGCCCGCGCCGCAGCTGCGCCGGGATTGCGAACGAGCGCCCGCACATGGTACCCCGCTCGCAACAGCGCGCGGGCTGCCGCGCCTCCCTGAGCACCTGTCGCACCGGTCACCAGAATCGGGCTTTCCGTTGCACTCGCCATGTCATAGCTCCATCAAGATTGTGCTCGACGCTGATTGCTCCGGCGCTCAATTGCGTCCTGAAGTCCGGCTAACAGTCGATCAAACCGCCTGCAATCTGAATGGCGTCCGTCAGAACGGCATTTATCGGTGAGCGCCTATGGTCGCCGCCCATCAGGATATCGCGGGAACCGACACTCAAGGACGGCGATCTCATTTCATCGGATCGAAATCCGCGTTGGATCAGCTTTCGATCTGATCCGGAAACGAAAAAAGGCCCGGCATCCTCCGGGCCTTCTTCAGGATCGACTGGAAAAACTCAGTTGCCCAGGCCGACCGGCTTTTCCTTGTTCATATCGGCATAGCGCTCGCCGCTCTGGGCCTTGGCGACCGCCAGTTCGACCGAGCTGCGCACATGCGCCGCGGCGACCGACTGGCATTTCTTCATTTCGGCAGAGGTCGCGCCATCCGCGCACACCTTCCAGGCGGCCCGCCAGATGCGGCCCTTCAGCATATTCTGTCCCTTCGCGCTGGACAGGTCCAGATCATGATAGTTGACCTCGACAGTCTTCCCGTTGGACTGGAATTCGGTGGCGGATGCCGCGCCGGCCGCACCCAGGGCGACGATGGCGGCGAAGGCGGGGGCGAACTTGAAGGCGATCATGGCAATTGTCTCCTCGACTCTAATGCTTTTCCCGGCCCCCTCGCGCCACGCGCTCGGCAAGCCTCAGGCGAAGAGAAGAGCGGCCTGAACAACCAGATCCCTGAATGAAGAGATCCCAGAACGAACAGATCATTGTCCCTGTCTTCGCACTTCATCCGTGTAGGCCTTTTGCGAATGCGTCGCTTTTCGCTTTCGACCGGCGGCCAGGCGGGTCGGCCAACGACGCTCTTCTCGACCAAATGCAGTCTGGCGCGGACGAACGACAATTTTACGTCAGGAAAACAGCCATTCCGTAACGTAAAATTACCAGGAGCCAAAGAATGACGCACATAAGAAAGCACCCCCGGCGCAAGGGAACGGCCGGGGGTGCATCCAGGAAGCTGTCGGGCTCTCCGGGATTTCTGTCAAATGCTCGGACGCGGATGGCTTCGATCCTTAGCGGATCGTCGCCTGCCGGATCGTCACCATGTCGGACGCCACCATATCGCGAAGGCGCAACCACCGTTTTTGCCATTCGATGATCCGCGCATCGGCGCCGCCCGGCAACATCCGCCGGGGACAAACCGACGACATTCTTCCACGAACGACATCATTGCCCCGACGCCGCCAGCTGGGCGCGCAGCTTGGCCAGCGTCCGCGCGTCGACGACGGGGCGCTCGGGCGCCTCCTTGCCCTCGCGCAGCTTCCTGCGGTCCTTTTCCGGCGGCTCCACCGCGCGCACCCTGACCGGTGCATGGCCGGTGGCCCTGATCCCCAGTTGTTCCGCCGCGCCGCGCGACAGGTCGATGATCCGCCCCCGCCCGGTAAAGGGGCCGCGATCGTTGATCCGCACCAGGATCGTCCGCCCCGTGTCCAGCGCCGTCACCTCGACATAGCTTGGCAGGGGCAGCGTCACATGCGCCGCCGTCACCGCCCTCGGTCGGAAACGCTCGCCGCTCGCGGTCTGGTTCCCGCTCTCGCCGCCATACCAGCTCGCATAGCCCAGATAATCATAGACCGGATCGGCGGCAGGCACATAGGTCACGCCCCTGACGCTATAGGGCTTTCCCACCCGCACCGGCACGTCGCTCACGGGCCGATACCGCACGCCCCCGCCACAGGCCGCCAGCGCCATCGCCACGCCCAGCACGCCATATCGCATCCGAACCGAAATCCCGCTCATCCCCGCCCTTTAACCCGGCAAGGCGCGAGAGCAAAGCCGCTGCCTTTTCCTTTCGCCGCACAGTCCCTATCTTGCGCCCGACCGGCCCTTGCCTCCCAAGAACAAATCTGGAACAACACGCCCCATGAATCCCATCACCCCTCGGCAGAGGTTTCCCGAATGCTGACCACCATAAGCGTCCGCGGCGCGCGCGAGCATAATCTCAAGGGCGTCGACGTCGACCTGCCGCGCGACAGCCTGATCGTCATCACCGGCCTTTCCGGCTCGGGCAAGTCCTCCCTCGCCTTCGACACCATCTATGCCGAGGGTCAGCGCCGCTATGTCGAATCCCTCTCCGCCTATGCGCGCCAGTTCCTGGAGATGATGCAGAAGCCGGACGTCGAACATATTGACGGCCTCTCCCCCGCCATTTCCATCGAGCAGAAGACGACCAGCCGCAACCCGCGCTCGACGGTCGCCACGGTGACGGAGATCTACGACTATATGCGCCTGCTCTGGGCGCGCGTCGGCATTCCCTATTCGCCCGCCACCGGCCTTCCCATCAGCGCCCAGACGGTCAGCCAGATGGTCGATCGCGTGATGCAGTTGCCCGATGGCGCGCGCTTCTACCTGCTCGCCCCCGTGGTGCGCGGCCGCAAGGGCGAATATCGCAAGGAACTGGCCGAATGGCAGAAGGCCGGCTTCACCCGCGTGCGCATCGACGGCGAACTCTACGCGATCGAGGACGCCCCCGCCCTCGACAAGAAGTACAAGCATGACATCGAAGTGGTGGTCGACCGCCTCGCCGTCAGCGAAGACATGGCCACGCGCCTTGCCGACAGCTTCGAACAGGCGCTGAAACTCGCCGACGGCCTCGCCTATGTCGACCTGGCCGACGGCGTCGTCCCCGGCCGTGAGGAGGAGGCCGAATCCACCGGCAACCTCAAGGGCGCCGGCATCCCCGCCAACCGCATCGTCTTCAGCGAGAAGTTCGCCTGCCCCGTCAGCGGCTTCACCATAGCCGAGATCGAACCGCGCCTCTTCTCCTTCAACGCCCCCCAGGGCGCCTGCCCCGCCTGCGACGGCCTGGGCGAACGGCAGGAATTCGACCCCGAACTCGTCGTCCCCAACGAAGCCCTCAGCCTCAAGAAGGGCGCCATCGTCCCCTGGGCCAAGTCCAACCCGCCCAGCCCCTATTACATGCAGGTTCTCGGCTCCCTGGCGAAGGAGTTCGGCTTCTCCCTCGACACCCCCTGGGCCGACCTTCCGGGGGAGGTGAAGCTCATCATCCTCCACGGCACCGGCGGCAAGCCGGTCACGCTGCGCTTCGTCGACGGCCGCAAGAGCTATGAGGTCAAGAAAGCGTTCGAGGGCGTCATCGGCAACCTCAACCGCCGCCTCCTCCAGACCGAATCCGCCTGGATGCGGGAGGAGCTCAGCAAATATCAGACCGCCATGCCGTGCGAGACCTGCCACGGCGCCCGCCTCAAGCCCGAGGCGCTGGCGGTGAAGATCGCGGGAGAGGACATCTCCATGTCCACCCGCCGCTCGGTGGTGGACGCGCTCGGCTTCTTCTCCACCCTCCCCACCCGCCTCAACGACCAGCAGAACCAGATCGCCCGCGCCATCCTCAAGGAAATCGTGGAGCGCCTCGGCTTCCTCAACAATGTCGGCCTCGACTATCTGAACCTCGACCGCACCAGCGGCACCCTGTCCGGCGGCGAGTCCCAGCGCATCCGCCTCGCCTCCCAGATCGGCAGCGGCCTGTCGGGCGTCCTCTACGTCCTCGACGAACCGTCGATCGGCCTGCACCAGCGGGACAATGACCGCCTGCTCATCACGCTGAAGCGCCTGCGCGACCTCGGCAACACCGTCATCGTCGTGGAACATGATGAGGACGCGATCCGCACCGCCGACTATATCGTCGACATGGGGCCGGGCGCCGGCGTCCACGGCGGCACCATCGTCGCCCAGGGCACCCTGAACCAGCTCCTCGCGCACAAGGACAGCCTGACCGCCGACTATCTGAACGGCACCCGCCGCATTGAGGTACCGCCTCGCCGCCGCAAGGGTTCGGGCAAGAAACTCACCGTCCACAACGCCCGCGCCAACAATCTGCAAAACGTCACGGCGTCGATCCCGCTCGGCACCTTCACCTGCATCACCGGCGTGTCGGGATCGGGCAAGTCCAGCTTCACCATCGACACCCTCTACGCCGCCTCGGCCCGCACCCTGAACGGCGCCCGCATCGTCGCCGGCCCGCATGACAAGGTCACCGGCCTCGAAAATTGCGACAAGGTGATCGACATCGACCAGTCGCCCATCGGCCGCACCCCCCGCTCCAACCCGGCCACCTATACCGGCGCCTTCACCAACATCCGCGACTGGTTCGCGCAGCTTCCAGAGGCGCAGGCCCGCGGCTACAAGCCCGGCCGCTTCAGCTTCAACGTCAAGGGCGGCCGCTGCGAAGCCTGCCAGGGCGACGGCGTGCTCAAGATAGAGATGCACTTCCTCCCCGACGTCTACGTGACCTGCGACGTCTGCCACGGCGCCCGCTACAATCGCGAGACTCTGGAGGTGAAGTTCAAGGGCAAGTCCATCGCCGACGTGCTCGACATGACCGTCGAGGACGCGGTGGAATTCTTCAAGGCCGTCCCCCCCATCCGCGACAAGATGGCGATGCTCGCCGAAGTGGGCCTCGGCTATGTCAAGGTCGGCCAGCAGGCCACCACCCTGTCCGGCGGCGAAGCCCAGCGCGTCAAGCTCGCCAAGGAACTCTCCCGCCGCGCCACCGGCAACACCCTCTACATATTGGACGAGCCCACCACCGGCCTACACTTCGAGGACGTCCGCAAACTGCTCGAAGTCCTCCACGCCCTGGTCGAACAGGGCAACAGCGTGGTCGTGATCGAGCACAACCTGGACGTCATCAAGACCGCCGACTGGATCATCGACATGGGACCGGAAGGCGGCGTCAAGGGCGGCGAAGTCGTCGCCGAAGGCACGCCCGAAAAGGTCGCAAAGAACGCCCGGAGCTTTACCGGGCGCTATCTGGCGCCGTTATTGGGGTTGGAGGCTGTGGCGGCGGAGTGAATGGGTCGCTCATTAATCCCTCGACAAAGCTAATGCGCAGAGAATAAGCGAGCAGAAACAACTCCTAGCAAAGAGACCGTATGGTTACCCACATCGATCAGCTAGACCAACAAAAGCGCACTGTGTCCTATGACATGTATGATATGTCCGTGAGGCAACTTATCGATATGGTCGAAACCGGCGTCATCGATATAGCCCCCGATTATCAAAGGCATTTCGTCTGGGACGACGATCGCGAGTCTGAGCTGATCGAAAGTGTTTTTTTAGGGATACCAGTTCCAAGTATCTACATGGCAACCAACTCTGATGCTTCTTGGGAAGTAGTCGACGGGGTACAGAGACTAAGCACTCTCATCCATTTTTGTGCAGGTGAAGATTTCCTACAAAGAATCAATAGGAAATCGCCTCTCAAACTGTCCGGCTTGAAGAAATTGGATTCCTTCAACGGGAATACGTTTTCGTCACTGCCGAAGTCTCTTCAGACCACATTTGTATTGAGGCCCATCCGGGTCACCACCCTTAACGATAAGAGTGACCAGAGCGTTCGCTACGATTTATTTGAACGACTGAACACCGGCGGAGTGAAACTTCACGCTCAGGAAATCAGAAACTGTGTCGTCCGAGGACCGTTCCGCGATCTGATTCAAGAGATGGCCTCCAACCCTGATTTTAGAGCGGTTGTGCGCTTGCCAGATAACGAAGTTCAGCAGGCGACATATGAAGAACTAGTCTTACGATTTTTTGCTTTTTACGATCGATATACCAAGTTCGATCACGACGTCGGCCAGTTTTTGACGAGCTACATGCAAGAACATGCAAAAATTGGCCCCTCACAGGCTGCTTTGGATGCCTTTGCTCCAACTATGGCAAAATTAAAAGAAGTACTTACCAAGGGTATCAGCAGGAACAATCGTACTACCACCCCCATAAACTTGTACGAAGGCATAGCTGTTGGTAGTGCGTTGGCACTTACCATTGGCACCAATCTTCACTGGGATCAGCTTTCCATTACAATGGAGAGTGACGCGATGAAAAAATACACCACTGGTGCGACGAATAGCAAAACCATGGTCAAAGGTCGTATTGAGCTAACTCGCGATGCCCTTGTTGGATGATGCTTTTCAGACCGTAAAGCGAGAAAATTCAATCAGGATTTCGGAGCTACGAACTTACTGGTCGAGTATCAAAGCGAAAGCTTCTTCTCCGCCGACGCCTCAGTCATTTGAATATCTCGTCGGGGCAGGATTGACGCTGGTATACTGCTATGGCGCTCTTGAATTCTGCCTCAACAGATGCGTCGGGCAGATGACCGAACTAATCGATGAGTACGGTGTAAGAATCAAAGACATCGAACCTGCGTTACTCTGCCTAGCACTTGACCCTGAGGTTAAGTCAACGGTGTCAGCCGGGAAAGGCTCCTATTTTGCGAATAGGCTGTCTCTCTTCTCCAAGGCGCACTCAAAAGAAGTCGTAAAGCTACACTCAGAATTTTTGTCATCAGACCTTCAGAACGTCTGGGTGAAATCAATAACAAACGTCTTCGCTGCGTTCTCGGTCGATAAAGATCCAATTTATGACAAAAGTATCATCGGCAAAATTAACGGATTAGTCGATGATAGGAACGCCATCGCCCACGGTCGAGAGACACCCGAAAAAATTGCATCGAAATATACCGTACCAGACATGGACGCTACAATTCACTGGATTAGCCTGCAAACAGAGCACATGATTTCAACGTTTGATGATTTTTACAAGGAGAGGGGTTTTATCTTGTCTGCGCATCGCAAGCGCTATGAAAAGAGAGATCAGAAGCCGTAAGCCAGCACATAGGGAGACAGAAATGTTCCCATTTTGTTCTGTCCTACACCCCCTCCCCCATAGTACCAACCCGGCAAAGCACCTCACGGAAAAGGGCCTTGCCATGACCTGCCAATTCCCTCCTCTCCCCACTCCCGCGCAGCAGATCCGCGCCGACGGCTGGAGCCCTGCCCGCCAACGCCTCTTCCTTGAAACCCTCGCCGCCACCGGCATCATCCGCGCCGCCTGCGAAGCCGCGCAGATCAGCACCCGCGCCGCCTATGCCCTGCGCATCCGCCGCGACGGCGCGGCCTTTCGCCTCGGCTGGGACGCGGCCATCCTCATCGCCCGCGCCCGCCTCGCCGATGATCTGCTCGCCCGTGCGCTGACCGGCCATGAGGAGGTGATCCGCAAGGACATGGAGGCAGGCGAAATCACCCGCCACCGCCACGACAACCGCCTCGCCATGTCGATGCTCTCCCGCCTCGACCGCATGGCCGACAGCCCGCCCGCGGGGTCCGACGCCGCCCTCGCCCGCGTCGTGGCGCAGGATTTCGCCGCCTATCTCGACATGCTCTGCCCACAGGATCAGACAGAGGCAGATCAGGCGGAGGCGGATCGCCCCGGAACCCCGCCCTCCCCGCACGCTTTGCCCGACCCCGACGCCCTCGATGAAGCGCCCGCGCTCGAACAGGCCGCCGCTGCCCTGTCGCCGGGCGCCTCCGCCGCGCTGTTCGTCGCCGCCCGCATGGCGCTGGGCGAGGGCGGCAAGGCCCCCTTCCATCCCTTCGATGAACGGTGTGAACTTCGGCCCATTCCGGCCGTCCCGCCGGTCGAACGCGCCAGCTTCCCGCCGGATGAAGCCGCCGCCCGGCTGCGCGGCATCTGGTGGGATGAGGAAAGGGACGGCTGGCGTACCGACTATCCCGCCCCGCCCGGCTTCGACGGCGACGAAAGCGACCTCCACTACGACATCGACGCCTATGAGCGCGACCTGACCATGGCGGAGGAGGAAGCGCTCGCCATCCGCGTGGAGGCGCAGCGCCGCCCCTATGAACATGCCGCCGCCCGCGCCCGCGACGTCTTTTTCGGCTTCGCCGCGCTGGATCGGGCGGGCTGATCGCACCCGCCGCAACGGGCCGCCGCACCCGCCGATTTGCTATTTGGCGCCCATGGCCCTATATGGGGGGTGCTACAGTCGCAAATCGACGGTCTTTCGGCGCTTTGCGGCACCAAACTTCCTTCTTTCCCTGCCCCTCTAGCGCCAGGCCCGTCCACACGGGACGCGCCCACGTAAAGAAGGAAATACCCAATGAGCATCGTCGGAACCGTCAAATTCTTCAACGCCGACAAGGGCTATGGCTTCATCGCCCCCGATGACGGCACCCCGGACGCCTTCGTCCACATCACCGCCGTCGAGCGTGCCGGCCTCGCCACCCTGCGCGAAAAGGACCGCGTCTCCTATGATCTGGAGCAGGACAAGCGCGGCAAGATGGCGGCCGTGAATCTTCAGCACGCCGAATAAAGACGGGGTTAAGCCCGAGCGGCGTCTGAGCATTGCCAGGATGCTGATGCGTCAGCATCACTGCATCCTGACATAAGACGCCGCTGACAGGCGGGGCGCCGTTCGCGGCGCCCCGCTACTTTGAAAGGACCGTCCCATGGCCAGCCCCGATTTCCGCGCCCTCGCCCGCCAGGCCCGGATCGAAGCCGACGCCGCCACCCTGGACAATGTCCGCCAGCGCTGCCTGCGTTCCGAAGCCGCCTTTCTGGTCATGGCCCGCCGACAGGAATATGTCGACGAAAGCCGCGCCCGCCGCACCGCCGGCACGCACTGAACAGCCGCCCGACTCCTCATATCGACGGCGCTGCCCGCTCTGCCGCACCGCCCCGGAACCGATCCGCGCCGCCACGGTTATCCTTGCAAATTCCCCACGGAACAAGGAGCCAACCCCATGATCCGCACCCTGATCTTTGGCGCGATCGCAGGCTATGTCGGCAAGAAGCTCTATGACGAAGGCAAGCTGACGGAGTTCAAGGACGACCTCGTCGCCCGCTACAACCAGGCCAGGTCCGACCTCGACAATCGCCGCGCCAGCGACACCACGCTGACCAGCCCCAATCTCGCCACCCCCACCGCCAGCACCGCCGGCACCGCGCCCCTCACACCCTGAGCGGCCACCCCCTCATTCCCTCCCGGCGGTGAATACCCTCTCGCCGCTGGCACCACTGCCCGCCCGGCTGCCTTCCCCCTTTCGGCGCCGCGGCGGGCAGACTATTTTCGCGCAACTTCCTCCCCTCCCGCGGGTTGTCACTCCAGCAGGGAAAGCACAGGAGAAAATGACAATGCGCACCCCCCTACTCGCCGCCGCGCTGCTTGCAATGCCGCTGACGGCCTGCGTCTCGGACGGCGGCGGCTACGGCTATGACCGCCCCAGCTACGGCCACGGCCCCCGGCACGGCGGCCGGCCCATCGGCGACAATGACTATATCTACCGCGACAATGACGGCCGCTATTATTGCAAGCGCGACGACGGCACCACCGGCACCATAGTCGGCGCCATAGCAGGCGGCGTATTGGGCAATATCATCGCCCCCGGCGGCTCCAAGACGCTGGGCACCATCCTGGGCGGCGCAGGCGGCGCACTGGCGGGCCGCGCCATAGACAAGAACGACGTCCGCTGCGAATAAAATGAAAAAAAGGGCGCGGACCCAAGGCCCGCGCCCTCAATCTGAACCCAAAGGCGAGGCGCTTACAGCTTCTCGACCAGTTCCGGCACAACCTTGAACAGGTCGCCGACCAGACCGACATCCGCCACCTGGAAGATCGGCGCATCCTCATCCTTGTTGATGGCGATGATGGTCTTGGAATCC
>Ga0207678_10003361_pt1 | contig 14431 bp, 11 predicted proteins | sample KBSC63metaG_FD_184319 | JGI IMG/M metagenome (GOLD analysis project Ga0207678, IMG submission 184319) | Corn rhizosphere microbial communities from Kellogg Biological Station, Michigan, USA - KBS C6-3 metaG (SPAdes) (version 2) | ecosystem: Host-associated > Plants > Roots > Rhizosphere > Soil ... | reverse complement strand
GTGTCGCGAGAGAAAAGACTCATCTCCATGCCCGGCAGGCCCTGGGTCACGCCGTCGCACATGGCTGGCACGCCACCTGCCACTTGCGCGGTGGCGCCTTGCTTGTGGGCTTCGTCGCGAATCAGGGCGGGGTAGCCCTCATACGGCTGGTGTGCTGACAGCATGTCGTTGTATGCATTGACGATGCCAATGTTGGGGGCACGTTCGGCAACGATACGCAGCTTGTCGTCGCTGGGCAGCGCGGCAAAGGCGTGGGCCACGTTGGCACAGCCCATGCGCTCGCTGCCGCGCGGCCGGTTGATGCCTTGCTCGACACGGGCCAGGTAGGCCTCGCGGGTTCGTGCGCTTCTGTCGCGGATTCGCTGGGTGACGGCGTTGACGGTGTGCTTCATTGCAGGGCGATTCGTGTGCAGTTGCGTGCTTGGGGTGACGTCGATTCTGATGAAAGACAAACCAAGTAACCAGACTACATCTTCAAAGCGTTCATTCAGACTTCAAAGATGCCATCGGAGGGTCATTTGCGGGGGCCGTGGCCCGGCGTCCAGGTCACGCAGCCGTTCGCGAGCCGCCATTCGCCGCGCAGGGGCTGGAGTGGCGACTTGCCGCCGAAATCAACCTCCTTGATGTCCACAGCAAGGTCAGCATCCAGAGCACGAAGTGCGGGCATGTCGACACTTTGTTTTGCGCTCGCAAACCGTTCAGGTGGCTCCGCAAGATCACCCCAGGTCAAGTGCAAGCCTTCAAGGCGACCGGCGATGAGCGGTACCTGCGGTGTGCGATCGACGATGAATCGACCGCTCAGTTCGCTGGTGCCGAGTTGCAGGCGATCAAGCCCGATGTACCAGGTCATCGCGTTGCCCTTTTTGAAAGTTCCCGCTGCGTGGAAGGACGCGCGCGGTGCAAGCCGCAGGTCCAGCGCCTGCGCCAGCGTGCCAACCGACAGCCCATCGGCCTCCACGCGTGCATCAAGGCCGCTCAAGCCGAGCGCGTCAACGGCCGTGCCCTGCATCGTCACGCGGATGTCGCCGAAGTTCCCGGTCAAGATCAAAGCGGAGCGCTCCCCGTTGGGATCGTGGTTGACCCAGGGCATGGCGTGCATCGATTGGAACGCGATGCTGATCGGCTCTTTGTGCCAGGTGCCGCGGGCATTGCATTCGAGGCCGCGCGCGGACATTTCGGATACAGCGCTCGTCGCTGCGTCATCCATCGGCTCGGCGGCCCTGCAGTCCACCGCCATGCGCATGTCGGACACTGCGTCGCTCCAGCGCAGGGTGCCGCCGCGCACCTTGAGTTCACCGAACAAGGGAAGCTGGAACGAGGCCGCATCGCGATCGTATGCAGGCGGCATCGTCCCGAAATGCCATGAGGCCCGCCCATCGGCGAGGCGTTCGATCTCCGCATCGAACTCGTCGGCTTCGAGCATGTGGATGCGCAAAGGCTCGCCGCGGCTGGCGCGCCACAGATCGTCGTAGTGCAGGGACATGACCGCGTCGATGGCGCGCAGCATGTGCTTCGTATGGCTCCACGACGGGGGTCCGATTTCGATCAACGGAGCTTCAACGCGCACTCGGCCGAACAGCCTCACCGCCACCGAAGCAGGCGTGTTGCCATCAATGGCGAAACTCACCGGACGATGCAGGGTCCCGGAGAGCCATCTCTGCATCGGCTCGGCAAGAAATGGCCAGCCCATCGCTTCGAAAGTCGACAGAAGGACGAGCACGAAGGCACCCAAGCTTGCCAGCACCGCGGGCCAGCGGTGATAGCGAGGTGCGAATGCAATGGCGGCGGTGCTCACGGACACGGGTCTGCCTCAGTTGGCAAGCATGACATCGTCGCGCCGCGGATGCGCGCCTGATATCGGCGCGTGACTCCTGGCGCTGTGGGCATGGTCCTACGACGCCAGCCAATGTTCGCGTCGGGCCGGTCAAGTGAGCCTGCGCAGTTCATGAGTCGGTCATGCCTTGTGACTCGCGCTCCAGAAGGGGCTGGACGGCGACCTCACCTTCAAGGTCAAGACAGGCGAGCCGCTGTTCCTGGTGGTGGCCGCGGCGCGATCAACCGACACTTGTGGCTTGACGCGGCACTAGGCGATAGAGTCGCGGGTCATGCATCCGATGACGCATCCCCGCCACCCTGCCAATCAACTTGCAAGAGTCCGTCACGAGTGGGGAGGCCACAAAGACTTGTGGGTCTTCGGTTATGCATCGCTCATCTGGCGGCCGGAGTTCGACGCGGTGGAGCAGCGCCCCGCCACCGTGTACGGCTACCACCGAGCGCTCGAGATGCGATCGACCGTCAATCGCGGCACGCCGGAATGCTCAGGCCTGGTCTTTGCGCTCGTGTCCGGCGGATCGTGCCGCGGCATGGCCTATCGTCTGGACAGCGAACGTGCCAACGCAGAACTCGACCAGCTGTGGCTGCGTGAAATGCCCACCGGCGTGTACGACCCCAAGTGGCTGCCCTGTCGCACGCCACAGGGCAATGTGCATGCGCTGGCCTTCACCTTGAGCCGCAGCAGCCCGAGCCATGTCGGACCGCTACCTGACGACGAGATTCTGAAAATTCTTCGCACGGCCTGCGGGAAGTACGGCACGACCCTCGATTACCTGTTGGGTAACGCGGCGTCCTTGCGCGGCTGCGGGATTCGCGATCGGGAGATCGAGAGGCTCGTGGATTTGGCGCGGCAGCACGCTTTGACTGCGTAGCCCGGGCAGGCCGGGCCAGAAACAATCGAGCGGCCTCTGGTGTCGCATCAAGCGACAAATGCCGGATGCTCGCTTGCTTTCAAAGCGCCTTGCGCCGTTGGGCCTTCTCGCCATAGCGACGGCTGACTCGTTGGCGTACCTCGCACTGCGCTGCGACAGCGCCGCGATCAACCGACACTTGTGGCTTGACGCGACACTAGACCGACACTCGCCATTGCTCAAGGCGTGGCCCCGGCAATCGAAGCGGGCTCGGTGCCCAGCTGCTGAAGGCCGGCAATGACCGGATCGAGGACCAGGGCCACGTTCTGAGCCAGCGCGTTAATTTCCTCATCTTCAGCGTACTCGTTGCAGGCTTGCTCGAGCACCTGGGCCGCTTGCTGGACCGCGCGCATCCCGAGCGTTCCGGCTGTGCTCTTGAGGTCGTGCGCCAGCCGCGCGGCGGCGGCGGCATCTCCCGCTGCGCGTGCAGCCCCGAAGCGCGTCGGGAAGTCGCTCTCACGGTCACGAAACATGTGCAACAGGTGGCGGTACAAGGTGGCATTGCCCTTCACGTTGGCGAGTCCCGCCCGGGTGTCAACGCCGGGCAGGTCGGCGAGCGGACCGGGTTGCCGACCGGCAGACGTCCCCCCGGGCAACTCACCCGCAGCGGCCGCCGCAGGGTGTACCCAGCGGGCCAGCGTAGTGAAGAGCTCGTCGAGCTTGATCGGCTTGGGGACGTGGTCGTTCATGCCCGCGGCGAGCACCTTGTCGCGGTCGCCAACCATGGCGTTGGCCGTCATCGCAATGACTGGGAGATCCCGCCACTGCGGATGCTGGCGGAGAGCCCGGGTGGCTGCGTAACCGTCCATGATCGGCATCTGGCAGTCCATCAGCACCCCGTCGAAGCTCTGCTGCCCCAGCATTGCGAGCGCCTCCTGTCCATTGCCGGCCACAGTGACGATGATGCCCGCGTGGCTCAGCAAGTCCAGCGCCAGCTCCTGGTTGATGGGGTTGTCTTCAACCAGCAGGATGCGTGCGCCGCTCAGCTTGGTCTGATGGCCGCGCATGGTCTCTTCGCGCAGCGCCGTACGGGTGGTGCGACGCTTCACGAGGCCGAGCGCGGCCCCACATGCATCGAACAGGGTCGAGGGGGTGACCGGCTTGGTCAGCAGCGCCCCAACCGAAATCCTCGATTCGGCAAGACGCTGCTGCACCTCACCGCGGCTGAACGCCGTCAGCATCAGCACAGGCGGCGGCGGGTGGCGCTGACGTCGTTGCTGCGACAGCATGCGCGCGCATTCCACGCCGTCCATGCCGGGCATCTTCCAGTCGAGCAGCACCAGGTCATACGGCTCGTCGCGCCCGTCGGCGAGCGACACCAAACGCAGCGCGTCCAGTCCGTCGACGGCAGTATCGACCTTCAGCCCGAGCGAGCCGGTCATGTGTGCGAGCACCTCACGCGCGCAGGCGTTGTCATCCACGATTAAAGCACGTGTGCCGCGCAGTCCTTCCAGCGGTTGAAGCGGCAGCGACGGTCGAGTAGCGGTCTCTCGCTGCATGCCGAAGCGCGCACTGAAGTAGAAGCGGCTGCCTCGCCCAAGCGCGCTGTCGACCCCGATCTCACCGCCCATGAGGCGAACCAGGTGCCGACTGATCGCCAGCCCCAAGCCGGTGCCGCCGTAGCGCCGGCTCGTCGAGGCGTCCGCCTGCGAGAAGGGCTGGAACAAACGTTGCTGCTCCTTGACGCTCATGCCGACGCCTGTGTCGCTCACTTCGAAGCGCAGTCGCGCCGAAGCATCGTCGCGCTCGATGACTTCGATGGTGATGACGACTTCTCCGTGCTCGGTGAATTTGACTGCGTTGTTGCCCAGGTTGATCAGCACCTGACTCAGCCGTGACGGATCGCCCACCAGCGCTGTAGGCAGATCCGGCGGCTCGATGAACAGCAGCTCCAGCCCCTTCTCCTCGGCCTTCATGCCGACCAGGCTGCTCAGGTTATCCATCACGTCCGCAAGACTGAACGGGATGGACTCCATGTCGAGCTTTCCGGCTTCGATCTTGGAGAAGTCAAGGATGTCGTTGATGATGCCCAGCAGCGATTCGGCCGAGGTGTGCACCTTCTTGATGTAGTTGTGCTGCTGCGGGTTGAGGCCGCTTTGCAAGGCGAGATACGACATGCCGAGGATGGCATTCATCGGCGTGCGGATCTCGTGACTCATGTTGGCCAGGAACTCGCTCTTGGCGGTGCTGGCCGCCTCGGCTTCGCGTCGCGCCTGCCGGTCGGCCTCGGCCTGTTTGCGCTCGCTGAGATCGACGATGAACGCGACGCCCTGTTCTTTCGAATCGTTCAGCAAGGCGGCGCCGATCAGCACCGGAACCAGACTCCCGTCCTTGCGGATGTAATGCTTTTCGTAGGGCGCACAGCGGCCAGTGTTCAGCAGCTTCTGGATGGCGTCGTGGTCAGCAGCAGCTTCCTGCGGCGGCGTGAGCCGGGCCCAGTCCACAAGACCCGCACGCAGATCGTCGCGTTTGTAGCCGATGATCTCCAGGAACGCATCGTTCGTCTCCGTGACCGCGCCCGACATGTCCCAGAAGAACATGCCGATCATGCTGGACTCGACCACCCTGCGCAGACGCGATTCGCTGGAACGCAGTGCCTCTTGCGCCTCACGCTGCTCTCGTGTGCGCTGCTCGATGCGCTCGCCCATGGCATTTACCCCGCGCTGCAGTGCGGTGACCTCATCATCGAACTCGACGTGCGGCACGCGTGCAGACAGATCCCCCTGCTCGATTCGCCTGACACAGTCCAAGGTCAGACCGATGCGCCGCATCAACCAGCGCCCGAACAGGGTGACTGAGATCCCGCTCAGGCACAAGGCGACGAGCGTGATGCCCGCCATGGCCCGCATGATCCCGAACATGCCCGCGTACACCTCCCTGCGCGACACGGCCAAGCCCACCAGCCAGTCGGCGGGCTCCAGCATGTGGAATACGGCCATGCGCTTATCGTCCTTGTAGTCATACTGCAGTGAGCCGGATTGACGCTGCAACATCTCATCGACGAACGCGTAGTTCGCGCGTTGACCCTTGGCCCCTTCAGGGTCGTAAACGATCCGCCTGTCCTTCCTCTCGATGACGAACAGCGTGGCCGAAGCGAAGCCTTCCTTGCCGCGCAGGCGCTGCGATTGCACCTCGGCCTCCTTGCTGGCGGCGAACGCGCCCGAACGACTGAGCTGCTCCCGGATGGACTGTGTGGCACCTTGCAACTCCAGCTGCATCAGCCGTTCGCGAGATTGCAGCAGGTCTGCTTTGAGATAGAAAGCGGCGGGTACGAAGACCGCGGCAGTCATCACAAGGATAGTGACGAGCCACAGCAGGTTGAGTCGTGTGGAAATCTTCACAACTCGCTCCCGGGCTCGACAAAACCGTTCGGTGTGTGTTGGATGCGATTCGGCGCACGCACGGTGTGCTCCTTGCGGTCGGAAACAGCAGTCAAAACTTGATCTGCTCCACGTTGTCAGTGATAAACACCATGGGCAGAACTGCATGCATGTTGATCGCATCCTTGCGCGGCGTAAAGCTCCCAACTTACCGCCGATGAATCCGGACTACAAACTTGCCGCCACTCTGAGACTCACTCTGAGACTGAGTAATGCGGTTCGCGGGCGCCACGGCCGCCGCCTGGTGCGGCGGCCGGAGACTTGTGATGAACGGGCACTGATCGAACTACTCTCAGCCTCTTCAGCGTGACGCCGGAGCCGATGAGGACACGAGCTCCGATTGTCGAAGGGTCTCAAGATCCGCTTCGGTATCGACATCGATCAGCACGCCGGAGTCGTTTACTTCGACCCCGTGTGCCGGATAGCGTGCAATCAATCGCCTTGCGCCTTGGTCGCCCGACAGCATCACCAGTTCCGAATACAGCTCCGAACTGAACCCCACGGGATGGCCTCGCCTGCCGCGGTGCTGCGCGTAGGCGACAGGGTAATGCTCCAGCGCGGCACACACCGCGAGCAGTGTGCTGGATTGCACCATGGGCATATCGCCTGGCAACACCAGCCACCCCGTCGCGTTCGGGCGTGCCGCGACGCCGGCGGCAATCGAAAAACCCATGCCCAGAGGCTGCGGCCCCGGGGTCCCTACTTCAGGCAGCACCACAATGTCGCGCGACGCGACATGACGCCGAGCGGTATCGGCCAGGGCCTCGGTTGTCACGACGACCACGGGCAGATGGCTGGCAAGCGCATGTCGCAAGGTCGAGCCCAGCACCGTGGAAGCCCCCAAAACCTGTATGAGCTTGTGACCTGGCGCTCCAAAGCGAGACCCCGTTCCAGCTGCCAACACAATCACCGCAGGCCGCGATTTCATGATCCCTCCAACAACTTCTTGACCACCCACGCGCCAAGCGCGGACCCCGATTGCAAGGATGTGATCTGGATGGTCTTTCAGCCAGAGGGCGTCTACTTAAGGCTTTCTCCGTAAGCGTTTTCTGGGGGTGGGATTTCACGTATGCAAAATGTTGAAGGGCAGCTCACGCAGCGGAAAACCTGTCAATTTGGTGATGGCGTTGGCAAATGCCGGCGCCAAGGGTGGCAAGCCTGGCTCGCCCATGCCAGTGGGCACGTCCGTGCTCGCCACAGTGAAAACCTCGATGACAGGCATCAGCGGCATGCGGGCCACGGTGTATTCGCCGAAGTTGCTCTGCTGGACCACGCCGTCTTTCAATGTGATTGCAGAGCCGGGCAAGGTGGTGCCAAGTGCCATCAGCGCTGCGCCTTGCACTTGCGCTTCCACCGATAGCGGATTCACGACCGTATTGCAATGCACGCCCGCCGTCACCTTGTGCAACACGGGCTGACCGTCCTTCACCGACGCTTCGACCACGTAGGCCACCACGCTGTTGAACGACTCGTGCAACGCGACACCGAATGCATGTCCCGCGGGCAGTTGCTTCTTGCCATAGCCCGACTTCGCCACTGCAAGATCCAGCGCCGCACGATGCCGCGTATGCTTGTCTGATAGCAGCGAACGTCGGTACGCCACAGGGTCCTGCCCGCTTGTGCGCGCAATCTCGTCGATCAGGGTTTCCATGACGAATGCGGTGTGGGAGTGACCTACGGAGCGCCACCACAGCACTGGCACGTTCACTTTCGGGTGATGCACATCCAGCGACAAGGGCAAGTCGTAAGCCGTATCCGACACGCCCTCGACGGTGACCGAGTCGACACCGTTCTTCACCATGTACTGCTCGAAGGGCGTGCCCATGAGAATGGACTGGCCGACGATGGTGTGCTTCCAGCCCAGCACCTTGCCTTTCTCGTCGAAGCCGATCTCGGCACGGTGCACATGCATTGGCCGGTAGTAGCCACCGCGGATGTCGTCTTCGCGGCTCCACACGATCTTGAGCGGGCCGGATTTGTCCGAGGCACGCCATGCCTTCGCGACCTGTGCCGCTTCGACGAGGTAGTCGCTCGTCGGCACCGCACGGCGTCCGAACCCGCCGCCGGCCATCGCGGTCGTGAGCTGAACCTTGTCTGGTGTGATGCCGAGCGTGGTCGCGATGTTGGCCTGATCGATGGTCTGGAACTGCGAGCCGGCAATGACTTTGCAGTTCGATCCATCGAACTCGATGAGGCAGTTGAGAGGCTCCATCGGAGCATGGGCCAGATACGGAAATGTGTACTCCGCCGTGATCTGCTTTGGCGCACCCGCGATCTTCGATGTGTCGGCTTCACGCACCTTGATACCAGGCTTCGCGGCCAGTTCGCGGTAGCTCGCAAGAAGCTTCTCGCTGTCGACCTTTTCGATTGCATTGTTGTTCCATTGCACCTGCAAGGCGTCGCGGCCCATCTTCGCCGGCCAGTAGCCATCGGCCACCACGGCAACGCCTGTAGCGCCACGGTCGAGATCGACTTTCAGTACATCGACCACACCCTTCACCGTCTTGGCACGCGCCGCGTCAATGCTGACTACCTTGCCGCCGAAGACGGGCGGATGAAGAATCAGCACGGTCTTCATGCCGTCGGCACGTGCGTCAATGCCGAAGCTCTGCCGTCCGCTTGACTTGGCGACAGCGTCGAGGCGCGGTGTGCTTTTGCCGATGCGGTTGAAATTCTTTGCGTCCTTGAGAACCACCTTCTCTGGCACGGGCTGCTTCATCGCATCGGCGGCAAGCTCGCCAAAGCTGGCCCGCTTGGAGCCGGATGACACCACACCGTTCGAGACCTTGCAGGTGGATGCATCAACATTGAATCGCTGCGCCGCGGCGGCCACGAGCATCGCCCTCGTTCTCGCACCGAGCTCGCGATACTGCTGCCAGGAGTTGTGAAGGGCGCTTGATCCACCCGTCATCTGGATGCCGAATCCAGGATCTTTGTATGCATCCGCGGCCGGCGCCAATTGCCCGCGCACCTTCGACCAATCAGCGTCGAGTTCTTCGGCAACGAGCATGGGCAGGCCGGTGATCACGCCCTGGCCGAAGTCGAGACGGTTGACCATCACCGTCACGACACCGCTCGGGTCAATGCTGACGAAGGCGGCGGGGTCTTGCTGGGGCTTCAAGCCCGTTGCCGCAGGCTCGGCGGCCGAAGCCTCACCGGCCGGGAAGAGCCCCAGCGAAAAGCCCGACGCCGCGCCGAGCTTGAGAAAGCTTCGGCGATCCATGCCTGGTGCAAGTGGCTCACGCCTGCCGCCCACACGAGCCATCAGATGTTCGTAGTTCATAGGGTTGTCCTCAAGCAAGAGCCTTGGCCGCGTCCTTGATCGCGGCGCGGATGCGGGCATAGGTGCCACAGCGGCAGATGTTGCCGGCCATTGCGCCGTCGATGTCGGCGTCGCTCGGCTTCTTGTTGTCGCGCAGCAGCGCGGCCGCGCTCATGATCTGCCCACTCTGACAGTAGCCGCACTGCGCCACGTCGTTGCGAATCCATGCGTCCTGCACGGCCTTGCCGACCCTGTCGTTGGCCACGGCCTCGATGGTCGTGATCTTCTGCCCCGCTACTGCCGAGATCGGTGTGATGCAACTTCGGATGGGCTGGCCATTCAGGTGCACGGTGCAGGCACCACACAAGGCCGCGCCACAGCCGAATTTGGTGCCCGTCAGTTGCAGATGGTCACGCAGGGCCCAAAGGACCGGTGTGGATGGGTCGGCATCGACGTTGACTGTCTTGCCATTCACTGTGAAGGTCGTCATTTGCTCGATGGCTCCTTTTGGGGAAGCCGAGGGTATACCGCTGTTTTGAATTGCTTGCAGTGAGCGGGGTCGTCGTCCTTCCTATACTCGGTTCATGACGAACATCGCCGACCTGCGCAAGAGTTATGAACGGACCGAACTTGACGAGAACGCTTCGCAAACGCAGCCGATCAAGCAGTTCGAGTTGTGGTTTCACGAGGCACTCAATGCCCAAATTTCCGAACCTAATGCAATGACGTTGGCGACAGTGGGTGAGAACGGGCTGCCATCGACGCGGATCGTTCTGATCAAGGGCTTCGATGAGCGCGGCATCGTCTGGTATACCAATTACCAGAGCCGCAAAGGACGCGAGCTTGCCGCTCATCCGTTTGCCGCACTGCAATTCCATTGGGTCGAACTCGAGCGCGTGGTGCGCATCGAGGGGCGGGTGGAGAAGGTCAGCGAAGAGGAGTCCGACGCTTACTACCGGTCACGGCCGCTCGACTCCCGTATTGGGGCCTGGGCGTCGCCGCAAAGCGAGGTGATCTCATCGCGGGCAACGCTCGTGGCAAATGCGGCCAAGTTCGCTGCGACCTACATGCTGAACCCGCCGCGGCCGCCGCACTGGGGCGGCTTCAGGCTGATGCCGGACATGTGGGAGTTCTGGCAAGGCCGCAAGTCGCGGCTGCATGACCGCTTGCGGTATCGGTTCACCGAAGACGGCGCTTGGGTGAGGGAAAGGTTGGCGCCCTGAGAGGCTGAGAGTTTTTCTCCGCATGCACTTATCTTCCGTTCGGGCTGAGCCCTTCGACAAGCTCAGGACAGGCTTGTGGAAGCCCTGTACCGGGCGTATGGGCACTTCGACAGGCTCAGTGCGAACGGATATTGATGTCGACAAGAAGAACTCTCAGCCTCTGAGTGAGCTCCTGAGTGCAGTCCCGGAATCTCTCAACCCTTCTTGATTCGCTCGGCAAAAGTCTTCTTGAACTTTTCCACTTTGGGCGCGACGACGTAAGCGCAATAGCCCTGCTCGGGATTGTTGGCAAAGTAGTGCTGGTGATAGGCCTCGGCGCGGCTGTAGTTGGTCAGGGGCTTCAGTTCCGTGACGACGCGCCCCTTGTGGTGCGCATTCACCTCGTTCAGCACCTCGCGTGACACCCTTTCCTGCTCAGGGTTTTCGAAATAGATGCCCGAGCGGTACTGGGTGCCCACGTCGTTGCCCTGACGGTTGAGCGTGGTCGGGTCGTGGATGACGAAGAAGATCTCCAGGATGTCTCGCAGGCCGATCTTTGCGGTGTCGTAACTCACTCGAACCACCTCGGCGTGGCCCGTGTTGCCGCCGCACACCTGCTCGTAGCTCGGCCGCTCGACGTGGCCATTGGTGTAGCCCGATTCGACGGCCGTGACGCCGTCGACCTTTTCGTAGACGGCTTCCACGCACCAGAAGCAGCCGCCGCCCAAAGTGATGGTTTCGGTATTCGCAGACATCGAACGCTCCGGATCTGTTCATCTCCAACGGAGAGATTTTCCGTGCGGAAGCCGAGCCCCCACACGCCTATCATCAGTCGCTCTCGACTCAATGAGATTTACATCATGAAAGCCGCTTTTCAATGGGACGACGCGTTTCGCCTGGACGATCAATTGAGCGACGATGAACGGGCTGTGCGCGACGCAGCGCGCCAATATTGTCAGGATCAACTGCAACCGCGCATCCTGATGGCCGCACGCCATGAAAAGTTCGACCGCGAAATCATGAACGAACTGGGCGAGCTCGGCATGCTCGGTTCCACTATCGACGGTTATGGCTGCCCGGGCGTCAACCATGTGAGCTATGGCCTCGTGGCTCGCGAAGTGGAACGTGTGGACAGCGGCTACCGCAGCGCGATGAGCGTGCAGAGTTCGCTGGTCATGCATCCCATCCACGCGTACGGCTCGCAGGCGCAGCGTCAGAAATACCTGCCGCGCCTGGCCACCGGCGAATGGGTCGGCTGCTTTGGCCTGACCGAACCGAATCACGGGAGCGACCCGGCCGGCATGCTGAGTCGCGCCACGCCGGTCGACGGTGGATTCCAATTACGCGGCAACAAGATGTGGATCACCAACTCGCCCATTGCGGACGTGTTCGTGGTGTGGGCGAATCTGGAGAACGCAGACGGCACAGTTGGTGGGCAGGAAGCGATCCGCGGCTTCATTCTCGACAAGGGCATGCAGGGCCTGTCGGCGCCGAAGATCGAAGGGAAGATGAGTCTTCGTGCCTCGATCACCGGAGAGATCGTGATGGACAACGTGTTCGTGCCGGCCGAGAACATGCTGCCCAACGTGAGCGGCTTGAAGGGCCCCTTCGGCTGCCTGAACAAGGCGAGGTACGGCATTGCGTGGGGCGCCCTCGGCGCAGCGGAATTCTGCTGGCATGCCGCTCGTCAATACACCCTCGATCGCCAACAATTTGGCCGGCCACTGGCAGCGAATCAACTGATTCAGAAGAAGCTCGCCGACATGCAGACCGAGATCACGCTGGGCTTGCAAGGCTGTCTGCGCGTGGGACGTTTGCTCGATGAGGGCAAGGCTTCGCCAGAGATGATTTCGCTCATCAAGCGCAACAGCTGCGGCAAGTCGCTGGACATTGCTCGCACGGCACGCGACATGCATGGAGGCAACGGCATACACGATGAATTCCATGTCATTCGTCACATGATCAACCTCGAAACGGTGAATACCTATGAGGGCACGCACGACGTGCACGCCCTGATCCTGGGACGTGCGCAGACGGGGATTCAGGCGTTCTGTTGAGCTTCATCGCGGCCATGCGCCGCTTGACCATCCTGCTTTACATTCTTCGGCGATGTCAGCTCGAAGCAGTTTGCATCGTTGACATGATTGAAGATGCGGTGGCGCGCGCCGCAAGCATCACGGCTCGCCCTTCCTCCAATAGCCCAGGTCGCCAGGCGCGCGTTGCATGCTTGGCCGCCACTTCTGGCTGATGCGAAGTACTTGCCGGAGTCGAGGTACTCGGGCAAGGCCATTGATGCCCTTTGGAAAATGCGGACTGGCCTTTTGAAACAAGCGATGACGACTCCGGCACAATCGCGACCCATTGGCCACTGCCTTTCTTCAGGACCCGTGTGAATAGCCTGTTCGTTCTGCTTGGTATCGAGTCATGGAAGCCCGTCCTCACCGCCCTGCTGCTGCCGAGCGTCGCCGTCTCATACCTGATCGCGCGATTCATGCGCGCCGATGTCACCGCCGCAAGCTGAACAACGGAATAAGGTCGTGCGAGATGAGATTGAGGAACTTCTCACATTGCGCAGCGTGATCGGTCAGGCCGTCGAAAAGGCGCGCCAGGAAAAATTGATCGGCAACGCGCTCGAAGCGGCGGTCGTGCTCCGCTGCAATGTCAAAATCGTGGGTGCGATTCCCCGGGAAGAGCTCGAAGAATTTTTTATTCTGAGCGATCTCACACTTGAATCGGCCGTCGAACCGAGCGCCTTGATCACCAAGACGCCTAACGAAAAGTGCGCCCGCTGCTGGCGTCATCGGTCGACCGTCGGCAAAATCGCAACCCATCCCGAGTTGTGCGACCGCTGCGCTGCAGTCGTGGACAAGAAATGACGCGGCAGCACAAACTCTGGGGAGCGCTCGCGTCTCGCGTGCCGTTCACGGCGCCTCGCCGTGGACATCTCGGCGCGCTCAAAAGAACCACGAACTCCATATCGAACCTTCGTCCGTTCGGCGAGGCGCCGACCGGTGCACGCAAGGGCGCGGACGCTCCCCGGAATACCGCGCCGCAATGAAGATCCTTTTCTATCTCACCCTACCGCTCTACGCCCTGGACCAGATTACGAAAAATTTCGTCCTGCGCTCCATCGATCCGTCCGATCCGCGTGTCATCATTCCGAATTTTTTTACGCTCGTGCACGTCACCAACACTGGCGCGGCCTTCGGTTCTTTCCGGAACAACAATGGATTCTTCGTTGCGCTTTCGTGCGTTGCTCTTGTCGTGGTAACCGCTCTCCTACTGCGCCCCGCGCCGCATGATCCGTGGCGGCGCATTGCTCTCGGTCTGCTTCTGGCCGGCGTCCTCGGCAATCTGACCGATCGGCTCCTGCACGGTCACGTTATTGATTTCCTTCTCTTCGATTTGCATCTGCCCTTTGCTAATCCCTGGCCGGCCTTTAACGTTGCCGATTCCTGCATTTGCATCGCGGTCGTTTGCTTTCTGGTTTATTCCTTCCGGGACTCGCGCCGAACTTCCTGATGCGATTCTCCTTGTGGACTCGCCGCGGCGAGTCCCTCCGGAGGGACGCGCTTCCGCGCGTCCAATTGTGTGTGTGTGCACTCAGTTACTCGACAGCCCCGACACCCGCAGCGACGTTAGGCGGTGAATTCGATGACCCCCATGGAATTGACCGCGCGTGCGCTCGTCGATCGACTGCGCACGGCCGGATATCTCGCCTACTTTGCCGGCGGCTGCGTGCGCGATCTGGTCCGCCAGCAGACGCCGAAAGATATCGATATCGCGACCGATGCACGTCCGGAGGAAGTGCAGAAGATTTTTCGACGTACGCACGCGGTGGGA
>Ga0207678_10003359_pt1 | contig 14436 bp, 15 predicted proteins | sample KBSC63metaG_FD_184319 | JGI IMG/M metagenome (GOLD analysis project Ga0207678, IMG submission 184319) | Corn rhizosphere microbial communities from Kellogg Biological Station, Michigan, USA - KBS C6-3 metaG (SPAdes) (version 2) | ecosystem: Host-associated > Plants > Roots > Rhizosphere > Soil ... | reverse complement strand
GCCACCGCCTCGGGCTGCGGTTCAACGAGATGGTCCGCCGCGGCGAGCTGTCGGCACCGATCGTCATCGGCCGCGATCACCTCGACTCCGGCTCCGTCGCCTCGCCCTACCGCGAGACCGAGTCGATGGCCGACGGATCCGACGCCATCGCCGACTGGCCCCTGCTCAACGCGCTCGTGAACACGTCGTCGGGGGCGACGTGGGTGTCGATCCACCACGGCGGCGGCGTCGGCATCGGCCGCTCGATCCACGCCGGGATGGTCGCCCTCGCCGACGGATCGGACCTCGCCGCCGCCAAGTTGGAGCGCGTCCTGACCACCGACCCGGGCACCGGCGTGATCCGCCACGCCGACGCCGGCTACGCGCGCGCCCTCGACGTCGCCCGCGAGCGCGACGTCCGCGTGCCGATGGAGGACGGCGCCGGGGACCGCGGATGAGCGTCCGCGAGATCGTCACGATCGGCGATCCGGTGCTGCGCGAGCCGGCCCGGGAGATCGAGGGCGACGAGCTCGCATCCGCCGCCGTCCAGGAGCTGATCGACGACATGATCGAGACCAAGCGCGCCGCCGACGGCGCCGGGATCGCGGCGCCGCAGGTCGGCGAGTCGCTGCGGATCGCGCTCGCCGAGGTCGAGGGCGTGAACCGGCGGTACCCCTACAAGCCGCCGATCCCGCTGACCGTGATCGTCAACCCGGTGATCGAGCCGATCGGCGCGGAGACGGTCGCGATCAACGAGGGCTGCCTCTCGGTCCCGGGCCTGCGCGGCGAGGTCCCCCGCCACCTCCGCGTCCGCGTCCGCTACCGCGACCGCGAGGGGGCCGAGCGGGAGCTCGTCGCGAGCGGGATGACGGCCGGCACCTTCCAGCACGAGGTCGACCACCTCGACGGAGTCCTCTTCTGCGACCGCGCCGACCCGCGGAGCTTCAGCACCTGGGAGCAGTTCGAGCGCCGCCATCGCGACGGGTTCGTCCGCCGGATGGAGGCGCTGACCGAGCGTCTCACGGCCGAGGACGGCGGATGAGCGCCTACTGGTGCGAGCTCGCCTGGCTCGGCGGCGAGCCGGCCGAGCCCGGCGTCCTGGTCGAGACCGAGGGCGAGCGGATCAAGAGCGTCGAGGCTGGCGTCGCCTCCCCTCCCCCCGGTGCCGAGCGGCTCGCCGGGCTGACGCTGCCCGGCTTCGCCAACGCCCACTCCCACGCCTTCCAGCGAGCGCTTCGCGGCCGCGCCCAGGAGCGCGGCGGCGGCTCGTTCTGGGACTGGCGCGAGCGCATGTACGTGCTCGCCGGGCGGATCGACCCCGACAACTACCTCGCCCTCGCCCGGGCCTGCTTCGCCGAGATGGCGCTGGCCGGGATCACCACCGTCGGCGAGTTCCACTACCTCCACCACCGCCCGGACGGCGGCCGCTACGAGGACCCGAACGCACTCGGCCTCGCCGTGATCGCGGCGGCGCGCGACGCCGGCATCCGGATCACCCTGCTCGACGCCTGCTACCTCGACGGCGGCGTCGGCGAGCCGCTAGCCGCCGGGCAGCGCCGGTTCGGCGACGGCGACGCCGCCGCATGGGCCGAGCGGGTCGAGGCCATGGCCGAGGGACCGGACCACCGCGTCGGCGCCGCGATCCACAGCCTCCGGGCGGTCGATCCCGGGGCGGCGGGAACGGTCGCCTCATGGGCAGCGGCGGGAGGGCGTCCGCTCCACGCCCACCTCTCCGAGCAGCCGGCCGAGAACGAGGCGGTGCTCGCCGCCTACGGCCGCACCCCGGCGGCGGTACTGGCCGACGCCGGTGCGCTCGCAGCGGACTTCACCGCCGTCCACGCCACCCACCTGACCGCTGACGACGTGGCGCTGCTCGGCGGCGCCGCTGCCTGCTGCTGTCTCTGCCCGACCACCGAGCGCGACCTCGGCGACGGGATCGGCGCCGCCCGCCGGCTCGCCGACGCCGGCTGCCCGCTCGCGATCGGCAGCGACTCGCAGGCGGTGATCGATCCGTTCGAGGAGGCGCGGGCGCTCGAGCTCGACCAGCGGCTCGCGACCGGCGAGCGCGGCATCCACTCGGCCGCGGAGCTGCTCGCTGCCGCAACCGCGGACGGTCACCGCTGCCTCGGCTGGGGGGATGCCGGTCGGATCGAGGCCGGGATGCGCGCCGACCTCGTCACCGTCGCGCTGGCCGGCCCGCGGCTCGCCGGCACCGCGCCGGAGCATGCCCTCGAGTCGGTCGTCTACGCCGCCGCGCCGCCCGATGTCAGCACCGTCGTCAGCGGCGGCCGCGAGATCGTCTCGGGCGGAGCCCACGTGTCGATCGACGTCGGTGCCGAGCTCGATGCCGCGATCGCCGCGCTGGAGGGCGGCTCGGGATGAGCACGCTCGCGATCGACAACATCGGGCTGCTGGTGACCAACGACGAGGCGATCGGAGAGGGACCGCTGGGAATCGTCCGCGAGGCGGCGCTCGTCGTCGCCGACGGCCGCGTCGCCGCGGTCGAGCCGGTCGGCGCGGAGGCCGACGATCGCCTCGACGCCGGCGGGCGCTGCCTGATCCCCGGCTTCGTCGACAGCCACACCCATCTGATCTTCGCCGGCGATCGCAGCGCCGAGTTCGCAGCGCGGATGGCCGGCCGCGACTACGAGGCGGGCGGGATCCGGGTCACGACCGACGCGACCCGGGCTGCATCCGACGACGTGCTCAGGGCGCTTGCGGCAGCGCGTCGGGCCGAGGGCCTCCGGGCCGGGATCACCCATCTCGAGATCAAGTCCGGCTACGGGCTCGACGTCGACACCGAGCGGCGCTCCTGCGAGCTGGCCGCGGAGCTCACCGACGACGTGACTTTCCTCGGCGCGCACGTCGTTCCCGCCGAGTACGAGGGTCGCGCCGACGACTACGTCGAGCTCGTCTGCGGCGAGATGCTCGCCGCCTGCGCTCCGCACTGTCGCTGGATCGACGTCTTCTGCGAGCGCGGCGCCTTCGACGCCGAGCAGTCCCGGGCCGTCCTCGAGGCGGGCCGGGCGGCCGGGCTCGGCCTCCGCGTCCACGGCAACCAGCTCGGCCCGGGCCCCGGCGCTGCCCTCGCGGTCGAGCTCGGGGCGGCGTCGGTGGACCACTGCACCTACCTGGACGACGCCGACATCGAGGCGCTCGCCGCGAGCGCCACCGTCGCCACCTACCTCCCGGCGACCGACTTCTCGACCCGCCAGCCCTACCCGGACGCGCGCCGCGCGATCGACGCCGGCGCCCGGGTCGCGATCGCCACCAACACCAACCCCGGCTCCAGCAACACGACCTCGATGTCGTTCTGCATCGCCCTCGCGGTCCGCGACCTGCGGATGAGCGCCGAAGAGGCGCTGCAGGCGGCGACCCTCGGTGGCGCCCGGGCGCTGCGGCGCGATGACGTCGGTCGCCTCTCCCCCGGTGCCCGCGCCGACGCCTGCCTGCTCGACGCGGCGAGCTACTCGGACCTCGTCTACCGCCCCGGCGTGCCGCTGGTCGCAGCGACGGTCGCAGCCGGCGAGGTCGTCGCCGGCGGCTTCGGCCAGCGCTGAGCGGGCCGCTGGGGGGCCGTTGGCAGATTGCGGCTCAGATAGCGCCGCGAGCTGCCACCCGCTGAATGCCTAGGCCGGGATCCGGCCCTGGTCGCCGGCGCGGACCTCGCCGCGGCGCAGCATCCGCATCCCGACGAGGACGGCGCCGACGAACGAGGCGACGGCGAGCGTCACCTGGACGCTGACGATGCCCTCGCGACTCCAGTAGACGTCGCGGAGGTCGAGCAGCAGCGCCGCCTCGTCGAAGGTCAGCCCGACGCCGGCGCCGAACGGCACCGCGAGCGTCGTCTCGACGCCCTCGCTCTCGCTGATCAGGGCCGCGGCGCCGGAACCGAACGCGATCAGGATCCCGGGGACGAAGTGATGGATGTGGCGGCCGCCGAGGCGGACGTTCCCTCGCCACCAGCCCTCGCGGATCCCGAGCGTCGAGACGCGCACGAACAGGGACGCGCCGACGAAGCCCGCGAACATGTTGAAGATCGCGGTCTCGGCCCGCGATGCCGACCGGTAGCCGGTGACGGCGACGCGGACCGTGTCCTGGGAGGCGAGCCCGGCCAGTTCGAGTGCCTCCGCCGGCGACTCGGCGCGGGGCAGGATGTGGGTGTCTTCGGGCCGGCGGGCGGCGACCCGGCCGCGGTACCGGCGGATCCCCTCGCCGAGCAGGACCGCCCCGGTCGTGACGACGGCGATCGGCGCGAGGACGCGAGTCAGCCGGTCCTCGAAGGCGCGCAGCTGGTTGCGGCGCCGGAGCACGTCAGAGCAGGACGACGTTGTCGGCGGCGAGCTCGCGGGTGACGCCGCGGAAGTCGATGACGAGCGCGGCGGCTTCGACCAGGGCCGGGTAGTCGATGCCGTCATGGGCGGTGACGATCGCGACCGCATCCGCCGCCGCCACGGCCTCCGCGAGGTCGACCGACTCGAGCTCCTTCTCGGGAAGCGTCGGAACGTGGGGGTCGTGGTAGGAGACGACCGCGCCGAGCTCGCGGAGGTGATCGATGATCTTCAGCGCCGGCGACTCGCGGAGGTCGGCGACGCCGGATTTGTAGGCGATGCCGACGATCAGCACCCGCGAGCCCTTGACCGACTTCTGGCGGTCGTTGAGCGCGCGCTGGATCTTGCTGACGCAGAACAGCGGATGCGACTGGTTGATCTTGCCGGCGAGCTCGACGAACTCGGTGGCGAAGTCGTGCTGGCGGGCCTTGTAGGCGAGGTAGAAGGGATCGACCGGCAGGCAGTGGCCGCCCATCCCCGGCCCCGGCTCGAACCGCATGAAGCCGAACGGCTTGCTCGCGGCGGCGTCGACGACCTCCCAGATGTCGATCCCGAGCCGGTCGGTGAGCTGAGCGAGCTCGTTGACGAGCGCGATGTTGACCGAGCGGAAGATGTTCTCGAGGAGCTTCGAGAGCTCGGCCGCCTCCGGCGAGGAGACGGGGACGATCTCGTCGCAGATCTCCGCGTAGAGCCGCTCGGCGCGTTCGAGGCAGGCCGGCGTGATCCCGCCGACAACCTTCGGCGTCGTCGCGATCGTGTGGTTGCTGCGGCCGGGATCGATCCGCTCCGGCGAGTAGGCGAGGAAGAACCCCTCACCGACCACGAGGCCGCTGCGCTCGAGCCTCGGCAGGAGCTCCTCGCGGGTCGTTCCCGGGTAGGTCGTCGACTCGAGGACGACGAGCTGGCCCTCGCGGAGGATCGAGGCGATCGTCTCCGTCGCCTCGATCACGTAGGCCAGGTTGGGCTCACGCTCGGCGAGCAGCGGCGTCGGCACGCAGATCAGGATCGACTCGCAGTCGCCGAGGACGGCCGGATCGGTCGATGCCGAGAAGCGATCCGCGATCTGGCGGAGCTCCTCGGAGGGGACGTCCTCGATGTCGCTCTCGCCGCGGGCGAGGCGCTCGACGCGGCCGCGATCGGGGTCGTAGCCCGCGACGTCGTGGCCGGCGCGGGCGAAGGCGGCGGCGAGCGGCAGGCCGACGTACCCGAGGCCGGCGATTCCGAGCTTCATGGCGGCCAGTCTAGGCAGCGGCGGCGGCGCGACCGGTTCAGCGACGGCTCCTGAGGGTAAACTTTCCCTAATGAAGCGCCTACTCGGGCACTGCCTTGTGCCGGCCGTCGCGGGGGTCGCCGCGGCGCGCCATCTCGCCTGGTACGTGAGCTACCAGATGTCGGGCGAGGCGCGGAGGTAAGCCCATGCGCGTGATCGTCGCCGGCGCCACCGGGGTGCTGGGCCGTGCGACGATGCCGCAGCTCCGGGCCGCCGGCCACGAGGTCCGCGGCTTCGCCCGGCACCCGGACGGGCAGCAGGACGTCGTCGCGCTCGACCTGCTCGATCGGGACGCCGTGCTCGCGCTCGCCGCCGACTGGCGCCCGGAGGCGATCGTCCACCTCGCGACCGAGATCCCGACCGAGGCCGGCCGCGGTGACGTCGCCGCCCAGTTCGCGGCGACGAACCGGCTCCGGACCGAGGGCACGCGGATCCTCCTCGACGCGGCCAAGGCCGGTGGCGGCGCCCGGCTCGTCTCGCAGAGCATCGCCTTCGTCAACCGCCCCGGAGAGGGCCCCGCCGGCGAGGATGTGCCGCTCCGCGACGATCCCGGCGACCCGCTGACCATGGCGGCGCAACCGATCGCCGAGCTCGAGCGGCTGACGCTGCAGGCGGACGGCACGGTCCTCCGCTTCGGCCAGCTCTACGGGCAGGGGACGATGTTCGCCGCCGACGGCGGCTTCGGCCGTCTCGCCGCCCGTGGCCGGCTGCCGATCCTCCACCGCCACGGCCGCAGCTCGACCTTCTCGTTCGTCCATGCCGACGACGCCGGCAGCGCCGTCGTCGCAGCGATCGTGAGCGACGCCCGTGGCGTCTTCAACATCGTCGACGACGAGCCGGCCACGGTCGACGAGTGGCTGCCGGTCCTCGCAGCCGCCCGCGGCGGCCGCAAGCCTCGGCGGATCCCCGCCTGGCTGGCGCGGCCGATGGCCGGCGCCTACGGGATCGCGTTCATGACCGACCTCCGCGGCGCCACGAACGCGAAGGCGAGGGCCGAGCTCGGCTGGACGCCGTCGATCCCCTCCTGGCGCCAGGGGTTCGGGGCCGGGACCGCCGGTTGATCCCGAGCGGGCGGATCGTTGAACGGGAGCCGCGCTCCCGCGGGACCGCGATCGGGGCCGCCTGGCGGGAGCGGATCACCGCCGGCTGGGAGGGCTACGAGCGGCTTTTCATGGCAGCCGGAGCCGGCGCTGGCCTGCAGCGCGAAGTCGCTGAGTGCTCGCTCGATCAGACGCGGTCGTGGGCGCCGGCGCTGGCCGAGGAGATCGACGGGATCGCGGCCGGAGCAGGGCTCGAGCCCTGGCGCGTGGCCGCGCTCAATGCCCGTACCGAAGTCCTGGCAGCAGCGGGTGCGACGACCATCGGCGAGTGCTCGACGTTCGTCCTCGCCGCGCCCGGCGGCGGGCCTCCCCGCACGATTCAGACCTGGGACTGGTACGAGGCGCTGCGCGACAACATGCTCCTGCTGACCGTCGCTACCGGGGACCGCCGGACCGTCCACCTGTTCACCGAGTTCGGCATCGTCGGCAAGATCGGCGTCAACGACGCCGGCCTCGGCCTCCACTTCAACATCCTCCACCACCGCGACGACGGCCGGGGCGCCGGGGTGCCGGTCCACGTCGTTGCGCGGCGGATCCTCGACGAGGCGGCGACGATCGCGGAGGCGACCGCGATCGCCCGCTCGGCGACGGTCTCCGCGTCGACCGTCCTCACCGTCGTCGCCTGGGACGGGGCGCGGTCCGGCGCCTGCGCGCTCGAGCTCTCGCCGGCGGGCGTCGGGGTGATCGCTCCCGGCGCCGACGGCATGCTCCTCCACACCAACCACTTCCTCGACCCGAGGCTGGCCGCGGACGAAGCAGACGCTGAGGCGGGTTCGACGACGCGGGAGCGGCTTGCGATGCTGGCCGAGCGGGCCGGCCGGCTCGCCGCCGCCGCCGATCCGACGAGCCAGGCCGGCGCCCTGATCGACCACGACGCGGGCATCTGCTGCCATCCCGAAGACACCGGTGAAGCCGAGCCGGCGGCGACGCTGGCAACGATCGCGCTCGACCTCGCCGGCGCCCGCGTCCTCGCCCATCCCGGCGGACCGTGCGAAGCCGCAGGCGGAAGCGGATGGGAGCGTGTCTGAGTGGGCGATGTAGGGCTCGAACCTACGACCTTGAGATTAAGAGTCTCCTGCTCTACCAACTGAGCTAATCGCCCGGGCCGGTGATGGTAGCGAGAGCGGCCGGGCGCGTGATGCGCACGACTGCGCTGCAGGAAGGCCGCTCAGCCGCCGCTCGGAAGCGGTGCCTGGGTGCCGCCGAGGCCGCCGAGCGGGTTCTCGAGCTGGCTCTGGTCGGGGGCGCTCTGCTTGATCGCCTTCTGGATCGCGGCGCCCTGCGCCTTCGCCTGCTTGACCTGCGCCTTGGCCTGGTTCCTCGACGTCGAGTCGGGCGCCTCGGCGAGTGCCTTCTTCTCCGCCTCGGCGCCGGCCTTCTCGTCGCCGGCGTAGTAGGCGTAGGTGGCGAGCTGCAGGTAGCTGCCGAAGCTCGGGCGGGCGTCGGCGACGATCTGCGCCGCCTTGAACGCCTGATCGACATCCTGCTGGATCCGCGCCGGATCGGAGCCGGCGAGCGCCGTATACGCCTGGAGCATCAGCGACGCGACACCGTCGTCGGGCTGCTTCGGCTTCGTGGCCAGGTAGCGCTCCCAGGCGGCGGTGGCGTCCCGGTAGTCGGTCAGCGTCTCGTCGGTGTAGGTGATCCGGCCCTGGTCGTCGGTGCCGGTCGCCGACTGGCCGGCGAGGAAGTGGGTGCGGGCGAGGCTGACCAGCGCCTTCTCGTTCTTCGGATCGGTCCGCAGGGTGTCCTCGGCGCGCTGGATCTGGGCGTCGTACTGCGGCGACGACGCCGTGTTGCCGCCGCCGATCCCGAGCGCGTCGAAGAGGCCGCCGCTGACGTTGCTCCCGATCCCGAGGCCGACCAGGCCGACGAACATCAGCAGCGCCAGGCAGATGTAGATCGCCTGGATCAGCCGCTTTCTCTTGCCACCGAGCTCGAAGAGCATGCCGGGGAGCCTAGAGGACCGTCTAGCCGGTCGATTCGACCGGGGGCTCGGCCGGCTCGACCTCGGTTTCCCTGCTCTTCCCGGGCCTTCCGAGGACCCTCGCGACGATCAGGCTGAACTCGAAGAGGAGGACGAGCGGCAGCATCGAGAGCAGCATCGTGATCGGGTCGGTGCCGGGCAGCAGCATCGCCAGCACGGCGATGATCAGGATCGCGTAGCGGCGGTTCTTGGCGAGCTGGTCGGGGGTGACGATGCCGAGCTTGGTGACGGCGAGGATTCCGATCGGGATCTGGAAGAGGATGCCGACCGAGATCAGCGACAGCGAGAAGAAGCTGTAGTACTCGCGGGCGCGGATCTGGATGTTGAACTGATCGTCGTTGAAGTTGAGGAGGAACTTGATCGCCGCCGGGACGACGACGAAATAGGCGAAGACGACGCCGGCCACGAACAGGATCGGCACCATCAGGAGGACCGGGAGGATGACCTTCCGCTCTACCGGGGTCAGGGCCGGGAGGATGAAGGCGTAGGCCTGGTAGAGCAGGATCGGCAGCGTGACGAGGACGGCGCTGTAGAGGACGAGGGTCAGCGTCGTCATGAACGGCTCCGACGGCGAGAAGGTGAGCGGCTCGACGTCGTCGGGCAGCGGCCCGTTGGCGATGTCGAGCAGCAGATGGTTCTGCCAGAAGCAGACGATCGCGGCGACGACGAGGGCGACGCCGCAGAAGATCAGCCGGTTGCGGAGCTCGTCGAGGTGCTCGACCAGGGTCATCCGGTCGTCGAAGCTCGCTGCTTTGATCCGCGCCACGATTCAGCTCCGGTCCCGGTCGGCGCTCGCCACCGGAGGGGTCAGGAGGGGGTGCGCTCGGCGGGTTCCCCGGGCTTGCTGGCGGGCTCGTCGTCGGCGAGCTCCGCGTCCTCGATGTCGTTGTCGATCTGCGGCGGCTCGTCGTCATCGTCCTCGTCCTCGTCGTCGCGGTTCTCACCGCTGACCGAGGACTTGAACTCACGGAGGCCGTCACCGATCGATCGACCGAGCTCGGGAAGCCGCTTCGGGCCGAAGATGATCAGCGCGATGATTGCGACGATCGCCAATTCGAGTGGACCGATGTTCGGCATAGCCGTTGATCGTAGCGGGGCTGGATCACGGGTCCGCCCGCTCGCCGCGCCGGTGCGGGCCGGCTACCAGATCCGGAATCGCCGCTTCTTCGGCTTCGACGTGTTGTTGGCGTCGTCGACGACCCGCAGCACGACCTCGTAGCGGCCGCGCTTCGGCTTGAAATGGGGCTTCCGCTTGCCGATCCGGGCGCGGTTGTAGCCGACGTAGCCCTTGTACTTCGCATAGCCCGCGAACCGGCGCTTGCCCTTGTTCGAGAAGCGGTAGTACTCGACGTCGAGCTTGGCGGGCTCGTTCAGCGAGTACTGCAACGGCCCGCCCCGCTTGCCGAACTTGACGGGAAGCTTGACCCCGCGCATCTTCGGCGCGTTCCGGTCGACGTTGCTCTTCGGGACCGGATCGGGCTCGGCCTCGGGGTTGCCGGGCGTGTCGGAGACCGTCACGGTCCCGCGCACGAGCGAGTGGATCTTGCACTGGAAGCGATAGACGCCGGGCTTGTCGAACGTGAGCTGGTAGTCGTCGCCGATGCTGTGCTGCGGCAGCGTGCCCGGATCGGAGTCCCACTGCGTCGCGTTCGGCGGCTGGCCGGTGATCGAGTGCATCAGGTCGGGACCGGTCCAGTACCAGGTCACGTGCTCGCCGAGGTCGACGTGGAGATCCTCGTCCGACCACTGGTAGTTGCTGATCGAGATCCGCCGGTTGGCGGCGTCGGCGGGAGCCGCGACGAGGAGCAGCGCCACCAGCAACGCCAACCCGAGCGCCAGACGCTTCATTCGACCAGGTACCAGCCGCTCATCCCCTGGACGATGTGGCTCCAGACGTGGCAGTGGTACAGCCAGCGGCCCGGGTTGTCCTCAGTGAAGCGGGCGGTCGTGACGTCGCCGGGGCCGAGCGTGACGTTGTCGATCGTCGGCCCTCCGAACGGCGGCGTCCAGCGGTGTCCGTGGATGTGGAAGGTGTGGAAGTAGTCGTCGACGGCGTAGACGTGGAAGGCGACGTCGTCGCCGACATTGGCCTTCAGGTTCGGCGTGTTGCCGGTGTAGGCGCGGCCGTTGATGCAGTAGAAGGGCTTGCTGAGCCCGGTCGCCGCGGGCTGGAATGAGTGGAAGGCGACGAAGAACTCGCGGTCGGGCCGCGGCTTGGCCGGGTCGCGGACGATGATCGGCCCGAACAGCCCCTTGTAGACCGGCAGCGGCTCGCTCGGCCCGTGGTCGTGGTACCACCAGGCGCCCTCCGAGCTCGGTACGGCCTCCCAGATGTAGGTCACCTCGTCGCCCTTCTGGACGAACCCGCCGGGATCGGTGTACTTGCCCTTGTAGGCGCCGTCCATGTCGACCGAGTACTGGAGGCCGTGCGGGTGCATCGTGACCGGCGTCGAGAGCTTGCTGCGGAAGTGGACCGTGACGGTCTCACCGACGTTGGCCTCGAGGAGAGGACCGGGAACCTTGGCGGGGCCCAGCGGCTCGGCGAAGTTCGCCGAGTACGGCCGATAGCCCCAGGCCTTGAAGGTCGTCTTGCCCCTGATGTCCTTGCCCATCATCTGGTCGCGGCCCTTGGGGACGATGTCCCACTTCATCTGCTCGGCCTGGATCCAGTACTCGTTCGCCGTCGACGCCTTCGCCAGGACGGTCGCGGCGCCGGGCGCGACGCCGCCGTTGGCGCGGGCGGCGGCGACCTTCGGCGGCACCTCGAGCCCCTCGTTGAGGGCCTCGACCGGAACCTCCTCGTCGACGCTGAACTTCTTGCCGGCGAGGGTGCAGAGGAGAAGCCCTCCCGCCGCCTCGGCGACGAATGCTCGCCGTCCGATCGGGGGAAGGCTCATCTCAACTCCCTCGAGCCACTACTTCTTGACGACGACCTTGACCTTCATCGTCGTCGGGTGAACCGTGCAGACGAAGTTGTAGGTGCCCTTCTTGTTGAACTTCGGGTTGAACTTGATCCCGATCGTGCCGCTACCCGACTTGTTGCACTTGGTGATCTTGCCGCCGGTACAGGGCTTCGACTTCTTGACGCCCTTCGGCCCCTTCTTCAGGGTCACGTTGTGGGTGTTGATGTTCGTCGAGCCCCAGTTGAACTTGACCTTCGCGTCCTTCTTCACCTTGACCGAGGTCGGCGAGAAGAAGTCGTCCCTCACCTTCACCGTCTTGTTCTTGGCGGCGAAGCCGCTCGCGGGCACCGCCAGCGCCGTCAGGGCGACGAGGGCGGTGATGATCGTCAGCGTGCGTCGCATCGGTCTCCTCCTCACGGACAGTCCGGGCCGGGCGTGACGTTCAGCGGCTCGAACTTCTTGAACTTCGGATGCTCGTGCTTGGTCCAGAAGCACTCCTGGTTCTCCGGCGGATCGGCGCTCACCAGCGGCAGCAGCTGCAGGATCTGCAGGTTCACGTTGCCGAAGCTACCGCCGGTCGCCCCCGGGTTCGGCTGGGTGCCGGCCGGGACCGGGCACGTCGGGTAGAGCTGCGCGATCGTGGCGTGTCCATCGCTACCGGGTGCACTGTTGTCGGGCGCGAACGTCGACGTGTCGTTGCCCTTGAAGCAGTTGTTTCCTCCCGAGCCGTCGGTGAAGAAGTCGTAATTGCCGTTGGTGTCGGTGCCGTCGCGGCCCATCGAGTTGTTCACCAATTGGTTGTTACGGCTGATCGCGTCGTCGCCTTCATTGCCGAGCGGGTCGGAGAACAGCGCGGCGCCCCACATGAAGTTGCCGAAGATCTGGTTGTTCTCGACCTTCCAACCATCGGAGCCGAACAGGATGACGCCGATACCGATCGGGTAGTTGACGCCGCCGCCGAGGCCGCCCGAGACGGTCTTCACCGGCGAGTTCGGCAGGTAGTAGTTGAAGTTGTTCCAGAAGATGTTGTTGTCCTTGATCACGCCGGACCCGTTCGGCTCGAACGGCTCGGAATCGAGCGTGTTCGGAACGATGCCGGCGCCGTTGTTGTAGAAGTTCGAGTCCTTGATCACGACGTACTTCGAGTTCGTGCCGGAGTAGCCGAGCACGTTCTCGTAGCTGTTGAGGTTCTTGAGGACCGTCTTCTGCGGGTTCTTCTGGAACGGCGTCGCGCCGATGTAGTAGGCGGAGTCGCCGTGGCCCCAGCCGTCGGACTGGTTGAACGAGCCGCCCTCGCAGCCGAACATGAACAGCCCGTAGCTGTGGTTGAACTCGACGTCGACGTTCTTGGCGACCGCGTTCTGGCAGGTCGCCTTCTTGTCGGAAGTGTTGGTGTCGTGCCAGAAGACGCCGTTGGCCAGGTAGTGGCGGACCAGCATGTTGCTGATCGTGACGTTCTTGGCGTCGGCGATCTCGATCCCGTTGTTGGCGGGGTTGCCGATCGGGTCCTGGGCGTTCTTGCCCTCGAGAATGACCTTGCTCGGGTTCTTGCTGGTGCCCTTGATCGTCAGCCCGTTGAACTTCTTGCCGAGGGCCTGGACGCCCTCGACGTACTTGCCCGGCTTGACCTTGATCACGTCGTTCTTCTTGTCGGTCTTGCCGGCCTTGTCGACGGCCTTCTGAATCGTCCGGTACTTGCAGCCGTGCTTACAGACCACGAGCGCCTTGTTCTTGTTCTTGCCGCCCTTGCCGGCGATTGCGGACGCGGGGACGGCGAGCATCGCGACAGCGAGGAACGCGGTGGCGATGCGGACGATCAGACGACGATTCATGGCTCTCCTGATTGGGCTTTGTCGGGCGGCCCTACCCGGCCACCGGGGACATCAACAGACGGTCGGCGCCGAAGTTGCGCTCTCCCTCAATTCGCTCTCAACGACTCTAACCGAATCGGGGCAGTCGTGAGCCGCTTTTCACGTCCGCCGTCCCGGGTCATTCGTCGAAGTACTCGGGGCGCTGCTCGCGCAGCCGCGGGATCTCGCGGAGCACCATCCGCAGGTGGTGGCGCATCGCCGTCTCGGCGCTGTCGGCCTCGTGCCGATCGACCGCGCCGAGGACCTGCTCGTGCTCGGCGACCATCTCCTCGAGGTAGCTCGGCGCCGGCAGGCTGAGCCGCCGGACCCGGTTCAGATGCGGCTTGATCCGCTGTCCGAGCGTCCAGACCGCGGTGTGGCCGCTGATGTCGCAAAGCGCGTGGTGGAAGTCGTCGTCGAGGACGTAGAAGGCATCGTGATCGTTGCCCCGCACCGCCCGGTACTGGTTGCGGAGGATCCCCTCGAGCTCGGCGATGTCGTCGGTCGTCGCCAGCTCCGCCGCCTTCCGCACCGCCGCGCACTCGAGCGCCTCGCGGACGAACTGCGCGTCGGTCACCGCCCGCGGGCTGATCGGCGCGACGAACGTCCCGAGCTGGGCGACGATCTCGACCAGCCCCTCCTCGCGGAGCCGCGCGAGCGCCTCGCGGACCGGCGTCCGGCTGACCCCGAGCCAGGCCGCGAGCTCGTTCTCGGAGAGCTGCCGCCCCGGCTCGAACTCCGACCGCACGATCGCGTCGAGGATCGCCCCGTAGGCATGGATCCGCGCCAGAGTCCCCTGCCGCCGCCGCGCCGTGTTCAGCTTGACGATGTTGTCGCCGCCGGCCGGCTCGGGCATGGCGGGAGGTTATCCGGGGCGTGGCCGGCCGACGTGGCGACGTTTCCACCTCCATGACGGGGAGATGTTTGCCACCTGGAGCCGGTGGGTGTCGAGGCTGAGAAGAGACCGGCGGCGAGGTGGCGGACATCCATTCCGCTATGCGGACAAGATCTCCGCC
>Ga0207678_10003355_pt1 | contig 14442 bp, 11 predicted proteins | sample KBSC63metaG_FD_184319 | JGI IMG/M metagenome (GOLD analysis project Ga0207678, IMG submission 184319) | Corn rhizosphere microbial communities from Kellogg Biological Station, Michigan, USA - KBS C6-3 metaG (SPAdes) (version 2) | ecosystem: Host-associated > Plants > Roots > Rhizosphere > Soil ... | reverse complement strand
GGAAATAGCTGTAAGACATTGAGATTAAAAATGACTGGTGAGGTCGGCAAAGTGCGCGAATTCCAGCAACTCGCGGCCGGCCGGAGGATGATCAATGTTCTCCCGCTCGAGTGCCCAGGTAAAGTCATGTGGGATGAAGACGGCGTTGAGCCCGGCGGCGAAGGCCGGATTGATGTCCGATTTAGGACTGTTGCCGATCATCCATGTCGTGGCGGCCTCGCAACCGTGATGCGCCGACAGGCTGCGATAGGCCGCGTGATGCTTCTCCGGCAGAACCTCGACGGCACTGAAATGAGGAGCGAGGCCCGAACGCCGCAACTTGTCGGTTTGCTCCAACGGATCGCCTTTGGTAACCAGGATCAGCCGGTGACGAGTCGCTAATTCGGAAAGGGTTTCGGCAACGTGGGGAAGAAGTTCGATCTCCTGATCGGCAATGGATTGGGCAAAGCTGACGATGCGGTCATGCTTCTCGGGAGTGATCGGGTGATCGGTAAGCTGCTCGAAGCAGGTAACCAGGGATTGACGGAAGCTGCGGAGCCCATAGCCACGGGCGGAGATGGTAGCTCGTTCGACGCTGTTGAGACGTTCACGGACCTGTTCGGCATTGTAGAGGCGGTGGTCCAGATAGGAGATAAAGGAAGCAATCGCCCGCTCGAAATAGATATTGTTTTCCCATAGCGTATCGTCTGCGTCGATGAGCAGCGTTTGGCGAGCGAGATGACGGGCGGCGTGCGAGTGGCGATGCATAGGGGCTGATTATAAGGCCGATCTGCGGGATACGGGATATGTGAGAACTTTGGACAGCGCTGGCGCGGAGAGCAGTACCAGCATCCTATCTGGGTAAATCAAATGACAATGAGGACCATGCCGATGAAGTTCCTGACCTTTCTATTCATCGCTATTATGCTGGCTGACGGCGCAGTCGCCCAGGCACCGGAGGCGGGGGCAGTCAAGGCGGCGCAGAATGAGGTGTTTCATAACAGCTTGACCGACTTTCGCAACCGCCATGCCGCTGTCGTGCAGCGATTCAGTTTCGATACGTTCAATCCCTTCGACGCCATTGCCCGTTACCACGTGTATGAATTCAATGGAGTGGGCTTCAACTGGGGCAATGCCGGGGGATGGAGCGTGCAGCATGGACTCTCTGAAAAGGGAACTTTCAACACTCGCGGCATCGGGCAGATGTCCGTTTCCAATTCGGAGAAGCATGCCACCGGGGATTTCGCGGCGCAGTATGTCTACGCTTATACCGACGGCGGAGTGACCGCGCAATCGGACGAGGGGCTGACGCTGGATACTCGCGAGGGCGGCGAAACGGATGACTGGTTTCATGGAACGGTAGCGGAAGGGGCCAAGCCTGGTTCCACCCTGCTGCCGGTCAGGTATGTGCCCGGTACGCACTCCGAAAACGCGACAACGGATGGCGCCTACATGTTGGATATCAGCAAGGGAACGATCTCGGGAATTGTCACCGGCCCCGATAGCCTGGTTCCCGGCACTTCCGTGCACGCGATGCCGGTCTCCGCGAAGTTACCGGTCTCAACCGGAATTGGGATTGTCACGACTCCCATCCCTGCGATTCAGGTAAAGAATGTTCCAGAGAAGGTCAGACTTTCCGGCGTACGCCTTCTGCAGGGATCGTTTACCACGGGTAAAGCCTGCCTGGCAGGAGGGTGGTATCCGGAACAGGTGCTGATTGCAGAAGTAGGTCCGGTTAAAGGTGGATCGCAGGACGTTACGATTATCCACAAAAATCCCAATGGCAGAGATGAAAAGAACCCCACTTCGCTTTGGCAGGGAGGAATTTGCGGCCAATATATCAGCCTCGATCGGAATCTTGACAGAGACGGATTTCGAACCAGTTACGAAGCCGTAGGCGCTACGGATGCGAGTCACCTCGCTTACGTTTGGAACGTGAAGGGCGCAACGATGCCGAACATGCTCAAGGTGTATCAGGCTCCTGTACATCTCAAGAATTTGTCGCGATCGGGCGGCGTGGTGACGGCGAGCTTTGCCAAGGCAAATGAGTCTTACATCTTCAATCAGGCTCCTACCGTGGTCATCGCAGATGCGAGTAACCGATCCTTCAATGGAAGTGTTCATTTGCCGGAGTATGTAGATGACTCCAGCCAGGTTTTGAAGTGGTCGCAGGCGGGACCAGACGAGAAAGCCACCTCCGCCACGATCGATCTTCCGCCTTCTTACTATGGCTTTCATCTCTATCCAGGGGCGGAAGTGCTGGGGCCGCAGGTTGCTGGCGGCGTGCCGCTCGAGCCTAACTCTGTGGAGTGGGCTCCGGGAGATGTGATTGAAAATCCCCACCACCCCAGCTTTGCGATGAACGCGAGGATGACGGAGGTGTTTCAGCATACGCTGCCCAATGGCTATAGCTCGAATGGGCAGAGATGGGATTTCTTCGGTTCAGGAATAAGTGCGAACTATCGCCCCTCTGCCTGGAGAAATGCCAATCCGTGTTCTCTTTACATCGGCTGCGGAGGCACACTGGAGCCGATTCGCTGGAATACGTTTCTTGGGCCGTACGGGGAATGGCTCAACATCAGAAATGCCCCGCTCAATCACGGGACGCTCTTTACGGTAGGTTGCGATTCCAGAGGGTGCGATCATACGCCGTCCTATACGCTCTTTGATCTGCAGCATGGGGCGATGGAATACGATCCTTCCAACGGCAACTTCACCGTGCCCCGAATGACAGCGCAGTTGTTTTCGGGGCCGCTCTCTGGCCCGGTTACAACCAGCCGGATTGAACTTCAGGACCCAAGATCTCCTCAAAATGCGATTACGATCACCAACTCCGGGGGGAAGATGATGATAGGCGCGGGCCAGCAGAAGAGTGATGAATCCATGGCTGCAGCCGTGGTAGGGCCTGGAGCGGGCAATGCAGGAGGAAGCGCAGTCTGCGCGCGTGGATATAGCTGCACAGCACAGCGCGGACGGCTTACAGTTGTGGCTTCAGTTGCTGGAGCAAAAGGGACGATTGCCAATGTAAGTACCAGTCTGGCTCAAGGCACAATCTGCACGGCGGTTCAGAATGGGGGTACTGCCTTCTTCGGTATCGGGAGCGGAAGGGAAAGCGCAAACGGATTCGCCATCACGGCTGGCGTCGCTCTACGTGGGACCTTAACGATCGACTACAGTTGCCGCTAATCCGGCCTCGGTTCAGCCGATGTGGGGAGCGCCCTTGCTGAAGGTTCCGGGCGGTGAGAGCGATTTCCGGACGGGCGGCGTTGTCATGTCACGCTTGCTGGTCGTGAAGACCGAATCGCCCTGTGAGATGAGGTAATCCGCTGTGCGGGCGGCGAGCGCCTGAATGGTAAGGCCGGGATTTGCTGAGCCCTGTGTCGGCATCACGCTGCCATCCATGATGAACAGATTGGGGATATCCCAGGTCCGGCCGAATTTATCGCAGACAGACTTTGCCGGGTCCGCTCCCATGCGGGCGGCCCCGACAAGATGGGCATAGCGCGATTCGGAGACTACTTCGGTTGCTCCCGCGGCAGACATGATCTCCATCACTTTCTTCGTGCCGAATTCGATCAATTTATGATCGTTATCATGGAGTCCGAAGAAGGTTTTCGCAACGGGCAGGCCGAAGCGGTCTTTCTCCTCAGCCAACTCCACACGATTGTCCTCCCACGGCAGAATCTCTCCGAGCACGCCGAGAGTGGACCAATGGTTGTAATCCATCATCATGCGGCGGAGACCCCATCCCCATAGCGCTTTCGAGGTCATGCACTGTTTCGCGAAGGCTATGGGAAGAGGCGCAACGGTCTGGACGGCGAAGCCTCGCGCAAAATCTCGTTTGGGATCGGTCTCATAGAATTCTTCCGTAAGAGCATGGGCGGGCGGAGCCTTGTACATGCGGATGAGTTCATCGAAGCGGCCGAGGACGACATTCCCGGCCTGCGCCATGAGATATTTGCCAAGCGTGCCGCTGGAGTTCGCAAGACCCTGCTCGTGGCCAGGACATGCGGAGTTCAGTAGAAGACGCGGCGTTTCGATTGCATAACCGGAGACGATCACGGCTCGTGCGCGCTGAAAGTGTTCCTTGCCTTCGAGGTCGAAGTAGATAACGCCATTCGTCCTGCCAGCTTTATCCATCGAAACCCGCGCCACCATGGAGCTGCCGCGAATCTCCGCGCCGTGCTTCAGCGCGTCGGGAACATGCGTGACCAGCGTGGAGGCCTTTGCGCCGACCTTGCAGCCCTGAATACAGAAGCCGCGATAGATGCAGTGTGGCCTGTCTCCATGCGACGCTGAAAGAATGGCCACGGGGCCGCCTGCAGATACGGGAATGCCGAGTTTCGTACAGCCCTTGATGAGGGTATCTCCGACGCCGCCCATCGGATGCGGCGCATAAGGGTGTCCGTGCGGCTTGCCCCAGGGAAACCACGCCGGACCGGCGATGGGGATCTCTTGTTCGAGCAATTCGTAATAGGGCTCGATCTCTTCGTAGGTGATGGGCCAGTCAGCGCCTACGCCATCGCGCGTGTAGACCTCGAAATCGGAAGGGTGAAGACGCGGAGTAAACGCCGCCCAATGCACAGAACCTCCGCCGACGCCTTTGCCGCTGTTGTTGCTGCCAAGCGCGAGCGGATGTTCGCCGCCGGTGATGCGCAGGTCATTCCAGTAGAGGTTGTAAGAGCCGGCTTCATCCGACACCCAATCGCGCTCGGTGTCCCAGAACGGCCCCGCTTCGAGACCGATGACTGTAAAACCGGCACGGGCAAGACGCTGGAGAAGCACTCCGCCAGCCGAGCCGACGCCCACGACAACATAATCGACGACTTCATCTTCTTTGAAGCGGCGCTGCGGGACTTCTATCGTTTGCATCGGGCCGAGCCGGTGAACGCCGTCCTCTGGTGTGCTGAATGCGCCGAACAGGGGTTTGCTCAATGTGTCCCTCCCTGTCCCGGATGGGTCTGGTGGTCGCCTGTAGAAGGTTTCTGTTGAGGCAGATCGGAGATGGTGTCGGCGGGCGCCGCCCATGCGTAGCGCTGCTCGCCGACCTCCCACGGCTCAGGTTCGCCGCGCTCCAGGCGCATATAGCCGCGCGGGTAGGCCGGGCCGCCGAAACCGATCTCGTCCCACGCCCAGGGATGCGCATAGTAGGCGCTGCAGCAATCGGAGATCAGAAGCTCCCAGAAGCGTCGGATGTTCATGCGCGCCCAGGTTCGTTCTGCGGCAAATGGCTTTTCGTCATGAATCGCCTGGAGGATTTCTTCCTGCTCAAGGGTTGTGAGATCGGCGAATGAATTTTTATAGAGTGCGTGAGCTGTTTCTTCAATAGCCTTCGCCGCGATACGGTAGGCCTCCTGATCGGGCGGCATGTCCTCGTAGCGATAGCCTTCAATGCGATTAGCAAACAGGCGTTCGTCGATGATGGGAAGAATAGGAATCCGGCGCTCCTCTGTGCGATCATCCTGCGGGAGAATGCGATCCACCACCGCTTCCATGGTGCGAGCCTCCGCCGGCGTGAAGAAGCGAATAGGCGGCACATCTTCAACTCGGCGAAGAACAAGATCCCGCGTGGCCTCATCCCAATAGGCCTGTTGACTCAGTGTGTGAAAGCCCGGATAGTAGCCGGGTTGCTCTCTTTGCGGCAGCGGCGCTTCTGCACCGGGGAAGGTGAGCGGCGCGCGAGTTTTCGATGATGAAATGATAGCTAGCTCCTTTCTCTGCGCATCAGGCAGGCGAGCGCTCCCAGAACCCCACAGGCCGCGAACAACATTGGAGCGAAGATCGGCGGCCCATAGAGGGTGTTGTAGAGCGGCTTTTTGAGGCCTCCGGGTCGCCTGAGAATGCCGCGTAGGTGGTATGCAAACCCCACCGTCCCATTCACAATGGCGGTAGCTGAAGCCAGAGGCAGGGCGGTGTTGGCGATGCGGCGGCTCTTGATTGCTCCAATCGAGGCCGCCATCATAAGCGGCGTAAGAATAACCGGCGACCATTGCACGCGGTATTGAAAATTGTTTTTGTAATGCGAGTACCAGGCTTCGAAGCCGCTGCAGAAGGTCCAGACCGCCGTGACAACGCAGAGGTGCTTCTGGAATCGGCCTACGCGGATATCTTCGCGCCAATCTGCCTTTTCCTCCGGTTGCAACGTTCGCTTTGATGAGCCATCCTCCTCCCGCTGAAGATACGAAGCGAGAATGCCGAGATAGGCACTGGTTCCGAAGAGAAGCGGCGCAAAGATAGGCGGTCCCATCACGATATTGGTGAGCGGAAGTCTCCATCCGCCGGGCTTGCGAGCGATGCCGCGAATATGGAAGCCGAATCCGATGATGCCGTCAAGAAACGTAATTGCGCTGGTCCAGCGCAAAAAGCTTCTGGCCATGCGGCCGCTGAAGAAAGCCGCCACTCCCGCGACACTGAGCACCCCGCTGAGGATGACGGGCGAGTACATGATGGGATTCGAGTAACCACCACGGTAGTGCTCGTAGGCCACTTCGGCGCCGCTGACGATGCTGGTACTGACGACAAGCAGCGACATGCTGCGCTGAAAGGTTCCACTACGGATGTGATCCAGAACGGCCTCTGCGAGTTCTCCCACGGGCGCGGGAAGCTGTCTAACCAGCATTGCCGGGGAATCATAGGCGAGGCTGCTCATAGGACGCGCTCCGTCCCGGCGAAATCAAGATTAGATATCATCTTTGAACTTTTCCGCATCTTTCGTTTTGAAGTCGAGGCCAAGACCAGGACGGGACAGGTCGGGCTGCATCGCGCCATCTTTTGGAGCAGTGAAACCGTCGAAGAGCATCTGCTCAATGCGCGCATGGTCGTGAAAATATTCCAGATGTCGCAGCGACCGGACACTGCAGCCCAGATGCATGTGAATGGATGGAGCGCAATGTGCGGAGAATGGCAAAGGATGTGCATCGCAGATGGCGGCGGCATCGAGAAATCCGGTAACCCCTCCGCAACGCGTGGCATCGGCCTGCAAAACGTCGACCGCTTCCGCAGCCAGCATTCGGCGGAAGTACATCGCGTTCCACCCGTATTCGCCTGCCGCGATATCCATGCCCGCGGGTGCGCGGTTGCGCATCAAATGCAACCCCGCAAGGTCGTCGGAACTCACAGGCTCTTCAAACCAGCTGACGTTCGATTCCATGGCGAAGCGCTCCGCGAACCAGAGTGCCTGCTTACGGGAGTACGCTCCGTTTGCGTCGACAAAGAGTTGTGTATCGGGGCCGATTGCTTCGCGGGCAGACTTCACTCTGGCGAGATCTCGCTGCGGGTCGGAACCGATCTTCATCTTCACTCTGGGAATGCCGTCCGCGACCCAGTTGGAAAATTGTGTTTGCAGTTGGTCGTCACTATAAGAGGTGAAACCGCCAGAGCCGTATACCGGCGCTCCCGCGCGCATTTGGCCCAGCAGCGATACGAGAGGTTGCGCGAGCAGTTTTGCTTTCAGGTCCCATAGGGCAATGTCGATGGCAGAAAGAGCGGTGGCGGCCAGGCCGTCACTCCCGTAGTTTCGTTGCAGGTGGCGGAGCCTGGAAAAAATGCAGGGAATTGCGAAGGCATCTGCGCCGATCACAGCATCCTTCAGGAGACTCCGTATCAAAGGAGCGGCCGTTTTATCGGAGTAGGTATAGCCGACGCCCGTCGTATCGCCCGCTTGCAGATGGACCAGGATCAGTGTTGTAGAACGCCAGGCAAAGGTGCCATCCGCCTCGGGCGAATCGGTAGGAATGGTATAAGCAATCGCGCTGCCCGTGCGAATTGGGAAAGAAGATAGCATCATTTCGAAACAGGAAAGCCCACGTCCCAAGCGGATGGGGCTCCTGATTAGGTAGATGCGATCTTAGGTTTGAGAGATTTCCCCGGTGCTGTACTGCGTACAGCTTGGAGCGCCGTTCGTCTCCGGGAAGAGACGAACGGCTGCGGGAAGAGATTAGGAAGTGGCTTCTGCAGTATCTGAGGCCTGGACAACTTCCAGGATGGAATCGGCAGTTACCGGTTCGCGGATCTCGTGAGCACCTGCCACCCAGAGGCCGGGATCGATATCGGGAAAGATGCTGTCGCGGAGTTCAATCTCGGCAAGGCGTGTCTCCTGTGCCGGCGTGATCGAGCCGGACGATTCAAACGTCTGCCAGATCGCTTTCATTTCGTTGAATTGATCGTTGTGTGTAAGGAAGCGGATCTCCGCGTAATCGCGAGCGGCCCCAGTCGTGATGAGGAACTGCCAGTCGGAGGATTCGAGCAGGAGAAGCTCACGGCAGAGTTGCTGCATAATGCGCTTGCCAAGCTCTGTGTGGACCCACTGACCGGCCGTGCAAACGTCGCGCGTGTAGAGTTCGGCTGGGTAGATATGGGTGTAGGTCCAGGATGTCTCCGGATTCATCCAGACGTGATTGTTGCCCTCTGCGCCCCACGAGCCCTCATGCATGGCAATGAAGCCTGCACGTGGATACCGGTCGATGTATTCGGAGCAACTGATGAGTTGGATTCCAGTGTTGTAATCGTGGATCGTGCGCGCGACTGCTTCCAGCCACCAGATGCCTTCAAACCACCAGTGGCCGAAGAGTTCGGCGTCGAAAGGTGAGCAGAGGATCGGTGGAATCGAATCGTTGAATCCAGGCTGAAGAGCCTCCCATACCAGATGAACGTAATTTGCGGCATGGCTCTTGACGCGCTCCGCGGCCTCGTTGGGATAGTAAGGCTGCTTATCTCCCATATCCACCTTCGAGCCTGTAACGCGCCAGTAGCGGTGACCACCAGGCCAGCGTTTTTTGTGGAAGTCGAGATAGGTGCCGTCGCCGGGATAACCCGAATCGCCTGACCAGACCTGCACGCCTGTACGCGGGTCGCGGGGAAAGATCGTGGTCGCATAGCGCTTGTCGTAAGGACCATCGACATAATAAGGCTGATAGAGGCGGCGATAATCGTGATGCGTGATTGGCTCCGCCGATTCATCGATAGGAACAGCGCCATCTCGCAGCTCGTAGGGAGAAGGAACGCGCCGCGATTCTTCGACAAGATGAGTATCGACAAAAAAGAACTCAATGTCCGATTCGGAGAGCGCCTGCTCGACCCCAATGCGGTCAAAACCGGGAGGCGTCGGCGAGCCATCGGCATTGGGCACGGGATAGTTCCAGAATCCGGCAGGCCGGTATCCGCATTCCGGAGCCCAGATTCCTCTGGGATGCTTGCCAATGTGGCGAACGTGAGTATCGACCGCCGTGCGAATCTGCGCGCGAACGCTCTCGTCCGTACCTAAAAGCGGCATGTAGCCGTGGGTTGCGCCGCAGGTGATGATATCGATCAGACCTATATCGTTGAAATGTCGGAAACCCTTAATGATGTTCTGGTCGAAGTGGTTGAAGTCTTCCAGGGCCTGCGAAAAGAACTTATGCCAGAAGCGGGCGGTCTCGGCGTAGTGATCTTCACCCGCCTGCGTGAAGTAGGCTTCATCTTCCCGTGCGGCAACGATCTTGCGTCCCAGATAGTTTGGAAACTCCGCGATGAACACAGGGTGCGAGAGTTGTTCGAGAAGGATAGGAGAAAGATTGAGATTGCAATTGAAACGGATATGATCGCGCTCGAGGTTCTTCAGCATCCGAAGCAGCGGTAGATAAGTCTCAGCGGCAGCTTCGTGCAGCCACTCCATTCCATGAGGCCAGGTACCGTGATTTACGACATAAGGCAGGTGAGCGTGCAGGGTAAAAGTAAGAAAGCCCTCTGGCTTTTCCGTAACGCTGACAACTGGTTTGGACGATGCCGTCAAGCGGAGTACCTCAAGAGAAGAATTTTCTTTCGGTAGAAGCAGCTCCGTGCGTGGATTTAAAAGGGCTGCTATACCGAGTTTACACGAGTGATGCTTAGGGAAATCCTAGATTCTATGATGCGGCGAAGTAAGACTTTCGCCGCCATAGTTCATCGAAAATTCTTGGTTCAGTTATTGCTGCTGATATTCCGGCCGCGGCTGGAGGTTAGGGCTTACGGGTGTGCTCCGCGTGCGGTTGGTGGAAACGCGTAGAGGAACGGCACTCGTCAGATGAAACCGGATCAGACTTTCGGAGGGAATCTGCACCTGTTCGCCCTTGGTGACGGCATTGGCCCCAGCACCGAGCCCACCACCTGCCACCGATCCGATAGCCGCGCCTTTACCTCCGCCGAAGATGCCGCCCAGAATGGCTCCGATAGCCGCGCCTCCACCTACCTTTTCTGCGGTGTTTTTGCCCCGCCCCTTGCCCGCTACGCTGTACGGCTCGGTAGAAAGGGCGACATTTTCACCAGGGTTTTTCAGGCGAGTGAGCCCGATGGTAAGCAGGGAATTGCCTTTGAAGTGCGCCGCTTCCTGTACAGCTTCCACGCGGCCGGATACGGTCGCTCCCTGAGGAATGACGACAAGACCGTCCACAACTACGTCGGAAGCAACGGTACCGGTAAAGGTCTCGCCTTCTTGAGTCGTGGCGCTATCCAGCGTTTGAGTGATTCGAACCGGAAGCGTTGTGCCTGCCGGAACAATGACGTCGCGGAAAGCAGGCGTTGCAGGCTGAGCAGGCGCTGCCGGGGGCGGTGGAGGTGGAGCGGCTTGAGACTGTTCGACAGGCGGGACGCGTTCGATCGGAGCGGGTGTATGCCGGACCGGCTCAGGACGTTCTTTCTGCTCTTGAGCGCTGGCCTTCTTCGGGGCAGAGGGAGCAGGCTTGGGCGCAACCTCCGCAGTGGGTATCGGAGCCGCGGGCTGTTGGGCAGTCTGGACGGTGAGGTTGTTCACGACCGTCTTGAGCCCGGCAACCTGGGCAGCATCCGAAGCTGCAAGTGAGCGGGCGGCCTCACTGCTGACCGTTCCGCTGAGTGTTGCGATTCCGTTCTGGACAGAGCTTTGAATGGGCTCGGCTTTGAGAGCGCCATCGCTTGCGATGCGGTTCTGCACCGCAGACGCCAAAGCGCTGTCGCTGGGCGGGGCCGGCGAGTGTTTGCAGCCCGCAAAGCTCAGGGCTACAGCGAGAAGAGTAGCGGATGTGATCGCTCGTGTTGCACGGCGGAGACGGTAAACGTACATTTGACCTCGCTTATGCGATAGAACTCATTTTGAACACTGTAACTCACTCTGTTGCTATAAGATGCTGCGGATTCACCCAACGAAGCATTGGAATAACAATAACTACAGTTGGTAGGACGAGTGTAAAGGGGAAAAGATACGTCTGCAGCGCAATCGGTCAGCCGCAGGCGCGCAACCTATTCCATAGCACGGGCATCTTCCAAGGAGAGTGTTCCGGGTAACGCCTGTTTTTATGCGGGAGACGGGTACGCTCGAAGTCTCTTCAGCAAATGGTAGTTCCGGGGTTGAGGTATAAAGGCTGAGAGCAGATTTGCACTTATCAACAGAAGAGGAGAAAGAGTATGTCAGATAACGACAACGGTGTAAGTGGATTGGGATGGTTTCTGGCAGGTCTGAGCGTAGGTGCACTTGTAGGAGTGTTGTATGCGCCCAAGGCCGGCAAAGAGACGCGCGAAGACATTGTCGCCACGGCGATGGACGCGAAAGAGAGAGCAGCGAACCTGGCTCAGCAGAGCAAAGAGCGTGCCATGGAACTGGCAGAGCAGGGAAAACAGCAGGTAAACGAGTACGTCGATCGCGGCAAGGAGTACTATGACCGTGGCCGTAACCAGTGGGCGGAGTACGTTGAAAAAGGCAAAGGACTGGTTCAGGAGCAGCAGGGCAAGGTTGCCTCTGCGATCGATGCCGGTAAAGAGGCCTATGCCAGCGCCACTCAGAACCTGGGCAAATCGGTTAATAGTTGATCCGGTAAATAGCTTGTGCTGAATCATTAACTCGGGCCTGATCTTCCGATAAGCGGAGGGTCAGGTAAATCTTGTGGAATGCGGTATTGAAAGCGAGGCTGCATGATAGCGACGCAGTTGATAATGTCGGGGATGTGGCTTCAGGACACGGACTCGATCTCGTCCGGTAACTCCAAGCTGCTAATGATCTTCATCGGACTTGTCGCTTTAGCGTTGTTGGTTCAGGCGGGCGCTCTTGTCGTCATGGCTATCGGTGCGGCAAAAGCTCGGAAGCGCGCGTTGGCTATTGTCGAAGAAGTTCGAGCGAAAGCGATTCCTGCGGTCGAAAGTACGCAGGAATTTGTCAAAAACTATGCTCCAAAGCTGATGGTCCTCGCGGAAAACATGGTGGAGACCAGCAACATCGTTCGGAAACAGGCACAGGAGTTCGATACGACGCTGAGTGATGTCAACGTCAAGGCCCGTGCTCAGGCCGCAAAGGCCGATGAAGTAGTGAGTACGGCTATCAATGGAACGGCAGAAATACTTGCTGCCGTTCAGCATGGCATCCGTGTTCCTGTACGGGAGTTGACCGGCTGGATAAACGGACTGAAGGCCGGACTGGACGTTTTAGTGGGTCGATCAAAGCACTTCGGCGGTTACGGCCAGACAACTTACAGCCGGACGACCCGTCCCACTCGCGACAATGACATCGATCTTTAACAAGCGCTTAGATAATCCAACCACCCCCGACCACCTCGTCTTCCTGATAGAAGACGGCGGCCTGGCCGGGGGTGATTGCACGTTGGGGCTCATCGAAGATGCCCTGAACGGTGCCGTCGTCGATGCGGCTCAGAGTGGCTGCAGCGGGCGTGTGGCGGTGACGGACCTTGATGGTGACGCGGATGTCCTCGCCTTCGCGAAGGCCGGGAATTGAGATCCAGTTCAGCCGGTTGGCGCGCAGCCGCGTCGACATGAGCTCATCGTTGGAACCGACCGTGACCTGATGACTGTCGGGATGGATAGAGAGTACGTAGAGCGGATCGGGCGAGGTGAGGCCGAGACCCTTCCGCTGGCCAACAGTGAAGCTCTGGATTCCCTGATGACGGCCGATGACCTCACCGGCGCTGGATACGAGTTCACCGGAGGAATCGGGGAGAGCCTCTCCCTGCTCTTCGAGGTAGGCCTTCAGGAAGGCGTTGTAGTCTCCGCCGGGAATGAAGCAGATCTCCTGAGAGTCGGGTTTGGAGGCGACGTTCAGTCCAGCCTCAAGGGCCAGTTCGCGGACGGCCGGCTTCTGCATCTCGCCAAGAGGGAAGAGAGTGCGGGAGAGCTGCTCCTGCGTCAGCCCGAAGAGAAAATAGGTTTGATCTTTTGAATGGTCGGCTGGGCGAGAGAGTATCCACCGATTACGGACGGGATCGAAACGGTTGCGGGCGTAATGTCCGGTAGCGATGCGGTCGGCGCCAATCTGGCGGGCGGTGACGAGAAGCTGGTCGAACTTGAGATGGTTGTTGCATAGCGTGCACGGGATGGGAGTGCGTCCGGCGAGATACTCGTTGACGAAGGGGCGCACGACGTCGGCCTCGAAGCGCTCCTGCTGGTTGACGACGTAATAAGGAATACCAAGCTGTTCGGCGACATGGCGGGCGTCGTACACGTCGTCGATGGAGCAGCAACGGCCCTGAACGGATTCGGGCATGCCTTCGTGGCCAGCGAGACGGCGCTGGTTCCAGAGCTGAAGCGTGAGGCCGACGAGCGTGTGTCCTTGCGCGTGCAGGAGCGCCGCGACCGTGGACGAATCAACTCCTCCCGACATGGCGATGGCGATGGTCTGGTTCGAGGCGGGATCGATGTTCCGAGCGCTTTGGGCAAGTGTAGACATGCTGTTCCTATTTTCGCAGATGGATCTGTTCTGCTTCTTTGAGGTACCCCTACCCCCGTACAGGCAGAGCCAAAGTATTCTATCCAAGGGGTTTACAGGCAAAGTATTCAGGAATAAAGACTTAGTCGCAAGTTATTGAATATACTGCTTCGGCGTTTCGTCGAAGAAACGCTTTGCGTGGTGAGATGAACTGCTTCTTGGGAGAAGACGACTGGATCCTCAGGACATTCCCTCAGCGGCTGAACAGGTGGTGGAAAGTGCTGCTGCAGCAGAAAAGCGTACCTCAGGGGCTAAAGCCCCTCTACGAATCCGCCATCTACGGCACGGCTGAAGCCGTGCCCCTAACAAAATCGGCCTTTTTCCGCAGGCTGTGAAGCCGCGTCCTTAAGAAACCGGACGTAATCAGAGGTTTCTTAGAGGGGATTGTTACGGCGGACCGGGAGGCAGGCTCTATTCCCACTGTTTCTATTCTATTGAAGTGAGTGAAACTGATTTGCAGTCTGAGCAAAAGAATTTATGCCGGGTAAATCTCCGTAGTTTGTGGTATTTACGCATTGCGATTCGCTCCTGGAGAGGATTTTGGCTCTTGACAGGTCCAACAAGAGGCTTCGATAGCCTTAGAGCGGTTCTGCTCCAGATATAGTTTTGGTGATTCGAGCAAAACGCAGATTCCCTTCGGGAATGACACAAAGCAATCTACACCTGAGAGGAAATCGCTATAGGTCTGCATTTACGGAGATGGAATAAGATGTCGTGTTGAAGAAAGAGGGAATTGTGAGATTCGGAAGAGGTTCCGGATGCCG
>Ga0207678_10003354_pt1 | contig 14446 bp, 13 predicted proteins | sample KBSC63metaG_FD_184319 | JGI IMG/M metagenome (GOLD analysis project Ga0207678, IMG submission 184319) | Corn rhizosphere microbial communities from Kellogg Biological Station, Michigan, USA - KBS C6-3 metaG (SPAdes) (version 2) | ecosystem: Host-associated > Plants > Roots > Rhizosphere > Soil ... | reverse complement strand
TAGGCGCGCCGACGGTCGTCGCCGGCCACCACGACGGCTGGTTCCATGCTGCCTTCGACGACGCGACCGGCGTCGCGGTGACGCTCGAGCTGGCGCGCGCGTTTGCGGAGGCCGGCGTGCGTCCCGAGCGGACGATTGCCTTCGTCTCTCACACCGCCGAGGAGTACGGGATCGCCGAGTCGGCGTACGACTGGTGCTACGGCGCCTGGTACCAGGTCGTCGCCGAGCACCGTGAGTGGACGACCGGCTCGCCCTTCTACCTCAACGTCGAAGGCTCGGGCCGTCGCAGGGACGTCTTCAGCCTCGACGTGCCGCCGGAGCTGACCGCCTGGATCCGACGCCACTGCCGCGCCGGCGAGCGCGACGGCCTGTTGCCGCACGGCTGGCGGCTCGACCGGCCGAACACGTGGACCGAGGTCTGGCCGTTCCTCGCCGCCGGCATCCCCGGCATCAACATCTCGACCTTCACCGACGGCTTCGACCGCACCGAGTACCACACGCAGTTCGACACGACCGACAAGGTCGACTTCGAGTACCTGGCGAAGCTGACCGAGCTCTCGGCCCGGCTCCTCCGGGACGAGCCGGCGCTCGACCTGGGGGCCCGCGCCCGCGAGCTGCGCAGGCACGGGCTCGAGCTCCCCGCGGTCGAGCCGGGCGACGAGCGCCGGCGTTTCACGGCGATCGCGCGCGGCCTGCACGGGATCGACGCGATCGACGCGCCGCGTTACCCGCACGAGCAGACGCAGTCCGACGTCGAGCACCTCGAGCGGGCGCTCGCCGAGCCGGAGAGCGCCGAGCGTCATCTGGCGCGCGTCGGCCTGAACTGGCTCTGCACCGACCTCTCGCACGAGGCGTTCCGCATCGAGCGAGGACGGCGAGGACGGCGGGCCCGCCGCGCCTGCTGGGGCGCGATGGGCGACGCCGACCCCGGCCCGGATCTCTGGCGCGAGCTCGCCTCGCTCCGGGGCGAGCCGGCGGCCCGCAAGCCTGGCCCGTGGGTCGAGACGAGCCTGCGCCGGCACCTCGACCGCTCCCGCCGCGAGCTCGAGCGCCGGCTCGACCGGATGGAGCAGGCAGCGGCCGGGCGCGTCTTCGCCCTTCCACCCGCCCGCGACCTTCCGGGAGAATCTTCGCGATGAAGCCGCTGCCCCCCGGCGGGACGATCGGCGTCGCCGCACCGGCGAGCCCGTACGACGCGCGCTCCGACGTCCTGCGCGGCGTCGAGTGGTGGGAGTCGCAGGGCTTCCGCGTCAAGCTCGGCGAGCATGTCTACGAGCGCGACGACTACGTCGCCGGCAGCCCCGAGGACCGCGCCGCCGACCTGAACGCACTCTTCGCCGACCCGGAGGTCGACGTCGTCCAAGCGCTGCAGGGCGGCTACGGCTCGGCCCAGACGATCCCGTACCTCGACTTCGACGCGATCGGAGCGAACCCGAAGCCGCTCGTCGGCTTCTCGGACATCACCGCGCTCCACATCGCGATCCGCCAGCGCACCGGCATGCCGACGGTCTACGGCAACGGGCTGGTCGGAGTCGGCTCGGCGGAGACGACCGAGTTCACGCGCAGGCGACTCGTCGAGGTGCTGACTGGCGACGCGCTCGGCCCGGTGCCCGTGAACCCGGACGACCCGTACACGCGGGCGATCCACGACGGCACGGTCACGGCCCCGCTCGTCGGCGGCTGCCTCTGGCTGCTGATGCAGACCATGGGCACGCCGTGGGAGCTCGACCCCGACGGCGCGATCCTCTTCTTCGAGGACTACAAGGCGCCGCCGTACTACGTGGACGGGATGCTGACCCAACTGCGTCACAGCGGGAAGCTGGACGCGGTGGCAGGGTGCGTGGTCGGCGAGATGGAGGGATGCGACTGGGGCGACGCGCGACCGGTGTCCGACTGGGCTCGGTCGCGCTCGCTCGAGGACGTGTTGGAGGAGCACCTCGAGCCGCTGGGCGTGCCGGTGCTCTACCGCCTCCCGCTCGGACACGGCAAACATCTGGCCGCACTGCCGCTCGGCGTGCGGTATACGCTCGACGCGGACCGGCGTACGCTCACGCTCGACGAGTCGCTCTGGGCGTGACGAAAGGCAGGAGGGTGCAATGACGAAGTGGTTGGCGGTGCTCGCGACGGCGATCCTGGCCGTCGGTCTCGTGGGGTACGCGACGAAGGCGAGCGGTTCCGGCGCGAACGCAAAGGCGGGAGGCACGTTCCGAATGGGGACGAGCTCGCGGATCGACTCGCTCAACCCGTACGTCGCGTTCAACCAGGACGCCTACAACACGTTCGAGTACGTCTATCCCTTCCTGGTCCAGTACGACAAGACGAACAGCAAGTTCGTCTCCGACTTCGCCACCTCGTGGAAACCGACCGACGGCGGCAAGACCTGGACGTTCAAGACGCGCTCCGGTGCGAAGTGGACGGACGGCCAGCCGCTGACGGCGAAGGACGCGGCCTGGACGATCACGACCGACCTCAAGTACGCAGCGGGCGGCGCCGCCAACGCGGCAGGCCTCGTCGCGCACATCAAGAGCGCGAAGGCGCCGAACGCGAACACGCTCGTCGTGCGCTACTCGAAGGCGCCGGGGAACGTGCTCGGCCAGTTCCAGCAGCTCGCGATCCTGCCTCAGCACATCTGGTCGCAGCACACGGGCAACAAGGGCACGAATCTGAAGACCTTCTCGAACAACCCGCTCGTCGGCGCCGGCCCGTTCAAGCTCGTCAAGTTCAAGAAGGACGACATCGCGCTCTTCCAGCGCAACGGCTCCTTCTACGGCGAGAAGCCGAAGGCCGACGCGTTCGGCCTGCAGATGTTCTCCAACGAGGACGCGCTCGTCGCGGCGCTGAAGGCGCACCAGATCGACGCGATCGAGGCCGTGCCCGGAACGGCGATCAAGACGCTGAAGAACGCGGGCTTCAACGTTCGCTCGACCGCCGGTGTCGACCAGACCGACTTCATCATCAACTCGAACGCGAAGAAGAGCGGCCACCGCGAGCTCCTGAACCTCAAGGTCAAGGCCGCGATGGCGCACGCGATCGACCGCAAGCAGATCGTCCGCGTCGTCTTCCTCGGCTACGCGCGGCCCGCAAGCTCGATCGTCCCGGCGGCCACGGGCGCCTGGGCCAACCCCGCCGTCAAGCCGGAGAGCTTCAACCTCGCGCTCGCCAACAAGTTGCTCGACCAGGCCGGCTTCAAGAAGGGCTCCGACGGGATCCGCGTCGCCGGCGGCCACAAGATGGCGTACGACGTGATCACGCCGACCGACGTGCCGAGCACGAACCGGACGTTCCAGATCCTGCAGCCGGACTTCAAGAAGATCGGCATCCAGCTCCGGCAGCGCTCGCTCGACTCGACGGCGGCGTTCGACGCGATCACGACGCCCGACAACAGGTACCTCAAGTTCGACCTCGCCCTGTGGGACTGGGTCGGCCTGATCGACCCCGACTTCATGCTCTCGGTCGTGACCTGCGCGCAGTACGGCGGCTGGAGCGACAGCGGCTTCTGCGACAAGGGCTACGACGCGATGTACTCACAGCAGCAGCTGACGCCGAACCAGGCCAAGCGGAAGGCGCTCGTCTGGAAGATGCAGCGCTACCTGCAGGCGAAGCGGCCGTACATCTGGCTCGCGGCGCAGGACGCGGTCTGGGCGGTGAGCAAGAACTGGGGCGGCCTGGTCGCGTCGCCGCAGGGGCCGTTCAACTCGATCAACAAGCTCAGCCTGTCGAGGGTGCACCAGCAGTAGGGCGCGCGTGCGGGGCGCCGACTACGTCCTCAAGCGGCTCGTCTTCGCCGTCCTGACGGTCTTCATCGCCGTCACGATCAATTTCGCGCTCTTCCGCCTCGCGCCCGGGAGCGCCGTCACGAACCTGGCGCGCGTGCCGCACGCGACGCCGCAGACGCGGCTGGCACTGAAGCGGCAGTTCGGGCTCGACAAGTCGAAGTTCCAGCAGTACGTCATCTACCTGCAGCAGCTGGCGCACGGGAACCTCGGCATCTCGTTCGCGAACAGCCAGCCCGTCTCCGCGAACCTGCGCACGGCGCTGATCAACACGATCCCGATGGTCTTCCTCGGGACGCTGTTCGCAATCGTGCTGGGGACGATCACCGGGATCATCTCGGCCTGGCGGCGCGGGACGAAGGCCGAGGGCGCGAGCATCGTGACGGCGCTCACCTTCTACTCGATGCCGACGCACTGGCTCGGGCTGATGCTCGTGATCCTGTTCGCGGGCGTGCTTCCGACCGGCGGGATGTCGAATGAGTTCTTGATCAACCCGTCGTTCACGACGCACGTCAGGGACCTCGCCGAGCACATCGCGCTTCCCGCCCTGACCCTCGGGCTCGTGCTCTACGGCGAGTACACGCTGATCGTGCGCTCCGCGATGCTCGAGACGCTCGGCGAGGACTACGTCCTCACGGCCCGCGCGAAGGGCCTGAAGCCGTGGGCGGTCCTGCGCCGCCACGCGCTGCGCAACGCGATGCTGCCGATCACGACGCTGATCGCGCTCTCGCTCGGCTACATCGTGGCGGGCGCGATCCTGATCGAGACGGTCTTCTCGTGGCCCGGCATCGGGCGCGCCGTCTACGACGCGGTGCTGCAGCGCGACTACCCGATGCTGCAGGGCGCGTTCCTGGTGCTGACGATCTCGGTCGTCTTCTTCAACCTGATCGCGGACCTCCTGTACTTCCGCCTCGACCCGAGGATCACGGAGTGAGCGTCGCGGTCCGCCAGCCGGGCCCTGTCATCGAGTCGGAGCCGATTCGCTCGCGGCGCGGGATCGTCTGGCAGACGATCAAGCAGCGGCCGTCGGCGACGATCGGCGCGGGGATCCTGCTCGTTGTCGTCGTCTGCGCGGTGCTCGCGCCGTGGATCGCGCCGTACGACCCGCACGAGCAGGTCGGCCCGGTCTTCGGTCACCCGTCGTGGAAGCACCCGCTCGGGCTCGACGACGGCGGCATCGACATGGTCTCGCTGCTGATGTGGGGCTGCAGGATCTCGCTCGTCGTCGGTTTCGCGGCGACCTTCGTCTCGATGGTGATCGGCGGCACCGTCGGCGTCGCGGCCGGCTACTTCGGCGGCCGCACGGACAACGTCCTGATGCGGATCACCGACTACTTCCTCGTCATCCCCGACGTGCCCCTGATGATCATCGTCGCCGCGATCTGGGGGCCGAGCCTGTTCCACATCGTGATCGTGATCGGGATCCTGCTCTGGACGTCGACGGCGCGGGTGATTCGCGCGCAGGTGAAGAGCGTGCGCGAGCGGGTCTACGTCAAGCGCGCACGCGCGCTCGGCGCCGGCCACTCGCGGGTGATCCTCCGGCACGTGCTACCGCAGGTCGCGCCGCTGCTGATCGCCAACACCGTGCTGACGATCGCGGTCGCGATCTTCGACGAGACCGCGCTCGCGTTCCTCGGCCTCGGCGACCCGAGCCGCATCTCGCTCGGCAAGGTGATCGAGAACGCCTTCCAGCGCGCCGCTATCTCGACCGGCGCCTGGTGGGCGATCGTGCCGCCGGGCGCGCTCGTGGCGGTGATCATCCTCGGCTGCAGCCTGCTCGGCGGGGCGATCGAGGACGCGCTGAATCCGCGCCTGCGCGTGGCGCACCTCTCGGCGCGGAGCTTCAAGCTCCGGCCGCTCGTCGGCCGCGGACCGGAGGCGGTGTGAGCCCGCTGCTCGAGCTCGACGAGCTGCACGTCTGGTTCGACCTCGGCGAGGGACGCGAGCTGCACGCCGTGCAGGGCGTCAGCCTCCAGCTCGAGCCCGGGCAACGGCTCGGCCTCGTCGGCGAGTCGGGCTGCGGGAAGACGACGACGGTGCTCGCCTCGCTCGGCCTGCTGCCGCAGACGGCCTCGGTTGCCGGACGCGTGCTGCTGAACGGGGAGGACATCCTCGCGGGCGGCGAGGACTCGATCAGGCCGCATCGCTGGACCGACCTGGCGATCGTCTTCCAAGGGGCGATGAACGCGCTCAACCCGGTGCAGACGGTGGAGTCCCAGATCGTCGAGGCGCTCGAGCTGCACGGTCGTGCTTCCGGGCGGATGGCGCGGCTGCGCGTGGGCGAGCTGCTCGAGGCGGTCGGCATCCCGCGCGACCGCGGAACCCGCTTCCCGCACGAGTTCTCGGGCGGCATGCGCCAGCGAGCCGCGATCGCCATGGCGCTGTCATGCGACCCGAGCGTGCTCGTCGCCGACGAGCCGACGACCGCCCTCGACGTGATGGTGCAGGCGCAGATCCTCGAGCTGCTCGACACGCTCTGCCGCGACTTCGGCCTCGCGCTGCTCCTGGTCACTCACGACCTGCCCGTGGTCGCGCAGCTCTGCGACCGCGCGGCGGTCATGTACGCAGGCGAGATCGTCGAGCAAGGATCCGTCGACGCGCTCTTCCACGACCCGCGCCATCCCTACACGCGGCTCCTCTTCGCGGCCACGCCGGACCTGCACGGCAACGGCGCGCTCGTCTCGATCCCGGGCTCGCCGCCGCGGCTCGACCGGTCGGTCGAGGGCTGTCCGTTCCAGCCGCGCTGCGACCGCGCCTTCGACCGCTGCACCGTCCAGCGCCCGCTGCTGCGCGAGCTCGACGGGGAGCGCGAGGCGGCGTGCCACCTCAACGACGTTCCGGCGGTGACCGCATGAGCCTGCTCGAAGTCGAGGACCTCGCCGTCCAGTACCCGGTGGCGCGCGGCATCGTCGGCACGGTTGCGCGCAAGCCCAGGCAGGTCGTCCGGGCGGTCGACGGGGTCTCCTTCAGCCTTGCGCGGGGCGAGCTGCTCGCACTCGTCGGCGAGTCCGGCTGCGGAAAGACGACCACAGCCCAGACGGTGCTGCGGCTGGTCGAGCCGATGCGCGGGCGGATCGCGTTCGATGGCGGCGAGATCACGAAGCTCGGGCAGCGCGACCTACGTTCGCTGCGGCGGCGGATGCAGATCGTCTACCAGGATCCGTACGAGTCGCTCGACCCGCGGCTGACGGTGCGGGCGGCCGTCGAGGAGCCGCTGCGCATCCACGGCGTCGGCGGCTCGAAGGCCCAGCGGGACGAACGGGTCCGCGACGCGCTCGGGCGCGTCGAGCTGACCCCGCAGGAGCTGTTCCTGGACCGCTACCCGCACGAGCTCTCGGGCGGCCAGCGGCAGCGCGTCGCGATCGCCGCGGCGATCGTGCTCGACCCGGACCTGCTCGTCGCAGACGAGCCGGTCTCGATGCTCGACGTCTCGGTCCGCGCGGGTGTCCTGAGCCTGCTCGACCGGCTTCGTGAAGGCGGCCTCGGCGTGCTGATGATCACGCACGACCTCTCGACGGCCGCGCGCTTCGCCGACAGGATCGCGGTCATGTACCTGGGCCGGATCGTCGAGGAGGGCCCGGCCGCCGAGGTCGTCGGGAACCCGCAGCACCCGTACACGAAGGCGCTCCTCTCCGTCGTCCCGCGGCGCGACCCGCGCGACCGAACACGCCCGCAGATCCTGCAGGGCGAGGCGCCCGACGCGGTTCGCATCCCGCAGGGCTGCCGCTTCCACCCGCGCTGCCCCGTGGCGCTGCCCGAGTGCCGCGACGTCGACCCCGACCTCAGACCCGCAGGCGGCGACCACTGCGCTGCGTGCATCCTCGTGTCGTGAACCCGCAGGAGCTTCTCGACCGCGAGCTGGAGAGCTTCGACCGCGAGCACCCGCGCTCGCGGGAACTGGCGAACGACGCGCGGGTCTCGCTGCTCTCGGGCGTGCCGATGCCGTGGATGATCCGGTGGCCCGGCGGCTTTCCGGTGTTCGCGGCCGAGGCGCACGGCGCGCGCTTCACCGACGTCGACGGCCGCGAGTACGTCGACTTCTGCCTCGGCGACACGGCCGCGATGACGGGACACTCGCCCGAGCCGACCGTGCGCGCGGTCGCGGAGCAGGCCGGGCACGGCATCACGCTGATGCTCCCGAGCGAGGACTCGCTCTGGGTCGGGCAGGAGCTGAGCCGGCGCTTCGGCCTCGCTCGCTGGCAGTTCGCCTTGACCGCGACGGACGCGAACCGCTTCGCGATCCGGCTCGCACGGGAGCTGACACGCCGGCCGAAGATCCTCGTCTTCAACTGGTGCTACCACGGCTCGGTCGACGAGACCTTCGCGTCGCTGGACGGCGGCTCGGTCGTCTCACGCGAGGGCAACGTCGGGCCGCCGGTGCCGCTTGACGAGACGACCCGTGTCGTCGAGTGGAACGACGCCGAGGCGCTCGAGCGCGAGCTCGCCCACGGCGACGTCGCCTGCGTCCTGGCCGAGCCCGCGCTGACGAACATCGGCATCGTCCTGCCGGAGCCGGGCTTCCACGACGCGCTCCGCGCCGCCACCCGCGAGACGGGGACGCTGCTGATCATCGACGAAACGCACACGCTCTGCGCCGGGCCCGGCGGGTATACGGCCGCATACGGGCTCGAGCCGGACGTGCTGACGGTCGGGAAGGCGATCGCGGCAGGGATCCCCGCCGCCGCCTATGGCTTCTCGGAGCCGGTGGCCGAGCGGCTGGAGGCGATGCTTCCTGCGGACGAACGCGCGGACGTCGGCGGGATTGGTGGCACCGTTGCCGCGAACGTGCTCTCGCTGGCAGCCACGCGCGCGACGCTCGCCGAGGTGCTGACGGACGAGGCGTTCGAGCGGATGATCGCGCTCGGCGAGCGCTTCGAGTCAGGCGTCGCAGACGTGATCGAGCGGCACCGCCTGCCCTGGCACGTGACGAGGCTCGGCTGCCGCGTCGAGTATCTGTTCCGGGCCGAGCGCCCGCGCACCGGCAGCGAGGCCGCGGCCGGCGGAGACCCGCTGCTCGACCGGCTGATCCACCTCTACGCGCTCAACCGCGGCATCCTGCTGACGCCGTTCCACAACATGGCGTTGATGTCGCCGGCGACGACGGAGGCCGACGTGGACCTGCACAGCGAGGTCTTCGACCGGGCCGCCGCGGAGCTGGCGTAAGGGACGCCGGCCCACTCGAGGCTCGTGCGTTCTCGGCGTCCGATAATCGAGGTTGTCCGTCAAGTGACATCCCGACCGCCGGGCCACTCGACATTCCTGCGCGCTGGCGCAGGTCGTGACCGCCATCGGGAGGGCGCTAGAGTCGGTCGATGCCGCGGGATATCGCAACCGTATTCGCGAAGCTGCGCCGGCTTGTGCGGCGGTTGACGCGCGTAGAAGTAGTCCGCCCGAAGGCCGACCGCGCGTCCGCGGCGACCGATCCCGAGATGCTGAAGAACATCCCATCCGGTGGCGGCGTCGACCAGTAGCCGCCCGGGTGACAGCCGCCGTGATGCAGAGATCGCGGCCGACTGCAGGCGCCGCAGCGGCTAGCGCGGCCGCCGTCGCGGCACTTCTTGCCGTGCCGGCGAGCGGCACGACACAGCGCATCAGCGTCCCGCCGGGATACCGGGTCGAGACCTTCGCGCGCGGGCTGAGCCAGCCGACGGCGATGGCGTACGGCCCGGACAACCGGATCTACGTGACGCAGAACGGCGGCGCGATCGTCCGGGTCCAGCGCGGCACGCGCGGGCCGGCCGTGCTGGTGCGCGGCCTCCGCATTCCGCTCGGTCTGACGTGGCACGGGCGTACGCTCTTCGTCTCCGAGCAGGGACGCCTCGAGCGCTTCACCCTCCGCGCCGGACGCCTCGTCGACCGGCGCGTGGTCGTGAAGGGCCTGCCGTTCGGCGAGCACCAGCAGGACAACGTCGTCTACCGCTCCGGCCGCCTCTACTGGGGCAGCGGCTCGACCTGCGACGCCTGCCGCGAGAAGGACGCTCGCAGCGCGACCGTGCTCTCGCTGAAGCCCGACGGTTCCGATCTTCGGGTCGTCGCGCGCGGCCTGCGCAATCCCTACGGGCTCGCGTTCCAGCCCGGTACCGGCCGCCTCTTCGCGTCGGTCAACGGCCAGGACGATCTCGACAAGCCGGACGACCCGGAGCCCGCCGACATGGCCGTCTGGGTCCGGGCGGGAGCGTTCTACGGCTGGCCGCGCTGCTGGCCCGACGCACGGACGCTGCGCCTGGCCGGGAGCTGCTCCGGCGTGACGCGACCTGCGGCCTACCTCGAGCCGCACTCCTCGGCCGACGGTCTCGCGTTCTGGCGCGGCGACCTCTTCGTCGCCGAGTGGGGCCAGTACCTGAGCCGGCGGTTCGGCCGCCGCGTCGTTCGGATCCAGCTGCGCCCGAACGGCACCGCCCGGCGGGTGAGCGTCTTCGCATCGGGCTTCGCGCACCCGCTTGCGCTGCTGGCCGACCAGCGGGGCGGCCTGCTCGTCGCCGACTGGGCGCGCGGCGTCGTCTACCGCATCTCGTAGCTTGCTAGACGAACATATGTTCGCTTCAATCGCTGTGTGTGAACGGCGAAGCGACGATTCTCCACGCCGACGTCGACTCGTTCTTCGCGGCGGTCGAGCAGCGCGACCGGCCCGAGCTGCTCGGCAAGCCCGTGCTCGTGGGCGGCTGGGTCGTCCTCGCCGCGAGCTACGAAGCGAAGGCGCACGGCGTCTACACGCCGATGAGCGTCGGAGCGGCGCGACGCCTGTGCCCGGACGCCGTCGTCGTCGAGCCGCGCATGTCGGCCTACACCGAGGCGAGTCGCGACGTCTACCGCGTCTTCGACGACACGACGCCGCACGTCGAGGGCCTCTCGATCGACGAGGCGTTCCTCGACGTCCGGTGCCTGCGCCGCACGGCTGCCCCCCGTGAGATCGCGGCCCGGCTTCGGGCCGACGTGCGCGAGAAGGTCGGCCTCCCGATCACGGTGGGGATCGCCAGGACGAAGTTCCTGGCCAAGGTCGCGAGCGGGGTCGCGAAGCCCGACGGGCTGCTGCTCGTGCCGCCGAGCAAGGAGCTCGCGTTCCTCCATCCGCTCCCGGTCGAGCGCCTCTGGGGGGTCGGGGCCGTCACCGCGCGTCGGCTGCACGAGCTCGGCGTCACGACGGTCGGCGAGGTCGCAGAGTTCGCAGAGAACGACCTGGTGTCGGTGCTGGGCCGCGCGTCCGGCCGGCACCTCTACGCGCTCGCCCGCAACCACGACCCCCGACCTGTGCGCCGGCGAAGGCACCGCGGCTCGATCGGCGCACAGAGCGCGCTCGGCCGCCGGCCGAAGTCGTTGGAGGACGTCTCGGCCAGGCTCGTCGGCCTGGTGGAGCGGGTCACGCGCCGCATGCGGGTCGCGGGTCGCTCCGGCCGCACGGTCGTGCTGCGCCTGCGGTTCGACGACTTCTCGCGGGCCACCCGCTCGCACACGCTCCTCCATCCGACCGCGAACACCGGCGTAATCCTCGCGACGGCGACGGCGCTGCTCGAGGACGCGGTTCCGCTGATCGAGGAGCGAGGGATCACGCTCGTCGGCGTCGCGGTCGCGAACCTCGGTGACGGAACCGCTCTCCAACTCGCGCTGCCGTTCGACCGCCGGCACAGCGACGCGCTGGACGCCGCGCTCGACGAGGTGTGGCAGCGGTTCGGCTCGCGGGCGGTCACGCGGGCGGTGCTGATCGGCAGGCGCAGAGGGGTCGAGATGCCGCTGCTGCCCGACTAGCGATCCCCTACGATCTCTCCCGTGGGCTTCGTGCAATGGCTACGCGGCGTCTTCTCCTCTCCCGAGCTCGACGAGGAGGCAGCGGTGCGGGAGGAGTACAACCTCCCGGAGCGCGCCGAGGACGAATTCGACCGAGACCGGCGAAGCTCGTTCTCGAACGCCGGTGAGAGCACCGCGGAAGCAGAGCTCGAGGATCACGGGCCGCCGTCCGATCCGCGCTGATCGCGCAGAGTATCCCGCGCACGAAGCTAGTCTGAGGGCATGTTCGCCAGGCTTCGCTCGTCGTCCAGCGATCGCCGGCTCGCCGTGGTGGCCTCGCTCGCCGGGCTCTCGCTCTTCGTCCTCGCGATGCTCGCGGTGCGCATGCTCTACACGGGCACGCGCGTCCACGGCGGGCTGGCATGGAACCTGTTCCTCGCCTGGGTCCCGTTCGTGCTGGCGCTGGTCCTGTACGAACGGTCGCGCGCCGGCGCGTCCTGGCGCGTGCTCGCGCCGCTCTCCCTGCTCTGGCTTGCGTTCTTCCCGAACGCGCCGTACCTCGTCACCGACCTGAAGCACGTCGGCAACGGCGGACAGGTGCCTGTGCTCTACGACGTTCTGCTTCTGTCGGCCGCGGCCTGGCTTGGGCTGCTCCTCGGCCTGACCTCGCTGTTCCTAGTCCACGCGGTCGCGCGGCGCCTGATCGGGGTGCTCGACGCGTGGGCGCTCGTTGTCGCCGTCCTCGCGCTGAGCTCGTTCGGGATCTACCTGGGCCGCGTACAGCGGTGGAACTCCTGGGACCTCGTCGTGCACCCGCGGCCGCTGGGACACCAGATCGGCGCCGGCATCATCCACCCGCTCAGCCACCCGAGACCGCTCGGGCTGACCCTGCTGCTGACGGCGTTCCTCATGGCCAGCTACCTCGTGCTGTACTCGTTCGCGCGTCTGGTCCCTGAGTGGCCAGGCGTGCGCGAGCGCTGAGATCCCCCGGCAAGAATCGAACCTTGCGGCGCCCTCCGTCTAGCTGACGGAGCCGTCGAAAACCGACCACGTTGAGTCATACGAGCTCGGCGGCGGCAAGGCTACCGTCGTTCCTGCGAGAGCAGCGCAGGACCATCAAGGACGGCGCCAGCTCGCTGTCCGACCTTTTCAACACACAGAAGGAGGGACTCAATGTCCCGCAAGGCAAGTGTCCTCACGCTGCTCGTGCTTGGTGCAATCGGCCTCCTGGCCGTGAGCTCCGCGACCGGAGCCAGCAAAGTCCGCAACCCGGCGCCTCGCGTCGGCGTCAGCGGCACGATCGGCCCGGTCTGCGGTCGCAACCACGGCGACGGCACGCTCCGGTTCATCCGTCTCGGCCAGCACTGCAAGAAGGGCGAGACGTTCTTCTACCTGCACGTCCGCTTCAAGGCGAACCCCAAGGGCCTGCGCGGCGCGCAGGGCTTCGCTGGGCCGCAAGGAGCTCAGGGCATCGCTGGTGTCGCGGGTGCCAAGGGCGACCCGGGTATGCCTGGTGCCTCTGGCTCTGATGGCGTCCAGGGTGAATCCGGAGCGCAGGGTGAGACCGGCCCTGCCGGTGCCATCGGTCCGGCCGGTGAGGCTGGCCCCAAGGGCGACACCGGGGCAACCGGGGAGTCCGGAGCTCAGGGTGAGACCGGACTTCAGGGCATCCAGGGCCAGATCGGGGCGACCGGTCCGGCCGGCCTGCCCGGCCTCGATGGTCAGGTCGGTCCGATGGGGCCGACCGGTGCGGCAATGGAAAGTCCGATGGTGATCGATTTGATGAACAACATGGATGCATTCCCATGGTGGATCGAGTGAATCGTGCGAGTCTTTTGTTTCTCGTCGTCGAACCGCTATCGTAGGCGAAGCACTATTGGCGCAACAGAAGGTTTTTAAGGGAGAATGGGTGCATCACCTTAAAAGCTAACACCAATGGACGATTCCGATTGGAAGATACTCGCGCTGTTACAGAACAATGGCCGGATGACTTACACCGATCTAGCGCGCCAGGTGCAATTGTCGGTGCCCGCCGTGACCGAACGCGTGAAGCGTCTCGAAGAAAGTGGCGTGATCGAAGGCTACGCTGCGCGCGTCAATCCCGCGGCGGCGGGATACGTAGTCACGGCACTGATCGCCATCACCGTGCAGCAGCCGGGTAAAGCGAGATTTCTGAAATTGCTGGAGACGATCCCGGAAGTGATCGAGTGCCATCACGTGACGGGAGCGGATTCGTACATCATGCGCTTGGTTGCAGTCGGTATGTCCGACCTGGAGCGGTTGATCGGGCAAATCAACTTATACGGCGAGACGCGCACCTCGATCATCATGTCCACGCCGTTACCCGCTCGCGCCTTGCAGCGGCCGCCTATCAAAGCGAAGGAGAGGACCGGCAAGCGCTGAGCGTCATGTCCCCGCCTCGGCCATGCCCCTGCTTCATCTTTTCGTCATCTAATCGACATGCCAGGAAGGCAGCATGGTTCTTCCGCGACTACGCCGGAGAACCAAGCATGCCGGAGCTTTCCTACCCGCACACGCCCGTCTCCGCGGCGCGCCGCGGAATCGGTCTCATCGTATTCCTGCTTGCGATCGCCACGGGCATTGCGTACTGCATGACGCACCTGGTCAACGACCTGCAACCGGTGCGCTTGCCTTCCGCACTTCCCTACCTGCTGCTAGCGCTAGCGCTGCTAGTCGCACTCGGCTTCGAGTTCGTCAACGGGTTTCATGACACGGCCAACGCGGTCGCCACGGTCATCTACACGCACTCGCTCGCTCCGATGCCCGCCGTGATCTGGTCGGGGACCTGGAATTTCCTGGGCGTATTGACATCGACGGGGGCCGTCGCGTTCGGCATCTTGCAACTGCTTCCAGTCGAATTGATTCTGCAAGTCGGAAGCGACGCCGGTTTCGCCATGGTGTTCGCCTTGCTCATCGCCGCCATCGTCTGG